>Ga0209239_1000821_pt1 | contig 18162 bp, 14 predicted proteins | sample GraSoi013_2_20cm_FD_185824 | JGI IMG/M metagenome (GOLD analysis project Ga0209239, IMG submission 185824) | Grasslands soil microbial communities from the Angelo Coastal Reserve, California, USA - Sample 10_02_2013_2_20cm (SPAdes) (version 2) | ecosystem: Environmental > Terrestrial > Soil >...
TGGGCGGGTCGTCGCTCGTGGCGTCCTTGAGGCTGCGCTTGAACTCTTTGATCCCCTGCCCCAACGAGGATCCGATCTCCGGGATCCGCTTCGCGCCGAAGACCAGCACCAGCACGAGCAGCAGGATCAGGATGTGGCTGAACGACAGGTCCCCGAACATAACGCGCCTCGCTTCAAAAGATCGATCGGGCGACGTAGTACGCGATCGCCACTCCCACGAGCGCGAGCAGGGACACGTCGAGTCCGATCGGCCCGAGAGTGATCGACACCACCAGCAGGTCCATGTGGACCGGCCCCAGCGTGGGGGTCACCGACCAGGTGAAGATCTCCTTCGCCGGCCCCTGCGGCAGGAAGCGCCGCAGCAGCGAATGGACGAAACCGCCCAGCACGAAGCCGGTGGCCAGCACGCCAAAGTAAAATAGCGGCCTGCGCGGGCCTTGCGCCACGGGTTAGCTGCGCCGCTCCACGGCGTACGCAATGCTGTCGCGCAGGGCATCGCGCGCCGGCGACATGGGCAGGATGTCCAGCTCCGCGTCCGCCTGCTGCGCCAGCTCGAGCGCGCGGCGCCGGGCGTAATCCAGGCCCCCAGCCGACGCCACACACCGCACCACCTCAGCCACCAGCGCGTCCGCCGGCTCGGGTGCCGCCATCAGCTCGGCCACGAGCCGGCGATCGGCAGGTGGCATGGCGCCGAGCGCCGCGATGAGCGGCAGGGTGACCTTGTGCTCCCGCAGGTCGAGCCCCGAGGGCTTGCCCGTCACCGCCTCCGCCTCGGTGTAGTCGAGCAGATCGTCGGCGATCTGGAAGGCCATGCCGAGCCGCATGCCGAAGCGGGCCAGCGCCTCACGATACGCCTTCGGTCCCTGCAGCGCGCCGACCTCGCACGCCCCCGACAAGAGCGAGGCCGTCTTCGCGCGGATGAGCTGGTCGTACTGATCCTCGCTGTACGCGAGCTTATCGTGCGCCTCGAGCTGGCGCATCTCACCGATCGTCATCTCGTTCGTCACCCGGGCGAACACCCGCAACGGCTCGCGATCGTCCAGGCGGACCAGCTCGATGATCGCCCGCGAGTACAGGTAGTCGCCCATGATCACGGCGACCTGGTGCGAGAACAGCGCATTGAGCGTCGGCATCCCCCGCCGCAGCACCGAATGGTCGACCGAGTCGTCGTGCACCAGGGTGGCGAGGTGAATCAACTCGACGACCGCGGCGAGCGTCACCGCCCGCGGATCCGTGGCGCCCGCCGCCTGGCTCGAGAGCAGCAGCAGCGTGGGGCGGAACAGCTTTCCCTTCATGCGCACCAGGTGCTCGTTCACCTCGGCGATGATCGGAAAGTCGGCCGCAATGATCCGCCCGAGCTCGTCGGCGACGCGCTCGAGCTCCCCGGCCACCGGCCGTTGGAGGTCTCGCAGCGCGACCGGAACGACCTGCTGGCTCACGTTATTTCGCCTTGGCGAGCGCCTTGGCCCGCTCCCGCACGTCCCGGAATCGGATGTCCACGGCGAACACCCGGCCGTACAGGTCGCGCGCTTCGACCCGCTTGCCCTGCTCCTCGAGCGCGCGGCCCAGCCAGTACAGGACACCCAGGCGCTCCTGATCACCGGAGGCCGGCAGGTCGAGCGCGCGCCGCAGGATCGACTCCGCGACGACGTAGGCGCCCTTGTCGAGGAAGCACACGCCCAGCGCCTCCGAGCTCCGCAGTTTTCCGTCCGGCGCCCGCAGCGCTTTCTGCAGCTCTGCGATCGCCTCGTCCAGCAACCCCATCTCCTTGAAGGCGACGCCCAGGTCGTAGTGCGACTGGAAGTCGCCCTCGTCGATGTTTTCGTCGATCCCCTGCTTGAAGCGCGCCAGCATCTCCTGGAAGTCCCGTTCCTCGTCTCCGGTCGGCTCTTCGTCGGCGACCTTCATGCGCGTGTCGCGCACGGGCAGGTCCTCCTCGAGAATCATCGCGCTCAGGTCCACGAAGTCCCCCGCCTCCACCGCCTCGTCCCGCACCGTCATCTTCGCGTCGCGAGCCGCGGTCTTCCCCTCCGTCTCTCGGACTTTCGCTTTCGGCTTCGCCGGCGGCTCGGGCGGCGGCGTCGCCACCGGCGCGAGCATCGCGAGCGCAGCCTTGGCGCGCTCATTGGCAGGATCGTGCTCGGCAACGCGCTTGTAGACGGCCCGCGCCTTGTCGGGGAGGTCGCTTCGCAGCAGCGTGTCCGCCAGCTCGACGTAGGCGTCGATCAGCTTCGCCTTGTCGCCTGACTTGAAGGCGAATTCGACCTGCTTCTGTCGGTGCCGCACGCTGTTGGGATCGAGTCGCAGGATCTCGTCCACCAGATCCTGCGCCTGCCGCAGGTTCCCCCGGGTCTCGAACCCGGTCGTCGCCAGGTCGAGCTCCTCGACGCCCCGCTCCCGCTCGCCCGCTTCGATCAGCGCCTCGCCCAGCGCCTTGTGGCCCTCTGGATCGTCCGGGTCATCGGCGACCCGCCCCTCGAGGTCCTCGATCGTCGGTTTCACCGGGGGCGCATCGATGTTGCCGAACACGAGCGATCCGGGTTCGTCCCCCTGCGTCACGACGCCGTCCAGGCTCAGGTCGATCGCCCCTGAGCGGCGGCCGCCGCCAACCCGCCCTACGCCCGCATCGTCGATTGCCAGTGGCCGATCGTCGACCTCGTGCCCCCCGTCGGTCGCGCCGGTGTCGAAGTCCGGCTCGAGCTCGAGCGGCGGCACTTCCACCATGGGCTTGCGGGCCGGCGGGCCCGGGCGCTTCGGAACGACCGGTTTGATCTTGGGCGACTCGGGCGCCTTCGGACTCGCCCCTCCAAATCGCGGCGGCGCCCCGACGCCGGGCCGCTTCGGCACGACCGGCGCCCCCCCCGGCGGAGCCTTCGCCACCGGCGCCTCGATCTCGATCTCCGTTTCCAAGAGTGGCTCGAGCTCGATCGCGCCATCTGGGGCGCTCTCCTCCTCGGCCACGGTTGGCTCGAACTCCGCCGGGGGGGGAATGTCATCCGGAGAGACTTCATCCTGCAACACCGGTGCCGGCTGCGCGTCGAGCTGGATCTCGCCGAACTCCGCGCTCGTGGTCTCGAACCCTTCGAGCATGCCTCCCGCGGTGCTGGGGTCGAGCCCATCGACGAGACTCGTGGTCTCGATTTCGAGCGAGGTATCAGGCTCGGCGATAACCGGCTCGATCAGACTTTCGACGACCGGCTCCGGTTCGAGCGCCGGCTTGGGCGGCAGCTTGGGAGGAGGTGGGACGCGCCCCGGTACCGGCGGCTTGCCAGCCGGTGGGGCATCCACGTCGAGGAACACCAGGCTCGACGTCTTCCGTCTACCCGACTTCGATGGGTCGTCAGGCGGTTGAGGCTTGGGGGCCGCGGGTGCCGCCGTTCCAGCACCGGGGCGCCGCTCCGGATCCCCATACATCCGCAGGTGGTCTTCCAGCGTCTGGCGCAGGTGTGCGCTCTCCGCCGAGATGTCGGCGAACTCCTTCAGGGCGGCGAAGGCGTGCTGGATCTTTCCAGCCTTGTGCATCCGCTCGGCATACTCGACGAAATTCTGCTTGGCCTCTGCCATGAAGCCCTTGGAGGCGTACAGCTTGGCGAGCTTGAGGTAGGTCGTTTGCCGCCCGGGCGCGTTGCGCAGCACCTTGTTGCACATCGCGATGGCGTTGTTGTGGAACCCCAGCTCGGCGTACTTGTCGACGGCCTGATCGTAGTAGTCTGCCGCCTGCGCGGGCTCTCGCACCTTGAGATACAGGTCGCCGATGCGATTGAAGACGGCGAGATCGGGGTTCGGATCCCCCTCCTCCTCCTGTCCCTTGAGAACGTGCTGCCACGCCTCGATGGCCCCCTTCGGGTCTTTGGCCTCGAGGTTCCGGGCCTTCTCCTTTAGCTTCTCAAGCTTTGACATGGAGCCCTAAAGATACGGGCCCCGCCGGGAGCGGACAAGCGGAACCTCCTGTCCAGACGGCGGTTACGAGCTGTCCCCCCATCCAGTATGCGACTTCCCGCCAGTCCGACACGCTCCAGGACACGAGGTCCGCTCGAAACCCCGACGCGATCTGGCCCCGATCCGCCGCGAGGCCGAGCGCCGCCGCCGCGTTGACTGTGACCGCGCTCACCACTTCGGCATGGCGCAGCCCGAGCTGCGACACGCCGAGCGCCATGACCAGCGGCAGCCCGACCGTGGGTGATGATCCTGGGTTGAAATCGGTCGCGAGCGCCACCGCGGCTCCCGCATCGACGAGGCGCCGGGCCGGCGCCTGGGCGCGACGTCCCAGGAAGACCATGGTGGCGGGAAGGAGGACCGCGACCGTATCGCTCGCGGCGAGCGCCCGGATCCCGGCATCGGAGATCGCGGCGAGGTGATCCGCCGAGAGGGCGCCGAGGGCTGCGGCCAGCTCGGCGCCGCCCGACCCCTCTAGCTCGTCGGCGTGCAGTTTCAGTCTCAAGCCGTGCCGCTGGGCGGCGGTGAGGATCGTGCGGGTCTCCGCGATGTCGAATACGCCAGGCTCGCAAAACACGTCGCATGCCGTCGCCAGGTGCTGGCGGGCCACGGCGGGTATCATCTCCTCGCACACCAGCCGGACATAATCGGCGCGGCGGTCACGGAATTCGGGCGCAACCTCGTGTGCGCCGAGGAAGGTCGGCACGAGCGCCGCGCGCTCCACGGCCGCCGTTTCGCGGATGGCGCGGAGCTGCTTGAGCTCGCTCTCGGGATCGAGCCCGTAGCCCGATTTCACTTCGATGGTCGTGCTGCCGGAGGCGAGCAACGCGCGCACCCGCGCTCGCGTGAGCGCCACGAGGTCGTTCTCGCTCCGCGCCCGCACATCCCGCACCGACTGCAGAATACCCCCGCCCCGGGCAGCCACGGTCTTGTAGTCCTCGCCCAGCGCCCGGCGCTCGTGATCGTCGAGCCGGGGTCCGCCGAACACCGCGTGCGTGTGGCAATCGACGAAGCCCGGGAACAGGACCCCCGCCACTTCCACCACGTCGATTGCGGATTGCGGAATGCGGAATGCGGAATGGAGGTCGCGAGCTTCGGAGCGCGGACCGACCCAGGCGATTCGCTCGCCGTCGATCAGCACGGCGGCGTCCTGGAGCACCTCGAGGTCCGCCATTTCACCACCACGGCGGGCACGGGCGGGTCCGCGGCACGTCACGATCTGCCTGGCGCCGACGAGGAGGGTCTTCAGTCGTGCGCCTCCCCCTCACGCATCGGCAGGCGAATCCCGTGGCGGCGGGCCGTCTCGACAGCTTCGGGATATCCGGCATCCGCGTGGCGTGCCACACCGATGCCGGGATCGTTGGTGAGCACGCGCTCGAGCCGCCGCCCCGCCGATGCCGACCCGTCGGCCACGCTCACTTGCCCCGCATGCAGCGAGTTTCCGATGCCCACGCCGCCGCCGTGATGGAACGAGACCCACGCCGCCCCCGACGCCGTATTGAGCAGCGCGTTGAGGATTGGCCAGTCGGCGATCGCATCGGAGCCGTCTTTCATCGCCTCCGTCTCGCGGAACGGTGACGCGACGGAACCGGTGTCCAGGTGGTCACGCCCGATGACCACGGGTGCGCTGATCTCGCCCCGCTTCACCAGCTCGTTCAGCGCGCAGCCGAATTGTGCCCGCTCCCCCTGGCCCAGCCAGCAGATGCGCGCGGGCAGTCCCTGGAACGCCACCCGCTCCTGCGCGAGCCGGATCCAGCGATGCAGGTGCTCGTGCTCGGGGAAGAGCTCGAGCACCAGGCGATCAGTGCGATGCAGGTCGCCCGCGTCGCCCGACAGCGCCACCCACCGGAACGGCCCCTTGCCCTCGCAGAACAGGGGCCGGATGTACTCGGGAACGAAGCCCGGGATGTCGAACGCGTCGGTGACGCCTGCGTCCCGCGCCTGGGCGCGAATGTTGTTGCCGTAATCGAAGGTCACCGCTCCGCGACGCTTGAATGCGAGCATCGCCTCCACGTGCGCCGCGATGCTCGCCATGGAACGCTGCAGGTACTCCGCCGGCGCGCTCCGCCGCAGCGCCGCCGCCCGCTCCACCGTCAGGCCCGCGGGTACGTACCCGTTCAGCGGATCGTGCGCCGACGTCTGGTCCGTCAGCGCGTCCGGGACGAACCCCCGGCGTGCGAGCTCGGGCAGCACCTCGGCGCAGTTGCCGATCAGACCGACCGAGACCGGTCGCGCCGTGCGCTTCGCCTCCTCACACCAGCCCACCGCCTCGTCCAGGGAGGCCGTGGAGCGATCGAGGTAGCGGGTCTCCAGGCGGCGCTGCACCCGCCCCGGGTCCACCTCCACCGCCAGACACACTCCATCGTTCATCGTCGCGGCGAGCGGTTGGGCGCCTCCCATGCCTCCGAGTCCGCCGGTCAGGACGATGTGCCCACGCAGCGATCCACCGAAGTGCCGCCGTGCCATGGCGCCGAACGTCTCGTAGGTGCCTTGCAGGATCCCCTGAGTGCCGATGTAGATCCACGACCCGGCGGTCATCTGTCCGTACATGATCAGCCCCAGGCGCTCGAGCTCGCGGAACACGTCCCAGGTCGCCCAGCGCCCGACCAGATTCGCATTCGCGATGAGCACGCGGGGAGCCTCCGGGTGGGTCGTGAACACACCGACCGGCTTTCCCGACTGCACCAGCAGCGTTTCGTCGTCGGCCAGCGTGAGGAGCGTGCGGCAGATCGCGTCGAACGCGGGCCAGTCGCGCGCGGCCTTCCCGGTACCGCCGTACACGACCAGATCCTGGGGTCGCTCCGCCACGTCCGGATCGAGGTTGTTCATCAGCATGCGGAGCGCCGCCTCCTGAATCCAGCCGCGGCACGACTTCACCGTGCCGCGCGGAGCGCGGACGACGCGGGGGCCGCTCATGCCGCCTCTGGGTCGAACGCCCCTGCCCGCACGCCGCTCGTGATCTGCTCGATGTCGTCGGTGAAGGGGCGGTCGCCATCGAGTGCCTCCGCCACCTTGCGCACCCCCGCGTACGTGCGCCGCACTCCCTGCCCGGGCGCGAGGGGTTTCAGGAATTCGAGCCCCTGGGCCCCCGCGAGCAGCTCGACCGCGACGACGTGCGCCGCGTTCCCGAGAATGCGCTCCGCCTTCCACGCGGCGGTCATGCCCATCGGGACGATGTCCTCCTGGTTCCCCTCGGTGGGCACGGACTGGACGCTCGCCGGCGTCGCGAGCACCCGGCACTCCGCGACCAGCGCCGCCGCCGCGATCTGCGGAGTCATGAATCCGGACTCGACGCCCGGATCCCGGGCGAGGAACGGCGGCAGCCCGGATGACAAGTCCGGGTTGACGATGCGCTCGATGCGCCGCTCCGCGAGGCCCGCGAGCGTGGCGAGCGCGATGCCGATCACGTCCAACGCCAGAGCGATGGGCTGCCCGTGAAAGTTGCCACCCGAGAGCACGACGTCGTCGAACACGAGCGGGTTGTCGGTCGCGGCGTTCAGCTCGGTTGTGACCAGGCGCTCCGCGAATGCCAGCCCTTCTCCGACCGCGCCCAGCACCTGGGGGGTGCAGCGCAGGGAGTACGCGTCTTGCACGCGCGGGTCGTTCTCTCGGTGCGACTCGCGGATTTCCGATCCGGCGAGCAGGTCGCGCAGCAGCGCCGCCGAGCGTTGCTGCAGCGGGTGGGGGCGCGCGTCGTGGATCCGGGCGTCGAACGGGTCGGGCGTGCCCCGCACCGCCTCGAGGCTCATCGCCGCCGCCGCATGGGCGGTGCGCCACAGCACCCAGGCGTCGTGTACCAGCAACGCGGCCATCCCGGTCTGCGCCTGCGTCCCGTTCACGAACGCCAGCCCCTCCTTCGCCTCGAGCGTGATGGGTCGCAGGCCACTGGCCCGGAGCGCGGCGCCGTCAGCGCCTTCGCCCATCATCGCCAGGGCCAGGTGGGCGAGCGGGGCGAGATCGCCCGACGCCCCGACGCTCCCCTGGGAGGGAACGCGCGGGTGGACCTGGGCATTCAGCATCTCGACGATGAGCTCGGGGAGCGCCGGTCGCACCCCGCTCGTTCCGCGCACCAGCACGTTGGCTCGCAGCAGCATCATCGCCCGTACGACGTCCACGGACAGCGGGTCCCCCACGCCCGACGCGTGGCTGCGGATCAGATTCCGCTGCAGCTCCCGTGTCTGCTCCGGCTTGATCCGCACGTGGGCGAGCTTCCCGAAGCCGGTGTTGACGCCGTAGATCGTGTCACCCCGAGCGACGGCGGCTTCGACCGTGCGGCGGGACGCGGTCACGGCCGCGAGGGCGTGCGGGGCGATCGCAACGCGCACGCCGTGGCGGGCGACGGCGACGACGCCCGCGATGGACAGGGAGTGACCGTCCAGCGAGAGGGGGGCTGGCATGCGAGAGGAAGCTACGTGCGCAGGTGCGAGACGCCAAGCTTCCGGCGGACAGTGGGCAGCTCAGTTCAAGGCGCCAAGTCGCACGCGGTTGACAGAAAGCAAAGTGGCCAGGGAGCTAAACCTGGCCACTCATACCTGGGAACCGCTTGCGGCTTGGCGTCTGGTGACGCTACCGAGCGACCGTCACCTGCCTTCCGGTCAGCCCCGGCCCTTTCGGAGGCACCAGGTCAGGATTCCCCGGATTCGTCTGGACGCTCCAATCGAAGATCACGTACTGGCGGCTGACGTGCGTCATTCGCAGCGCTCCGTAGCGCAGCACGGATCCGTCTACGAGTTCGAAGACGTAGCCAAAACCGGGGCGCGCGAGGAGTGAATCGCGGCTGTATCCGGTCGAAGGCGCAAGGTCGATCGAGGTGAGATCAGCGATGGGATTCGCACTGTAGAGCTGAGCGCTCGTCCCCGTGAACACCGGCACGATCCAGAGCGAGGAGTCCGCGGCGTTGACGTGAATGACGAAATCGATGTCGCTCCGGGTGCCGCTCTGCACCAGTCCAAGCTCGCCGGCATCGCCGTAGCCATCGGCGTTCAGGTCGTCCCAAAAGCGAAAGCCCGATTGTGCGTCGTGCGTGCCGCCCAACCCCCACACGAGCACGTTGCGCGCGTCCGGCCGGGGTGTGTCAGTCCAGCCGGGTGTCGGCAACGCCCAGAGGCTTTCATAGCCCAGCGTGTCTTCGGCGGACACGTCGAAGCAGCGGGTCACCCCGTTTGGCAGCTGAGCCGCGAGAAACTCGTGCGACACAGTCGTCCCCTCGAGCGTCCAATTGACGCACGAGTTTTGCCCGAGGTTGTAGTCCGAGCTGTACACACGATACCACTTGAAGCGCGCCAAGTCGGGTGTGTCCGGCCAATCGAGGTGGATCGCGCTGTCGAGCGTGATGCCCGTCAGCGAGGGCGGGGCGCCGATCTGGAGGTATTCGTTTACCGTCACCACATTGCTGCGATTGCTTTCGCCGCCGCCGACATCCACCGCGGTCACGTAGTACTGCAGGTGCGGCACACCGTTGTCATGGAACGTATTGGACGTCGTCTCACCGCGCAGCAGGAAGGAGCCACTCGTGCTACCGCGCGAGTAAACCCGGTAGCTCGCGAGGTCCGAGCTCTGCACGTCGTCCCAAGCGAGCCGGATCCCGGCGGGTTGAGTGGGATCGCCGCTCGGGTCGAGCGCGTACGACAGCTTTTGCGGCGGGGGCAAGGTGCCGGTGCCGTTCGAAACGGTGTTGTTCTGGCACGCGCCGGCCGCGAGGCCTGCGACGACTAGTAATAGATGGCGGAGCGAGAGCCGCATGGCATCCTCGAGGCTTCGGGTCGCCCGGTGAGAAGCACGCGGCGTGCCGACACGTAAGTCGCTAACGACGCGAGAGTTGGCAACCGGAGCCGGGCGCGGTGTGTCATCTGGAGGGGACGGCTATTGAGTGAAGGACTGCTGCTCGTAGTCGAACTTGATGTCGGGCTGATCCAGCAGGGCGACGTAGAAGCTGAACGCGAAGTTGCCGTTCGGGGCCTTGAGAAACGAGAAGCTCGCGTGCCAGCGGTGCAGGTCGCGCTCGAGGCGAATGGCGTGGGCCCCGAACTGCCGTGTGTCGAAGTTGTAGTTCGAGTCCCAGGTCGCCGACCAATGCGCCGTCGGCTGGAACGAGAGGGTGAATCCCACCTGCTGACTCCCAGCGGGGGCGCCGATCGATGTCGAGTCCGACTGTGGGCGAGACCGGACCTTGGTGTAGTTGAGCGACAGGTTGAACCCCCTGCCCCCGGCGCCGATGGGCACCCCGCTCGGCCCTCCAACTCGGGTCCGATCAAGAGGATTGGGTGCGCCACCAGGCTGGCCCTCGGTTCCAGGCGGCGGCTGGGTGGCCGGAGGCTGGTTGGACGCAGGCTTCCCCCCCAGACCGAGCAGCCCGGCGAGGCCGCGGATCGTCGCCGGGGTGATCGCGAACGTGGCGGAGAGGTTGGTCAAGAACGGATCGAACTTCGCGGTATCGGTCCCCACCTGGCCCTTCCACAAGTCGTGCGTCATGCTCAGCCTGAAGCCCGGAAGCAGGTCCGACGCGAACGCGTTGGAGATCGACGACGTCTGCCAGCCCGTGTGACCAGGTTGCTTCGCCTGCTCGAAGTTGTAGGACAGCGAGCTCGTGTTGATGCTCAGGAGCCGGATCTTGCGCGCCGCGCGCTGGGTCGTGTCACCCGCCGGCGGCTTGAGCTTGGCTTCGAAGTTCTGCGACAGGCCGAGGCTGATCGTTTGCTGCGGATCGCTGCGCGTGGTGAAGTTCCGGCGCGTCGGATCGAGCGCGTACGCGAAGGCCGAGTCGACCGTGGACCCCGGCGCGTAGGCATAGCTGATCAGCGGCGAAATCGAATGGCGGATCCGGGCGATGGGCCCGAACCCCGGGAAGAACCCGAAGAACGTGGGACTCAGGCCGGCGCTGAACTGGAGCCGCTTGCCCTGGCGCAGGAACTGCCCGTTGGTGTACTGATTGCGGATCATGAAGGGCCCTTGCGACGTCTGGTTCACGATCGCGATGGCCGGCTGCAGCTTCCAGCTTCCCGTGAAAAACGAGGGCAGGTTGATCCCCGTTTGCCAGTTGATCGCCGTGCTGAACGTCTGGTCGAAGAGCACCCGACGGCGCCCACCCGGGACGGTCGAGTCCGGGATGTCGACCTCCTGCCGCGCATCGCTGATGTTGTCCGCCAGGTCGAACGTGTTGCTCCAGTTCCAGGGCCCGATGCGGAGCGGGGTCTGAAAGCTCAAGGTCGTGGCCCGGTTGTCAGCGAACACGGTGTCCAGCCCGCCCCCGGGTAGGACTAGCACCGGCTGTTGCTGGTGAAAAGCCTGCTGATTAGTAAACGAAAAGCCGGGCGACCATGTGATGGACGGCGTGATGTTGATCGGGGACGGCGCCAGGTTCACGGTCGGTATGGTCTGGGATACGAGACCATTTCCGACCTCCTGGCTGCGGCTGCCGCCCACGCTCAACGTGCCCCAATCGAACTGCTTGGTGAAGTTCACCTGCGACGTGAGGCTCGCGGTCGCGAGAAACGGATTCACGGTGTTGGTCTGAATGACCCGGGTGCTGCTCGCGTAGTCGATGCTGGCGCCGAAGTGCGTGCGCGAGGAGAAACGCTGCTGGTGCTGCCAGCCGAGGCGGATGGAAGACCCGGGGACGTCGAGCTGGCCGAAACGCTCGAACGAGACGCCTCCGTCGATGAACCGGTCGAGCCACTTGTAGCTGCTCTTGGCTCGGAGTGACAGATAGCGCCCCGCATACCAGTCCGCCGAGAGCAGGAAGTCGAAGTAGTCGTTGATGGCCCAGTAGTACCCGACATTCAGCAGGTGGCGTTGGTAGCTCCGGACGGGGCGGACGATGTCGTTCAGGCCGAAGCGCGGCACCAGGATGCCGCTGCGCCGCCCCTTCCGCACGTCCTGGAAGATGAACGGGAGCCACATGATCGGGACGTCGTGGATGTAGAGGACGGCCGGGCGTGCCACCATCACGTTCTTGTTCAGCCACTTCATTTCGCCGGTGGAGAAATGGTAATCGGGAACGGGGTTCTCGTCCGAGGTGACCTCGCTTCTCGACCCGTACAGGCGCGTGGAGCCCGAGTCGACCGCGAGGTCGCCGCGCACGTACCACCGGGCGACGCCCTGTTGGAAGTCGGTGAGCGCGTTGTGGACGGTGCCGCGCTTGATGCACGTATCGTAGCGCATCCCCTCCCCCACCATCACCGTCGCCTGATCGAACAAGCGGGGATCCCCGATTGCATCGAGCCGACAGCTCCGCTGATGGTACCGGATCGAGTCCGATTCGAGCTTCGTCCCCTCGCGCTCCACGTACGCTTCGCCGCGCAGATGAATCGTCTGGGTATCGCCGCCCTGGACGATGAGCGTATCGGCGACATACTGCGTGATGCGGTATCCGTGCAGCTTGAGGAGCGAGTCGATCACCGCATCCGAGGCGGGGAAGCTCCGGGTCGGGCCGGTCGGCAGGCCCAGCCGGCGGGCGGTCGCCGTGTCGAGGCGGCCCTGCGCCGCCGAGTCCGCGGCGGTCCGCGGCGTCGTGTCGGGTCGCGCCCGCTGGAAGGGCGGTGTCTGCGCGTCGAGGGAGCCGCCGACGAGGAGCAGCAGGGCGACGAGCCCGGCGGCGCTCCCTCGGCCAGCCTGCTCGCGGCGGGCCCGGCGTTTGGTCACGACCCACGCGCAACCGATGCTCACTTCGTACAGCACCATGAGGAGGACGATCCCTACCAGCATCGACAGCGCGTCCGGGGGCGCGAGCAACGCGGCGGCCACGGCCGCGATGGCCAGGGCGTAGCGGCGGTTGCGGGCGAGGAACTGCGGCGTCACGAGCCCGAGGGCCGTGAGGATCACCACCACGAGCGGCAGCTCCATGGCGAGTCCGATGGCGATCAGGAATTGCGCCGCGAACGAGAAGTATCCGTCGGCGGTGATGATGGGCGAGAACACCTGCGGTTGAAAGCTGAACAGCATGCGCAGGATGTGCGGCAGCAGCCATTCAAAGGCGATGCCGGCCCCGCTCAGGAACAGCACCACGCCCACGGAGAGCGCGGGCACGATCAATCGCTTCTCGCGCGGGTAGAGCGCTGGCGTGAGGAACGCCCACAGTTGGTAGATCACCACCGGTGACGCGAGCAACAGGCCCAGGGCGAACGCGAACTTGAGCGTGATGAGGAACGGCTCAGTGGGACTGGTGAACTTGAGCTTGCCGTCGGGCAGCAGGGGAACGATGGGACGCATCAGCATGCGGATCACGTCCACATGCTCAACGACTACCCAGCCCACCAGGCTCGCCAAGAGGACCGCCACGAGGCTCTTGAGGATGCGCCAGCGCAGTTCCTCGACGTGGTCGAGGAAGGGCATTTCGCCCCGGTTCTCACGAGTCTCCGACACGCCGGCCCCCCCCCAGACCCCGGCCCCAGACGCGGGAGAGGCTACCGCCCCAGGCGCTGGAGCTTGTCGCGCGCGAGGTTGGCCTCTGGAGAGCGAGCGTAGCTGGCGATGACCCGGGCGTAGTACGTCCGCGCCGCCGCCTTGTCGCCCCGCTGCTCGGCGAGGAAGCCCAGCTTGTAGAGCGCCGACGGTGCCCGCGGCGAAGTCGGATAAGTCTTCACGACCTGTTGATACACCGCGGCCGCCGAGTCCGCGTTCTCCCCGGCAAACGACTCACCGATGAAGTAGAGGGCGTCGGGCGCCCGCTCGTGGCTCGGAAACATCCGGAGGAACTCTCGAAAGGCCTGGCGCGCCGTTCCATATCGGCTCGCCCGGTACTGCTGATACGCGAGGTCGTACATCTGCTCCGGCCCAGGGCCCGCCGGATTCCCCGAGGGGCCGACCGGCACGGCCGCGCCGCCGCGGCTCGTGTCCAGCGCCGGGACGGGCTGGCGGGCCTGCTCTTCCAGCCGCCCACGCAGCTCGGTCAGCCGCTGCTGGCTCTGGCCCGTCAGCTCCTGCACGCTCACGAGCTGCTGCTGCACGGCCAGCAGATCGGTCTTCACGTCGCCGCGCAGCTGCACCAAGTACGCCTGCTGCGCCGTCAGCTTCTCCTGCGCCGTGCGAAGCAACGCGCGCACCGTGTCGATTTCACTGGCGCGCTGGCTGTCGGCGCGGGCGCGCTCGACGCGCAGCGCTTCGACCTGGAGCTCTACCCGCCGGACGTCGCCTTTCAGCGCGCATCCGGCGGTGAGCACCAGGGCGAGCACGAACGGCCGAGCGTGTTTCATCCGTTGAATCACGGCTGCTTCAGGCTCTCGCCGCCCGACAGAATCTCAAACTCATCGCGGCGATTCTGCGCCCACGCTTCCTCGTCATGTCCTTGGGCGAGCGGCCGTTCCTCACCGTAGGACACGGTCTCGATCCGACTCCCATCGATGCCGTGGCTGACGACGTACTGCTTGGCCGCCGTCGCGCGCCGGTTGCCGAGCGCCAGGTTGTATTCGTCGGACCCGCGCTCGTCGCAATGGCCGCTGATCCGAATCCGCAGGCCCGGGTTAGCCTGGAGGATCGCCACCTTTTGATCCAGGACCGCGGCGTCCCCGCCCCGGATGATCGCCTTGTCATAGTCGAAGTGGATCATGGTCGCGAGCAGGGTCCGCACTGCCTCCGTCGACTTTCCGAGCGCGGCGAGCGAATCCGCCGCGCGCTGCCGCGCCTCCCGTTCCGCCGCTTCACGGTCACGGGCCTCCTTCTCGGCCCGCTGGCGTGCTTCCTCCGCTGCCCGCTGGGCGGCGTCGATCGAATCCTGATTGACGGCCACCGGCGCGGGCGTTGTCTCCGGCGTCTTACCGCCGCACGCGGCCATGGCCGCCACGGCGAGACCGCTCAGCAGGAGCAAGGGTAGGCGTTTCATCGGTTCAAGTCCTCTCCGATTTCAAGGGGTCGACGATGCGGTCTCCGGCAACCGCGGAGACCAGGCCGGCAGCCGCGCGCCGCTCTTTTGCAGCAGCGGGCGGATGCGGCCGGTTTCTACGTCGATGATCCAGAGCTGCCGATACCCCGAACGATCCGACACGAACGCCATATGACGACTGTCGGGTGCCCAGGTTGGATCTTCGTTTCGCCCGACCGAGGTGAGCTGTCGCACCGCGCGCGTCCGTACGTCGAGGACGAACACCTGCAACGTGCCACCCACGTCGCGGTGGAAGGCGACCGTCTGGCCGTCGGGCGACCACTCCGGCGCGTTGGACGAACCGGTGGCACCGTAGTCGAACGGCGCGAAGAGCTGCTGGTCCGTCCCATCCGCCGCCATCACGTAGATCTGCGGCAGCCCGGCTCGCGTCGACACGAACGCGATCCGCTGGCCGTCGGGACTGTAGGTCGGTGACAAGTTGTCGTAAAAGCGGCCTACGGTCAAGCGCTGTAAGCAACAGCCGTCCTTGATGTTCACCGTGTAGAGGTCGGTGCCTTCCTCGGTCGCGCGGCTGAACGCGAGCGTCTTCCCGTCGGGCGAGAACGCCGGGGTGAAGTCGAGTGCCTGGCCCGTAGTGGCGACGGGCGCGCGCTTGCCGCTCGCGACCTCCTGCAGGAAGAGCCGTCCGTGACCCTGCCAAAACTCCATGTACGAGAAGCGACGACCGTCCGCGGCCCACGCCGGCGACATCGCCTGGTGATCGCTCGAGGACACCAGCTTCTGGTCGGCGCCGTCCTGATCGATGCTGTACACCTTCCCGTCCATCACGAACAGCACGCGCGTGGCGGCCGTCCCACCCACGCCGAGGGCCGCCTCGAGCACGCGGTCGGCCAGCTGATGGATCGCGAGGCGAAACCCGGGATCCTTGAGCGCCGGCAGGCGCGCCCGGAGCTCGCGCCGCACGCCGCCGGCCGCCACGTCGTGCACGGTGACGATCGCGCTGTCGCCCGACCCGGCCGCGACGGCGACGGCGAAGTCGGCGCCGAGCGCCTGGTACAGCGGATAGTTGAGCGTGGTCGCGGCCGCAGCACCGCCTCCTCCGGTTCGGCCGGCGCCGCCTGCGGCCGGGGGGCGGGCGCCGGGCGCCGCGGCCGTGACACGGATCGAGTCGCCGCCGGGCAGCGTGATCAGCTCGAAGCGGTCGCTGTAGTCGAGATCGCGCGACAGGATGATGCGTGCCGAATCGAGCGCCGGCGCATGCACCGGCAGCACCACCATGCCCGGGCGCACGCCGGGCCGGTAGACAATGCCGATGCGGACGCCGCGATCGATGGCGGAGGTGTCTTGCGCGTCAGACGGTCGGACGGTCGGACCGGCGGACAGAACGGCGAGACCGAGGAGCAGCCGCCTCACTGCCGCTTCCCGCTGAAATAGAAGCGCACGAAGAGCACGTCGGCAGTCCAGCCGTCGGGCAGCGCCCGGAACGCCTTGATTCGTCCGACCTGCTCGATCGCTCCCTGCGCTTCGAGGTCGAACGCATAATTCCCCGACCGCTTGAGGAGCGTGAGATCGCTCACCGACCCGTCGCGATGTACCAGGAACGAGACCTCCGCCTCGAGAGGAGTGCTTTGGAGCGGGCGCTGCCAGACTCGCAGCACCTGCGCCACGATGTTCTGCAAGTACTGGGGGAAGGGAAACTCCACCCCTTCCGTGCTCACCGTGGCGACGTCCGTGCCGGTCGACGGCTTCTCGCCGGGGAGCGGCGCCACATTGGGCGTCGTCCGCGGCGCGGCCTCACGCTTCGCGTTGTCCGCCACCGGGGGCGGCGGCGCCGGGGAGACCGTGCTCTTCGGCGACTTGGCCTTCGGGGCCGGCGCCGGTTTGTCCTCCGCCGGCCGATCCACCGCCTCGGGCGCTTTGCGCGCGTCCGGCGTCGGCTCGGGCGCCGCCACGAGGTGCACGCGATAGGTCGGTGGCACGGGCTTGCGCGCGGCCGCCGCGCCGGCGACGAGGAACAGCCCGGCGAGTGCGTGTACCGCGACGGTGCCGACGAGGCCGACGCTCGCGCTCTCGGAACCCCGGCGCCCCCGTCTCACCGCTCGACCACCTCCGGCTCCGCAACGAGGCCAACGTCGTTTACGCCCGCCGCGCGGATCGCCGCCAGCACCTGCACCACCTCCGCGTAGGGGACCCGACCGTCGGCCCGAAGGTACACCCCAGTGGGGCGTTTGGTTCGCACAAACGCGGGAAACGTGGCCCGGAAATCCGCGTATGAGAGCGCCGCCTGATCCATGAAAATGCGCCCCTCGCGGTCGAGGGTCACCACGAGGCCCGACTTCGGTTCGAGCGGCTTCGCCTCGGCCCGGGGCAAGCGGACGTCGACGCCCCCCTGCATGATCGGCGCGGTGATCATGAAAATGATCAGGAGCACGAATGCCACGTCCACGAGCGACGTGACGTTGATGTCCGCGTTCAAGGGGAGCTCCCCGTGCCCGCGCAGTCCACCACCGCCGCCGCCCAGCAGCCCGGCCATTAGAGCCTCCCTTCGCGCGCCATCGTGCCGATGATTTCCTGCGCGAACCCTTCCAGCTCGCCCGCAAACAGGCCGAGCCGGTTCACGAACAAGTTATAGGCCATGACGGACGGGACGGCCACCGCGAGCCCGGCGACGGTCGTCACCAGGGCTTCGGCGACGCCCGGAGCCACGGCCGCGATGTTGCCCGAGCCGCCGACGGCGATCCCGATGAACGCGTCCATCACACCCAGCACCGTCCCGAGCAGCCCGAGGAGCGGGCTCACGGAGCCGAACGTGGCAAGCCAGGGAAGGAAGCGCGCCGCGGCGTCGCGTTCCGCTGCGACCTCTTTCGCGAGCACCATCCGCAGCGCCTCGAGCTGCGTCGTGGTCAGCGCGGTCTGGGTCGCCACCGCCGGGCCGTTGTCCTTCAAACCGCCGGGCTTCAACTCCGAGAAGAAGTTTATGCCTTCCCGCAGTAAGCGGTTGTAGGGCGAGGCGGGCAACCGCATGGCAGCGTGGTAGGCGTCGTCGAGCCGCGTCGCGCGCTCGATCTCCGCCATGAAACGGTCGGCCTGCCGGCGCATGCGGCGGAACTGCCACCACTTGAGGAAGATGAGATACCAGGAGACGATCGAAAACACGACGAGGATGGCGAGGACGAACTTGGTCTCGCGGCTCGACGTGAGAACCAGCTCCCAGGGCGTTGTGGGGACCGCCCGGCCCACCTGAAAGAGCACGATGTCAGCCCTCCCTAGTTCCCGTACCCATGCGGGTGCGCCTGGTGCCAGGCCCACGCGCTCGCGAGGATCTCCTCCAGACTGGAGTGCCGCGGCCGCCAGCCGAGGATCGTTGCGGCCCGCCCCGCCGCCGCAACGAGCTCGGGCGGATCCCCCGG
>Ga0209239_1000826_pt1 | contig 18089 bp, 17 predicted proteins | sample GraSoi013_2_20cm_FD_185824 | JGI IMG/M metagenome (GOLD analysis project Ga0209239, IMG submission 185824) | Grasslands soil microbial communities from the Angelo Coastal Reserve, California, USA - Sample 10_02_2013_2_20cm (SPAdes) (version 2) | ecosystem: Environmental > Terrestrial > Soil >...
GACCGCGCTCTCAATGGAGTCCCGCTGGTGCCGCCGGACCTCTACGTGGTCGACGACGGAGCACCGAAGCGCCGCGTCTTCGTCACGCCTCGCATCGGCGTGCAGGGCACGGGCCGATGGGAGAAGCGCCTGCTCCGCTACGTGGTCGACTCTCCGGCGTTATCTAGGCCAATCCGGAGACAGAGGCTCCGCGCGCGGTAGCTTCTCCCAGTCGGCCCTGACAGGAATGAACACGTCCACCACGGTCGCGCCGAGCGGCCCCGCCTTGGCGTCGTGGGGGACGTTGCCTGGGACGACGTAGGTGTCGCCTGGCTGCAGACTGCGCGCTTCGCCCGCGATGCGCAGCGTCAGCTCGCCGCTGACGATGAGACCGAGCTGCTCGTTCTCGTGGTGGTGCTCCTCGGCGACGCCGTTCGGCTCGATGTCGATGACGGCCAGGGTGGCGCGCGCGCCGTTCACCAGCCTCGCCTTCATTCCCGCCCGGATCAGGTACGGCCGGAGGTCCGCGATCGAAGCGAAAGTCTGAGTTTTCATTCCACGACCCTGTCGATGATCGTCGCGGTGCCGAGCCCTCCGCCGCAGCACATCGTCTCCAGGCCGTAGCGTAGGTCGCGGCGCTCAAGCTCGTAAAGCAGCCGGTTCATCAGGATCGCGCCCGACGCGCCCAGCGGGTGGCCCACCGCGATCGCCCCGCCGTTGACGTTCGTCTTCGCGAGGTCAGCGCCGGTCTCCTTCTGCCACGCGAGCACCACCGAGGCGAACGCCTCGTTGACCTCGAACAGGTCGATGCTCGACAGCTCCAGGCCGGCGCGCTTCAAAACCGCCGCCGTGCCGGGAATGGGTCCTTCGAGCATGAGCACGGGATCGGTGCCGACCACCGCCTGCGCCCGGATCCGGGCGCGCGGCTTGAGGCCAAGCTCCTTCGCCTTTTCCAACGATCTGGCTCGCGTTGCCCGCTGTGATGGTGTGCTCGGGGTTGAACGCGGGCTGTAGGGCCGCCGTCGCCTCGTAGCTGGCGTTGGCGCGTATCCCTTCGTCGCGCGAGAAGATCTCTTGCTGGCCGTTCGAGATGTCGACCGGCATGATCTGCGACTTGAAGTAACCCTTCTCCGACGCCTCGTGGGCGCGGTGGTGACTCTCCACGCTGAATTCGTCCATCGCCTTGCGGGAGATGCCGTACTTGCGGGCCATCAGCTCGGCGGAGATGCCCTGCGGCACCAGGTCGTAGAGCTCCATCAGCTCGGGCGGAAACGGAGTGCCCGGCGAGATCGCGTTGGACCCCATCGGCACGCGGCTCATCGACTCGACTCCGCCCGCGATGGTCACGTCAGCGATGCCCGACTGGATGAGGTTGGCCGCGAAATGCAGCGCTTGCTGGCTCGACCCGCACTGGCGGTCGACGGTCGTTGCCGGCGTCGTCACAGGAAAGCCCGCGGTGAGCCACGCGTTGCGTCCGATGTTCAGGCTCTGCTCGCCCGCCTGGCTCACGCAGCCGAAGACGACGTCGTCGACCATGCTGGGCTCGATGCCCGCGCGTGTGACGACTTCTCTGAGGACAAGCGACCCGAGGACGACTGGGTGCACGTCCTTGAGCTTTCCATTGCGGCGTCCGATCGGTGTGCGGGCGGCCTCGACGATAACTACTTCGCGCATTTTCAGAAAGCTCCTCTAACGAGTTTCGGTCGGCTGTGTCAAGCCACGGCAGGTTGCCTGGCGAGCCCATGGTTTTTGCTGTTGACGTGCCCATAGGCTCCTGTTAACTTTCGCGACGCCCCAAGCGGCTGAGTACGGTAAACCTGAGGATACCGAACGTCGAGTAGGTGGAAGGTCCGGAGCAATCCGGGATGGAAACCGAAAAACGCATAGGGGACTTCAGGGTAAACAGGAAGGTCTCTTGGGGCATTACTTTTCCCCAAAAGCTCCACACGGGCTCTTCAATTCAAAAAGCCCTTGTTTGACGCCTCGGCGCAGGCTTTGTCCACAGCACCGGCGTCGAAGTTGCCGCCCCTCTTGCGCAGCCGCCTGACGCCGTCCGCGAGGCGCCCGACCGGGTCGGAGCTCTCGTAGCGGAGCCAGCGATAAGCAACCGGCCGAGACCACTTTTTCCCCTCGGTTTCGAACGACCGGCGGTGTGCGTCCACGACGATCGCCTCCACTTGTCTTAACAGGGAACCGCTGAGCAGGTCGGAGAATTCACGACCTGCCATCCATTCGAGGAGGCGCGACAGCTTCGCGCCTGGGCTTTCAGTCAGGCGGCCGGCACCCCTGGGGAAGGGATGTCGAAAACGCTGGCACGCAAGGTGCAGATGAAGGGCAGGTTGCGGTAGAGCTCGCGGTAGTCGAGGCCGTAGCCGACCACGTAGTCGTTCGGGATCTGGAAGCCGACATAGCGGACCGGGACGTTGACGAGCCGGCGCAGCGGGCGGTCCAGCAGGGTCACGACCTCCAGCGACGCGGGCTGCCGGCGGCGCAGCTCGGACAGCACGTAATCGATCGTGAACCCGGTGTTGATGATGTCTTCGACGAGCAGCACGTGGCGGCCTTCGATCGGATAGTCGACGTCTCGCGCGATGCGCACCCGGTCCTGAGGCTGGGCTCCTGCGTATCGCCGTAGGTCCAGGTAGTCGATGACGAAAGGAACCTTGACCTGGCGGGCCAGGTCGGCGAGGAAGAACGTGACGCCCTTGAGCACCCCGACCAGCACCAGCGACTGGCCGCGGTAATCGCGCGAGATCTTTCGGCCGAGCGCCCGGACGCGTGTTTCAAGCTCCACCGGCGAGATGAGGATCTCGCCGACGTCTTCCTTCTTGAGGTGCTGGACCTCCAGTGCTCCGTAGCCGGCTTTGGCAAGCAGCTGCTGGTAGTCCTTGCGGTACAGCAACCGCACGTTGAGCTCGGGATACAGCTCACGGAGCATCCTCAGCTTGCGGTTCTTGGGCGTGACCAGCGACTGCTTCATCGTGGTCAGCTCGATGTAGAGGTCGTGCTCGGGCAGGTAGAAGTCGGGTGTGAACATCTCCGCGACTCGCGTGCCCTCCCAGGCGATCGGGAACGACACAGGCTCGTACACCCACCGGATCCGGTAGTAGTCGAGGAAGCGCGCGAACTCCTGCTCGGACGGGTGCGCGAACTCCACGCGCGAGTGAGCGGGGCCCGTACGTCTGACCAGGCGTGATCGTTGCCTGACCGGGCGACGCCATTTTTGCGGGATCGAAGACTGGACGGACGACGCCAATGAGACGGTGCTGATTGTACTCTCGGGGTTGAGGCTCGATCGATGGGCACACCGGCGCAGAGGATGGTCGCCGAGCAGCTGCGTCCGCACGGCGTGACCGACGAACGCGTGCTGCGTGCCATGGCCGAAGTCCCGCGCGAGGAGTTTTTGGCGCCGAGCATGCGGCGCCACGCTTACGAAGACCGCGCGCTGGCAATCGAGTGCGGCCAGACGATCTCACAGCCGCTCGTGGTCGCGCTCATGACCCAGGCCGCATCGCCGCTCCCGGACGATATCGCCCTCGAGGTCGGCACGGGTTCGGGCTACGCGGCCGCGGTGCTGAGCAGGTTATGCCGCAAGGTCGTCAGCATCGAGCGCGAGCCGGCGCTCGCCGAGCACGCGTCCGAAACGCTGCGTCGACTCGGCTTCGACAATATCGAGGTGGCGGTGGGCGACGGCAGCCTCGGCTGGCCGGCCGAAGCGCCCTACAACGTGATCCTCGTCGCCGCGGCTGCGAGCGGCGTCCCTCAGGCGCTCATCGACCAGCTCGCCGACGGTGGCCGCATGGTCATCCCCGTGGCCGTCTCACCGCATGAGCCGCAAGATCTTCGCGTTTACGTGCGTCGCGGCGCCGACGTCATCTTCCGGTCGCTCTTCCCGGTGCTGTTCGTGCCCCTTCGTACCGGCTAGGGGCTGGGCGAAGCGCGCGGCGACGGCGAAGGGCTGGCTGTCGTCTGGGACGTACCTGTCAGGGCTTGCAGCTTCTGCAGGATCTCGCCCACCGCCGCCATCTCGTTGGCGTAGGTCGTGAAGTCGCCGCGTTTCAATGCGTCGTATGCGGCCTTGTAGTGCAAGTTCGCCTGGGTGACAAGGTCGGTGATCTGCGCTGCGATGGCCGGCGTGATCGTCTGGGGCGGCTGGTTGGTCGGCGGGGGCGGCGGCGCACCGCCCACCAGCTGTTGGATCGCCTCCGCCAGCGTGTTGGCGTAGACGACGTTGCTCTGGTCGACGAGGATCACCTTCTTGAGCTCGGGGATGCCTGTCCCCGACGTCGCGCGCAGGTAGACCGGCTCGAAGTAGAGGAACGAGTTTCCGATGGGCACCACGAGCAGGTTGCCTTGCTGCACCTGCGAGCCGGTGCTGTGCAGAAGGGTGAAGTCGCGCGAGATGGTGGTGTCCTGGTTGATCCGGTTGGCGACCTGCTGCGGTCCAAAGATGTTCTTGTCCTTGGAGAGGACGTAGGAGACGTACTGGCCGTAGTTCGTTCCGTCGCTGCGGGCCGCCAGCCACGACACCAGGTTGTTCTTGCCGTGAGGGGTGAACGGCATGATGAGCAAGAACTCGGGGGTCTGTTCCCCCGGCAGCCGGAACAGGACGTAATAGGGCTGGAGGGCCAGCGAGCCGCTGCTCGGCGAGGTCTGCGCCGTGGGGACGTCCCAGACGTCCTCACGCGTGAAGAACACCTTGGGATCGCTCATGTGGTACGTCGCGTAGATCTGGACCTGGATGTTGAAGAGATCCTCGGGGACTCGGATGTGGTCGCGGATGCCCTTCGGCATCGCATCGGCGGGTCGGAAGAGCGAGGGGAAGGTCGCCTGGTATGCCTTGATGAGCGGGTCTTTGGAATCCATCACGTAGAAGGCGGCCGTGCCTTCGTACGCGTCGACCACCACTTTGACCGAGTTGCGGATGTAGTTGATGTCGTTGCCCTGGAAGCTCTGCGACTGGGAGTAGGGGTAGGTCGTGGCCGTGGTGTACGCATCCATGATCCAGACCAGGCGCCCGTCGACGATGACGATGTACGGGTCGGCGTCGAAAGACAGAAACGGCGCAAGCTCCTGGACCCGGTCGCGGATGTTGCGGCGGTAGAGCATCAGGCTCTTGTCGCTGACCTGACCCGAGACGAGGAGGCTGAAGTCGCTGAGCTTCAGCGACCAGAGCGCGCGGTTCACACCGCTCATCGGCACGCCATGTTTGCCGGCGTAGCTCGTAAAGACGTCCTGGCTCCCCTTCGCGTAATCGAACTCCTGGGCGTTCGAGGGCGCGATCACGTACCCGCTGTTAGGCGTGGACAGCTCTCCGAAGTAGATGCCGGGTTGGGTGACCGGGATCGAACCTGCCGGAGGCAGGTCGTGGACGACGTAGTCGGGCAGGCCTTCGCCGACCACCGCGTTGACGGGGCTCGCCGCGACGCCGTAGCCGTGCGTGTAGGTGAGTCGCTCGTTGACCCAGTTCTGGGCTGAAGACTGCAGGCGGTTGAAGTCGAACTCCCGCGCGCTGATCTCGAGCTGCTGGTACTGGCCGTTGATGGTGTAGCGGTCGAGGTCGATGTTGTTGAAGGTGTAGTAGGTGCGAAGCGCCTGCTGCTGCTGATACGTGTCCTTGAGTGGCCCGTAGTCCCAAAGCCGCAGGTTGTTCACCGTGACCTGGTCGTTCTGGACGTCTTGCAGCGTGAGCGGCTGGTCACCCGTGAAGCTGGTGTTGCCCTTGACGTCGGAGAGGCCGTAGGCCTTGCGCGTGTAGTCGATCTCGCGCGCGATGTACGGCAGCTCGTAGCTGCCGGCGTTGGGAGTCGCCGAGACGCCCTGGACGGCGGCGGGGTAAGCCTGGCCGACGATCGAAAGTGCGACCCACACCCCGGCCGCGGCGACAGGGATCCACAACCGCCGCAGCCAGGCGTTGGCCAGGACGGCGCCCGCCAGGACGATCCCCGCGCCGGCCTGCAACGTGTACAGCGGCAGCCGCGCGTTCACGTCGGTGTAGGCGGCACCCCAGACCACGCCGCTGTTGTGCGCAAAGAGCAGGTCGTAGCGTCCGAGCCACGCGGACACGGACAGCGTCACCGCAAACGCCGCTATCAGCACCGAAACGTGGGCGATCGCCCGCGGCGTGGGGCGGAAGTCGAAGCTGTCGCCGCGCCACGAGTAGATGGCGCCGATCAGGAGCACCGCCATGAAGTCCAGCCCCAGCGACCAGTTGGTGGCCGCGTGCAGAAACGGAAGCGTCAGCAGATAAAAGGAGATGTCCTGGCCGAGGACCGGATCCACCGTGCCGGTCGGCGACGAATGCATGAAAAGGGCGAGCGCTTGCCATTGCGAGGAGGCTCCGGCGGCGAGGATGATGGCGATCACCGCGGCGGTGGCGAGGCTGACCCAACCCGCGGTGCTTCGCAACACCGAGCGGCGGATCCCGACGGCCCGAAGTCCGGGCCCGGCGCGCACCCTCAGGGCGATGAAGACGTTGACCGCAAGGTACGCGAACGCAAGCAAGAGACTGGCCAGCCCGATCGACCATTCCAGTCCCAACCGCGTCGTGTATACGTCGCGGAGTCCAAGCGCGTCGTACCACTGGAGCTCGGTGATGAAAGAGACGATCGGGCTCGCCAGCACGAACACCAGGACGGCCAGGGCGAAGAGAGCGACGCCGCCCCAGAACCGGCGAGGCACCTGAGGTATCCGGATCTCTCTTCGGGCGTCGAATGGTCCACCCGTGCCGCGGTCGAACGGGTCGAAGGGACGGTAGCGCCGGGACATTGAGGGAAACTCTAGCCCGACGCTAAGGCGCGATCGTCCTCCGAGAAATCCAGATTGCTTTCGGCCGGCGGATTCTCGAGATGCCACCGGATGGTGGTGCGCAGAGTTTCCTCGGGATCTGACGGCTCCCAGCCGAGCAGGGCTCGCGCCTTTCGTGCTGTGACGGCGATGTGCTGGCTCATGGCGCCGCTCTCCTTGAGGTCCTCCGGAAGCAGTTCGTCGCGAACACGTACCAGCTCTGCGCTGGAGCCTGCAGCGTTGAGGATCATCTCGCTCCACTTCCGCATCGAGTAGGTGCGGTCTTCGCAGATGTTCATCACTCCGGCGACCGGACTTTGGAGCGCCAGGCTGACGGCGCGCGCAACGTCGCGCACGTAAACGCGGCAGGCGAGCCACATGCCGGCCCCGAAAGGGATGCGGGTCCGGCCCGCGCGCACCCGCCGCAAGATGAAGTCTTCGCGCCGCTGATAGTCGTGCTCGCCGTACACCATCGGGAGCCGCATCACCGTCGCGCCCCTGGGCAGATAGATGTCCTCGACGTCGAGCTTGTCATAGTCGTCCATGCCAGGGAGCGTGCCCCGGTAGGGGTACCGATCCGGCCTCACGGGAGAGTCTTCATCCAGCGGCACAGGGTCGGTCTCGCGTTCGTTGTTGAGGGCCCCGAAGGCGCGATAGACGTCGACGCTCGAGATCACGATCCGCCGTTCGACGTCGGGCAAGACGCGCAGGGCGATCTCGGCGTCGGCCCTGGTCAGGGCGCGGCAGTCGACCACCGCCTGCGGGTCGAACGCGACCAGCTCGCGCTGGTGGTCGGCGAGCTCGGCCCGGGCGCAGTGAAGGTGGTCGACCTCGGGCATGTCAACGGGCTCGAGCTGTCCACGATGGACGATCAGGAGCTCATGGCCGGTCGCATGCAACTCCTCGACGATGGCCCGACCGATGAACCGGGTGCCGCCGAGGACGGTGATCCTCACCCCGCGGCTACGTGCGGGTTCTTCTCCACGATGAGGTCGATCAGCCCCCAGTCTTTCGCCTGTTCGGGCGTCATGAAGAAATCGCGCTCCATGTCGCGCTCGACTTCCTCCAGCGGGCGCTTGCAGTGCTTGGCGTACAGCCGAGCGAGCTGCTCGCGCTGGCGAATGATCTCCTGCGCGTGAATCTGGATGTCGGATGCCTGCCCCTGGATGCCCTGCGTGAAGGGCTGGTGGATGAGGATCTGCGCATGCGGCAGCGACATGCGCATGCCGGGATCGCCGCCAGCAAGCAGGATGGACGCGCCGCTCGCCGCCAGGCCCGTGCACAGCGTCGCAACCTTGGGTCCGACGTACTGCATTGCGTCGTAGATCGAAAGCGATGCGGTCAACGACCCCCCTGGGCTGTTGATGTAGAGCTGGATGTCGTTCTCGGGCGCCTCGCTCTCCAGGAACAGGAGCTGGGCGGTCACGGTGCTCGCCATATCGTCGTCGATGGGGCCGCGGACGAATATCACTCCATCCTTCAGCAGCCTCGAATAGATGTCGTATGCACGCTCGCCGCGTCCATCGTTGGTGATCACGGTTGGAATCAGATGCATTCCCCTTACCTCCGCGTTGTGAAACCGATCGGTGGTTTTGGCTTTGGCGGTGGATTAGCCATCGCCAGGTAGGCGCTGAAGTCAGCCACGCTGCGCAGGGCTTCGAGCGGCAGGGAGGCGGTCGCCAGTCGCAGCTTCACCGGCGGGTCCTCCGGCCAGGCGCGATCGGCGGCGTCCGCGCCGAGCAGGCGCGCAAGCTCGGAGAAGATCTCGGCCGGCGGTATCGCGAGGGCGTGGGCGACGGCGACGAGTCGGTCGGTGGAGACCTCCTTGCGGCCCCGCTCCACCTCCGAAAGGTGCGCAGGTGAAAGGCCGGCCTCCGCTGCGACGTCGGTCAGGGTGCGACGGGCGGCCTCGCGTCGGGTGCGCAGGACCGAGCCGAGCGCAATGCGAATTGCTTGGGTTGTTTCGCTGTAGGCGAATTCCATTCTTTACAGGCTAATAATACGGGCGCATGCGATCGAGCGTGGGCGCTAGCCGGCCTCCCATTGGCGCTCGATGATGAAGTCCCCGCCCTCTTGGCGGGTCGTCTCGGCGGCGCGCCGTACAAACTCCTTGGTGCGCTCATCGGGTTCTGACTGACAGCTGAGGACGATCTTCCAGGGCAGGGCAGCATGGTCTGGGTACAACTTCCGAAGCTCCCCGCCGGCCGCGAACGCCAGGCATGTGCTCCATTTCGCCTGGAGGAGCCCCAACGTCCGGTCCGAGCCGTCCCATTCCAACGTCTGGGCGATCCCGACCTTCAGGTATCCGCCTCCGTGCGCAAGTGCCACCCAGTCCACCTTGTTCGTGGCCTCAAGCCCGTGGAGGTCCTGATTCACTTGCCTAATCTTTGAGGTTGGCGGGGTCGAGGAGCTCCTGCTTCGGCCGCTCGATCTTCTGACGCGACCGCATGATCTCGATCAGCTTCTTGCGGCCCTTCGGTGGGCCGATCATGATCGCGCCGACCAGGCGGTCGTCCTTGAAGAAGAGCTTGCGGTAGAACTTCTCTTCGAGGCTGAACGTGCGGACCGACTCGAGCCCCGGCTGGACGTCCGGCGTCACGCCCATCACCGCCAGCGTCGACCCGAACATCGTCGTCGTGTATGTGGGAACGTCGAAGAAGTCTTCGTCCGCTCCCGCCATGTTGCGGGCCGCGACCTTGCCGTGCGCCTCCGCGTTGTCCCATGTGCCCATCTGGTTGTGGCGCTCGACCATCAGGTCGTAGAAGACGGCGATGTCTCCGGCGGCGTAAGCGTCCGGCGCCGACGTGCGCAGCTTGGAGTCGGTGACGATCCCACTTTTCAGCTCGACCTCTTTGCGCACCGGCTCCGTGTAGTAGTCGAGCCCGACGCCATAGGTCAACAGGTCAAACTCGACCTTGTGCCCGTTCACCGTTTCCGCCAGATAGCGGCCATTGCTGCGGCTGAACTTCTGCACCTCATCCGAGGTGATGAACTGGACGCCCTGCGCCTCGCCGAGCTGCCGGCAGAGCTGGCCGCCCTCTTCATCCAGGACGTAGCGAAGAAACCACGGCCCGCGCATGATCCACGTCACCTTCGCCTTCTGGCGAAAGCTCACGCCCTCGGCCAGCTCGTAGCCGATGAAGCTGCCGCCCATGACGAGCACCCTCTCGCACGCGTCGGCTTTCTCGATGATCGCGTCGGTGTCGTCGAGCGTCTGAAAGCCCAGACACGACGAGACGTCGCCCGCGCCAGGCCACGGAGGAGGTTTCGGTCGGCCGCCGGTCGCGATGAGGATGGCGTCGTACTTGAACTCTTGACCGCGGTTGGTAAGGACGATCTTGTCGTGGAGGTCGACCTCGGTCGCCCAGGTCTCGAAATGGACCTCGATGTTGTGCTTGGCGTAGTCCTCGACCGTGCGCATGAAGACTTTTTCGCGCCGCACCTGGCCCCGGAGATAGCGCGGCAACGCGACACGGTTGTAGAGCGGGTGCCGCTCCGCGGCGATCATCACGATCGAGGCATCTGGATCGGCCTTGCGCAGGTCCTCCGCGCAGGTCTGGCCGGCGATGCCGTTGCCGAGGACGACGTATCTGCGCGTCAACTAGAGCTTGAGCGCGTACACGAACGCGCTGTTTTCGGCATCCGCGAAATCGTATCCGCTCGCCTTGAGGTCCTCCTCGGCGGGATGCCCCGGCGGAAGGTTGACGGTGACGTGATTCAGTCCGTCAGCGTCGGCCTCGAACCGCAGCGCCATCAGCAGCTCGCGCAGCGAGCCCCCTCGGCCGGCCAGCAGTGAAACCGCGATGTTCTGGCCCCACGGTTCGCGCAGGAGCGCGATCGCACCGCCGCCGGGGCCGAGCCTGATCAGTCCTCTCGACGCCAGGCGCTCGAGCTCGTCGGCGCCGAGATCGCGTGCGCCGTTCATGTCCGGCACGATTCCCCCGTACAGCTGGATGCCCGCGCTCGCCGCGATCGCGGGCCAGAGCTTCCGCACCTCGGTTGCTTCAGGCATCCGGGCCGATTCGCCACCCTCCACGCGCACGCCTCGCCACCATTTCAGCTCGACGAGCGCCTTGAAGCCGGCGGATTCAAAGAGGCGAATGGCAGGAAGGTCACGCGTCGCAAGCCGCATCTCGTGGAATCCCTGCTCGCGCGCCTCCGCGATCGCCGCGTCCAGCATCGCCCGCGCGATGCCCTGGCGACGGTGGTCGCTGGCGACGCGAAGCCCCTCGTACCACGTGAGACCTGGCGCGTACGGACGCAGCCGCTGCAGGCCGACCACGACGCCTTCGATCTCCGCGGCCTGAAACTCAGCCCCCGCATCCGATACCCAGCGATCGAAGACTCGGGGGATGTAGTCGCGGCCCTCCCAAACGTCTTTGGTGATCTCGATGGCGCGGTCGCGGTCGGCGGGCCTCACCGGCCGCAAAGTCAGCTCTGTGGCTTCCAATGGGCGACTCCTGAAACGGCGATGCCTCCGTCGAACACGAGCTCATCGCCGTCCCGTTTCAGGATCTGCTCCAGCACGGCACGACCGGCCGCCTCGTCCCAGCCTTCGCCGAACAGTGCCCGGCAGTCGATGAGCGCCTCCTCGATGTCGCGGTATCGCGTCGTGATCGGGTAGCGCAGAAACGCCACGTCAGGCGCGATCCCCATCTGCACGAGCAGCATGAACAGTTCGCTGAATCGCGGCAGCCGAGGCCCCGCGTCGCCGGCGATCCTTCTCCGGACCTCGGCAGCCGGGTGTGGCAGGTCGCTCTCGCGGATCATCACGAACACGCGGTCGCGCGCGGCCTTCTGCAGCTTGTCGAGGAACGGCACAGGGTCAGCCACGCCGTAAAGGACATGGCAGCAGATGACGAGGTCGGCGGGCGCGACCTCCGCGTCCTCCCATGTGCTCGCGATGACCGTCATGTTGTGGCGTGGCGGGAGGTGCGAGCGCATGCCCTCAGAGGGCTCGATCGCCGTCACCCATTCGAGTCGCTCGGCTAGCGGGACCGCATGCCGCCCGGTGCCCGCGCCCACGTCGATCAGCGTCTTGAGAGGCGAAAGGTAGGGTTCGAGCACCTGGAGGAACTCGTCGATGCGGGTCTGTGTCGAGCGCGCGTAGCTGGCGGCGCGACGGTCCCAGTAGCCTTGGTCCGCATGTCCGGCGGCGAGCGTGGAGCGGTCCTCGACGATGCCCCTCCAACGATGCCGCCAGTCGATCTCATCCATGCGGATATCGAGAGTACCCATCGGTCGTCGTCGGCGTTTTGCAGGCGGTTTTTAACAGACCTGGGGAGAACCGGGGGACAACTCCGTCGTCGGCTTCTATAGGCTGTGGATAGCGCCCCGCGCGACACAAAATATGGGGATTGCACCATCCACGCCCCTCACCCTGGCCCTCTCCCCTGAAGGGGAGAGGGACAATACGACCGTAGTGCGCCTGAGTTCAATGCCGCGGAAGCGGGACTGCTCGAGCGCTACTTCACCAATCTCGACCGCCCCGTCTTTGCGCTCCGCAACCTTCCGGAGGTGGTGAAAGGCGCGCTGTTCTCGCGCTACTCGAGGACGGAAAAGAGCCTTCGCCGCGTGCTCCTCGATGAGTTCATCAACGAGCCCGACTCGGGCTTCGACCGCCTCGCGGGGACGCCGCCGGTAGCTGACGACATGGTCGCGGTGCGCCGGGCCGAGGAGTTTTACGAGCGCGTCCTGGTCGGATACGGGGACGACTCGGTGGCCGAGCTGGCCGGCGCGCACGTGGCGGTCGAGCAGGCGTCCACGCTCGCGGCCAAAGCGCTGGAGGACAGCCGCATTGGCATCTCTCCCTTGGAGAAATCGACGCGTTACGTGCGGTTCGACCGCCGAGCGGAGGACGGCAAGTACCTCTACTACCGTGGCGCAGAGCTGACCAGCCCCGACTACGAGCCGGCGGCCGAGGCGCTCTTCGAGACATACAGCAGGCTGGTCGAGCCTGCGACGAAGGCCATTCGCGAGCGTTTTCCGCAAGAGAAGGGGGAGACCGACCGCGCCTGGAAGGCCGCGACGCGGGCCAAGGCGCTGGACCTTCTGCGAGGCCTCCTGCCCGCCGGAACGCTGACGAATCTGGGCCTGTACGGGAACGGCCGCGCCTTCGAGTACCTGATCACCAAGATGGGGGCGCACGAGCTGCCCGAGTGCCAGGCCCTGGCGACGAGCTTGCACCGGGAGCTGTCGCTGGTCATCCCGGCCTTCGTCCGCCGAGCCATGGACGAGAGATACGGAAAGCCGGCCGCCGACCGGATGGTCCGAGTGCGCGAGCGCCTGGCGCAGCTGACGTCACCCTCCCCGCCGGCCGGGCAGGGCCGGGGTGGGGGGATGGAGCCTTCTGTCCGCCTGGTCGAGTTCGACCCCGAAGCGGAGCGAAAGGTGGTCGCCGCTGCCCTGTTCCCGCATTCGAACCTGCCCCTCCAGGAACCGACAGGCGACGTGGATGCGGTTCTCGACGCCCTGCTCGAGGGCCGCGACAACCGCCGCCAGCGGGCGCCCAGGGCGCTCGAGCACGCAACTTACACATTCGAGATCGTGGCCAACTTTGCCGCCTACCGGGACCTGCACCGCCACCGGATGCTGACCCAGGACCGCCAGCTCCTCGACACCGATCTCGGCTACGACCTACCCCAGGGTCTTGTCGAGCTGGACATGGCCGGTGACTTCTCGAGGGCGGTCGAGGGAGCGGCCGATGCTCACCGCCGCCTGGAGCGGGACCTCGGCCGGGCCCTCGCCCAGTACATCGTCCCGCTTGCGTTTCACGTCCGCTGGTATTTCCGGGTCAACTTGCGCGAGATCTACCACCTGTGCGAGCTGCGGACCACCCCGCAAGGCCACCCGGACTACCGCTGGGTCGCCCAGGAGATGTTCCGCCGCGTCGCCGAGGTCCACCCGCGGCTGGCGCGTTACGCGCGTTTCGTCGACCTCGGCCCGGGAGACGAGCTGGAGCGGCGGAAGTCGGAGCGCAAGATCGACGAGAAATTGAGCGCACTCGACCAGCGCGTGCGCTAGCATCGTTCGTCTTAGAAGAGTGGTGGTGGACGCAACCCCGCGTGGACCTGAGCGTAGAGCCGGCTTGGACAGGCGATCTGGCCTGGAACGCCGCTTTACCGAACGCCGCGACCCCGAGCGCGCGGTGGCCGGGCGCCGGGTCGTCAGCCCCTTCGACCGCCGCGTCGCCGAGCGCCGTTTTCTCGAGCGACGCACCAACTGGCCCGACACCCAGGCCGCCGAGGCGTACTAGCCACTAGTTGGCCCGTCCGGCGCTGATCGTCCACGGTGGCGCCGGCCCCGTTCCCGAAACCGAACGCACGCATCGCCAGGCCGCGGTCGAGCGCGCCCGCGATATCGGTTGGTCGACGATCGGCATCGGTGCGCTGGCGGCGGCTGTGGCGGCGGGGCGCCACATGGAAGACGAGCCACTCCTCAACGCCGGGATCGGCGCCTGCCTGAACAGCGACGGCGTGGTCGAGCTGGACGCGGGTGTGATGGAAGGCGCAGCGCTGCGGGCGGGTGGCGTGGCGTGCCTGCGCGACGTCCGGCACCCGATCGACCTCGCGGTCGCCGTGATGGATGATGGTCGCCACGTGCTTCTGGCGGCCGACGGCGCCTCGCGCTTCGCCCGAGACCATGGCGTCGAGATGGCCGACCCGTCGATCTTCATCACCGACCGCAAGCGCCAGGAGCTGATCGAAGGCGCTGACACCGTCGGCGCGGTGGCGCGCGATGGTGACGGACACATCGCCGTCGCGGTGTCGACGGGTGGCCGCGTGGGCAAGCTGCCCGGCCGCATCGGCGACTCGCCGATCCCCGGCGCGGGGTTTTACGTCGACGATCGGTTCGGTGGCGTGTGCGGCACCGGGCTGGGCGAGGCCTTCATCCGGCTCGGTCTCGCGCGTTTGATGGTCATCGAGCTGCAGCACGGCATGGAACCGGCGTCGGTGGCGAGAGGCGCCATCGACCACCTCGGCAAGGCGCTCGCTGCGCCCGGGGGCGTGATCCTGGTCCCGCGCGACGGCGCCCCGCAGGCGGCGTTCAACACGCCGGCCATGCCCTGGGCGATGGCGGAGTAGTGGATTCGGGCAACGCCGGTGAGCTGGTCGCCCTCGCCCTGAAGCGGGCGGGAGTCAGCCACCTCTTCACGCTCAATGGCGGACACATCTGGCCCATCCTGACCGGCGCGACGGAGCACGGCATCCGGGTCATCGACGTCCGGCACGAGCAGTCCGCGGCTTTTGCGGCCGAGGGTTGGGCCAAGGTCACCCGCGAGTGCGGCGTCGCCGCGGTGACCGCCGGTCCCGGCGTGACCAACTCCGCGTCGGCGCTCGCCCAGGCGCAGGGCAGCGACAGCCCGCTCTTTGTCGTCGGCGGACGCGCGCCGATCGCGCGATGGGGCATGGGCTCGCTGCAGGAGATGGACCACGTCGAGGTCGTGCGCAGCCTGACCAAGAAAGCTCTCACGCTGGACTCGGCCGAAGACGCGTACAGCACCGCCGCCGAGTGCATGCGGACCGCGCTCAGCCGGCGCACCGGTCCGGTGTTCATGGACATCCCGATCGACGTGTTCTTCGGCGCGGCCGATTTGCCCGAAGCGACCGAACACCTCACCGTCGATGCCGGGCCGCCTCCGGACCATGCGCTGATCGCCGAGGCGGCGCGGGCGATTCGATCGGCGGAGCGCCCGGTGCTGGTCGCGGGCGGCGGCGTGTGGTGGGCCCACGCCGAAGACGAGCTCCGCTCCCTGGTGGAGACGGCGAACGTTCCGCTGATCGTCAACGGGATGGCCCGCGGAATGCTGGCGCCGGACCATCCACTGTATTTCGCCCGTGCCCGCGGGCAGGCGCTACGCGAGGCGGACCTGGTCGTGCTGGCGGGCGTGCTCCTCGACTTCCGCCTGAACTTCGGACAGCCGCCGGTGTTCGCCGATGACGCGCGGCTGATCTACGTCGACGTCGACGATCACCGCAAGCACCGGCCGGCCCAGGTCGCCATCTACGGCAACGTGAAATCGGCGCTGGCCGAGCTGGCCTCCGCGGTGGAGGGGGCGCCCGCGCGCCGTTCGTGGCTCGACGGTTTGCGTGAGGCTGAGACGGGGGCCCGCCGTCGTGATGAATCGATGACCCGGTCCGATTCCTCGCCCGTCCATCCCGCGCGGCTCATCTCCGAGGTGGACCGGTTCGCCGACCCGGACGCGGTGATCGTCGGGGATGGGGGCGACTTCGTCTCGTTCGCGGGCCGGCTGCTCGAGCGCCGCAAGCCGGGCCTGTGGATCGACCCTGGACCGTTCGGGTGTCTCGGCTCCGGCCCGGGCTATGCGATGGCCGCCAAGCTTGCGCGGCCCGACCGCCAGGTGATCCTCCTGTCGGGCGATGGGGCATTTGGCTTTTCGGCGATGGAATTCGACACGATGGTCCGCCACCGCATCCCGGTGGTCTGCGTCGTCGGCAACAACGGCATCTGGGCGCTGGAAAAGCACCCGATGCAGAGCATGCTCGGCACAAGCGTGGCGGCGGACCTCGGGCCCAACACCCGTTACGACAAGGTGGTGGAAGCCCTTGGCGGTTACGGCGAGATGGTCGACCGGCCGGAGGAGGTCCGGCCCGCGCTTGAGCGAGCGTTCAAGTCGGGCGCGCCGGCGTGCATCAACGTGATCTGCGATCCGACCGCGGAATATCCGCGATCATCTGTGCTGATGTGAAAACTCCAAAAAATCTCCGATTTTTCGGGGACCCCCGGTGAGCGCGACCGAGCTAAGACCCGTCGTCGAGGCGGACGAATGGCGCACTGCGCAGTCGCAGTTCGACGAGGCCGCGGAGCTGATCAAGCTGGAGCCCTGGCTGCGCGAGGTCCTTCGTGAGGTGCAGCGGGAGTTCACGTGTCACTTCCCGGTGAAGCTCGACAGCGGCCACACGCGGGTATTCACCGGCTACCGCGTCCAGCACAACATCAACCGGGGACCGGCGAAGGGGGGCATCCGCTATCACCCCGACGTCTCGCTCAACGAGGTCAAGGCCCTCGCGATGTGGATGACGTGGAAGTGCGCGGTGGTCAACATCCCCTTCGGCGGGGCTAAAGGCGGCATCATCGTCAACCCGCGTGAGCTCTCGCTCAACGAGCTCGAGCACATGACTCGACGATTTGCGACCGAGATCTCGATCCTCATCGGCAGCGATCGCGACATCCCCGCGCCCGACGTCAACACCGACGGCCAGACCATGGCGTGGATCATGGACACCCTTTCGATGCACCTCGGATATTCGGTGCCCGCGTCGGTCACGGGGAAGCCGGTCGAGGTCGGTGGCTCGGCGGGTCGGATCGAGGCAACGGGGCGCGGGGTCACGATCTGCGCCGTCGCCGCGCTCGAGCACCTGGGCCGAGCGCCGCATCAAACCAGGGTCGCGGTGCAGGGGTTCGGCAACGTGGGGAGCATCAGCGCGAAGCTGCTCGAAGAGGCGGGCTGCACGGTGGTCGCGGTCTCAGAGGACTACGGCGGGATCTACAACCCGCTCGGCCTTTCCATCAAGCGAGTCCTGGAGTATCGGGCGCGCGAGAAGACCCTGAAGGGATTTCCTGGCGCGCAGGAGATCGGCAACCAGGAGCTGCTGACCGTCGACTGCGACCTGCTCGTGCCGGCGGCGATCGGCAACCAGCTGACCTCGCGCAACGCGCGGGACGTGAAGGCGACGCTCATCGTGGAGGGAGCCAATGGGCCGACGACCCCGGAGGCCGACGCGATCTTCCGCGAGCGAGGCATCTTCCTCGTGCCCGACATCCTGGCCAACGCGGGTGGCGTCACCGTCTCCTACTTCGAGTGGGTCCAGGACCTGCAGTCGTTCTTCTGGTCCGAGCATGAGGTCAACCAGAAGCTGAAGGCGATCCTTTCGCGCGCCTTCAACGAGGTGTTGAAGACCCGGGAGGAGCGGAAGCTCGACATGCGGATGGCGGCGTACGTGCAGGCGGTTTCGAGGGTGGCGGGAGCCACGCGGGAGAGAGGGCTGTACCCCTGAGTCCGCGCCGCGCCGATCGCGCCTACAATGCGCGCCAACTCGTGTAGGGAGGGGTCACATGGTCCGTTACTTGCGGATGTTTTACGTGGGCTGGTTGGGGACCATCGTCGTGGCGACCGTCCTGCAGTTCTACCTGGCGGGATACGGAGTGTTCGGCTTCAACGGCGTGAAGGATTTCGGCGCGCACTTCATCGTCGGGGACCTGATCGGGATCGCGATCTTGATCGGGATCGGGCTTGCGTTCGCGGCGCGGATGCCTTGGCGGGTCACCATCATCAACATCGTGCTTTTCGTGCTCATGTTCGT
>Ga0209239_1000828_pt1 | contig 18073 bp, 18 predicted proteins | sample GraSoi013_2_20cm_FD_185824 | JGI IMG/M metagenome (GOLD analysis project Ga0209239, IMG submission 185824) | Grasslands soil microbial communities from the Angelo Coastal Reserve, California, USA - Sample 10_02_2013_2_20cm (SPAdes) (version 2) | ecosystem: Environmental > Terrestrial > Soil >...
CAGTCCGCCTTCGAAGGTGTAGATCAAGGTCAGTCCGGTAATAATGGCGATGGAGGCAATCTCACCTGTGCCCAACGCGATTGCTACGACAATGGAGACGGCATACACGCGCACACCTTCTGCTGCCGCCCGTGTCAGCAGGAACAACCCGGCAGTTAACGACCGCAGCCGTCGTCCGAAACGGTTTTCGATTAGTTCATAGGCGGTATAGAGCTCCCCGCGAAAGTAATGGGGCAGCAAAATAAAACTAATAATGACACGTCCCACGAGATAGCCCATCACTACCTGCAAGAAGGTGAGATTGGTGTCGTAGGCCAATCCGGGGATGCTGATGATAGTGAGCGTACTGGTTTCGGCGGCGACGATGGATAACGCAATCGCCCACCATGGAATATTGCGGTCAGCCAGAAAATAATCGCGCAGCGTACGCTGGCGTTTGCGGAAACGCAGACCAAACAGAGTGATGCCGGCGAGGTAGAGCGCGATGATGCTGAGGTCCAGCTTGTCCAATCCCATGCCCATGGTGTGAGTGTGTCGCGGCCTCGCGACATTATGGCGGAAAACAGCTCACGAAACTTGAAACCGCACCTGTAGAGTCAATCCCCTATGGTAGAAATACGTCCGTGGGAATCTTTCTAGGGATTGATGGCGGTGGCACAAAGACGTCCTGCGTGATTGGCGACGAAACTTCTGTGCTGGGCAGTGGCACGGCTGCGGGAAGCAATGTGATCCGCCTGGGCGAGGCGAAGGCGCGAGAGGCGCTCGCTGCCGCAATTGGCCAAGCTTGTGCTGCTGCCAACATTAAGCCCACTCAAATCCAAAGAACCTGTGTAGGGCTGGCCGGCGCCGGGCGGCCGGAGATCAGCAACCTTGTGCGCCGTCTGTTGGCGGAGTTGGTTTCAGGAGAAAGCGAAGTGGTCGGCGATATGGTGATTGCGCTGCAAGCTGCCTTTGGCAGCGGAGCCGGCGTAATGGTGATTGCGGGCACAGGATCGATGGCTTACGGACGCGATTCTTCCGGGAATACGCTGCGCGCGGGTGGGTGGGGTTTTTCAGTTTTCGACGAAGGTTCCGGCCATTGGATTGGACGCTCCGCGATCGCTGCCATCATGCGTGATTATGACGAGAACGCTGAGGAAGAGTCTGTTCTGTTGGACCACGTTAAGAAATCCTGGACCCTCAGCACGCGCGAACAGCTAGTCTTGGCAGCGAATGCTTCTCCAAGTCCCGACTTCTCCGCGCTTTTGCCGGCGGTGTTGTCCGCCGCCGATTCGGGGGATGCACTGGCTCGATCCATCCTCACCCAGGCCGGGACGGAACTCGCGCGTTTGGCCAAAATTGTAATTCGCCGGCTGTTTTCTGATGGCGAGAAAGTACTGGTGGCCATGTCCGGCGGTGTTTTCAGCAACTGCGCGTTAGTGCGTCAGGTTTTCTACAATAGTCTGCGTTCCGAATACCCCAATTGCTCGGTGAACCCCACCATCATTGAGGCAGTGCGAGGTGCGCTGGACTTGGCGCGCAAAGCCGCGAAAGTGTAGCGACTCAGAGAAGCTGGGCAGATGTCCAAAGAATCCACAACTTTGCACGTTGCACCTGACCCAGCGATCCCTCTAGAACAGGCGATTCACAGCAATTCTGTGGATGTGTTGATTGCTGCCGCGGCTGATCCCGCTCTCACCCTGGACCTTGCCCTCGCTCTGCTGAAGCGCAGGGACTTGCCTGCGCAGGCAGTGGAACAGCTCGGCAAGAATGGCGGTCTGATGAAAAGCCGTAAGCTCAAGCTCGCGATGGTCGAGCATCCCCGGACGCCGCGGCATCTCTCGTTGCCCATGGTGCGTCATCTATTCACCTTCGACCTGATGAAGGTGGCGCTGACGCCCGGAGCTCCCGCAGACATCAGGATCGCCGCGGACGAAGCACTCGCTAATCGATTAGAAAAAATCTCCATGGGTGAAAGACTTTCCCTAGCGCATCGGGCGTCGGAGAGAATTGCTAGAGCGCTTTTGCTCGATTCTGAAACGCGAATTGTCCACGCGGCGCTGGAAAATTCTCGTCTCACCGAGGCCTCGATTATCAAAGCGTTAATGCGCCGTAATGCATCCGTGGCTTTCGTTGAAGCGGTATGCCGCCACTCCAAGTGGTCGCCGCGCAGAGAAATCCGAATGGCACTCCTGCGTAACGAAAAGACTCCGCTGGCCCGCGCACTCGAATTCGCGCGTTCGCTTCCTGTGCCACTGGCGCGAGAACTTCTGCAAGGGTCCCGCCTGCCGACAAACATCAAATCCTGTGTGCTAAAAGATCTGGCGCAACGAACTGGGTCGAACGGGAGATCGTAGCTCTCCCGGTTTATTTCCGGAAGTGACTAAGGATCGCTTCCGCCTGAGGACGTGTCACTACCGCGGAAAGAGCCGCGACGTCTGCCTGTCTCACCGCCTGCACGCTACCGAAGTGCTCGAGGAGCCGACGGGTTGTACGCTCGCCCACTCCGGGGATGTCGAGCAGTTCAGTGGAGCGATCGCGCATCTGGCGGCGCTTGCGATGGAAGGTCACAGCGAAGCGGTGCGCTTCATTGCGAATCAGTTGGACCAGATGAAGCACCGGCGAATGGCGATCGAGGGCGACGGGTTCATCTTCCTGTCCAGAGACATAAATGATTTCCTCGCGTTTGGCGATGGCGGCCAGCGGCTGATTGATGATTTCGATTGATTCCAACGCTTCGGCGGCGGCGTGTAACTGGCCCAGTCCGCCATCGATCAGCACCAGGCTCGGCATCTTCTTTTTCTCTTCCTGCACGCGTTTGTAGCGGCGCTTCACGACCTCGCGCATGGAAGCGAAATCGTCCACGCCATCCACGCTGCGGATGATGAACTTGCGGTAGTCAGACTTCTTCATCTGCCCGTCTTCCCAGACCACCATTGAAGCCACGGTCTCGGCCCCCTGAATATGCGAAATGTCGAAGCACTCGATGCGGACGGGTAGTTCGGGCAGTCCCAGCGTGTCCTGAAGCGCTTCCTGGATGGCTTTCGTATTCGGTTTCATGATCCGGAAACGCTGATCATAGGATTGCTTGGCATTGTTGCCGGCAAGATCGATGAGCGAGCGCTTGTCGCCGCGCTGGGGCACAAGGATGTGAACACGGGCGCCGCGCGAGTCCTCGATCTGGTCTGACAGCAGTTCTTCGAGCATCTCGCGATCCTCAAATTCGACCGGCACGTAAATGTTTCGCGGTACGTAGGGCTGGCCGATGTAGAGCTGCTTGAGCAGTGCAGAAAAAAACTCGCCGGGATGGAATGAACCTTGCCCCGAGCCGTTGCCCGTTGCGTTCCTCCGAGGAGCATCTGGTGTCGCAAAATCGGGCAAGTCTTCCCAGAAGAACTCGCGCCGGTCAAGCACTCGTCCGGCTCGCATGTGAAACAGATTTACCCCCAACATGCCATTTTCGAAGTGATAACCAAACACGTCGGCATCGTCACCCTCGACTGAAGCGATGCGCTGCTTTTCCTGTAATTGCTCGACGGTCACGATCAGATCGCGATACTTGGCGGCGCGCTCATACTCCTGGGACTCAGCAGCTTTCGCCATGCGCTCACGCAAGGAGCGAGAGAGGTCGGTGGGGCGGCCTTCCAGGAACAGCTTCACATCCCGAACTGCCTCCTGATAGATATCTGGCGTAGTTAGTCCTTCGACGCACGGTCCTAAACAACGGCCGATGTAATACTGCAAACACGGGCGAGGGTGAAATCGGTTGAGATCCACCTTGCACGAGGGAATCAAGAAATGGCGATGGATCAAATCCACGATCCGATAAGCCAGATTGGCAGGGAAGTATGGACCGTAGTACGAGCTGCCATCTTTCCGTAGCCGCCGCGTGACATAGACCCGTGGAAAGCGTTCGCCCAAGGTGAGCTTCACGTAGGGGTAAGTCTTGTCGTCCCGCAGAAGAATATTGAAGCGTGGCTGCTTCTGCTTGATCAGGTGGTTCTCAAGGGCGAGCGCCTCTTTTGAGTTCGCCACCACGATGTAGTCAACGTCCACGGCCTCGCGAATCAGGGATCCAGTTTTGGCATCCTCGAGACGGCCCTCGTGGAAATAGGAGGAGACTCGGCTGCGCAGGTTATTAGCCTTGCCAACATAGATCACCTGGCCTTCGGCGTTTTTATAGAGGTACACGCCGGCGGAGACAGGCAAGGTACGGATTTTGGCGGCAAGATCCACTGGAGGCTACTTTTATTCTATTAGAAGATGCGGAAGTGATTTTTGGTTCAGGCGAGCCGGATATGGTGAGAGCAAATGATGAGGACAAATAGAGTGGGAGTACGAGATGAGTTGGCTCTTGGCTACCTTGGACTTCCGCCTGCCGGTTATTCCCGACTCGAGCGTCCAGCGCCTTACGTAATCCAGCACCGTATAAATTTTCCTCAGTTTGTATCCCCTTTTCGCGGTGCTTTTCCCCAAACGCTGGGATGGTGTTGCTTAAGTTATTGTAAATACAATAACTTATGGCTTGGCGCCCGAAGGTACGATTGGCACCCCTCGTGCTCAAGTACAGTGCGGGACAGGAAATAAGACCGGTTGGACCCAGCACTAATAGTACGGCCAAGGTTTGATCAGTTTAGAGAGAAAGAAGGAGCCCGCTAAGATGAATCGTATCTCACTAACAGTTCTGCTCGTAGCCAGCATGGCGGCTACGATCGGTTGTTCCAGCAAGAACTATGTACGTCAGGAGACCACGCCGCTCATTAACAAGACCAATGAGCTGGACGATCTCACTGCGAAGAATTCAAGAGACATTAAAGACGTGGATGCGCGTGCCCAGGCTGCCATCCAGACGGTGACGGCCAAGGCGGCAGAGGTAGATCAGAAAGCGCAGAGCGCCAGCCAGCAGGCCGCGCAGGCCCAGACCTTGGCGGACAATGCAGTCCATCGCGTAGATAGACTGCAGAACACAGTCGCCAATCTGGATAACTACCACGTTGTAACCGAGACTTCGGTCCACTTTGGTTTTAACAAGGACAACCTGACCAAGAAGGCGCAGGAAGCGCTGGACCAGCTTGCCACCGATGTGGCCAATGCCAAGGGTTACATCATAACGGTGGAAGGTGGTACGGATTCCGTCGGTAGTCAGGATTACAACTACGACCTTAGCGAACGTCGTGCCGATTCCGTGATTCAGTACTTGGCTTCGCAGCACAGTATTCCCGCTCATAAGGTCTATCTGATTGGGCTAGGCAAGGACAAGCCGGTCGAGAGCAATAAGACTCGGGAAGGTCGCGCCAAGAATCGCCGTGTGGATGTACGGTTAATGACCAACACGGGCGAGGCAACGGCTCCAGCGCAGCAGCAGCCGACCGCAGCCAATCCGACGGCTCCGCCGTCTATGTAAACGCTTTTCCCTCCTCCCCGGAGGACTTCGCCAACACAGGCCGTTCCACCCCCATGGAACGGCCTATTTTTTGCGGTTCAGACTTCAAGAGCCATTTCCAATTTTCGATTTCCAATTTCCAACTGTGAAGCCGAAGACGTCACTATGTGCTTGGTTTCCAAATCGGAAATAGGCAATTGGAAATCGGAAATTCTTAAGCGTTACTGGTCTTCGCTGATCCCGGCCAATCCCCACGCCAGACTCCGGGACATGGCTCCCAGAGGCTGGCAGGAAGGGCGAGGCGCATGCTCCGCTTCCGTCATAAGAGGAATCCTGGAGCTTCGCGCCTGCCAGGTGAATAGACGGCGCTCGAAGTCAAAAGAAATCTGGCTGGCATGGAGTATTGAAATTCCTATGAGGCCGTCAAACTCAAAGCCATGGCTCTGGTCCGGTGTCAGGTAGGCCCGGAGTGTACCGAACTCGGCATTGCCGAGCCGCGAGTGGGAAATCTGAATACTTTGCATGCTGAATTGGCCGGACATATTCCACGAGCGCGCCTCGGCAGCAACAAGCTGTCGTAGTAGCTTCTCGCTCACGCGCTTATCAAACAAAATCAGACCAGAGGCGCCTGTATCCACCAACAGACGAAATGGCTGGTTTTCAATCATCATCTCGACCGTAACCAGAGGAGGATCGCTCTTGAAGGAAACTGATCTCGAAGCGGGATGCGCGGAGCCAAAGATCATTTGACGGCTGGCGTAATCAATCTGGAAGCTTCTGTCCCCGAGTAGGTCCAGACCAACCAGGGCATCAATGCGCAGACTCAATTTGCGCTGCAGAAACGACAAATCCTGAACAAGCATGGGCAGCGATTCGCGCGAGATAGGACCCAGCCGGATACTGGGAATAAACACCGTCGTGGCGTCAATCTCGCGGTTGACCAGTCTTAGTCTTTCCTTGCTGCCGGAGAGGCCGAGTTGGCGCGCGATCCGTTCGTCCAACACACTCGGGTTGGTGCCGGTGTCAATGATGAAATTACGTTTCTCAAGTCTACCTAGCGAGCCCCGCACTACCACGAGGTAACCAGCATAGAGATCGACGGAGACCTCGTTCTCATGGGCGGCGAACCGCTCTGCCCAGGAAAACGAACTAAGCGAAAGAAAAAAACAAACACAAGAGAGAAGTGTAATGTGCCGCATGGTTTTCTCCGTGTTGCTGTCCGAGAAGAGACGAGAACAAACGGAGTTAGTTCATGCACTCTGCGTGTATTGGTGAGGGCCTGCTTGTGCACGGATATGTTGTGTTGGGATCGGAAAATATGTGCCGTGGTGGGATTGCAGAATTATGGAACCGAATGGCCTCGGTGCCCGTCCATTACGACAAGGTGGTTCCATGGACACGTCCCGCTCGTCGGCTGAGGTGTTTCGCTTCGGGGCGTTTGAGGCCAGCGTACACAGCGGAGAACTGCGCCGCGACGGAATGAAGATCCACCTCCAAGGCCAGCCATTCCTTGTGCTTGCTCTTCTGCTGGAGCGGGCCGGCGACGTGGTAACGCGAGAAGAGTTGCGCGATCGTGTGTGGCCGGAGAACACATTTGTAGAATTCGATTACGCGCTGAATACCGCTATCAAGAAAATCCGCGCTGTACTGGGTGACGACCCCGACGTTCCAAGATATGTAGAGACTATCCCGCGTCGTGGCTACCGCTTTATTGCTTCCGTCACTGCCGTGCGAGACAGTTTATGCAGACATGAGATGCCGGTTATGGAACTTGGCACGGCTGCGGACCAGGCGGGCTGGCGCCGAGAGAGGCAATTGCTGATAGGGATGATTATCATGGCATTCGTGCTTGGTTATCTGGTTCGGCGAGGGCCAGGTTGAGCATTGATCGTGAATCAGGTGACTTTCGGCGCTACAATATCCCTATGTTGCGCTTGATATCTTTGCTGCTATTGTCCATAAGCTTCGGCGGTTGGGCGACGGCTCAGCAACAGTCAACTCCCGGGCCCAACCAGGAGCCGCCGCGATCGGAGCGGAACAAGGAGGCAGGCGAAAGTTCCAGCCGTGATTCCAGGATTGACCTTAGTCCTCCGAAAGACGACGCCAAGAATCATCCCTACAGCGGTGCCGCCGTTTCCGATGCTGAAGCCGAGATCTCTCCTGATGTGCAGGAATTCCATCCTTGGGATCCCCACAAAGCCCTGAAGGACATTGAAGTCGGGGACTTCTACTTCAAACGGAAGAACTATCGCGCCGCGCTCGACCGCTATCAGGAGGCATTGGTCTGGAAGCCGAATGATGCGATTGCGAACTTCCGGATCGCCCAGTGTCTCGAGAAGCTAAACCAGCCGCAGGAAGCACGCAATCATTATGAAGAATATTTGAAGATCCTGCCGCACGGGCCGTTCTCAGCGGAAGCGCAAAAGGGACTGGAGAAGTTGAAGGGTGCGGTAGACAAAAATCAGGCTTCGGGAAAAGTATTGCCCAAGCAGTAGAGGGCTGAACTCAGCAGCCCGTTTTTTTTACCTCTCCTGCTGGAAGAGCATGACAGCTGGCGGGGGGCGGGCGCTACTTTTCTACTCGCATAAATTCACCATTGCTGGCGTTGACCGCACTTTCAGCTTGGCATCTTCCGGGCTGGTGCCATAAATCACATGCCAGATCAGCTCGTTAGTGACGCCGCTCCAACTGAGCGCGTAGAGGATTGGACTGTCGGGAGTCTTTTGCAGAATTTTATCTCCTCCATGTTTTTGCGCTGCCTCCAGTGCTTTGTCCGAATCGACTTTGAGAAAAGCCGGATCGAACACGCGGGTAGAAGAATTGCTGGGGCTATAGGTATCCTCGTTCCCGGGAGTAATTCCAGGAGAGGGAGCGTCGGGCGCCTGACTGCCGGACCAGATGAACGGCTTTACGCCGCGTTGGCCGGGGGACGCGAAGTAGGCGCGCCACACCGCGGACTTTCCATCTTTGCCCTTCCAGTCGTCAGTGATCTGCGATTCCAGCCGATAGGGTTGCGCATCGCGAGCCCAGCCGCGGGCGGAGATGTAGAGCTTTTGAAACGCAGTGCGGCCAGTGACGGCTTCCACAGCTTTCGGCTGCTTTTTCTCAGTCTGCACTGGTTTGGCTGGCTCGGATGTGCAGCCAGTAAGAATGGTCAGCCCCAGCATTGCCATCAAGAGCTTCTTCATATCCGCCTTCCTGTCATGAGCATGAAATTTTGCAACCGGGATTGGCGCGCATTATTCTACTAGATAGACTGCGAAGACTCGCCATGGATTCTTATCTCGATCGATTACAAGCTGCAATCGCCTCCGCCACCAATGGAATGACGACCGACGATCTGATTCGCCATCGTGAGGGAAAATGGAGCACGGCGGAGGTGCTGGAGCATCTTTATCTCTCATATACCGGCACCACCAAAGGTTGCGAGCGCTGTTTGCAGGCGGGGCGGCCCCTTGCCCGCGCACCACGATTGAAAGATCGTCTGGTCACGGCAGTTGTCGTGGGAGCTGGTTATTTCCCGCGTGGGCGGGAGGCGCCGAAGAATACCCGTCCGAGGGGTATGACGGCTGAGAGAGTTCTGGTGGATATTGGACCGCAGATCGCGGCCATGGATGCCTTAATCGCGCAATGCGAAGCGCGATATGGAAAGCGCACTCGAATGCTGGATCATCCGGTCCTAGGCCCGTTAACCGCGGCGCAGTGGCGCAAATTTCATTGGGTGCACGGGAAGCATCACGTAAAGCAGATTTTGCGGCTGCGCGACACCAGGTGAATCTCTTCCTTCATTGCTAGCCATCTGCGCATTCAGCGCCGAATTCTAGATCCTTACGGGATCATAGAGGAGGGGACTCCTGCCTTGCGCGCCCGCTCCCGCGAGTCTTGCAGTTCTTCTTTAGCAGTATCTAAAGTTTTTTGTTTCTCGGCAAGCTGCTGCTTGTACTGGGCGTCTTCTTTGTCCCACGAACCCGCGTTCCGCAGGCGGTTCCCGGCGTCGGCATAGAAGGCAGCGGCGCGCAGACGGTATTCGCGCTGCATCACGTCCATCTCGCGTGCGAGCAGGTTTATTTTGTCCTGCTGTTCGGAAATTTTCTTTTTCCACTCGTCATACATTTTCTGGCGGTCTTTCGCCGGTTCTCCGGGCTTGCTTTCCGCCGTCTTTGCCGAGTCGTCAGCTTTCTGGTCGTTTTGCGTCTTTTGAGGCTGAGCATTGTCCTGCGCGGCTTGTGCCTCTGAATCGGACGAGCGCGACGCAGGCTCTTGAGCGGCGTTTCCCACAATGCTGAGTTTGTCGGTCTTGGGCAGATTGTCGTTATCGAAGCGCTTGCCGGATTCCAGCTTCTCCTGCTTCTTTTCTTTACGGACGGCACGGGCATAATCGCCCAGTGGCTCAGACTGCGCCCCAGCCAGCGTGGTCAGGGTACCTGCCAAAATTGTTGCAGCCAACGAAACGTACGCGATGCGCTTCATAGTTTCTCCACCGTTAGTTTTTAAGATCCAATTTTCCTTACTCAATCTCTGGCGGCACATCAATTCAAACACCCCGTAGCTGCCCAACTTTCTCAGCCCTGGGGCCTAGCAGAAAGCCACCAATCGTACGATCCAAGTGTGCCGCTTCCGCAGCGATGTCGGCAGCCAATTGTTGCGCCAATTCCGCGTCGCCGCTGGCTGCCAGTTGTCGCGCATAGCCGGAAATGGTCGCGAGCGAATTGCGCAGCTCGAGTGCCATCTCGGCCGACATTTCGCCGCGCAACGTTTGTTGCCGTCGAATGTGCGCCACTTCCGTCTGATCGTTGATCAGGCAGGCGGCTCCCAATATTTCGCCGGCAGGGGAATGCACTGACGTCACCGTGATCTCGAGGATGCGTTCCTCCATACTCGGAGTCACATATCGAAGCGCCAGCTGCCGCGAAGACGTTTTCTCTCGTAAGCTGGCTTGGATGGCTTGCGCGATGTTGGCGTAGGAACCGGAAGCTGAAAGCAAGGTCGCAGCGCCGAAAACCTCAGCGGCATTCATGCCCGCGAGAGAGGCGAAACCAAGAATGTGCTTGGCTGCCGCGTTGGCCTGACGGATGAGGCCGTTTTGAGTAAAAAACACAACTCCGCACGACAGATTGGAAAGCACCGCAGCACTGATGTTTTCTGAAGCCTTTGCACGACGCCGTTCTATCTGTTGTTCGCTCAGAAGTTCGTGTTTCTGCTGTTTCAGTTGCTGGATGACAGCGTGATAGGTGTGCAGCGGAAAACGTTCCGGTGTGGAAGGACCCTGATCCAGAGATGCTTCCTCGATCAGGCTCCGGCGCATGCGCCGCATCATCATCATTCCCATCACAAAGGCGAAAATCGCGGCCAGCAGGCCCAATCCCATACGGAGCACAATTGGATTGCCGAGGATTTTCATAGCAACCCCCAGTACCAATGCAGAAAACGATCGCCGAACAAGAATGCAATCAGCGCCATGCTACCGAGGAAAACCCCGAACGGCATCTGGTGCCGGCGGAGAGCAATTGCGGCTGACTCCCAGGCATGGCGGCGCGCGTCCCGCGGCGATTCGTGATTACGGGCAATACGCCGGCGGGTACGTTTAATCCACACCACAAAAACAGTGGAAAGCCCTACCAGCGATCCCGCAATAGAGGCGGTGAACAGGGTGAAGATGGTGAGCTTGACTCCGAGAAACGCTCCCACCATTGCCATCAGCTTGACATCGCCAAAGCCCATGCCTTCCACTCCGCGAGCCCGCAAATAGATCGCACCAGCGCCGTAGATGAACGAAGCTCCAACTGCAGCCCCCAACAAAGAGTCGATGAGAGAGAGCAAATGCCAGGAAACATCGGAGCTGACGGGCAACGAGACCAGGCCTGGCAGAAGTTGTGAAGCCAGGTCATTGACCGGAACTACAAGGCTGAACAGCAAACCCAAGACTATTCCGGGCAGAGTCAGCTTATCGGGCAAAAGATGAGTTTCGGCGTCGGTGAAGATCAGACCCAACAAAAGAAATCCAAAAACACAATATTTCAGCGCCGCCAGCGTGAATCCGAAATGCAGGAAGCAAGCAAGGAAGAGGGCGCCAGTGAGCAGTTCGACTGCAAGATAACGGGGCGAGATACGGGCTTTGCAATGGCGGCAGCGCCCGCGCAGAATCAGCCAGCTAAGGACCGGAATATTCTCATAAAAAAGAATCGGTTTATGGCATTTGGGGCAAGCAGAACCGGGACGTACCACTGACAATCCTAGTGGTAAGCGATAGATACACACGTTCAGAAAGCTGCCGAACACCAGCCCCATTACGAAAATCGCCAATGCCAATAGTGGGTCCACCGCTCCCCTTTGATGGAAAGAGTCAATTTCTGTCAGTTTGATGTTGATTATACGGTGCAGCCCGACGCCATACCCAGGTACCAAAGGTACTGTCCAGATGGACGACTCTGATAAGTCATTACCTCTGGATATGTAGGCAAAAGGAAAAACGAGGCGCAGGATATCCCGCGCCTCGTTGGTTGTCTTAGATTATTGATTCGGGTCGGTTGGACGTTCCAGCCGCGGACGCCCTTCATCCGGAGTCTTGGCTGTGGCAACCACAGTCAGAGGAGCTTGCAGAGTAAAATTCAACACCGTCTCCGAAGGCAATTTAATCTGCTGACCCTTGGTAGCCGCTTGCACACCGCCACCCAGGCCGCCGCCGGCCGCTGCGCCGATAGCCGCGCCCTTACCGCCGCCGGCAATCGCGCCGATAATTGCTCCGATGCCGGCGCCGGTTCCAACTTTGGCAGCCGTATTCTTGCCTCTCGAAGAACCTTGGCGACGGTACTGATCGGTCTGGATGTTGTAGTACTTGCCGCTAACGGAGATGCGATCCAGTTGCAGCGCGAGCACTGATTGTCCGGCGAACTTCCCGGCACTCTTCACATCGATGATGTGACCCTGAACGTCATATCCCGCAGGAATAGCGACGTCCCCTTCGACCGCGAGAGGCGAATCCAAGGTCGCACGGAAGGTCTGTCCCGGCTGGCTGGTTTCGGAATCAATTGTGTCCACTAAACGCACTGCCAGCGTCGTGCCGCTGGGGATGGTAACCTTCTGCGGTGGTGGCGAAGTGTAGGGCGTGGCCGTGGTTGCGGAAACTGGGGCAACAGCAGCAGTCGTCGCCGGAGAAGAATATGTACTCACGTCGGACGAAGACGGAAGGGCTCGCGCCCGAGCTCGCGGCCGTGCTGCAGGAGCGACGTGCGCAGCGCGAGGTCTAACTTCCTCAGCTGGCGCCGGCTCGCTCGCAGCCACAGGCGGCGCCACTTGGAGGTTGTTCACCACCTGCTTCACGCCCTCGGCGGAAGCAGCGTAGCGGGCAGCAGCCTGGCGCTGGTTTTCATTGTCCACAGTTCCGGCAAGCGTCACAGTTCCGTTTGCGGCCTGGACGCTGAGCTGCTTGCCTTGCAGCCCCGAATCGGCGCTGAGCTTGGTTTGGATGTCACTGGCAAGCTGCGCGTCATTGGGCGCCTTCGAGCAACCCACTGCAACCGCTAAAGTCAGAAGAAGCACTAATGCACTGACGTAGAGAGATGCTCTCGCCTTCATAGAATCCACACTCCCGTTGGTATTAACCCGATACTGCTAGTTTAGATGCGACCTCAGTGATGTTTTCGACTAAATTTATGGCCTCGTTGTTGATTTGTCACTTAGTCTATAAATTATTGCAATATAAGCACTTATCTGTGAGGTATTTCCATCGCCAGTCGCTTTTCGACCCGCGATCACTTCTGATGGAGAAATTTGTAATCGAGAATGGACGCAGCCAAGCCGGCATCATCCGCGGCTTCCGGAGCTTCCTTGGCACGGATAATTCGTGCCTGGCAGAGAACGGTGCTGTTCTTCTGGCCGGAGATCTCTTCCGGCATCTCGAACACCATTTCCACAAGAGTGTTGTCGGGCAGACGCTGCGGTCCCTGGAACAGAACTCCAGATTGACTGAGGTTCGCGATGATGCCTTCGTACCAGCCACCTAGATTTTTCACGCGATAGCGCACCGGAGTGTCTAGCTTCAATCGCCGCGCGCGCGGGACCCAAGTCGGCCTTTGGGTATGGGTGCGGCTGCGGCGAGTGGTGGTGGTCGCCTCGGGCGTGACGTGCTCCAGCCGCTCAACCCGCTGCATGGTGTTCCAATCGTATTTGAATTCAGCGGCGCAAAGGAGGCAGACCTGGTAATAATGGCCATCGGCCGCCCGTCGCGGCCAGGAGAATTCGTGCGAACATCGACCAAGCATGAGGACGTCCAATAGTTTCTGAGGCATGATCTTGCTTTCCGGTTGGGAACGCCGGACAAACCCATCATCCAACGGGTTTCCAAACTTGCATAGGTTACTTTCGTGTAGCGTCCGCGTTGAACCGGAAAAACGTTAGTAGCAAAGGGATTTCAGCCTGAACCATTGTCATCTCCGAACATAACCATCTGACGTATCATGAGCGATGTGGAAGATGTAACAGCCTTTGTTCTCGCGGGTGGCAAGAGCACGCGGATGGGGAAAGACAAGGCTTTTCTGGAATTCAGAGGCCGCATACTGCTGGCACGGGCGCTGGAATTGGCTGCCGGCGCAGGACAAGAAGTGCGGATTGTTGGCGATCCCAGGAAATTCGCGGCCTTCGGACAAGTGATTGAAGACATATATCGCGAGCGCGGACCGCTTGGCGGAATTCACGCCGCGCTCAAGAGTAGTTCAACCAGGTTGAACTTGATGCTGGCGGTTGATCTTCCATTTGTGCAACCAGACTTTCTCAAATACTTAATTTCTGTAGCAAGGGAGACGAAGGCATTGGTTGCCGTGCCGCGTGCTGGTGACGGATTGCAGCCTTTGTGCGCTGTCTACCGCCAAGAATTTGCACAAGCTGCGGAACAATCGTTGGTGCGAGGGAAAAACAAGATTGATGCGCTGTTCGGCGAGGTCGAGACAAGAATAGTCGGGCCAGAAGAGTTCTCGCATGCCGGCTTTTCCGGCCAGATGTTCCGCAATTTGAATACGCCTGAAGAATTCGAAAAAGCAGCTAAGATGACGAACGAAGAACCGAGGCTTGAAACGGAATCATGAGCGCCGACGAAAAACAGGAAGAGCTTTCGCAAGAAAAGACAGGCCCGTATATCGAGTTCAAGGACGTATCGAAAGCCTTCGGAGAAAAGCGTGTGCTCGACCATGTCAGTTTCGACGTGATGCCCGCAGAAACAGTCTGCATTCTGGGACGAAGTGGAGTAGGCAAATCGGTTGCCCTGCATCACATCATGGGATTCCTCAAACCAGATGCGGGGCGAGTGATTGTGGCCCACGAGGACATCACGGACTATAACGAGGAGCAGTTGGAGCTTATCCGCAAGAAAGTCACCATGGTATTCCAGAATGGCGCGTTGTTTGATTCGTTGACCGTGGGAGAGAACGTCGCTTTTCCGCTGCGCGAGCAGGAAGGAATTTCAGAGGAACAGATTTATGAGATTGTCGATGGCCTGCTGGAGATGGTTGGGGTCAAGGAGATGAGGGATCTCCTACCTTCGGACTTGTCGACGGGTATGAAACGCTCGGTAGCGATTGCCCGGGCCCTGGCGGCGCGTCCGGAGTGCGTGCTCTACGATGAACCGACCACCATGGTTGACCCTCTAATGGCGCAACTGCTGGGCGACCTCATCAAGCGCTTGAAGATCCAGTTGAATTTGACCAGCGTGGTCGTAACTCACGATATGCGGCTGGCCAAGAAGCTGGCCAATCGTGTGGTCTTCTTGCACGAGGCGAAGGTGCTTTTTTTTGGGACATATCCAGAGATGGAGAAATGTGAAGAACCCGTAGTCAAGGAGTTTCTGGAGTTGGACGAGCTCAAATTGGAAGCGTAGCTTCGCCGCAAGTCCATAAAAACTAAAGCTAGAAGCCCTGGCTTACCAGCCTTTCGAGGGTAATCGAACTGCTCGCAGAGCTGCCGTGCAACATCCTTTCCACGTATTTCGCAATCATGTCCACTTCCAAATTCATGGGATCGCCGGGCTTGAATGATTTCAGATTGGTCATCTCGAGGGTATGAGGAATGATGGCAGCAGTAACCTGCGTTCCATCTATTCTCGCAATGGTGAGACTGATACCTTCAATGGACAGCGACCCTTTGGAAATCACGTAGCGTGCCAGTTCGGGCGGGATTTCAATACGAAGCCAGTAATCATCGGACTGCTGTATTCGGTCAAGCGAAACGAACGTACCGGTGCCGTCCACGTGTCCCTGGACGATGTGTCCGTCGAAGCGTCCGTCGGCCCTCGTCGGAAGTTCAAGATTTACCGGAGTGACCGGACTGATGCGGGAGAAGGAGGTTCGATTCCAGGTTTCTTCGGCCAAGTCGGCGCTGAAGGATTGGGGGGTAATCTCCACCGCGGTCAGACAAACTCCGCTGACCGCAATGCTGTCACCCCGCTTGAGCTGTTTGACGATTTCGGTGGCAGACACGATGAGGCGGCGAGTCCCGCCTTTGTCAACGATGGCAGTTACGTGTCCGACTTCTTCGATGATTCCGGTGAACATGATGGGCTCCTGGAAGGCAGCGTTCGGCATTCAGCATTAGGCACGCAGTGCTCAATGCTTAGCGCCAATTCTGAGTGCTGAATGGTGACTGCCGAGTGCTCGATTCACTCCTCATATGGATCGCGCAAATACCCTTCCACTGCAAAATCTTCGCCGAAGCGGTGGAGTTTGAATGCTTTGACATAAGCGGCGTCACTCATTCGACGGAAGCCAGCGCCGGCGGCGAATGGAACTGATCCCGTGCCGGCGAGAATTTTGGGAGAATAATATAGGAAAACCTTGTCCACGATGCCGGATGCAAGGGCTGCCCAGTTGACCAGGGCGCCTCCTTCAATTAGCAAACTGGCAATCTCCATTCTTCCCAGGCTGCGCGAAATCGCAGTCATCTCAGGACGGCCATCCGGAGTCGCCGTGGGAATCTGTTCCACGCGAATGCCGCGCTTCTGCAATTGCTTTTTCTTCTTCTCCTCGGCAAAGGAGCAGAGTACCAGCACGTCGTCTTTGACTGTCTTCACCACTTGCGATTCGAGCGGCAAGCGGAGCCGAGAGTCCAGTATCACACGTAGCAGCGGACGTCGTCTGGGACGACCGCTGCGGTCGGTGAGCAGAGGATCGTCGGCAATAACGGTTCCCACCCCAACCATAATTGCATCGTGCTGGTGGCGCAGTTGCTGAACGTGGGCGCGGGCAGATTCGCTAGTTATCCAGCCACCGATGGGGCCGTGCGCCCCGACGGGCGTGGGGCCATGCGACTTTGCGGGTGGAGGTGCGATTTTGCCGTCCAGAGTCATGGCGGCCTTCATGGTAACCAGCGGCGTCGCGGTCCGAATGTATTTTGCGAAAGCTTCATTCAGGATCTTAGCTTCCTCCTGAAGAATCCCGGTACCGACCTGTATCCCCGCGGACTCTAACTTGGCGAATCCGCGCAAGCTGACTTGCGGGTTTGGATCCGTCATGGAAGCAACGACACGCCGGATGCCCGCAGCAATGAGTGCGTCCGCACAGGGTCCAGTGCGACCCTGATGCGAGCATGGTTCGAGGTTGGTGTACAGGGTCGCGCCACGGGCTTTCTTGCCCGCTTGCTCAAGTGCGAGAACTTCGGCGTGTTTCACAGCGTCATACTTGTGAACGCCGGTGCCAACAATATCTCCAGTGCCGTCGACAATGATTGCGCCCACACACGGGTTGGGCGAAGTTAAACCAATACCTTCACGTGCCAGCTCAAGTGCACGGCGTACAAAGAGTTCATCGGAGATGTTTGCGTCGGCCACGAAGCAGCGAAGAAAGCTCAGGCAAACAGTGAATCCACAAAATCCTTTGGGTTGAACGGCAACAGATCCCCGGGCTTTTCGCCCACACCGACGTAGCGCACAGGAACGCCTAATTCGCGCGAAATCGCAACTACTACGCCGCCCTTGGCAGTGCCGTCAAGTTTGGTGAGCACGATGCCGGTCACCCCGGCAGCGTCGGTGAAGAGACGGGCCTGCTGTAAACCATTCTGGCCAGTGGTGGCGTCCATTACCAATAAAGTCTCGTGAGGAGCGCCGGGAATAATTCGATTTGCGGTGCGGCGCATCTTTTCCAGTTCCGCCATCAAATTGGTCTTGGTGTGAAGACGTCCCGCCGTGTCGATGATTACATAGTCGCTGTGGCGGGCAGTAGCAGCCTGCAAAGCATCGTAGAGCACTGCGGCAGGGTCCCCTCCCGGTTTGGTGCGAATTACCTCGGTGCCGGTGCGTTGTCCCCAGATTTCGAGTTGCTCGATGGCGGCAGCGCGAAAAGTATCAGCCGCGCATAAGAGAACAGTTTTGCCGTCCGAGCGGAAAACCTGCGCCAGTTTGCCGATCGTAGTCGTCTTCCCGGTGCCATTCACACCTACGATCAAGATCACTTCCGGAGTCCCATCGACTTTCTGCACGGGTTGCGTACCAGCTGCCGTCAGAATGGCCAACAGTTCTTCTTTCAACAGGCGTTTGAGCTCGTCAACATTCTTAATCTGTTTGCGGTCAGCTTTATCGCGCAGTTTGTCGAGAACCTCGCGGGCGGTGGTGGTGCCGAGGTCAGCGGCAATGAGTGTAGCTTCGAGATCATCGAGCGTAGCACGGTCAATTTCCTTGTTGAAGGAAACGACTTCTTCGATGCGCTCACTCAGGTTTTCCCGGGTGCGCGT
>Ga0209239_1000830_pt1 | contig 18048 bp, 15 predicted proteins | sample GraSoi013_2_20cm_FD_185824 | JGI IMG/M metagenome (GOLD analysis project Ga0209239, IMG submission 185824) | Grasslands soil microbial communities from the Angelo Coastal Reserve, California, USA - Sample 10_02_2013_2_20cm (SPAdes) (version 2) | ecosystem: Environmental > Terrestrial > Soil >...
CTAGGGTTTCACCCTGAACGACACGAACGGTGAGGAAAATCCAAAAAAAGATCATCAGTGGAGGTACTGTTTCCGCGGAGATCTGGAACCATAGAAACCGGGCTCCGACGAATCGATTGTTTGGGCCCTGAATCGTCACCCACGCATACAGCCCCAACAAACCCAGGGAGATGAGAATCTCTGGCCAGTGACGCCGCAGATCTTTCTTCAGAATGTGGAGAATCAGTCGCATGCCCCCCTCCTAGGCCGCTTCCGTTTTTCTGGCAATGGCCAGAAAAATGGCGCGCAGACTCATCGCTCGAAACGCCACGGCTTTCACATGCCCAAAGACCCTTTGGATCTCCGCTCCAGTCCTCTGATCATCAAACTGGCTCTCGACAAAACGCACCACTCCGCCGGCGGCTTTCGCTTGCAGCCAATTCCCTGGGATGGGCGAAGGGAGTACGCTGTCCGTTTCAAAAGTGATTTCGACCTCCCGGAACCGTGCAGCCAGCGAGGTCATCTCTTCTGAAAAACGGAGCTTGCCCTCCTCGAGATACCCTACATGACTTGCGAAACTCTCAATTGCTGCCAGGTCATGCGAGGAAAGAAGCAGAGTTGATTCTCCGGCCAGCTCCAGCAACCCTTCAATCAACTGATCCCGGACCAGTGGATCGAGCCCTCCGAAGGGCTCGTCCAGGACAATGAGCTTGGGATGAAAAGCGAGCGCGCTGGCCAGCGCCAGTTTCATCTTCATGCCGCGCGAGAGCGCTTTGATTTTCCTGTCAAGCGGGAGTTCAAACTGTTTGACCAGGGCCTTCTCCAGTTGACGATCCCAGGTGGGATAGAACTCGCTGAGATACTTGAGAAGCGCACCGACCTTCATCCATTCGGGGATGTCCTGGTTTTCGGAAACGTAGCCGATCTGCCTGTAAGACAATCCGCGAATCTGTTTGCAATCCATTCCCAGAACTGTGGCCTCTCCGCTGGTTGCACCGATCAGATTCATCAAAATTTTGATACCCGTTGTTTTCCCGGCGCCGTTAGGCCCTACCAGGGCATAGACTGCGCCCTCTTGCACCTCAAGATTTACGTGGTCGAGCGCGCGCACACTCCGGTACCGCTTAGTCAAATCATGAGTTTGGATTGCCGCCGTCATCGCGCCCGCCTTCCTTCGTCGCGTCCTGCATCCGCAGCGTCTTTGCCGTTCAAACGCTTCCAATGTTTGAGAATAGCTTCCTGCATGTCCTCCAGCTCAATTCCAAGCCGCTTGCCTTCGACAACCAGCTCTTCGAACTGTTCTTCGAGTAATTTGGTCTTGTCGGCTCGGCTGGCCTGGGGCCTCTTAGCGACCACGGTGCCGGACCCCGGGCGAATTTCCAGCAGACCGGCGGACACCAGATAGGCAATCACCTTGTGCGCTGTGTTTGGATTGATTTTGAGTTCTTTGCTCAATACGCGGACGGATGGGAAAGCATCACCGGGGCGCAACTGGCCGGAGATCATTGCTTTGGTGGCGGCGTAGACCACTTGTTCGTAAATGGTGCCGCCCGGGCGGAACGTCACGCGGAACGGAATCATGTGCGTACTATAACAAATAGTACACCAAAACAATAATCACAATCATCTAACCATCTTGTGTCAGGAACACTGTCAGTGCGTGACGATCGTTCCGTGGGTAACTCGCGGCGACATTGCGACACCGACATACTTGTCTGCTCCTCCGTAGTAGAAGAAAAAACGATTGTCCTTCAGAACTAGTCCTTCGACAAAGACTACGTTTGGGACTTGGCCGACTTTTTCCCAGGATTTCTCCGGCGCGAAGATGGGGGCGTCGGAGCGGAAGAGGAGTTTGCGGGGGTCGTGGCGGTCGAAGACGGCGACGGCAGCGCGATAGACGAGTTGGTCGTCGGCGCCGCTGTAGATGAGGACGATGCCGCGGTCGGTGAGGATGGGCGGAGGGCCGGGCTCGACGACGCGGGAGTCAAACTTTCCAGGGCGGCGAGGAAGAACGGGCGTCGTGGTGGCTTCAGTCCAGTGGAGGAGATCGGTGGAATACGAGAGGCCCATCTGGTCGGTCTTGTCGGCGGCCGTGCCGAGCCAATACATCCAATACTTGCCGTCGATTTTTTCGGGGACGATGGCGCCGGACTTGGTCCAACCTTTGTTCCAGTTTCCTTTGTAGGCGGGAAGGATCACGCCTTTGCGTTCCCAATGGATAAGGTCGCGCGACGTGCCGAGGCAGAGCTGGGCGTCTTTCTTGTTGTAGCCGGTGTAGGTCAAGTACCAGGTGTCGCCGAATTTCTGGAGGCGTGGGTCTTCGACGCCGCCGTCTTTCTCGTAATCCGCTTCGGGGGAGAGGACAGGATCGGGGCGGCGAGTGAAGTGGAGGCCGTCGGGGCTCTCGGCATAGCCGAGGCGGGAAGTGCCCGTGGCATCCTGCGCGCGGTAGAGCATGACGAATTTGCCATTGTGAAAAACGACGGCGGGATTGAAGGCGCCGGCGGATTCCCAGGTTGTACCCTGCGGGGACAGGATGGGTTCGTTGGCGGCGCGAGTCCAGAGGCCGAAGGGGAGATCGGCCGTTGTGGCGGCGAGGGCGAGGGAGACGGCGAGCGGACATATTAGGAAGAGGAGTTTCGATTTCATGGAACGTTTCTCCAGGGAGAAGGTAGATGGTCACACGAAAAGAAAATGCACGGTAGTGTGAAGTCAAGGAAAGGAAAAAGATTACGAACAAGGATTAACGCAGAGGACACGGAGAGCACAGAGAGGAAAGGAAATATGAAAAGAGAAAAAGAGAAAAAGAACGAGTCTGAAGACCCGCCACTACAAGACAGGAAAGTTTCACTTTGATGGTTTGGAGGCTTTGGGCGGATCGAATTGCTGGGTGCGGACGATGCCTTCGCCTTCCTTGACGAAGATGACCTGGTTGGGCTTGACGTCTTTGAGGGTTTCGACGAGGCCGCTGGGCCAGCGGATTTCGAGGAGCTCGACGTTTTCCGCTTTGCCGATGCCAAAGTGCACGCGCAAATCGTTCTGCGAAAAATAGCCGCCGCCGCTACGCACTTCGTCGATTTGCGGATGCAGACTCTTCTCGCCAGGAAGATGCGTGACACATTTGATGCGCGCGCCGATGCCGCTGCGATTGGATTTCGTGCCGATGGTTTTGATTTTGATCCAGTTGTTGGCGGTGCGGGAATCGCAACGCAGCAACTGAGGAAAATCGTTGACGGTGTTGACGACGACGTCGAGGTCGCCGTCATTGTCGAAGTCGCCGAAGGCGCATCCGCGCGCGGCGACCGGCGCGGAAATTCCGGTGCCAGCGTCATAGGAAACATCTTCGAAGCGCCCGTTGCGCAGATTTTTGTAGAGCAGCTTGCGCTGCGGATAACCCGCTTCAGTCTTGAGCTGCTCGACTTCGGGATAAACGTGACCGTTGCAAATGAGGATGTCGGGCCAGCCGTCATTGTCCATGTCAAAAAAACCGCAGCCCCAGCCGAGATATTGCGTGTGCTTGCCGAGACCGCCCTGATAGGTGGTGTCCTCGAAATTCGCGCCGCCGAGATTGTGGTAAAGCGAAGGCGTGTCGCCGGCGAAATTCGTTTTGACCAGGTCGAGATTGCCGTCGAGATCGTAATCGGCGGCAGAGATGCCCATGCCGGCTTGCGGCTTGCCGTCGGCGCTGAGAGCGCAACAAGCTTCGATGGCGATGTCGGTGAAGGCGCCGTTCTTCTTGTTTTGATAAAGGGCGCTGGCGGTGGAATCGTTGGCGACGTAAATGTCCGGCCAGCCGTCGTTGTCAAGATCGGCGGTGAGCACACCGAGGCCGTAAGTGCCATTGGCTTTGAGGATGCCGGATTTTTCGCTGACGTCAGAGAACGTTCCATCGCCGTTGTTGCGATAGAGAATGTTTTTGCCGCCGTTCAGTCCGGGCGGGCCGCAGGCAACCATCACGCCTTTGTAGAGACATGGGCCGGACTCGGGAACGGGAGCAGTTTTTAGATCGAGATCGATGTAGTTGGCGACGAAAAGATCGAGGCGGCCGTCGCGATCGTAGTCGACGAAAGCGCAGCCGGTGTTCCAGCGCTTGCCGTTTCCGGCGACGCCGGCTTTTTCGCTGACGTCAGTGAATGTGCCATTGCCGTTGTTGTGATAGAGAACATCCTTTCCGAAGTAGGTGACGAAGAGATCGTCGAAACCGTCGTTGTCGTAGTCGCCTACGCAAACACCTTGTCCCCAGCCGGAATGAAGAAGTCCTGCTTTGGCGGTGACGTCAGTGAAAGTCCCATCGCGATTGTTTTTGAAGAGATGATTGGTGGGTTCCTGACCGGCGGGAAAATCTTCGAGGCGCCAGCCGTTGACCAGAAAAATGTCCAGCCAGCCGTCGTTGTCGTAGTCGTAGAACGCGACGCCGCAGCCGGTGGTTTCGAGAAGATATTTGTTCTTGTGCTCGCCGCCGAAAATGGTTTTGGCGTTGAGTCTGGATTCACGCGCAACATTGAGGAAGGAAACGCCGAGATCATTGTAGGGAGCGGCGGCGGTTTGTGCAGACGCTGTGCCCTGACGGAGTGCGGGCAACCATTTTTTCGGGAGCGCCAGAGCAAGCACTTTCTCCAACGGGAGCACGATGGCCGAACGGCTGAGGGATTCGAGAAATGCGCGGCGTGTGAAAGACAAAAGTAGCGATACCTTTCCCTGCGAGCGCCGTGCTAGAATCCGGCGCTTTCCTTTATAGTAAGGCCAACGAGGCAATGCAAGCACACGTCGCAGCGGGGGCCGCTAGAATGCACATCACAGCGGGAATAGTCGTCCACTTTCAAAAACAATTTCATGGCATGTGGCCGCGATTGTTTGGTGCATGCATTACGGTGACAATGATTCTCGGAATCGCAGCACCCACAGGCTGGAGCCAGCAGGCACAGCAGAAAGGACGACGCGAGCTGGAGCTTTCGCGCGCGGTGCGCCCGTGGGAATTTCTGCCCATCACCGGAACGCGCGCGGGACTGCTGGGGAATGAATCCGGGCGCATGGAAGCGTGGGTGTACCCGCTGAAGATGTTTCGCGACTTTCACCTGAAATTTCACACCGAAAGGCGAGTGCTGGCGGCTGAGGCACTGGCGAGGACCGTTACCGTTCGGCCGGAGTCCGCCACGATCCTGTACGCGGGAGATACGTTCAGCGTTCGCGAAACGTTTTTCGTTCCCGTGCGCGAACAGGGCGCGGTGATCGTTCTCGACGTGGAAACGGAACAGCCGTTGGAAATTGAGGCGGCTTTCCATCGGGACTTTCAGTTGGAATGGCCGGCGGCGCTGGGGGCGACTTACTTAGACTGGGCACCCGCGCAGCATGCGTTTTATTTTGGCGAGGAGCAGAGAAAATTTTCGGCGCTAGTGGGTTCGCCAGCGGCAACGGAACCGCACGCCGAATTCCAGACGAATTATTCGGAATCGCAGGAGAGTTCGTTTCGGCTAGGGCCAACGGCGAAAGGCAAAGAGACTAAGTTGATCGTAATTGCGGCATCGCTGGAAGGGCGAGCGGGAGCGGAGAAAACGTACGGGTATTTGACGACCGACTACGCTGCGCTCTTGAAGGAATCGGCGGAATACTATCAGGACTATCTGGGAAAAACCGTGAGCGTGGAACTGCCTGATGCGCAGATCCAGCAAGCTTACGATTGGGCGCGCGTGAGCATGTTGCAAGGAATGGTGAACAATCCTTACCTGGGCACAGGGCTGGTGGCGGGATACCGCACTTCGGGCGAGAGCCAGCGGCCGGGATTTGCGTGGTTTTTCGGGCGCGATTCGTTCTGGACTTCCTTCGCGCTCAACGCATCGGGCGATTTTACCAATGCACACGCTGCGCTGGCATTCATCAGCAAGTATCAGCGGGAGGATGGCAAGATCCCGCATGAAATTTCGCAGGGCGCGCATTTTGTGGACTGGTTCAAAGGGTATCCCTATCCGTACGCTTCGGCGGACGCAACGCCGCTTTACATCATCTCTGTGAATGATTACGTCGTGAAGAGCGGCGACGCCGCGTTTGCAAAAGAAAAATGGGAGAGTCTCCGGAAGGCTTATGAGTTTCTGAAATCCACGTATGACGCACGAGGACTGCCGCAGAATCTTGGTATCGGGCATGGTTGGGTGGAGGGCGGGCCGCTGCTGCCGGTGAAGACGGAGTATTACCAAAGCGGGCTGGGGGCGGAGGCGCTGCGGGCGCTTGCGAACTTGGCGCACGTGACGGGCCACGAGGAAATGAGTAAGTCTTTGGAAAAGGATTTTGAAAAGCAACGCGCGCTGGTAAACGAAAGTTTCTGGATTGCGGACCAAAAGCGGTTTGCGTTTGCGCTGGACAAGAACGATCAAAAAGTAGATGAGCCGAGCGTGCTCGCGACCGTGCCGATGTGGTTTGGCCTGCCCAGCGAAGCAGATGCGGCGCCGATGATCGAACAACTAGCCGGGCTTGACCACCAGACGGACTGGGGCATGAGGATTATTTCCGGGAATTCGCCAAAATTTAGCGGCGGAGGCTACCATTACGGTTCGGTGTGGCCGCTGTTCACGGGATGGGCGTCGGTCGCGGAGTATCGGTATCACCAGGCGTTTCCGGCGTACGCGAACCTGCGCGCCAACGCGCTGCTGGCGCTCGACGGTTCACTGGGACACGTTACGGAAGTGCTTTCCGGAGATTACTACCAGCCGCTCTCGACGAGTTCGCCGCACCAGATTTGGTCGGCGGCGATGGTGGTCAGTCCGCTGCTGCGGGGCATGTTTGGCTTACATGCGGACGCTGCGAACCGCACGCTGACGTTTGCTCCGCATGCACCGGCGGATTGGACCGCGTATTCGGTTCGCGGGGTTGCCGTGGGTGCGGACACTTTGGACCTGAGTTACAAGAAAACTGCGGAAGCAATTACGCTGGAAATAAGCCGCAAGGGATCCGCCGATTGCACGATGGATTTCGAGCCAGCCGTAAGCCTAAGAGCCGAAGTACTGGGGGCGGAATTGAATGGGCGGCCGGTCGCATTCGACGTTGAAAGGCACGGAACCGATCAGCATGTGTTGGTGCACTTCGGTGTGAACGGCGGGCAGAACACTCTACGGATCCGGCTGCGAAATGATTTTGAAGTGAGTTACACGTCAGAGATGCCGGAGCTTGGCAGCACCAGTGACGGTTTGAGAATTCTTTCAGAAACCTGGACCGACCCGCATAACTTGGCGTTTCTCAAACTGGAAGGAAAAGTGGGGCGCACGTATGAACTCTCCGTATGGGGAGGAAACCAGTTGACGGCAGCCGAGGGCGCTGAACTGGTCAAAATGGCGGATGGGTCGGTGAAACTGAGGGTATCCTTTGTTGAGGGCAGTTCGAAGGCGCCTCAAATGAAGCGTGTGACGTTGGACTTCCGATCGAAATACGGGGAACAGAAGCCCAAGAGACCGTAGCCGTCGCAACGGGAGCCGACAAGCATGCGCTGAGAAACGAGGTTAACTTCCGTATCTACAATCGAAGGCGCATTAGGCGGAGTTGGTGACGTCGGACACGCATCCACGGGTTTGCCCGGCGCGACGGTGCTTTAGTCCCGCAAAACCTGCCCTCGGGGGCAAGCTCCACGCTGCAACGTCTTACGATCCGCGAATGAGCCAGATCTGTTTCTTGGCCGCAGCGCAAAATGAGCGCCGCATTGACGCTTGCGCTACCTCGGCGTAGCATCCGCAGCGTTCGCCAATCAGGCTCGGAGGGGCTCCGTGACAGACGGGACGACTCGCCGTGAATTCTTGGGCTCGATGGCCGCTTTCTCTCTTTTTCCGTTCGAACAGGAAAAGCCAGATTTAATTCTGCATAACGGCCACATTGTGACGATGAATCCGGCCGATCCGGTTGCAGAAGCTGTAGCGATATCGCGCGGCAGATTTTTCGCCGTTGGGAAAAATGCAGACGTGATGAATCTCGGGGCGCCTGTCGTTCGAAAGATGGACCTCGGTGGAAAGACAGTTCTGCCGGGCTTCATCGACGCCCACTCTCACCCTGCCGCAGCCGGGCTTTCGCATCTGCGCATGGTGGATTGCGATCTCCGCTCCATCGCCGCGATTCAAGTGGCAATGCGCGAGCGGGCTGCAAAAACGCCAGCCGGCGAGTGGGTCCTCGGTTTCAAGTACGACGACACAAAAACGGAAGACGGCCGTCCGCTCAGCATCGCCGACTTGGACGCGGCTGTTCCCGATCATCCCGTACACATCGAACATCGCGGCGGCCACACCGTCTACGCCAATTCTCTTGCGTTGCGAAAGGCGGGAATCGACGAGAAAACACCGGATCCTCCGGGCGGGAAAATTGATCACGATCCGGCCACAGGAAGACTGAGCGGCCGCGTCGCCGAGAGCGCTCAGGCTTTCTTCGAGAAAGTCCTTCCTCGCGATTTCACGCGCGACGATCATCGCGAGGGCGTGAAGCTGATCTCCAAAATGCTCGCGAGGACTGGAATCACGTCCGCGACGGAAGCGCAAGGCACGCCGACCGATCTTCGCGCTTATCAGGACGCGCGCGATTCCGGCGATCTGCTCTATCGCGCCTACTGCTTCATCAACTACCGGTTCATCGATTCCATGATTGAAGCAGGTATTCGCACGGGGCTGGGCGATGAGTGGGTTCGCGTCGGAGCGATGAAGATGGTTTGCGACGGCTCGATTTCCGAGCGCACCGCGCGGCTCTCGGTTCCGTATGAAGGCCGTCCCAACGATTACGGCATTCTGGTGATGACCGAGGACGAGCTGTACACGCATGGCCGGAAGGCGCATCTCGCCGGCTGGCAGATCGGCACGCACGCCAACGGTGACGTCGGCATTGACACCACGCTTCGCGTCTACGAGCGGCTGCAGCGTGAAAGCCCGCGCCGCGATCCGCGCTTCCGCCTCGAACACTGCACGGTCGTCAATGACGGCTTGATCGCGCGCATCAAAGCGCTGGGCGCCATTCCGACGCCGTTTTCAACCTACGTCTACTACCACGGCGAAAAAATGCGCTACTACGGCGCCGAACGCCTGAACCACATGTTCGCGTTGCGCAGTTTTCTTGATGCGGACATCCGCGCGACGCAAGCTTCCGACTATCCGCCCGGAGAATTCATCCCCATGATGGCGTTGCAATCGGAAGTGACGCGTACGGACACCAAGGGCAACATCTGGGGCCCGAAGCAGAAAATTACGGTGGAAGAAGCGATCCGCGTTGGAACGATCAACGGAGCCTATGCTTCGTATGAAGAAAATCTGAAAGGTTCCATCGAAACCGGCAAGCTCGCCGACCTCGTCGTCCTCGGCCGCGATCCCTTCAAGGAGAGTCCTTCGACGCTCGTCACCATTCCCGTCGAGCGAACCATGGCCGGGGGCCACTGGACGTTCGAGTCGTAGTATTTTCTTCTCGCCGCGGCCAAATTGTGGTAGGAGTGTAGAGGTTCCCTGCCCGCAACTCAGCCCAGAAATCAACTGAGGAGATCCGCAAATGAAAATCAAAAGACCGTTGGGAGGATTGGTGTCGTTGTGCCTGGTTGCGGCGCTGGCCGTAATCTTAGCTCCGACGAATTCACAAGCCGCAACCGCACCCCAGGCCGGCGGTAAGGAAATGGGAATGCACGGCGGCTTACAGGCCGCGGTGGAGAGCTTGAATCTTACCGACGACCAGAAAGCAAAGGTGAAGGATATCTTTGCGGACGCGAAGACGAAGAAGCAGGCGGTGTCCAGTGATGCTTCGCTCAGCGAAGAACAGAAAAAAGCGAAGATGAAGGAGCTCCACACCAGCATAATGGCCAAGCTGAACGAAGTTCTGACGCCTGACCAACAGACCGAGTTGAAGACCAAGATGGAAGCTGCGAAGGCAAAATCACCGTCGCATCCGTGATGTAGGAAAACCTCAGATCAACTAACGAAAAAAGGAGAAGCGCCCGGTTCGCAAGAGCTGGGCGCTTTCGCTTAGGGCGAGCGCTGTTCGAACATCTAAGTGAAGTTGCCGTGGCTGCGTTGCCTCGGGATTCGGCAAAGCGTATATTGACGTGCGGCTGGGCGATGCGGGCCAAAACTTCCGAAGAATCCTGGGAGGTACTGTGGCGAAACTGTGTGGATGCGTGCTGTGCTTCTTACTGCTGGCAGCGATGCCGCTGCCCGCGCAGGCTCCGGGAGTCTCGGAGATGTATGCGCAGATCCGAGCGGAAGAGACGAACAACTCCAAGATCATGTGGATCATTCACGAGGTCGCGGACGTGTATGGCCCGCGTGACGGGCAGGCCGAACTTGAAGGCGGCAGACGATTGGGCGGTCAAAACGATGACGTCGTGGGGACTGACGAACGCGCATCTGGAGCCGTGGACCTTCCAGCCGCCGAGCGCGGCCAAGCCGGTGCCCGGTTGGGAAAACATGGAGCTTTTGGCGGAAGCCGTTCCACGGACAACTGATGGTGAAGCCGCTGGCGTGGACGCCGAGCACGAAGGGAATCGTGACGGCGCAAGTGGTGATGGTGGAGCCGCCAGGATTGGCGCCGCCGACGGGCGGTGGATTTAACTTTTTCGGAAGCGCGCCGCCACCGCCGGAACCGAAATGGGCGGCACCGCCCATGCCGGAAAAAACGAAGCCAGCCGACCCCAAGCAGCCGACGCAGGCAGAGCTGGATGCTTATCTGAATTCGATGAAGGAAAAGGTTCACGGCGCGATCGTCTTCGTTGGAAAGCACGTGGAAGTGGCTGAAGAGATGAACCCGGCGCCGATGCGGCGTCCCGAAGACGAATGGAAGTCGCGCTTCGATGCAAAAAACCCGCGCCCGTTCCGCTTTCCGGAGCAGCCAAAGCTGCCGGAAGGACAATTGACGCGCGCGGAAGTTTCGCGGCAAGTGGACCAGTTTCTTGTGGACAACGGGGCGGTCGCGCGGATCAACGATGCAGGGCGGGCGCACGGGGTCATCATCGCGCAACAAAACGGCACGTACGTCTGGACGAGGGCCGTGCCTACGCTGGTGATGCGCAACGAAGACTATGGACGAATCTCGCGGTTTCTTGGCGATGGGACGCCGGTGACGTTGCGCATCAACGGAGCAAAGAGTATCCCGAGGGGACGACTGCTTATAACGCGATAGGAGAAATTCCCGGTACGGACAAGAAGGACGAGATTGTCATGCTGGGAGGCCATTACGACTCGTGGCATGACGCGACGGGAGCCACGGACAATGGCATCGGTTCCTCGATGATGCTGGAGGCGGTGCGGATTTTGTCGGCGCTGCACGTGAAACCGCGGCGAACGATTCGAATTGCGCTGTGGAGCGGCGAAGAACAGGGATTGCTCGGATCGCTGGCGTACGTGCAGCAGCATTTTGGAAGCTTTGAAAACCAGAAGCCGGAGTACGCGAAATTGGATGCGTATTTCAACATCGATTCCGGCACCGGGAAGCCGCGCGGGGCAGGAGTGTTTGGGCCGCCGGCCGCAGCGGACCTGGTTCGCGAGGCCATGATGCCGTTTGCGGATTGGGGATTCGTGGGAGCCGCGGCGAGCGACAGCCGCAGGACGGGCGGAACGGACAGCGCTTCTTTTAACAACGCCGGATTGACAGGAATTGGATTAGCCCAGGATGCATTTGATTATGGTTCGTTTACGCATCACACCAATCTGGATATCTATGAGCGGATTTATGAAGAGGACGTAAGAGAAGGAGCCGTGGAAATTGCCTCGGCTGTGTATGCGCTGGCTATGGCCGACCAGATGGTGCCGCGCTTCAAGCCTGAGGAGATGCCCAAGCCTGTGCCTGAACCCGGACCGGGATCACAGGCCGCGCCGGTGCGCCACGTTCCCGCGAACTGAAGCGAAATAGGCCCGGAAATCCGACTTGCCCGCCAGGCACTTTGCTAGTGTTCGCCACAGACTGGTTTCCTGTTCCTACTTGGACCCGGGCTCAATGGGATAGTCTGATTAACGTACTGATCGTAAACTAGATCCCACTTTCCCACTGTCCGGTAACGCGCCTGATCCCAATCTGGCCGTCGTGTAAGCACCGGCGCAAGCTGAAATCCCCCACGGAATGTGTGAGCTAGGCGTTCACCTTTTGTTCATCAGCATTCCAGACCGCGTGCATTGGCAGGAAAAGCGAAGTGTGCGAAAAAGCGCTCACCATGCACGTGCATTCGACGCAGGAGGACCAGAAGGCTAAGCCGGCGTCACTGGCCGCGCAGAATCGAAAGGAAAGGAGAATGGCGATGAATCATTTCAAACTCTTGTTACCGAAGACTCTGTGGCTCGGGACCATCGGGGTGGCGACGATGCTGCTAGGCTGGGCGCCGTCCTGCAAAGCACAGGAGGTGAGTCCCGCGCATTTCACGGAAACGGCCGTCGAAGACGTTTACCCGGCGCAGAAGCCGCTGGCAAAGAAGCGGGCGAAGGTACACGTCGCAACTAATGCCATTCAGGCCGGACCTTCAAAGCGGGTAGTCGATCGAAAGAAGAATACGCGTCGAGTCGCTCGCAGGCGGAACATAGCCTACACCCCGAGTAACTGAAAGAGTGCCTGTCTCAGGATGCTCGTCAGAACCGTTGCCGAATATCACTACGGGATGCCGCCGCTGATCGCGGGCGAGAACTATTTCGGACTCGTTTTCCGGGCTTCAGAGTTCGCCACGATTGACAGCGAAATTGGAATTGCGCCTTCACTCAACCGAGATTCCAGTCGAAAACCCCCATCGATGGGAATGTAGGAGAACGGCTTTTTATCGTACGGATCAAGATGTTGATTCAATGCCCTAGGGCCGTCCAGCCGCACCGCAATTGCGGTCTGCAGCAAGGTCCGACGAGTTTGGTTGTACGCCTCCGCCCAGCGAAAACGCGGCAGCGACGGAGTAAATAACCGGATAACCGGGTTCGACCTTGCGAACTCTTCGATCTCGCCTTTGTATGTTTTTTCGAACTGCTCCGGTGGGAGGGCAAACCGGGGAGCCCAGGATCTGTAAAAAGACTGCTGTTGGTCGACACAGTTTACAAACCCTTTGACAGAGCCACCACAACCATCGACGATTTCGCTCGCTAGCCCTCTGTTCGACTGCAACACTGGAACCTTGTTTAGGAGTTGCTCGATCAGTTCGTCGCGAGTTTTTGCGGCTTGAACGATAGCTAGGAAGTCGTTTCGGCGCACCTTCTCTGATTCGAAGGCCGTACCAAGGCTGAAACCACTCGGCAATGCGCCGAGGCCCCCTGCCAGCTCATTCAGTTGTGCCGGAGAAAGTCGAAGCAGGTTCTGGGCAAGAACTCCCGTGACTGTCGTCTCCAGTTTGTAAGCAAAGAGAACGGAAGCAAGGCTGCCATCAACCGACAAGTGCCGTGCCGCGGCCATCGCAGCGAGTGCATCACCCGTTGCTCCTGGCATGTCCCCATCGCGAAAACGCAGCCGTGCGCGGAGTCCGGAAACAGCTATCAACTCCTTGATCGCACCGCGATGTGCGGTATTAGCGAGCGGGCCATCCTCAACGCTCACTTCCCAGTCGCATCGCTTAGTAGCTGCTCCGTGACGGAATTCGACAAGGGCATCCTCTGCAGCCGCCACCAATTTCTCGTCCTCTCCATCCAAAGGCAACTCCAGCGCTTTTTCAAGCTTCGCCGCCGCATCAGGAGACAATGCATACGACTGCCTTAACGCGGCGTCCGCTCGAAGATATTTCACAGCCGCATTTTCCATGTCTTGGTTATTAACAGCGGGACGGACCTGTGCTCCAAGCCGCGTCGGGAAACACATGGCCACAAGCGCAGCAAGTGCGGTTGCAGTTCTCATGGGCAGCAGTTTCTAGTTCAAACGCTCCAAGTCCGTCTCATGGCATCTCCCTGACGCTACGGGATGCCGCCGCTGATTGCGGGCACAATCGAAATTTCCGCGCCGTCCCGAACAGCCGTTGCCAGCCCGCCGGTGTAACGAATATCTTCGTTGGCGACGAAAATATTTACGTGCCGCCGAGTTTCGCCGGATTCGGTCAGAACCCGGTCGCGGACTCCCGGGTACGCCGCGAACAGCACCTGCAAAGCTGCACGCAAATCCGCGCCTTCTTTCACTTCAACCTGCACGCTGCTGCGGTTCTCTGTGAATTCGCGCAGCGGTCCGGGAATGTTGAATACGACCTGCATCACCGCCGGTTCCCGCGCTTGACGCTTTTCGTGCGCGCAGTTTTCCGTTTTGCCGCGGGTTTCGCCTTGAGGCGCGGCCTCGCTGCCGGTACGCCATCCATCAGGATGACCGCAGCCTTGACGCACACGATCTGCGGCAGTCCTTCCAGGATTTTCTTCCAGCCCTTTCCTTCGTCTTTCGAGGCGTACAGCTTTCCGCTACGGGTTCCAAAATAAATTCCTGCTGGATCCAGCGAATCCGTCGCGAAGGCATCCCGCAAAACGGTTTCGTACGCCCCCTGCTGCGGCAACCCGCGTTCCAAAGACTCCCAAGAACCACCGGCATTCCGCGTGCGATAAACACGCAAACGCCCTTCCGGCGTGCAGCGAAACTCGTCCGATTCCACCGGCACGATGTACACGCAGTCCGCGTCGTGGGGATGCATCAGCATTGCGAAACCGAAGTCCGAAGGCACTCCGCGCGCGATGTCCTGCCATGAATCGCCGCGGTTGTCCGAGCGATACAGTCCCCAGTGGTTTTGCAGGAACAATCGCTCCGGCCGGGATTCGTGCAGCACAATTTTGTGCACGCATTGTCCGAACTCCGGATATTTCTCTGGCATGAAAACCACGCGTATCCCATTGTTCCGCGCCTGCCAGGTGTTCCCGCCATCTTCGGTACGGTAGACTCCGCCCGCAGACACTCCCACGTACATCCGCGCTTTATTTTCCGGATCAGGAACGATGGTGTGCAGAAACAGCCCGCCGTTGCTTGGCATCCAGCGCGGCCGGTGCGGATGATCGTACAGCGCTCGCACCAGCGACCACGATTCGCCCGCATCGCGCGATTCGAACAGCGCCGCCGGCTCCACGCCGCAATAAAGCGTGTCCGGTTCATCGGCGCGGCCCAGGCAAAACTGCCAAATATTTTTCAGAGCGGCGCCGGACTCGATGGGAAACCGGATGCTCGCTTCCAGTGGATTGGTCCAAATTCTGCCGAAGTCATCGCTGGACCGCAAAAACGTTCCCCACATCAAGCTGTTCGTCGAAACCCACAGGCGGTGCCGGCCGTTTCGCCCGTCATAGCCCATCGCGTACACGCCCTGGCCGTGAAAATACGGCCCCGCGACGTCCCACCGCGCGCGGTCCCGCGACGACCGCAGCAGAAACGCTCCCTTGTTCGTGCCCACCAGCAGCAGCGCGTCGCCGTTTTTCACCCTGAGGTGTTCCATCCCCCGCAGAACTAACGTTCGCGGGCCTCGCGTTTCTTCCGAAGGATGCCGGCTCTGCAACACCGCGCCTTGCAGCGCCTCGAGCGCCGCGCGCACTTCGCTGGCCCGTTGGTAACGCTCCGCTGGCTCCTTCATCAAACAGCGCTGGATGACTGCGGCTAGCCCGTACGGAACGGTTGGCGGCAGCGGAGGAGGCGGTTCGCGCAGGATTGCCGAAGTCACCTCGAAGCCCGTGTTTCCGCGAAACGGCAGCCTTCCCGCCGCCGCTTCATAGAGCAGCACGCCCAGCGCCCACAAATCGCTCAGGTGATCCGCCTTGTGCCCGCGCAAAACTTCCGGGGACATATACGGCAGCGTTCCCACCAGCTTGCTTTCCAGCGTGTCGTAGGAAAGAGTGAGCTCGCTGATTTCCTCGCGTTCCATGCGCGTGGCCAGCCCGAAATCCAGCACTTTCACGCGCCCGTCGCCCGTCACCATCACGTTCGATCCCTTCAAGTCGCGATGCACGATTCCGCGGTCATGTGCATGCGCCAGCGCGTCGGCGATTTGCGCGCCGTAGCGCGTCACTGTTTCCATCGAAAGGCCGGTTGCGCTGAACAAGTCGCTGAGCGATCGCCCCTCGATCAGTTCCATCACCACGTAGAAGTCTTCGCCGGCCTGTCCCACCTGGTGAATCGTGCAAATATTCGGATGGCTCAGGGACGAGGCGGTCTGCGCTTCGCGAAGCAAATGGCCGCTTCCGACCTTGTCGATGGCTCCGTGGGCCAGCAGCTTCAGCGCCACGTCGCGGTTCAACACTTCATCCCGCGCGCGATAGACGACGCCCATGCCGCCTTCGCCAAGCTGGGCGACGATTCGGTAATGATCCAGCGTTTGTCCGATCATGGTGGCAGTCAGCGGGCCATGCTAACACGTCCTCAGCGGCAAACAGGATGCCGGCAGTCAATAGTCCCGCCGCCCCGCCGCCCACACGCCGCCCACATCGCCTTGACCCAAGGGGAAGCCGCCGATAAGCTTGTTGTTTCTCCGCCCCGGTGGGGACGCACATGGAACAGATTCACATCACATTGCCGGATGGCAGCGTCAAAGACGTGCCCACCCGCCGACGTAGCGCGAAGCATCTCTCCGCGGCTGGCGGATGCAGCGCTAGTGGCGCGCGTGGCTGCGCCAGCGTCCGGTAAGGAGGCACAGGAAAAAAACGGCGAAGGCGAGTTAGTCGATCTACGGCGCCCGCTTGACCATGACGTCAAGCTGCAGATTCTCACCGAGAAAGATCCCGACTCGTTATTTGTTTTTCGCCATTCCGCCGCGCATCTGCTCGCGGCGGCAGTGATGGAGTTGTACCCGAACGTGAAGCTCGGCATCGGCCCGCCGATCGATACTGGCTTTTTCTACGAATTTCTGCGCGAGGAACCGTTCACTCCGGCGGACCTCGCCAAAATCGAAAAAAAGATGCACGAGCTTGCCGCGCAGGACTTGCCGAACGAACGCAAGCTCATCCCAAAGCCCGAGGCTCTGGACCTTTACAAAAGGAGTAACCAGATTTTCAAATGCGAGCTGGTGGAAGAAAAAGCGACCGAACCGCTGGTTTCCTTCTACACCACCGGAAAATTTATGGACTTCTGTCGCGGCCCGCACATTCCTTCCACTAAGCGAATCCAGGCGTTCAAGTTGATGAACGTCGCCGGCGCCTATTGGAAGGGCCAGGAAGGCAATCCGCAGCTTCAGCGCATTTACGCGGTGGCGTTCTTCACCCAAAAAGAGCTGGACGAGCATCTGCACCGCGTCGAGGAAGCCAAGCGCCGCGATCACCGCAAGCTCGGCGTCGAGCTCGACCTCTTCAGCATTCAGGAAGAAGCCGGTCCCGGCCTGATTTTCTGGCATCCCAAGGGCGGCTTGATTCGAAAGATTGTCGAAGACTGGCTGCGCGAAGAATTGCTGAAGCGCGGCTACGACCTTGTTTACACGCCGCACATCATGCGTCTGGACCTCTGGAAAACCAGCGGCCACACCAATTTTTACCGCGACAATATGTTCGGCGCAGTCGAAGTCGAGAAGGCCGATTACCAGCTCAAGCCCATGAATTGCCCCGGCCACATTTTGATTTACAAGTCAAAGCTCCGCAGCTACCGCGACCTTCCCGTCCGTCTCGCGGAGCTCGGCACCGTCTATCGCTACGAGCGCAGCGGCGTGCTCCACGGCCTGCTGCGCGTCCGCGGCTTCACCCAGGACGATGCCCACATTTTCTGCATGCCTTCGCAAATCGAATCCGAAGTCGCAGCCTGCGTCGATTTCGCCTTCGCGGTGATGAAAAATTTCGGCTTCGACAAATTCGAAGTCGAGCTCTCTGACTGGGATCCCGCGCATCCCGAAAATTACGCCGGCAAGCCCGAAGACTGGCATCGCGCCACCGCCGCTCTCGCCGACACCATGAAGCGCATGAACATCCCGTTCAAAAAGATGGAGGGCGAAGCCGCCTTCTATGGCCCGAAAATCGACATCAAGCTCATCGACGCCATTGGCCGTTCCTGGCAGCTCACCACCGTGCAGTTCGATTTCAATTTGCCCGCGCGCTTCAGCCTGCAATACGTCGGCGAAGATGGGTCTAAGCATCAGCCGCTCATGGTCCATCGCGCGCTGCTCGGCTCCGTCGAGCGCTTCTTCGGCATCTTGATCGAGCACTACGGGGGCGCCTTCCCGTTGTGGCTCGCGCCTGTACA
>Ga0209239_1000833_pt1 | contig 18013 bp, 17 predicted proteins | sample GraSoi013_2_20cm_FD_185824 | JGI IMG/M metagenome (GOLD analysis project Ga0209239, IMG submission 185824) | Grasslands soil microbial communities from the Angelo Coastal Reserve, California, USA - Sample 10_02_2013_2_20cm (SPAdes) (version 2) | ecosystem: Environmental > Terrestrial > Soil >...
GTACGAGGTTGCGATCACGAGGTCTCGATTTCCGGCCAGCGTGGGCAGGCCGTAGCCGCGATGCACGATGACCGGCACGTCCAGGCGCTCGGCCGCGCAGCCCGCCAGGAGGTCGCCACTCGACGCGGAGCCGCCCATGCCGGCCACGACGACGAGCCGCGGGCGAGGAAACGTCGGGGTGGGCACGGGACGGAGCTCGGCCGCCGCGCGGCACTGGGCCGGGAACTTCGCCAGGACGTCCCGGACTCGATGGACGTCGGCTCGTTCGTAGGTGACGGGGGCGTCGAGCATCAGCGCGCGCGCGTCGTGAGTCGTGTCGTGAATTCCCATCCCTCCGAGGATACGTCGTCGAGCTGCCAGACCAGCAGAAAAGCAGTCCCCTGATAGATGCGCTCGAAGCCCGCCTCCGAAACCGAGATGGTCTCGACCGGGCCCCAGGAGATCTCGGCGCCCGGACTCCAGGTGAGCTCGGCCTCGATTCCGATCCACTCGTCGATCAGCGCCAGTCGCGTCCATTGCGTCTCGCGGCCGACGCTGCGTGGCGCGGGCCGCCCCGGCACGTCGAGATACCGTTCCCGGCCTTCACCGGCCACTGCACCCCCCAGCGTCCGCCGACGCCGCCGCCGCGGGAGGTCAGCCGGTAGCGCGCTTCGACGCTCCCGCCCTCGATGACCAACCGCTTTTCCACTCGTAGCGGCGACGACTCGGCGGCGGGCACGAGGTCGACCGTCACGGCGCCGCTGATGCGATCGACTCTCGCTGCCATGACGGTGGCCGCCATCGGGATGCGGCCGAGGACGAACCGGGCATCGGACCACGGGGCCACGGGGTCCAGCACCTCGCCGTCGTCCCACAGTCCATCCAGCAGCGAAGCGCGGCGCAGGTCGTCGTACTGGAGAAACTTCTCCAGGCCAGCTTCCTTGTGCCCGGGTGCGTCGTGAATCGTGCGCGCGCCGGCGTCATCGCTCTTCGTGAGACGCTGGCGGACCTCGTCGTGGTAGGCCTCGGGGCGACGGGCGAGCACGTCGGCGAGATCGAGGCCGCGGCTCGTCGCGGCGATCTCGGTGAGGCTTCCACCGGCTTCCGGGCATCGCTGGTCCGCACTTCGATCTCTTCGCGCCCGTCGCCGTTGAGATCGCCGCGGGTCCACGCCGGTAAGGCAGGCTGGACAACGGCGTCGATGCCGCGTTCGGCCTCCAGCAAGGCTTGCTTGATCGCGCGGCGCAGGTGCGGGAGATAGCAGCCTCCGAATACGCCGTGCCAGTACGCGTCGTTGGCCTGTCCCCGCCAGAGCGCCAGGCGTGCGGCGGCGAGCCGACCGTCACCCGGCCGATCACCTTCGGCTGCGGTCAGCGCGTGAGACAGACGAACCATCTTCCAGTACGTGTCGGCGACCTCCGGATACTTCATCAGGAACGCCCGCCAGAACCCGCCTCGGAGCAGGCCTTGTAACCGCTCGCCGTCGGCCAGCGCCGACAGGTCGCGCCTGGCGGTGAGGAGCTCACGGCCGGCCGGAGCGAGCAGCGCCCACTCGCCCATCTCGCGATACGACGCGGTGGGCAGGTAGACGCGGTCGATCGCGGGAAGGCGGTCCACGACGTCCGAGAACGTCGTGAGCGACAGCCACGACGTCGCCAGCAAGCGGTCGAAGAAGCGGTCGAGCCAGCCGTGCTCGTACACGTGCGTGTACGTTCCCGGCCACACGCCGAATTTCTCGCCGTCGTCGACGACGGTGAGCACGGGGACGGCGCCGCGGCGGCTGGCCAGATAGTCCAGACTCGCCTCGACGTCGGCAAACGGGATCAGGTAGCGCAACCGCTGACTGATCGGGAAGACGCGCAGCCGCTGGCCTTGATCTTCGGTCAGGTAATACCCGCCGATGGCCTCGGGATCGAGCCCGCCGAGCGCGAAGTGCCGATCATCGACGAGGACGTACTCCACGCCGACGGCGCTGAGCGGTCCCGGAAGGTGCGGCTCCCACACGCGCTCGGCCAGCCACATCCCGCGCGGGCGCACGCCGAAGTGCGCGCGGATGAATTCGCTGAGCCGCGCGATCTGGCCCCGCTTGTCGCCGTCGGGGAGGATCGACAGGATCGGCTCGTAGAAGCCGCCCGTGAGGAGCTCCACCTGGCCGCGCGCGACGACCGTGGCGAGCCTGTCGAACGTCGCCGGGGCTCGCTCGCGCAGCCATTCGAGCAGGTTGCCGGAGAAGTGAGCGGTCAGCCGGACCTCGGGGCGCGCGATCAGCCGATCGAGCAACGGCGCATAGGCGCGCTCGGTCGCTTCGGCGACGACGTGGTCGAAATTTCCGACGGGCTGGTGGTTGTGGACGCCGAAGCACAGCGCGAGGACGTCGTCGCTCACGAGCGGACTACTCCAGCGGCTCGCCTACTCGCGATCGAGATCCCGGTGGACCACGGTGGGCGTGAATCCCTGGGATTCCATGAAGCCGCGCAGCTCCTCGACGAAGGCGACCGATCGGTGACGGCCGCCCGTGCACCCGATGGCCACGGTCAGATACGCCTTGCCCTCGCGCTGGTACGCCGGGAGCAGGAAGCGGAGCAAGTCTTGAAGTCGCTCGAGGAGGTCGCGGCTCAGGCCGTGCGAGAGGATGTACTCGCGAACGCGCGCGTCACGGCCGTCGAGCGGCCGGAGCCCTTCCACGAAGTGCGGGTTGGGCAGGAACCGCACGTCGAAGACCAGATCGGCGTCGATGGGAATGCCGTGCCGGAAGCCGAACGACACCAGCGACGTGGCCAGGCCCGGCCTCGTGCGGGGCGTGCCGTGAAGATCACCGAGCAGCTCCTTGAACTGATGCACGGTGAGCGACGAGGTGTCGATGATCCGGTCGGCGACCTCGCGCATGTGGGCGAGCGCCTTGCGCTCGGCCCGGATCGCGTCGTGGACGTGGCCCTCGCCGCTGAGGGGATGGCGCCGCCGTGTCTCGTGATAGCGCCGCACCAGCGCCTCGTCACTGGCCTCCAGGAACAGGATCTCCACCTTGTGGCCGCGCGCGCGCAGCTCGCCGATCGCGTCGAGCAGGTGCGGCAGGTATTCGCCCTCGCGCACGTCGACGCCGAGCGCCACGCGGCTGAACTTCTGACCGGCCCGCGCGATGAGGTCGGCGAACGTCGGGATGAGCGTGGTCGGCAGGTTGTCGACGCAGAAGAAGCCGATGTCCTCCAGGCACTTGATGGCGAAGCTCTTGCCCGCCCCGCTCATGCCCGTGATGACGACAAAGGCGATGCTGTCGGCCATCGGGCTCCGGGGTCAGCGGCGCTTGGGAGCGAGCCGCCGCTGGTGAGACGGCAGGATCCCGAGCTCCTCGCGGTACTTGGCGACCGTCCGCCGCGCGATGACGAGGCCGCGGCCCTTGAGGATCTGGGCGACTTCCTGGTCGCTCAGCGGCTTGGAGGGATCTTCGTTGGCCAGGAGGTCCTGGATCATCTTCTTCACCGAGACGGACGACACCATCTCGCCCGTGCCCGAGGCGATGCCGCTGTGGAAGAAGTACTTCAGCTCGAACAGGCCTTGCGGGGTCTCCACGTACTTGTTGGTCGTCACGCGGCTGATGGTCGATTCGTGCATGCCGATGTCTTCACCCACGTCGCGGAGGGACAGCGGACGCAGATAGGGCAGGCCCTTGTCCAGGAACTCGCGCTGGAACTTCACGATCGACTGGGTCACCTTGCGGAGCGTGCGCTGGCGCTGATCCACGCTCTTGATCAGCCAGACGGCCGAGCGAAGCTTCTGCTCGACGTACGCCCGGGCCTCGTCGCCCGAGTTGCGCAAGAGCGAGCGGTAGAGCGAGTTGACCCGGAGCCGCGGAATACCGTCCTCGTTCAGCACGACCACATACTCGTTGCCCATCTTGTGTACGACCACGTCGGGCACGATGTAGCGCGAGTCGCTGCCACCGAAGCGGCGACCCGGCTTGGGCTCGAGGCTCATGATCTCCTCGACCGACTCCATGACGCGGTCGAGGGAGAGCTTGAGCGCGCGGGCGATGTCCGGGTAGCGGCGCTTGGTGAGGTCGTCGAAGTATTGCTCGACGATCTCCACCGAGACCGGGTCGGGGTTCGGATCGCTCTTGAGCTGGATGAGCAGGCACTCCTGGATCGAACGGGCGGCCACGCCGGGCGGATCGAAGGCCTGCACGAGCGCCAGGACCTTCTCGACTTCTTCGGCCGTGACCCGGCAGCGGTCGGCGATCTCACTCACCTCGGCCCGGAGGTACCCGTCCTCGTCGAGGTTACCGATGATCTCGTTGCCGATGCGGCGGATCGTCTCGTCCTCGACGGCGAAGCGGAGCTGCTCGTCGAGATAATCGGTGAGCGACGAGACCGACCGCACCATGTTCTCGAAGGGCAGCTCGTCCCGGTCTTCCTGGGCCACCAGTGAGCGCTCTTCGTGGTCGTCGAACATGACGGCCGTGAGATCGAACGGCAGATCGTCGGTGCCCCGCTCACGGTCCACCGGCGGCGGCTCGAGGGGTTGGGTTTCCGCCGTGGTCGGTGCCGTCGGCGCCGGCGTCTCGCCGGGCGCCGTCGCTTCAGGCGTCTCCGGCGTTTCGGTGGGCACCTCTTCCAGGAGCGGGTTCTCCAGCAGCTCCTTCTGGACGACTTCCTGGAGCTCGAGCGTGGACAGCTGCAGCAGCTGGATCGCCTGCTGCAGCAGCGGGGTCATGACGACCCGCTGGCTCTGTCGGAGAGAAAGTCTCGCTTCCATCGCCATCGTTTTTAGTCTCGCGCCCGGCTAGAGAGAGAACTTCTCTCCCAGGTAGATCTCCCGGGCTATAGGATTCGCTGCGATCTCACTGGCGGTGCCTGCGACGAGAATCTTGCCGTCGTACATGATGTAGGCCCGGTCGGTGATCCGCAGTGTCTCGCGGACGTTGTGGTCGGTGATGAGGATCCCGATACCTTTCTCACGCAAGCGGCCGACGATTTCCTGGATGTCGCCGATCGCGATCGGATCGATGCCCGTGAACGGCTCGTCGAGCAGCAGGTACTGGGGCGACGTGACGAGGGCGCGCGTGATCTCGAGCCGGCGCCGCTCGCCGCCCGACAGCGTGTAGGCTGCGTACGGCGCCAGAGCCGTCAACCCGAGCTCGGCCAGCAGCTCGGCCGCCCGCTCGCGCCGCTCCGACGCCGACAGGTCGAGGGTCTCGAGGATGGCCAGCAGGTTTTCCTCCACCGTGAGCTTCCGGAAGACCGAAGATTCCTGTGGGAGATAGCCTACGCCCAATCGGCAGCGCTGGTACATCGGTAACGCGGTGATCTCTTGCCCTTCTAAGAAAATCCGGCCGCCGTCGCTCGGTAACAGCCCGACCATCATGTAGAACGACGTCGTCTTGCCAGCACCGTTCGGTCCCAGCAGCCCGACGACCTCGCCACGCTGGATGTCGAGGGAGACCTTGTCGACCACCTTGCGGTGCTTGAACCACTTCATGAGGTCGAGCGCGACAAGGCCTTCCATCGTTCAGCTGCACGGCGTTCCGGCTTTGGTGGGCGCCATGGATGACGCGGTCGTCGGAGACGAGGTCGCCGCGCCATTGCTCGAGGTCTCTGGCTTCTGGTAGAAGACGGCCTTCACGCGCTCCTGCTTGCCGGCCTGGACCACGCTGCGGTCCTGGCTCAGGAAGATCGTGATGGTCTCCCCGGTCACCACGTTATCTTCCTGCCAAACGCGGGCGTTCCCGATGAGCACCATCCGCTGCTCGAGTTCGAAGTATTCGACCCGACGCGCCGTCCCCATCTTGCAGTCCTTGGTGGTGATCCTGACGGCTCCGGTGGACACGGAGCGCAGAACCTTGTCGCCCTTCTCGTCGAGATAGATTTCCAGGCGGTCGGCGTACTGCACCGCGCCGCTCTGGCGGGCCACGACATTGCCCGTGAAGATGACGAGGCTTTCCTTGCCGTAGCGCTCCATCCGGTCAGCGTCGACAGTCAACGGCTGTTCGCGGTCCTCGGCCTTCTTGGCCTCGGGCTTGGCACCGGGGGTGCCCGCCGGTTTGGGCGCCTGAGCGCCCGCGAGTTCCACTCCGACGAGAGGAGCTACCAGCAGGGCCACCACGATGAAACGGGCGCTCACTTGCCCGTCCCGCGCGCAAACGTCGCATTGACCCGCCCCTTGACCGTGGTGGCCTCGCCGTCCAGGTTGACGTCGAGGGCGGTGCCGTGGATGACCGCGTTCTCCCGGACGATTTTCACCGGGGCGTCGGTCCACAGGCGGCGCTCCGACCCAAGCCAGCGCAGGACCGTGGTCTCCAGGCGCAGGCCATCGTCGGAGGTCAGCACGACGTTGCGCCGCACTTCGAGGTTCTTCGATTCCTTGAAGAGGTCCCCTTCGTCGCCCACAATCGTCCAGTTCTTTTCCTTGTCTTTGACGTACACGGTCACCTTGCGAAGCGCGGTCCGCCCCTCCTGATCGAACACCTGGGCTTGATCGGCGAGCAACCGCCAGTGGCCGCCCCCCGCGGACTCCTCCTGGAGTTCCACTTCCTTGATGCTCAGATCTGCAGCCGTAGGCGCGGGCCCACTGGCTTCCGTCCGCACGCTTCGGCTCTTCGTGACGAGCAGCACCGCCACGACCAGCACGAATCCGGCGACGACGAACAGGATGCGAGTTGCTAAACGTTGCATCGCATTGCGTGCAAATTCGGTACCAGCCTAACACACGCTTTGCGACTCAGGACAAGCAGATTTTGCGCTGTGACCTAAATGTCGATTTTTGCGCGCAGGATATCGTGCAGATGAATCACGCCGACGGGCCGGTGATGACGGTCGACGATCACCAGACTCGTGATGGCGAACGTCTCCATCACCTCGAGTGCCTTTGCGGCCAGCTCGTCGGCCCCGATGAGCTTGGCGCCGCGGGTCGCGACGCGTCCGGCCGCGAGCTCGGCGATAGGTTCACCACCGAGATAGAGGCGGCGGAGGTCACCATCCGTGATGACGCCGACGAGGTCGCCCGCCTGGTCGACGACGGTGGTCATCCCCAGGCGCTTGCCGGTCATCTCGACGAGGACGTCCTTCATACGCACGTCCTCGCGCACCATCGGCACGGCGTCGCCGGTGTGCATGAGGTCCGCCACCCGGACGAGGGCTCGCCATCCCAGCGTCCCACGCGGGTGCAAGGCCGCGAAGTCCTCAGGCCTCAACCCGCGCCGCTCGAGCACCACCATGGCCAGCGCGTCGCCGAGCGCGAGCGCCGCGGCCGTGCTCGACGTCGGCGCAAGGTTCATCGGGCACGCCTCTTCCGACACGCTGGCGTCCAGCACGACCTCGCACTGGCGGGCCAGCGTCGACTGGGGATTGCCGGTCAAGAGGATGATCGGCACGCCGAGCCGCTTGAGCGGCGGCACGATGGCCAGGACCTCGTCCGTCTCGCCGGAGTTCGACAGCGCGAGCACGACGTCCCCGCGCGCGACCATGCCGAGATCGCCGTGGACGCCTTCGGCCGGGTGAAGAAAATGGGCGGGCGTCCCGGTCGAAGCCAGCGTGGCCGCGATCTTTCGACCGATGAGCCCGGATTTCCCCATCCCGGTCACGATCACGCGGCCCGAGCAGCCCTGGAGCAGCGCGACGGCGCGATCGAGGCGCTCGTCGAGCTTGGCGATCAGAGCCAGGATCGCCTCCGCCTCCAGGCGCAGGACGCGTTCGGCCAGCCGGCGCGCGTCCGTCATCCCCGGACCGCCGTCGTGATGGCCCGAAGCTCGCGCAACAGCCGCGGCAGGTCGTCGATCCTCAGCATGTTCGGGCCGTCCGACAGTGGGCGGCCGTCGTCGAGCGTGCGATCCGGATCCTCGTGCATCTCCATGAACAGCGCATCGACGCCGACGGCGACGGCGGCACGGGCGAGCGCCGGCACGTACTGGCGTTCGCCTCCGGAGCGGTCGCCGCCCGCGCCCGGTAACTGGACCGAGTGCGTCGCGTCGAAGATCACCGGAAACCCGATCGCGCGCATCTGGAGGAGACCGCGCATATCGACCACGAGGTTGTGATAGCCGAAGCTGGTCCCGCGCTCGGTCAGCAGGACACCGCGATGACCCGTGCTGAGCACCTTGTCGACGACGTTCTTCATGTCACCGGGCGCCACGAACTGGCCTTTCTTCACGTTGACGGGCTTGCCGGTGTGCGCGGCGGCCACGATCAGATCCGTCTGGCGGCAGAGAAACGCCGGAATCTGGAGCACGTCGAGAACCTCGGCGGCCGGTCCGACTTCCTCGACCTGGTGGACGTCGGACAGGACCGGCACCCCGACGACCTCACGAACGCGGCGGAGGATGCGCAGACCTTCCTTGAGCCCGGGCCCACGGTAGCCACCGATCGACGAGCGGTTGGCCTTGTCGTAGGACGACTTGTAGATGAACGGCACGCGCTGGTCGCTGGCGATGGCGGCCAGGCGCTCGGCCGTCATCAGGGCGTGCTTCTCGTTCTCGATCGCGCAGGGACCGCCGATCAGCACCAGCGGATGGCCGCCGCCGATGGCGATCGAGCCGACTCGGACCTCGTGCGTGGGTGAGATCACGCCGCCTGGTGTTTCAATGCCGCCCGCACGAAGGCGGCGAAGAGCGGGTGCGGGTCCCACGGCCTCGACCGAAACTCGGGGTGGAACTGTCCGGCCACGAAGTACGGGTGATCGGCGACTTCGATGATCTCGACCAGTTGCTTCTCGGCCCAGATGCCCGAGAAGTGCAGGCCGTTCTTTTCCAGATCCTTCACGTAATCGTTGTTGACCTCGTAGCGATGGCGGTGACGCTCGTGGATGATCGACTGTCCGTAGATCCGGGCCGCCGAGCTGCCCTCGGCGAGCACCACGGGATAGAGCCCGAGCCGCATGGTGCCGCCCTTGTCGGCGACGCCGCGCTGCTCGGGGAGGAGATCGATCACCGGGTGCGGGGTCACCGGGTCGAATTCCGTGGAGTTGGCGCCGCCCAGCCCGCAGACGTTCCGGGCGAATTCGATGACCGCACACTGCATGCCCAGACAGATCCCGAAGAACGGCACACCCCGCTCGCGGGCGTCGCGAACGGCCATGATCTTGCCTTCGATGCCACGGTCACCGAACCCGCCGGGCACGAGGATGCCGTGGACGTCGGCGAAGTGGGCGGCCGGGCCATCGCGCTCGATGTGCTCGGCGTCGACCCAGGACACGTCCACGCGCGAGTCGTTGGCGATGCCCCCGTGGATGAGCGCCTCGATCAAGCTCTTGTAGGAGTCCTTCAGCTCGATGTACTTCCCCACCACGGCGATCCGCGTCTCGTGCCGCGGTGACGTCACACGCTTGACCACGTCTTCCCACCGCGTGAGATCCGTGGACCGGGGCTCGAGGCCGAGCAGCTTGACGATGATGTCGTCGAGGCCCTGGCGATGAAACACCAGCGGCACCTCGTACACCGTCTCCACGTCCTTGGCCGTGATGACAGCCTCCTCCTCGACGTCGCAGAACAGGGCGATCTTGGACTTGATGCCCGGCGGCAAGTAACGATCGGTCCGGCACAAAAGAATATCGGGCTGGATGCCAATCGCTCGAAGTTCCTTGACGGAATGCTGGGTCGCCTTCGTCTTCAACTCCTGGGCCGCCTGCATGAACGGCACCAGCGTGAGATGGACGTAGATGACGTTGTCCTTGCCGACGTCCTTCTTGAACTGGCGGATGGCTTCCAAAAACGGCAGGCTCTCGATGTCGCCGACGGTACCCCCGACTTCCACGATGACCACGTCCACGTCGCCCGAGACGCGGTGGATGGCGGCCTTGATCTCGTCCGTGATGTGCGGGATCACCTGCACCGTCCGCCCCAGGTAATCGCCGCGCCGCTCCTTCTGGATCACCGAGAAGTAGACCTTGCCGGTCGTCACGTTGTGGTTGCGCGTCACCCGCACCGAGGTGAACCGCTCGTAGTGGCCGAGATCCAGATCGGTCTCGCCGCCGTCGTCGGTGACGAAGACCTCGCCGTGCTGATAGGGACTCATCGTCCCGGCGTCGACGTTGATGTACGGGTCCATTTTCTGGAGGGTGACGCGATAGCCGCGGGCTTCGAGCAGCGAGCCCATCGACGCCGACGCCAGGCCCTTGCCCAGCGAGGAGACCACGCCGCCGGTCACGAAGATGAACTTGGGGGCCACGTCATCCCTCCTTTCGGCTCACGAAGCCTTGCACGAAGAGAACCTCGCTGTCGCGATCGGTCACCCGCCGGTCGAGGCGCGCGTCACGGAGTGCCCGCAACGCCTCGGCCACGCGCGGCCCGGGCGCCACGCCGGCGGCCACGACGTCGTCGCCACCGAGCGCCGGCCGGGCCGTCTGCGCGGTCTCCACGAACCACTCGACGTCGCGGCGCGCCGCACCACCACCGAGCCACGTCACCAGGATCTCGAGATCGTCGAATCCCCACCACGGCCGCGCGCGGTCACTCGCCCGCGTCCCCGCTGCAGCCGGTGTCACCCGACGAGCCAGCGCCCGCTCGATCCGTGCTCGCGGCTCGCCGGTGATCACGAGACGGTCGAGCGCCGCCCGGATAACCGCCGGCGGTTGACCGAAGAGCACCACGACCGCGGCCGTCTCGATCGCCGTCGGTGTCACGTCGTGGGCTCGACACCACGCGAGTGCCGCGGGCAACCGTCGCACGCGCTCGGCCGAAGCGTCCGAGAAGCGATGCTCCGCAGCGAGCAGCCTGAACACACCGGCGGTACCGAGCTGTCGGAGGGCGACGTCCGGGCGCTGATCGCCGACGATCAGGGCGAGCTCGGCGGCCAAGCGCTGGCCGCTCAGCGCCGTATACGGTGCCAGTCGCAGCGCGAGGCCCACGGCGCGAGCCGTCCAGGCATCCAGCGTGAATCCGAGACGGGCCGCATAGCGCGCGGCTCGAAACAGCCGTGTGGGGTCCTCGACGAACGAAAGCGGATGCAGCACCGTGATGCGCCGTTGCGCGAGTGCCGCCCGGCCGCCGAACGGATCGAGGACCCCGTAGCCATCGGACGCGAGCTCGACGGCCATCGCGTTGATGGTGAAGTCACGCCGGCCGAGGTCCTCGCCGATGCTGGCCGGCATCACGCGGGGCAGCGCTCCGGGCGTCTCGTAGCGCTCGGAGCGCGCCGTGGCGATGTCCACGCGGGCCTGCTGAGGCGACGTGAGTGAGGCGGTCAGGAATCGTGCGTGCTCGGTGAGGCCACCGGTGCCTACACCGAGGGCGCCGGCGAGAGCTCGCGCGACGGCGATCCCATCACCTTCCACGACGACGTCCAGGTCACGCGTGGCGAGCGGCCCGGGGCTCCGAAGCGCGTCGCGCACGACGCCGCCGACCAGGAACGCGGCCGCCTTCTGCTCGCGGGCCACCGGACCGAGCGCGGTCAGCGCGTCGCGCGCGAAGGCGCTGAGGCGCTCGGGGAATCTGGGCGACGAGCTCGTGAAGGTGGTGGCCGCCACGGCACCGATGGCACCGAGCGCGCCGCGCCGCCCGTCGCGAACGATCACCACGGGCGCGCCCGACGCGAGATGCCGCCGCACGGCGATCTCGCTCACGCGGCTTTCCACGGCTGGCACCGGCCGGGCCAGCATCGCCGCCGGCAATTCGTCGAGGCCGAGACGGGCTGCTCGCGCCAGGTCGTCCCGCAGAATCCAGGCGCGACCGTCGGCACTGACCGCCACGGCTTGCCGCCGGCGGGCCAGGCGGAGCGCGTCGCCGACCCGGGCACCACGCGGGACGCTCGCCACCGGCGCATCGACCAGAGCTGCCGCGCCCGGGTCGACCTGCGGATAGGCGTGCGCCCGCTTGGCCATCACGTGGCTCGAGGATGGAACTCGTCGTACATGCGGCGGACCGTGGCCGACGGCAGATGTGTGTAGATCTGGGTCGTCGCGATGTCGGCGTGGCCGAGCATGGCCTGCACGGAGCGGAGGTCGGCGCCGCCCTCCAGCAGATGGCTGGCGAAGGAATGTCGCAACACGTGCGGCGACACGCGGCGCGTCACGCCCGCCGTGCGAGCCGCGCGGCGTACGATGACCCAGAGCGATTGACGCGACAGCGCGCCCCCGCGCGGATTCACGAACAACCGGTCGCTGTCGCGGCGGCGCGTGTCTCGCGGACGTCCACGGGCGAGATAGCGCGAGAGCCAGACCGCCGCCTCGCCGCCCAGCGGCACCAGCCGTTGCTTGCGCCCCTTGCCGGTGCAGATCACGTAGCCGGCGGTGAGATTGACATCGTCGAGGTGGAGCCCGAGGCACTCGGACGCCCGCAAGCCCGTCGCGTAGAGCAGCTCGAGCAGCGCCCGATCGCGGAGCCCGCGTGGCGTCGTCACGTCAGGACTCTCCACCACCGAAGCGGCGCCGGCGGGCGACAGCGTCTTCGGGAGCGGCCGGCCGAGGCGTGGACGTTCGACGTGCTCGGTCGGATCACGGCGCACGGTTCCCTCGCGCACCAGGTGGCGAGCGAAGCTGCGGAGGGCGGAGAGCCGGCGGGCCACGCTCGAGGCCTTGAGACCGACCCGCGTGAGGTGCTCGAGGTACGCGACGACATCCTCGGCGCGGGCCGAGATCAACGACTGCCGGCGACCACGCAGGAACGCCACGAAATCCGCGAGGTCACGGCGGTAGGCGGCAAGCGTGTGACGCGAGGCCCCCTGCTCGGTCTGGAGGACGGCGAGGAATTCTTCGACGGGGTCGGGGCCGCTCCGCACGATTTGCTGGCGCGCTCTGAGCGGGTTGAGCACGACGGATTATATCAACGTGATCGGCGCGACGGCAAGATCGCCGCCAGCGCGTTCCTCTCGGTCGCCGCCAGCGCGCCGCTGGCAACCCAGAAGGCGAGCGCCCCACCCGCGATCGCCCCCACCAGCCATCCCCCCTCGACCGCTCGCGTCGTCGCCGACGGCCACCATCGAAGCAGGACCGCACACCACGCGGCGAGCGCGAGCGACGCGGCGGACGTGCGCCCGAGGCTCCAGGCGATCGAGCGGACGCCGAGGGCGCCGAAGCGACGGCGCGCGATGATCACGAGAAATCCAAGGTTCGCGTAGGCGCCGATCGATGACGCCAGTGCGAGGCCGCCATGAGCGAGCGGCGCCATGAGCAGCAGCGCGGAGGCGACATTGACGGCGACGGACAGGATGCCGAGCTTCACCGCGGTGGAGGCATCGCCGATCGCGTAGAAGGCCTGGGCCACGATGCGCGCGCCCGAAAATCCCGCCAGGCCCACGGCGTACCACAGCAGGGCCTGGGCGGTCGCCACGGTGTCGGGAGCGGTGAACTGCCCGCGCTCGAAGAGGACCCTGGTGATCGGCGTCCGCAGCATGACGAGCCCGACCGTGGCCGGCACCGCGACGTAGAAGCCGAGCCTCAGCGAGAAATTCAGCGTGGCCGCGAGGCCCCGGTGATCGCCTTGAGCCGCCTGGCGGGCCATCGTCGGCAGTGACGCCGACGCGAGCGCGATGCCGAACACGCCGAGCGGGAATTCCATGACCCGGTCGGCGTAATAGAGGAAGGAGATGCTGCCCGGCGGCAGCAGCGAGGCGAGCAGCGTGTTCACGAACACGGACACCTGGACGGCGGCGAGACCGAACGCCGCCGGCAGCAGCAAGCGCGTGACGCGGCCGAGCGCGGGATGGCGGAGGTCGTGAGCTGGTCCCACCAGCAGGTGGCAACGGATCAGGCTCGGGATCTGGACCGCGAGCTGGGCGACGCCGCCGATGAGGACGCCGATCGCCAACGCCAGGATCGGCGGCTGCACGTGTCGCGCGAACAGCACGACACCGGCGATCATTCCGACGTTCACGACGGCGGGCCCGATGGAGGCCGCGAAAAAGTGGCCGTGGATCTGGAGCACCCCCATCGCCAGCGCGGCCAGGCCGACCAGCGGGAGATACGGGAACATCACCCGCGTCAGGAGGACGGCCAGATCGGCCTGCGCGGCGTCGTCGGTGAACCCCGGCGCGATGACGCGAAGGATCCACGGCGCGCCCACGATGCCGACGATCGTCGTCACGCCGAGCGCGAGGATCGCGGCTCCAAGCACCGCCCGCACCATGCCGACGAACTCCTCGCGCGGCCGCGTCTCGACGTATTCGCTGAAGACCGGGACCACCGCGGTGGAGAGCGCGCCTTCGGCGAGCAGGCGGCGCAGCATGTTCGGGATCCGAAAGGCCACGAAGAACGCGTCGGTGACGGGGCCCGCGCCGAAGACCAGCGCGACGACCATGTCCCGGACGAATCCCAGCACGCGCGAGAGGAACGTCGCCCCGCTGATGGACCCCAGCGCGCGGACGACCTGGCGCTCCACGCTCATGGCGCTGACGTCCTCCGCGGATCATTGTCCTGGAAATCGCGGGACGGATACGGCATCATGCGGTGTCCACATCTCGACGAGGGAGGAGTCCCAGGTTGGCGAACACCAAGTCGGCCATGAAACGAATCAGGCAGAGCGAGAACCGCCGGATCCGCAACCGTACCGTTCGCTCCAAGGTCCGGACCGCGGTCAAGACGGCGCGCACGGCCGTCACCGAGGCGGGTGGCGACGCTCGCACCGCTGTTCTCGAGGCCATCCGCGCGCTCGACAAGGCGGTCACCAAGGGTGTGATCCACCGCAACACCGCGGGCCGCAAGAAGTCGGCGCTCGCCCGCCGTCTGGTCGCCCACAAGTAGTCTCAGCGGTTCTGGCCCTCGGCCAGGAGGTGGAGCAGTCCGACGGCCGCGCGGGTCACTCGCTCCCCCGCCCCCGGTCCATAGACACTCGCGCAGGCAACGTAGCTCGGCTTGACCGCGTCCTGCGGGGTGAGGAAATATCCGAGATAATCGTTCGCCACCCCGGCGACGAAGACACGCTCCCACGCCGGAGCGCCGCCTCGCTTCAACGATTCGCCGAGCTCGGACTGTAGCTCTCCCGGAATCGTCACCCAGGCCGAACGTCCGACACCAATGGCCACCAGCTCCGTCTCGTCGGGAAACGCGCTGCCGAGCCGAACGGTCAGGCCGGCCGGGAGCCAGCGAGCGACACAGTTGCGGAGCGACAGGCGCGGCTTCGGCATCGTCAGCGTCGAAGCTCGAACCCGAAGTGGCGTTCGGGGTGCCGTCGGCGTCTTCGCCCAGGCGGCCATCACCGCCGAGGCCAGCTCGGCGGCCACGGGCTTCATCTCGCTGACGCCGTGACGTGCCGGGCTCACGTCCCCGACCGCCCCGTTGACGAAGAGCGCCGGTGCCTGCAGATCGCGCTCGATGCCGTGGGACGCCACCCCCATGACGTCGCCGGAGAGCTTGAGATTCGCCGGGCCGAGCATCGTGCCATGAATCGCGTAGTTCCAGAGGACGGCGATCGGCGCTCCTGCGGGCGTCACCACTTTCAGGATTGCGAGCGTTCGGTCGACCGGCCGGTCCACACGGCCGGTCGTCAAGGCCGGACCGGGTTCCGCCAGGACGCCGACGTGCGCGGGTGATTTCGCGGCCTCCGCGCGTCGCACGGCCTCCACGATCGCGCCCACGAGGGCATCGCGAACCTCGGCGTCTTCGCGATCGACGGTGAGAAGCGCGAGCAGCCGCGAATCGAAGAACGCGCCCGGCCCCGAATGCGTGTGGGAGGCGGCGACGACGAGCGTGGCGGGGCGACCACCCGCCGCGGCCAGGCCGCGCTTGATGCGAGTCGTGAAGCCGCGGTCGACGGCGATCAGGTCGGCGCTGATCCACACCACGCGAGTCTCGGCGGTCTCCAGAACCAGCGCGCGAGCGACGACGGGATCGAGCACTCCGTCGTGGGGTCGGAACCAGAAGGCGTGAGGGAAGCGGCCGAAGAGATCGGGAGCGACGAGGCGGCGTGCCCAGTTTCCGTAACCGGCCAGCGGCGTCCCCGGCGGAACCGGCAGGCTGACCGTCGCCGCGCCCGCCTGGAGGCAGTCGAGGCAGCGCTCGGCCGCGCTGGCGGGAATCATGGCGAGCAGGACGATCGCGGCGGCGGCGACGCTGCGCCGCGCCGCAGTCACTGGTCGCCGCCGCGACAGAGTTCGGCGACCAGCACGGCCAGCTCGGCGCCCGGCTCACCGCCGGACTTCACGCGACGCTCAGCGAGCCAGCACTGCTCGAGCTTTCGCGTCAGGCCGCGGTTGGACTCGCCGGCCACCGACGTGAGCAATGCGTCGACGACCGCCGGCGGCCGTCCCACCAGCCGCGCGATCTCGGCCGCCGGTCGACCACGCTCGCGCCATTCGCGGACCGTCCACCGCATGCGGACGTCGCGCGTCAGCGCCACGAGCAGCGGCAGCGGATCCTCCGTGGCCAGAAGGCGATCGAGCGTGCGCAGGGCCAGGCCGAGCTCGTGGCGCTCCACCGCCCGCGTGAGATCGAAGAGTCCGCTCAGGCGATGCTCACCGACCACGGCGCTGACTTCCTTCACGCCCACGGCTCGGTTCTCCGGTCCGCCCGCGAGCGCGGCCTTCCGCACCTCGCCCAGCAACGTGGCGCTGTCCTCGCCGACGTGCTGAACGAGCAGTCGCGCCCCCTCCTCGCTCACCACCAGGCCCTCGGCCTGAGCGCGCTGGCGCAGCCATTCCTCGAGCGGGCGGCCCCGACGCGCGACCAGCGCGACGACGGCGGCGGCGGGGACGACGTCGAGGAGCCAGTGCGGCGTTTTTCGCTCACGGTTGGGTGTGAGCGCCTCGTCGGCGAGGAGCATGAGACACGCGGCCGGGTTGGGCGCGGTGACCCAGCGGCGGAACGTGTCCGCGTCGCGTGCGGGCAACGCCTGGGCATGGCGAACCACGACCAGCCGCGCCGGCGCCAGCACGGGCAGCGTCAATGCGGCGTTCGTCACGGTCTCCGCCGTCACGTCGCGGCCGTCGAAGATCTCGCGATCGAACGCCGCCGCCGACGGCTCGCTGAACAAGACGCGGCTCACGATGCCGAGCGCGTCATCCATCAGCTGCGCATCGGGCCCATGCACGAGCACCGTCGGCGGCAAGGCCCGGCGCTCGGCCGCGGTCAGGAAGGCCGCGTAGTCCACCCGTTCAGAAGCGTTCGAGCGTGAAGGCCACGATCGAGCGCGCGATTTCCACGGACGCCGCACTGAGCGCCACCTGCTCGAGGGCGATCGTACTGCTCACGGAGCCGGTGACACGGAAATCCGCCCAGTCCTGGTATCCACGCCGGTCGAAGAGGAGCTTCTCTTCCTTCACATCACGGTAGCGGAGGTTCAGGGTCACGATGAGCCGATACTGACGAACGTTGGCGCTCGCATCGAACGCGATCGACTGCACGTCGTACCCGGTCACTTCGCCCTCGAGGATCGAATCGGCGGTCTCCGGCCCGACGACACGCATCCGACCGTTGGTCGAGAACGCGTCGACCACCGCGCGCGTCAGGAAGTTCTCGACCCCCGGCTCCGACGTGCGATTGGCGAAGGTCGGGATGGCGATGGTCTTGAGATGGCTTGGCAACGTCCCGCGCAGGCCGTATCCGCACCCGGCCACGGCCGTCGCGATCAGAGCGAGCAGCGCTGCCCGTCGCCTCATCGCCGCGTGACGATGTTCACCAGCCGGTTGGGGACCACGACGACGCGGGCGACCTCATGGGTCGCCACCCACGGCCTGACGCGATCATCGGCGAGCGCGAGACGGCGCACGTCGTCCTCGCTGGCGTCGACGTCCACGGTGAGACGGCTCCGCACCTTCCCGTCGACCTGCACGATGACCGTCACCTCGCTCTTGGCCAACGCGGTCGGATCGACCTCCGGCCATCGGTGGAGAAAGAGACTCTCCTCGTGACCAAGCTGCGCCCACAGTTCCTCGGTGACGTGCGGGCAGAACGGCCCGAGGAGGAGGAGCGTCGTTTCCACCGCTTCACGCAAGAGCGCGGTCCGCTCGGAGCGCGGCATACCGTCGAGTGACGCTTGCTCGAAGGCGTACAGGGCGTTGACCAGCTCCATGATCGCGCTGACGGCCGTGTTGAAGTGGAAGTCGCGCTCGATGTCGGCAGTGACGCGTGCGATCGTCTCATGGATCACGCGACGGAACGCCCTGCCCGTGTCCGTGCTGGG
>Ga0209239_1000834_pt1 | contig 18000 bp, 19 predicted proteins | sample GraSoi013_2_20cm_FD_185824 | JGI IMG/M metagenome (GOLD analysis project Ga0209239, IMG submission 185824) | Grasslands soil microbial communities from the Angelo Coastal Reserve, California, USA - Sample 10_02_2013_2_20cm (SPAdes) (version 2) | ecosystem: Environmental > Terrestrial > Soil >...
GGTCGTCACGATCATCGAGGCGCCATGGGCGAGCGCCTCAGCGCGTCAGCTGGGTGAAACGCGACGCGGCGGTGACCGCGAGCGCGGCCCCGGAGGTTCGCATGGCCGATCCTACCACGAAGGATGCTCTGGCCATCGCCGCGGCGTTCCGCATTGGCCGATCTGTTAGAATTTTGCTTCGATGGCGCGACCCGACAGCTTCGAGGAGTTCGAGGCGACCAGCCTTTTCTGTCCGCGCTGCCGTCGCGCGACGCGCACGCGCAAGAAGCTACTCCTGGTGCTCCCGAGCGGCAACAAGTACGACTACGTCTGCGCCGAGTGCGGCACCACGGTTGGTGGCAAGACCGACAACGACGCGAGCGCGTTCCACGCGACGATTCCTCCCGCGCCGCCGCGCCATTTCCGGTAGGCGGACTCTCTCCTAACTCCGCGCCGCATCAGCCTCGCCGGTCTCGGGTGTCAGCCTGCTGACACCGCCCATTGTGGTCGTCGAGGTCGTCTCAACATCGGGTTGCATAACACGTCGCGTCTTGGCATACTCTCTCAACTTCATTCCTATTCCTTCCTTCGTTCATCGGGCATCGGACGTCGAGGTTGAAACAGTTAAGGAGGAATCGTATGCGTAGACACAGCAAGGCGCTTGTGGTCTTGACGCTCGCCGTCGCCGTCGCCGTCGGTGGGCTCATCCTCACGCGCCAGGTGATCGCCGTCGCGGGAGAAGCCGACGCCGAGCGGCTCAACCGAGCGATTCTCGAGTACATCGCCGAGAGGAACCCGCAGGCGCCGATCAAGGCGTTCCAGAAACTCCCCGAGGTGCTCCTCGCCGAGGCCCAGCGCGCGAATGTCGACCACTGCCTGGCGCTGGCGCAGGCCGAGGTCGAGTCCGAGTTCCGTCACGATGCGGTCGGCCGCGCCGGCGAGGTCGGCCTGTTCCAGATGCTGCCGTCGACGGCCGCCCTCTTCGAGTCGATCGTCGGCCCCTTCCGGCGCCCCGTGCTGAAGGGGCACCGCGATCTCGGCGACCTCGCCGACCCGCGCGTCAGCACCCGGTTCGCGATGGCCTACCTCCGTGACATCATGAGCCGCAAGCCAAACATCAAGGACGCGCTCACCGAGTACAACGGTGGTCCCACGGGACGTCATCCGCACTACTATCGGATGGTGATGGGCGCGTACGTCGAGGTCCTGGAGCGGACCGAGCTCCGGTGCCGTTTCCAGCCCGCGCCGAAACGGGTCCCCGCCCTCGCGCTCCTCACTCGCGTCTGATGCCGGAGGGCTGTCAGGAGGGACAGCGGGCGTGGCCCCTGACGCTCGTCCTCGCCGGTCTCCTGGCGCTCGGCGGGTGTGCCTCGAGCCAGTCGCCCGTGCTCTACCCGAACGCGAAGCTGAAGCAGGTCGGCCGCGAGCAGGCCGACCGCGATATCGCGGAGTGCCGCAAGCTCGCCGGCGATTACGTACAGAGCACGGCGGCCAAGGACGTCGCCAAGGGCACGGCCGTCGGTGGAGCGGCGGGTGCGGCGATCGGGGCGGTCGGTGGCGCGGTCAGCGGCCGCGGCGCCGGGATCGGCGCGGCGATCGGCGCGGCGACGGGCGCGACGGCGGGCGCCGCCCACGGAGCCGTCAAGCAGACCGAGCCGAGCCCGGTCTACAAGCGCTATGTGGATCGCTGTATGCGGGAGCGGGGCTATGAGGTTATCGGCTGGCAGTAGGCGCTACGCCTGGACCGCGTCGATCTTCCGCGCGAGCGCGAAGTCCTTTGCGGTGAGGCCGCCCGCCGAATGCGTCCAGAGGGAGAGCACGACCACGTTCCCGTGGATCGCGATGTCCGGATGGTGCCCGGCGCTCTCCGCGAGCGCGGCGACGCCGTTGACGAAGAACATCGCGTCTTTGAAGTTCTGGAACCGGTACGTCCGGTCGATCGTCTTGCCCACCCGCTTCCAGCCCGGCGTCTCGGCGAGCTCGGCCGCGACCGCCGCCTCGCTCAGCAGGGTCATCGATCGAAGCAGTGGCGAATGAGCGGCGCCCACGCGCTGAGCGGCCGCGTCGCTCTTCCCGCGACCTTCGCGCCGTCGTCCCAGCGCCTGAGCGCGACGGCGTCGCGAAGCCAGGGGTGGACGGCGAGCCGTGCGACCTCGGCGGCCGTCATGACGCCCCCCTGCAGGCGGAGCGTGTGGCGCGAGGCGGAAGACAGCCGGCCGACGTAGCCCGGTTCGGTCGTGCAGAGGTAGCGTTTGGCGTCGGCGTGCACGCGCACGCACCAGGCGACGCGCTCCGACACCCACGGCGCGATCAGCTCCGCCCCGACCTCGTGGTGCCCCCGGGCGTGCGGTCCCGCGCGCATCGGCTCGGTGTTGTCGAGGACGAGCGATGGATCCACGGCGTAGCGCCCGACGTCGTGCAGCAGGCAGGCGAGCTGGAGATCCTCGTCCGCGCCCGCGTCCCGCGCAAGCTCGGCGCACTGCAGCGCGTGCTCCAGCTCTGACACGGCCTCGCCGCCGTAGAGGCGCGCCGCAGCGCGCGTCATCGCGTCGAGCAGCCGGTCTGCCATCGAGCTCACTGGGACGCGAACTTCTGCAGCGAGCGGATCTCGCGCGGCGGCGTCTCCTTGCTCCCCTGGGCGGTCCACGACACCTCCGCCACGTAGAGGTCGCCGCGCGAGTCGACGGCGCAGCCGTGCGGCGCGACGAACTCGCCAGGCTTCTCGCCCGAGAACGGGCCGCCGATCCGCCCGACCAGATCGCCCTTCAGGGTGACGATGCTCACGCGCGCGCCGAGGTTGGCCACCTTGGCGTTCACGGCGAGGTGCGTCGGCAGCTCGCCGACGTAGAGCCGCCCGCCGTTCCGCCGTTCCGCGAAGAGCCCGCACGGACGGTGCAGGTTGTTGAGCTGCGTCAGATATTGCCCCTTTCCGTCGAAGACCTGCACGCGGTGGTTCTCGCGGTCGGCGACGTACACGAGGCCGTCGGCGTCGGTGGCGATGTTGTGCGGGAGGTTGAAGCAGCCGGGATCGGTGCCCGGCTCGCCCCACGAAAATAGGCGCCGTCCCTTGGGGTCGTACTTGTGCACGCGCGAGTTGCCATAGCCGTCGGAGACGTAGACGTCGCCGGTCTTCGGGCAGAGCGCCACGTGGGTCGGCCGGTTGAACGGCTTACCGCCCTGGAGCGTAGCCGGCGTGTCGGGATCGCCGATCGTCAGGAGGAGCTTTCCCTCGGGGGTGAACTGGCGGATGGTATGGTGCAGGTCGTCCGTCAGCCAGAGCGTGCCGTCGGGCCCGATCGTGATCCCGTGCGGCCGGCGAAAGGTCCCTTCGCCCCACGCGCGGCGGAAGTTCCCGTCCCGGTCGAAGACGATGACCGGGTGCGCGCCGCGGTTGAAGACGTACACATTGTCCACCGCATCCACGGCCACGCTCGTGGCCTCGACGTAGGACCACCCCTCGGGCAGCGTGCCCCACCTCTCCACCGGACGATAGTTCATGGCTCTGCCCTCCTCGCTCGGAGACCCATACTGCCACAACACGACCACGCCGACCATCGACGAACGTCGCCGAGCCGCGTCGCTCGCTCGCGTAGAATACTCGCGATGCGATGCCCCGCGTGTCGAACCGAGAACCGTCCCGGTGCTCGGTACTGCGAGGAGTGCGGCGCCAAGCTCGAAGCCGTCTGCCGCCAGTGCGGCGCTCCGGTCTCGGCGGGCAAGAAGTTCTGCGGCGAGTGTGGCGCACCGCTGGCCGCCCCCGCCCCCGCGGCGACCGCCGGCGGAGCCGAGCGGTTCGAGTCGCCGCGGGCTTACACCCCCGCGCATCTCGCCGAGCGCATCCTGAAGGACCGCTCCGCGCTCTCGGGCGAGCGCAAGCAGGTCAGCGTGCTCTTCGCCGATGCCTCCGGCTTCACGTCCATCTCGGAAGCGCTCGATCCCGAGGACGTGCACACGCTCATCAACCGCGCGTTCGAGCTGATGCTCGCCGAGATCCACCGCTACGAGGGCACCGTGAACCAATTCCTGGGCGACGGGCTCATGGCCCTCTTCGGCGCGCCGATCGCGCACGAGGACCATGCGCAGCGGGCCGCCCACGCCGCGCTCGCGCTGCAGCACGTGCTCGGGCGCTACCGCGACGAGTTGCGGGCGAGCCGCGGGGTCGACTTCCGTATGCGCATCGGCGTCAACACCGGCCTCGTGGTCGTCGGGGCGATCGGCGACAACCTGAGGATGGACTACACGGCGGTCGGCGACACGACTAACACCGCCGCGCGGATGCAGCAACTCGCCCCGCCCGGCGGGATCGTGGTGGCCGAGGCAACCCAGAAGCTGATCGCGCCCTATTTCGAAACGCGGGCCCTCGGGGCGGTCCCCGTGAAGGGAAAGAGCCAGCCGGTCGCCGCCTGGGAGCTGGTGAGCGCCGCAGGCGCCGTCTCGCGCCTCGCCGCGAGGGCGGCGCGCGGCCTCTCACCGTTCGTGGGGCGCGACGACGCGCTCGCGACGCTCGAGCGCGCGTGGACGCAGGCCCGTAGCGGGCGAGGCCAGACGGTCTTCGTGGTCGGCGAGGCCGGTCTCGGCAAATCGCGGCTGCTGCTCGAGTTCCGCCGGCGCCTCGGGGACGCGGCGACGTGGGTCGAGGGGGACTGCATCGGATTCGGACGGTCGATCCCGTTCCTCCCGATCGTCCAGATGCTCAAGCAGAACTTCGGCATCGAGGATCGCGACGCGGAGCCGCAGATCATCGCCAAGGTCCAGCGCGGCCTTGCCTTCATCGGCGAGGACGCGGCCGCCATCGGGCCCTCTCTTCGGTACCTGCTGTCGGTCGACCCGGGCGACCCGAGGGTCGCGAGCCTGGACCCGATCCAGCGGCGGGCGGAGATCGTCGCCGCCATCCAGGGGCTGACGGCTCGGGGCAGCCGCCTCCGGCCGATCGTTCTCGTGGTGGAGGACGCCCACTGGATCGACAGCGCCTCGGAGGACTTGCTGAAATCCCTGGCCGAGAGCCTCGCGGGCATGGCGGTGCTGCTGATCGTCACGTACCGCCCGGTCTACGCCCAACCGTTCGGCGATCGCACCTACTACTGGCGGATCGGGCTTCAGCCCGTCGACGAGGAAGCCGCGGCGCATATCGTCCGCGCGACGCTCGGCGTCGCGACACTGCCGCACGAGCTGGCGGCGACCATCGCCATCAAGGCCGAGGGCAATCCCTTTTTCCTCGAGGAGATCGGCAGCACGCTCGTGGAGACGGGGGCGGTCCGCGCCGAGGGAGGCCGGCTCGTGCTGGCGCAGGCGGCCTCGACGATCACCGTGCCCGAGACCGTGCAAGACGTGATCGCCGCGCGCCTGGACCGGCTCGCGGAGCCGCAGAAGCGCACGGTCCAGACGGCGTCGGTCATCGGCCGCGAGTTCGCGCTGGTACTCCTGCGGCGCGTGTCCGACATCCAGGAGAAGCTCGAGCAGAATCTCACCGAGCTCAAGCGGATCGAGCTGATCTACGAGAAGGGGGGGTTCGGCGAGCTCGAGTACGTCTTTAAACACGCGCTGACCCAGGACGTCGCCTACGCCTCGCTCCTGCAGTCCGAGCGGCGTCGTCTGCACGCGTTGATCGGCGCGGCGATCGAGGAGGTGCACGCCGGCCGCCTCGAGGAGCGCGCCGAGGAACTGGCCCACCACTTCACGCGCGGCGAGATGTGGGACAAGGTCGTGCATTATGCGCGCGAGGCCGCGGAACGCGCCGCCGCGCTCTTCGTGGACGACAAGGCCGTGGAGTTCTACGAGGCCGCGCTGGGGGCGCTGCGGCAGGTGGCGGAGACGCCGGAGATGGCGCGCGCCGGCATCGACATCCGCCTGGCCATGCGGGCGCCGCTCTGGCGCGCCGGCCGACTCGATCCGCTGTACGAACGGTTCCGAGAGGCGGAAGACCTCGCCACACGGCATGGCGTGACGGATGTGCTGGACACGATCTACGCCTACCTCGTGCAATACCACTGGGCCAAGGGCAACCCCGACGAGGCCCTGACCTACGGGCAACGCTGCCTCGAGCGGGCCGCGGCGCGAGACGATCTCGGGCTCGCCGTCACCGGGCACTACTACCTGACCCGCACCTACCAGACGGTGGGGCGACACGGCGATGCGATCCGGGAAGCCAAAGCGCTCCTGTCGCGGCTCGCCGGCCGCGAAGACGAACGGTTCGGGCTGTCCGGCCTGCCGTTCTCCGGCGCCTGCGGCCTGGCGGCGTTCTCCCTCGCCGAGCTCGGGGACACGGGGGGAGCCCTGGCGATGATCGAGCGGGGCCGAGCGGCAGCCGGAGCGGCCGGACATCAATACAGCGCGGCTGCCATCAGCGTCATCCACGCGTACGTCCTCGCCCAGGCCGGCCGTCTCGAGGAGGCCGTTCGGGTGGGCGAGTCGGTGGTCGCCACCTGCCGGGAGAAGAAATTCGCCGGTCAGTTCATGCTGGGCGCCTGCGCGTTGGCCCACGGCTACGTGGGACTCGGCCGCGGTCGCGAAGCGGCCGAGCTCGCACGCGAGGCGATCGAGTGGCAGGAACGGGCGCACGCCTTCTCCGACCGCGCGTGGATGCACTCCACCAAGGCGCTGGGGCACGTCGCCGCCGGCGAACTGGACGAGGCCGCCCGCGACGTGGCGCGCGCCCTCGAGTTCGCCGAACGCCACAGGGAGCGTGGCTGGGAGGCGTGGACGCGGTACGCCGCCGGGCTCATCGCCGAGCGGCGCGGTGATCGCGCCGCCGCCGAGCGCGGCTTCGACGAGGCGCAGGAGATCGCCGAGGAGCTCGGCATGCGGCCCCTTCTCGAGCGCTGCCGCGCCGCGCTCGCGCGGATTGCGTGAACGGCGGCGCGCCTGCGCCGGCCCGTCCTAGTGGGCAGGAAAGAACGTGTGGCTCACCCAGACGAGGAGGCCCAACAAGATCGCGCCGACGGCGAGGCTCCAGCCGATGAGCTTCCGCTCCACCGGCAAGAGCGGCTCCGCCTTCATGTCCTTCAGCTCGTTGCCGATCCGCGGTCGCTCAGCCATGGTCATCTCTCCCGCCTATCCCGTCGCCAACGGCGGCTTGATCCCATGGAAGAACAGCCAGGAGACCAGCAGCCCGACCCAGATGACGAACCCGAAGAGGCACACGACGTAGACGGCCGCCAGCTTGCCGAGGCCCTCGTCCCAGAGCTTGCGAAAGTTTGACATGGCCCCGATCGTGAAAAACGTCATCACGAAGAAGATGCCCCGGAAGACGTTCGCCTCACCCATCGCGGCCTTCGCCTTGCCCAGCAGCGCCGGTGAACTCATCCCGACGAGTAAGACGATGAGGAATGTGACGACGTAGCCGATGACGAACTTCGGGAACCGGTCCCAGATCGCGCGCGGACTGACCCGCTCACCTGCCCGACGCTCGATCACCGAGGTCCAGATGATCGCCAGAATGAACGCCCAGACGCCGATGAAGATGTCGATGAAGACCTTCACCGTCGTCGTGGTCCCCACCACCCAGCCTTCCTTGTAGTTCACCCCCTGCACGGCGAGGGCCTTCGCCCGGATGAGCGCGTCGGTGATCGCGCCGCTCGCAACGGCGGCGCCGTCGGTCTTGACGGCCAACCCCATCCAACCACCGGCGACCATCGGCTCGGTGTAGAGGAAGGCCTGCGCCAGGAACGGGAGGATCAGGAGCTCGACACACGAAAAGACCACGACGAGCGACGAGATCATGATCGGCACGATCGGGCGCGCCCGGATCGCGGCGGCCGTCGCCATCGCGGCCGATACGCCGCAGATGCTGACGCCCGACGCCAGCGGCGCGGCCCACTCGCGGGTGAGGCCGAAATACCTGCGCGCGACGAAGTAGACGACGGCCCAATAGATGAGATAGGCCTCGATGATCGCGCAGAGGCCACGAAACATGACGGCCGTCGCCAGCCCCAATCTCTCAGCGGCCGTGACGCCGAGAAATCCGCCGAGAATCACGATCGCCGTCTTGATGTACCACTCGGGGCGGATGGCTTCCTGGGTAACCGCGACGAACGCGGGGAAGAGGTTGCCCACGAGCAGACCCGCCACCGGGGCCACGAGGAACCCCGCCTCCGCGGTGAGGTTCAGCGACCACGAGATCCCGAACGTCGCGACCTTGTCCGCCGTCGCCGCGAGGTAGGCCCAGCTCCCGATGATCCAGCAGACGTAGCTCGCCCAGAAGACGATCGTGAAGCCCCGGATGAACCGCCCGAGACCGACCCGCAACGCGGCCGCCCCCGCGGTCATGACGATGAGCAGGAAGACGTAGGTGAGCACGAGCGAGGCGACCCCCGACACGCCGGCATACGCCTTCGAGACGGGCGCCAGGGCGCCGGAGAGGTCAGTCCAGACCGTGGCGGTCACCCCCCAGCCGAGCACGTCGGCGCCGACGAACACCCCGAGGGACAGGACAAAGATGAACAGCCCGATCCACACCGACAGCCAGTCTTCACTGACGCCCTTCGCGTGTCCCGCGAGCATCGTTCATCCCCTCCGATCGACCGGGTGTCCGTCGGTAGTCTTGCATAGCCGCTACGCAAAGTGAACGTCGACGCGTTCCACCCTTTTCTCGCCCACTGGCGTATACCCTTGCGACATGGACGAGCGCGCGTTCACTCGCGTGGCCGAGGAGTATGCGGGCCGGCTCTACGCCGTCGCCTACCGGCTCCTCAGGAACCGCGCCGACGCCGAAGACGCCGTGCAGCGCGCCCTCATGAAGGCGTTCGCCGCCCGGGCGTCGTACTCGCCGCGCTGGGCGGTCTCCACGTGGCTCTACCGCGTGCTGTCGAACGTCTGCATCGACGAGCTGCGCCGGCGCCGGCCCTACCCCGAGCCGGCGGGGAGCCACGCCGCACGCGTCGCGGACGGGGGCGAGCGGATCGACCTGGCGCGCGCGCTCTGCGCGGTGCCCCGCGAGGCCCGACTTCTGCTGGCGCTCCATTACGTGAACGGCCTCTCGTACCGCGAGCTCGCCAGGGTCCGGGGGATTTCCATCAACACGGTGAAGAGCCAGCTCAAGCGTGGCAAGGCGATTCTCCGAAAGGCGCTGGAGGACCCGAAAGGATGAACCGAATGGATACGGCACTGAGGGACTTCTTCGCGGACGCCGTCGCGCCCGCCGGTCTCGTGCGTCGCCTCGTACCGCGGCTCACGGACGGGCCGCCCGGACTCGAGGCGCTCGCCAACCGCTTCCGGATCGAGGCGACCGACCGTGGCGTCGCGCGGCTTCTTCTCGGGCGCGGCGTGGCGGCCGTGTCGCCGCGCGCGCGCCGGCACGCCGCGCAGGCGCTCGAGGAGCTCCGCGAGTACCTCGCGGGCCGTCGCGCGTTCTTCGCCGTGGACGTGGACCTCGCGGACGTCGCGCCCTTCCAGGCCCGCGTGCTCGCCGAGGCGCGGCGGATTCCGTTCGGCGAGACGGAGTCCTACGCGGAGCTCGCACGCCGCATCGGCCGGCCGCGGGCCGCGCGCGCCGTCGGCAACGCGCTCGGCGCGAACCCCGTGCCGGTGATCGTCCCGTGCCACCGGGTGATCCGGGGCGACGGGTCGTGGGGACACTATGCGTTCGGCGGCGAGATGAAGACGCGCCTGCTCGCGCTCGAGCGCGCGACGCCGGCGCTCGTCGGCTGCACGTCGACGCGGATCGTCTGCCGGCGCGGCTGCCCGCACGAGCGACGTGTCGCCGAGTCGAACCGCGTGGTCTTCGCCTCGATCCCCGATGCGCAGAGCGTCGGCTACCGCCCGTGTCGGACGTGCCGGCCGGCCCGCGTCGCGTGACGGGCCTCGTGATAGGATGCCGGCGATGACGGCCCGCGGCCCGCTCGTCTCGCTCGCCGCCGCCCTGCTCGTCCTCGGCGGCCCACGGCTCGCCGCCGCGCAGTACCCGATCTTCGACGCCCACATCCACTACAGCCGGCCGGACTGGGACGCGTACACGCCGGATGGCGCGCTGTCGATCCTCGCGCGCGCCGGCATCCACCGCGCGATCGTCTCGAGCACGCCCGATGACGGGACGCTCAAGCTCTACGAGCGCGCGCCGAAGATCGTCGTGCCGTTTCTCCGCCCCTATCGCACCCGGGAGGACCTGAGCCGCTGGCACGGCGACGCGGGCGTGGCCGCGCACGTGGAGGAGCGGCTCAGGCGCGGAGTGTACCGCGGCATCGGCGAGTTCCACCTGGACGCGGCCGACGTGGACGCACCCGTGGTCCGGAGGATCGCCGAACTGGCGGCGGAGCGCGACCTCTTCCTGCACGCCCACGTGGACGCCGAAACCATCGAGAAGCTGCTCGTCCGTTTCCCGAAGGTGCGCTTTCTGTGGGCCCACGCGGGCATGTCGGCGGATGCGAGGACCGTCGGCCGTCTGCTCGACCGCTTCCCGAAGCTCTGGGTGGAGCTGGCGCTACGGGGCGACGTCGCGCCGGGCGGCAGGCTCGATCCCGAGTGGCGCGCGCGCTTCCTGCGCCACCCGGACCGCTTCATGGTCGGGACCGACACGTGGGTGACGTCACGCTGGGAGGTCGTCGAGTCCGCCACGCGCGATGTCCGGCAATGGCTCTCGCAGCTCCCGGCGGACGTGGCCGAGCAGATCGCCTGGGGGAACGGCGCCCGTCTCTTCCCGGCGCCCTAGCCGAGCGCCTCGACGAGGCGGCGGTCCGAGTCGTAGCGAAGCCGGCGGAGCGCCTCGCCCCGCTCGAGCCACGCCACCTCGTCCACCTCGTGGTCGTGCTCGCCGGCCTTCTCGAGCGGTCGCATGAGGAACCAGCGCACCGTCTTCTTGATCCGTCGCCCATCGTGCTGGAACCAGTACGTCACCTCGTCCAGCTCGCGCACGACTTCGCACCGGTAGCCGGTCTCCTCGCGCACCTCGCGCAGCGCCGCGTCCGCGCTGGACTCGCCCGGACCGAGCGTGCCCTTCGGGAGCGTCCACACGGGCTGGTCGCGCAGGTCGCGCGCGCGGATCAGCAGCACCCGGCCGCGCTCGTCCACCACGAGCCCGCCGGCCGAGAACTGGAGCAGCGGCCGCGTCCGGCCCTCCGCCATACGCCCCATGATACGATGCGCCGCGAGATCCGATTCGAAGGGAGAACGGACGCGCCCGACCTCCTGGCGCACTTTCCGGCCGGCACAACGCCGCGCCCCGAGCAGGCATGCCTGCTCACGGCCCTCGCGGACGCGATCGCCGAGGCCCTGGACGACCCGGCTGCCCCGCGGGTGTTCGTCGTCGAGGGGCCGCCGGGCGTCGGCAAGAGCCACATCGCGATGACGCTCGCGCGGTGGAGCGGCGACGCCTACCTCCTGACGTCGCAGAGGCTGCTTCAGGATCAGTACGAGCGCGAGTTCGGCGCCGAGCTCCAGATCGTGAAGGGACGCGACAACTATGCGTGCGAGCACTATCCCGACGCGCGCGTGCCGACCTCGCGCGGCGCTTGCCGCCGGGCGCGCGGCCCCCTGTGCCGGTGCCCGTACGCCCGGGCCAAGACGGCGGCCCTCGATGGGCCGGTCTTCTGCACCAACACCGCCTACTTCGCCACGCTCCGTCACTGGCGCGCTGTCGAGCTCCGGCGCCGTCGCCTGCTGATCGTCGACGAGGCGCACAACCTCGAGACGCAGCTCGCCGGAGTCTACACCGTGGGCTTCTCTCCGGAGCAGATGCGCGCGTGGTTCGGCGCGTCGCTGCCGCGCCTGGCCCCCGCCGACGCCTACCGCCCGCTGCTGGCCGAGCACCTCGATCGGCTCGAAGGACGGCTCGAGGCGATCGCGCGCGAGCTGGAGGCGCTCCATCCGCCCGCGATCGCCGACGACGTCTTCCTCCGCGTGCCCCCGTCGCGCGCCGAGCAGGAGCTGATCGAGCAGCGCGACGATCTGGAGGCCGCGCTCGCGCGCGTCCACTTCTTCCTCGACGCCGAGGCGGGGGAGTGGATCGTGCGGTACCCGCCCGATCCCGCCGCCACGCTCGAGCTCGTGCCCCTCAGCGTCGCCGTGCTGGCGCGGGACCTCTTCGCCGAGTCCGCGGAGCTGGTCGTGCTCTCCTCCGCACACCTCGGCCCGAAGGGCGCGCTGGCGGAGTGCTTCGGCCTCGACGCGGACGCCGTGCGCGCCTTCGCCGGCCCCTCGCCCTTTCCGGTCGAGCAGCGCCGGATCGTGTACCGTCCGGTGGGCGCGCTCTCGCGCATGAACCTCGCCGGCCTCGAGCCCGCGCTCTTCGCGGCGGTTGCCGCGATCCTCGCCGACCATGCCGGCGAGAAGGGGCTGATCCACGCGCCGTCGTACGCCGCGGGCGAACGCCTCGTCGGTGACCTGGCGGCGCGAGCGCCGTCCCTCGCGCGCCGCCTCATCTGGGTGCCATCGGCTGCGGCGAAGGCGCGCGCCCTCGACCACCATCGCGCCTCGGCGGCCGCGACCGTTCTCGTCTCGCCGTCGCTGCGCGAAGGCGTGGACCTGCCGGACGATTTCCTACGCTTCCAGATCGTGATGAAGATGCCGTTCCCCGACCTCGGCGATCCGTGGACCGCCGCGCGTCGGGAGCGCGATCCCCGCTGGTACGCGCTCGAGACCGCGAAGGCTCTCGTGCAGGCGTACGGGCGCTCGTGCCGCCACGCGGGCGACCACGGCGTCACCTACGTCCTCGACGGACAGTTCGAGCGCTTCCTGGCCCGCTACCGGGTGCTCCTCCCGGAGTGGTTCCGCGACGCCGCCGAGCCCGCGCTCCGCGCGCTGCGACCCGAGGCGTGGGCCGAGTGATAGGATAGGCGGCCGTGAACGCGCGCGACGTCGACGCCGTCATTCAGGCGGCCCGCTTCGAACTCTATCGGGAGAATATCTACGGTGCCCTCGAGCTGGTGGAGCGCGCGCACGCCGCCCATGCCGACTCCCGTTACGCCGAGCAGGCGGCGCGGATCCGGTCGTGGCTCACCCACCTGGAGAGCCGGGAGGCGTACATCGCGGCCCAGGAGGCGCAGTACAAGCGGCTCCGGTGGCGGGTCGGGCTGAAGCTTCTCGAGCGGCGAATCCGCATCCTCCTCGGCAAGAAGACGCGCAAGATGATCGAGCGTCGCGCGCGCGACCCCGAGTTCCGGGCGCTCGAGCGCGAGGTGGCCGACGTACGCCCGGGGCGCGTCCTCGATGCCGGCAGCGGCGAAGGAGGCGTCGCGATGGCGCTGGGCGCCCGCCACCCCGACGTGCGCGTGGAGGGCGTCGAGGTTTCGGCGACGAACGTCAGGATCGCGCTCCGCCTCAACCGGTTCGCAAACGTCGCCTTCCGCCAGGGCCTCGCCGAAGAGGTCCACCTCCACTTCCCGCCCGCGTCCTTCGACCTCGTCTACTCGTTTGCGGTGCTCGAGCACGTGCGCGACGTGGCCGCGACCCTGCGAGCGATCGAGACGGTGCTGCGCCCCGGCGGGCGCTTCGCGTTCGTCGTCCCCATGCACGAGCTCCGCGCACGGGGTCCGATTCCCGACTACGCGCCGATCCACGGCTATGCCGACCACTGCCGCGTCTTCACCGAGGCGGAGCTGAGGGCGCGATTCGGCGAGCGGCCGGGGTTCCGGCTCGCGAAGATCCCGGGAGCCTGGAAGCACGGCGAGCTGCCCGACTGCTTCGAGCCGATCGAGTTCGGCTCGTTCTTCGTCTCCTACGCGACGAAGGGGTAGGCGAGTCGACCGACTCCTGGCTCGGGAAGACTTGGACTGGCCGCGCGCCGCTACCCGCGCGCCGCCGCGGCCGCCGCGCGCCCGGCGATCCGCCCGAACACGGCGCCCGCCATGAGCCCGGCGCCGCCCGGGTAGTTGTGGTAGAAGAGCCCACCCACGAGCTCGCCGGCCGCGAAGAGCCCGGGAATCGGCCGCTGCTCGGTGTCCACGACCTGCGCGGACTCGGTGATGCGCAGGCCGCCGAACGTGAAGGTGATGCCCGTCGTGACGGCGTAGCCGACGTAGGGCGGCGTGTCGAGCGGCTGCGCCCAGTTCGACTTGGGCGGGACCAGGCCGCGCGTCCCCTTGCCGTCCTTGATGGCCGGATTGAACGTGCCGGGCTGCACGGCCGCGTTGAACGCCGTGACCGTGCGCACGAACCCCTCGGCGTCGATCTCGAGCTTCTTCGCCACGCCTTCGAGCGTCGGGTCCTCCGCCTTCGTCACCTCGCGGATCCGGTACTCCTCCCGCAAGAGGTGCACGACCTTCGCGTCGAAGATCTGGAAGGCGGCACGCCGCGGCTGCTCGATGATCGCGCGCCCGTACTTCACGTACGTGTAGTTGCGGAAGTCGGCGCCCTCGTCCACGAACCGGTCGCCGCGGAGGTTCACGATGATCCCCAGTGGGTACGAATGCTTCTGGAAATTGTCGCCGACCTTCCGATCGCCGTGCCACGGCGCGTTGAGATCCCACGCCACCGCGTGACAGCCGCTCCAGTGGCCCCACGGGAGCGCGCCGATCTCGAGCGCCATACGGATCGCGTCGCCGGTGTTGTACGGCGTGCCACGGACCCGCGCGAGGTCCCAGTTGGGGCCGAGGTAGCGCGTGCGCATCTCGGGATTCGCCTCGAAGCCGCCCGCCGCGAGCACGATGGCGCGTGCCGGGATCGTCTCCGTGCCCCCGGGCGTCCGCACGACGACGCCGGTCACCGCGCCGCGCTCGTCGGTCACGAGGCGCGTCGCCTTCGTCTCGAAGCGCACGCCGATCCCCGCCCGGGCGGCCGCGTGGTACTCCATGTCGATGAGGCCGGGCCCGCCGCCGACCGCTTCGAGGACGAGCCCGCCCCAGAAGCGGAAGCGCCCGCCGACCCTGTACGCCTGACGACCGAACATCGGGATCCAGCGCACTCCCCGGTCGCGCATCCAGCGCACGGTCGGCTGGGATGCGCGGACGAGCACCATCGCCAGGTCCGGGTCCGCGCACTCCTCGGTGACCCGCATGAGGTCGTCGTAGAACATCTCCTCGGTGTAGGGATCGACCTCCATCGACGCCTTCTCGTCGTCGGAGAGATCGCCGACGAGCTCGCACAGCTCCTCGAAGCTCTTGAAGGCGAACCGGAAGCCGCCCGCCGTGAAGAAGCCGTTGCCGCCGCGCCAGGCCTCGGGCGCCTTCTCGACGACGAGCACGCGAGCGCCCACCTCGCGCGCCGAGAGCGCCGCGCACATGGCGGCGTTGCCGCCGCCGACCACGATGACGTCGTGCGCCGCCGGCACCGCTTCTCTACCCAATGATCTCGCTGATCTGAATCTGCGGCTGGATGTTCGTGTAGTTCGGGACGTCGCCCATGATCTCCTTGCCGTGCTCGCCCATTCCCTTCTGGAAATCCGCAACCTTGTTGAAGTAGACGTGCCCGACGGCGACGTAGGGCGCCGGCGTGCCGGGCGCGCCGCCCGCGACGCCCTTGTCCACCTCGGTCCGCACCAGACCGTACTTGCCGAGGCGCTCGCGGACCAGCGCCATGTGCTTGCGGACGTAGTAGTCGTGGTCGAACTTCTTGCCCTCAGCGGCGGGGTACAGGACCGTGATGCGGACCATGGGAGCCTCCTCGTCCGAGAATTCCGACCCAGGGATGGGCAGTGTACTACGGAATCACGCGCTCACGCCGTCGGGCGGCCGCTCTCGACCCAGAAGAAACGGCGAAGCCGAACGCCGAGCGGCGTGCCGGCGAGCGCCGCCGCGGCCCACAGCCAACCGTGCACGCTCGTCGACGCGATCCCGCCGAAGAGCGCGCCGATGTTGCAGCCGTACGCAACCCGCGAGCCGTACCCGAGGAGCACGCCACCCAGGACCGCGGCCGCGATGCGGCGAAGGGGAACGCGACGGCGGGGGGCGAAGCGACCGGCCAGCCCCGCGCCGAGGAGCGCGCCCAGCACGAGCCCGAGATCCATGACGGACGTGACGTCGGCGAGCACCGGCGCCACGAGCGCGGCCTGTTGGAACTCGCCCGACCAGAACGGGACGTCCGAGAGATCGTAGCCGGACGCGACGAGCCCCTTCGCACCCCAGAGCGCGAACGCCCACGTGATGGACCACGGCGTGGACGCGACCACGAGCGTCGCGAGGTTGAGGAGCGCCAGCAGGAGCGCTCCCACGCTGAGCGGCCACGGGCCCTGAATCACCCGCCGCCATCCGGTCGCCCGCGCCGGGGGCGGCGAGGGCACCCCGGCGCGCCGGCGCTCCGCCCACCGGGACACCACGGCGAGCAGCGCGCACGCAGCGAGCTGGATCAGGACGGCGTTCCACCAGCCGAGGGCATCGCCGAGCGCGATCGCGCCGAGCGACGGCGTGGCCCACCAGAACGGCATGTGAAACGTCGCGAGCACCGCGCCGCCGACGAAGCCGACGAGCGTCACGGCCATCGGCGTGACACCCGCGCCCAGGTGGTAGAGCATCCCGGACCCGCATCCGCCGGCGAGCTGCATTCCGACGGCGAAGACGAACGCGCCCACGAGCACCGACACGCCCGCCGGAGCGACCGCGCCTGCCACCGGACGGCCGAAGATCTCCCCGGCCGCCAGGACCGGCGCGAAGAGCACGGTCGCCGTCGCGAGCATGAGGAGCTGCGCCCGCACGCCGCGACCGTCGCCGACCGTCACGAGCGCCCGGTACGCCGCGGTGAAGCCGAAGGCGGCGTGATGGAGGACGAGCCCCAGGGCCCCGCCGACGAGGAAGAGCACGGCCTGCCGGGCGCCGTAGCGTGCGGCGAGCCACGCCGTGCCGAGCGCCAGCAATGCGGTCGCGGCGACGACGACGGGCATCTGAACGGGATCGCGGGTCAGCGCCGCGGGACGAGCGGGCGCGGGCGACGTGAGGACGCGGCTCATGGTCCACCCCTGGTTTGGCGCAGCATCTCGCTCAGTACCTCGCGGCTCTCGCCCGCGGTCCGTACTTCGCGCGGGAACGCGATCCGCACGCTCGAGAGGCGATCGCCCTGGCGGAGGCGTAGCTTGAAGCCGAGGCGATCGACGGCGACCATCGTGGCCTCGTCGGCTTGCTCGCGCGCGTAGACGCGGGCATAGGCCACCAGGGCGTCGGCATGGTCGCGGTTCATGTGCTCCACGATGCCGCCCGCCACGTCCGCGAGCGGATCGGGCTCGGCCGCGGCATAGTCCGCGGCGGAGACCCAGTCCATCGCGGCGAAGCCGCCGACGAAGTAGAGGTCCACGACCTCGAGCCGCCAGAACGCGAAGTCTTCGAAGTCCACCCAGTACGCGGCGCGCTCGTGGCGCGCGAGATAGGCGCCGCGCGCCGTCTTCGTCTCCTCCGCCGGTACGACGTGGCCCTCGCCCATCAGCGTGAGGCGCGCCGCCGCAAGCGGGTCGCCCGACCAGCCGGGCTGGGTCACGAGCAGGCTCGCGCGCGGATCGACCTGGAGGTTCTGGGTATGCATCGCCATCGAGCTGATCAGCACGAGCGGCCGGCCCGCGCCGTCGAGCGCGTACGGCATGACCGACGCGAACGGGTGACCCGGATGCCGGCGCGACAGCGTCGCGAGCGTGCCGACGCGTCCGACGTGGGCCAGCGTCCGCGCGCGTTCGGCGTACGTGGGCTCGGGAACGGGCGGCGTGCCCGGCGCGTCGGCGGGCGGGGCGTGACGGCTCACTGCAGCGTACGCAATATCGGGAGCCGCCGACCGTGCTCGCGATGCTCAGTCTTCGCCCTTACCATCCCTCACTCGCCGTGCACCGACATTCTCGATGACTTTCAGGATAGGGCGGGCCAGGTAGAGCCGGCCCCACTCTCGCCCCGTGATCTCGGAGAGCATTCCCAGCTTCTCGAGCCTCGCCACGGTCTGCCGCGCCGTTGGATTCGACACCTTCAGGACGCGCTGCGCTCTCGCGACGCTAATATAGGGGTTCACGAATAAGGCATCAATGAGCTGAGCCGCCTTAGGAGCGTCAACCAAACGTACACGCCATCGCTCGCGCAGGTCCATCAGCTTCCCGGCGTGCCCCATGGCCTCCCGCGCGATCTCTTCGATGCCGGCCAGGAAGAAGTGGAGCCAGCCCTTCCAGTCTCCGTCGGTTCGCACGGACTG
>Ga0209239_1000836_pt1 | contig 17970 bp, 14 predicted proteins | sample GraSoi013_2_20cm_FD_185824 | JGI IMG/M metagenome (GOLD analysis project Ga0209239, IMG submission 185824) | Grasslands soil microbial communities from the Angelo Coastal Reserve, California, USA - Sample 10_02_2013_2_20cm (SPAdes) (version 2) | ecosystem: Environmental > Terrestrial > Soil >...
GAGCTCTTCGATCTTGTTCTTGGAGCAATCCCAGCACGTCAACGCGAAATCACCGTCGCGCCGAGTGCGGGACAGCAGCATCACGTGCACCATCGCGTTGTCGGTGACGAGCACGTCGTTCTTGTACAGATGTCCGAACGCCCACAGCGCCACGGCGCTGTTGATCGTGGGCACGAGCGGCGTGTGCACCTGCGTCACGCCGTGATAGTACAGGCCCATGATCACGCCGCCGAACCGCGGGTGGTGCGGGACGTCCTTCGTCTGCACGCGGTCCATCACGAGTTTCCAGCGGGCGCCGTCCTGCGTGGCGAACTCGGCCACGCCGGCGACCGAGTCGCGCACGGCGCCCTTGTCCCACGCGGTGAAGGTGAAGGTGCCGGAGCTCATGACGACGTTGTTCGAGTACGGGCCGTTTTTCACCTGCGATTCCAGTCCCTCGCGCTCGTCGCCGAAGGCCGCCAGGATCGGGGCGGCGCTGTCGGGGAAGGGAAACGGTCCCGGCAGGATCTGGATGACGGGCCCGCCGCCAGTCACCCGGATCGCCTGCACCCGCTCCGCCTTCATATGGGACTCACCCATCTCGGATGCGCCATAGCCCGAGGGAGCCTGGCTGGACCCACTCACGACCTTGAGGTGCGTGTCCATGCCGAGCTTCTTGTGCGAATCTTCTCCGACCGGGCAATACACGTCGTAGCTCCCCGTCTTGAGCGTCAGCGTGAGGGTGTCGCTCGCCCCGGGCTGGATCGTCTCGATCTCCTTCTCGATCCCCTGTCCCTCGACCTCGAAGCCGTGCGGGATGCTCCCGGCATTCGTGATCACGAACGTGACCGGTCCCGCCGCGACGCTCGCCTGCGACAGCACGACATTCCACTCCGACAGCTTCACGTTCACTGTAGACGCGACACCGGGATGCGGTTGTGGCGCCGCGCCCAGCAGCGCAACGGCGAGAACCATTCCGGCCCAAACACCATTCGACTCGCGGTACATAGCAGCCTTCCTCGTTAAAGGGGTGTAGTTTGGACTCCAGCCTATCGGACCGCGCGCGCCGGGTGCTTATTCCCCCGGGAATATTTTTGCCATATACGGAGTCTCTATCCGGTAGGTGGACCACCTACCCCGAGGGCCGGTTGGAGTCGAGCGAGCTCGAGCGATTCGAAGCCGTCGTGTTGCCGCATCTGGACGCTGCGTATACGCTGGCGCGCTACCTGACGCGCAACGATCACGACGCTCAGGACGTCGTGCAGGACGCCTCGCTGCGCGCGCTGCGGTATTTCCATGGGTTCCGCGGAGCCGGGAGCGCCGAGGGGCGGGCGTGGCTACTCGCGATCGTTCGGAACACGGCGTACACCTGGCAGCGGCGGCGCCGGGCGGACACGCTTACCACGGAGTTCGACGAGGAGCGGCACAGTGAGAGCGTGGCGGACCGGCATCCGGAAGCGACCGTGGAGGCCAGGAGCCAGCGCGCCGCGCTGCGGCGGGCGATCGATGAGCTGGGCCCCGAGTTCCGCGAGGTGATCGTGCTGCGCGAGCTCGAAGGATTGTCTTACAAGGAAATCAGCGACGTGGCGGGCGTGCCCGTCGGCACCGTGATGTCGCGGCTAGCGCGTGCCCGCCGGCGCCTCGAGGAGGCGCTGTGCGCCGACCCGGAGGACTGCTGACGTGACGCATCCCGCTGTTGAAGCCCAGCTCGACGCCTACCTGGACGGCGAGCTCGCCGCGCCGGACGCGGCGGAGCTCGAGCAACACCTGCGCGCGTGCCCCGAGTGCTCCCGCCTGGAGCGGCGGCGGCGCGCGTTGAGTACCGCGCTGCGCGATGAGCTGCCGCGCTTTCCGGCGCCGGACACGCTGCGGGCCGGCGTGCGCGCCGGGGCGCGTGCCGAGGCGGGCCGGAGGGCGCGGCGCCGCGCCCCCTCGTGGGGGACACTCGCGGTCGCCGCGTCGCTCGCGTTGGTGGCCTTCGGCAGCCGGCAGCTCGCGCTGCGCGGCGCCGCGGGGGAGGCGATCACCAATCAGGTGCTCGCGAGCCACGTGCGCTCGCTCATGCCGGGGCATCTCACCGACGTGCTGTCGTCCGACCAGCACACGGTGAAGCCGTGGTTCAACGGCAAGCTCGACTTCTCCCCCCCTGTGTACGACTTCGCGGGCGCCGGCTTCCCGCTCGTGGGAGGCAGGCTCGAGTACGTGGACGGGCGGCCGGTCGCGGCGCTGGCGTACAGCCGGCGCCAGCACGTGATCAGCGTGTTCGTGTGGCCCGCCGCTCAGGGGCGCACGGCGGGACCGCGCGCGACGACCCGGCAGGGCTATCATCTGCTGCACTGGGCGACGCCGGCCTATGCATACTGGGTCGCCTCCGACCTGGGACTCGCGGAGCTGGGCGACTTCGTGGCACTGCTACAGCGAGGGGATTCGGCGGCGGCGGCCGCGTTCCGCTAGGGACCTCCGTTGCGGGCGGCCTGAGGCCGGAGCAGATTGTCGGTATGTCGCGCCGTCCCACCGACACCAGGATCGCCCCCGTGACCTTCTCCTTCGTAGCGATCGGCACCGCCCGCCGGAACCCGAGACCCCTTCCGGGAATTGCCGTCCTCGCGTTGGCGCTCGCTGCCTGTAGCAGCGAAACGGCCCCCACCGGATGGATTTCGAGCGACGGCGTCATCAAAGGCGTGATCTCCACGACGAGTGTGTTCCCGGCCCCGTCCCGTGCATCGGTCCCGGCGGCCCACGCACGCGGCGACCAGGTCCGGGTGCTCCCCACGCCGCCCAGCATCGCGTCGCTGCTGCGCCGCCCGTCGCGCGCCGCGCTACGGGCGCGGCGCCCACGCGGCGCGCGGCCCGCGGCCACACCGCGCGACCTGATCGTCACGTTCCGGCATGGTGCACTCGGCGCTCCGCCCTTGGGGTCCGCGGCGCTCGCGACGAGGGCGAGCGCCCGGGCCGTGGGCGCGGCGATCCGCGCCCGTTTCGTGGGCCTCCTCCCCCGAGGCGCCGCGGTCACCGGCGTCTCGCCTGCCATCCTCGCGGCGAAGGTTCGGGTGACCGACTCGACCGCACTCGACGGCGTCGCCGCCGCGTTGCGTCGCGACCCGGCCATCGCCGCCGTCACTCGCAATCGCTTGCTATGGCTGGACGAGACGGCCTACGCCCAAGCGGGCGGGGCGGAGGCGAGCGGCCCGGCAGCCGCGGCGCTGCGGGTCGTGCCGAACGACACGTTCTTTGCCATCCAGTCGTGGCACTACGGCCTGATCGACTTGCCGCGCGCCTGGACCATCACGACGGGCAGCCCGTCCGTGCTGGTCGCGCTCGTGGACGACGGGACGCGGTTCGACCATCCCGCGCTCGCCGGCAACCTGACGTCGGACGGGTACGACTTCGTGACCGCGGCCGATACGCTGCCGTTGTGCGCCGGGGGCACGATCACCAATGATGCCGACGACAGCACCGGCTACGATCCCAACCCGACGATCCCGGCGTCCTACAGTCTCGATTCCACCAAGACGTGCTACAATCCTGACGATATCGGCGCCCATGGGCTGCACGTCGCGGGCACGATCGGGGCGGTGGGCAACGACCGCGTCGGCGTCACCGGTGTGAACTGGAACGTGAGAATCCGTCCGGTGCGCGCACTGGGTGTGGCCGGGTTCGGGGAGTTCTACGACATCGCCCAGGGCATTCTGTACGCCGCCGGCCTGCCGGCCGACGACGGCCACGGCGGCACGGTGCAGCCGGCGTCCGGGGCCAAGATCATCAACTTGAGCCTGGGCGGCCCGGATACCGACACGACGCTGCACAGCGCCATTATCAGCGCCACGAACGCGGGAGCGCTCGTCGTGGCAGCGGCGGGAAACGCGGGCACGTCCGCGCCCCACTATCCGGCCGCCTACCCCGAAGTCCTGGCCGTCGCGGCGGTGGGGCCGGACGGGGCACCGGCGTCGTACTCGAGCTTCGGGTCCTACGTCTCGCTCCGGGCTCCGGGAGGCAACTTCGAGCTGGGCGACGCGACCGACGGTGTTTTCTCTGCCTTCTGGGACTTTGCCAACGGCCGGCCGGACTACGCTTGGGCCGAAGGCACATCGATGGCGAGCCCGCACGTCGCAGGTGTGGCGGCCCTCTTGCTGGCCCAGACCCCGGGACTCACGGTGAGCGAGCTGCGGTCGCGCCTCACGAGCTATGCCGTCGGCCCGGCCACACAGTACGGCGTCGGTCTGGTCAACGCCTACAACAGCCTGACGCAACGCCATGGCCCGCCGACCCAGGTGTACGCGCTGCTTTATTCCGGGGTCACGGAGGAATTCTTGCAGCGGGTCGCCGCTCAGCCGGATGGGAGCTTCGCGTTCAACAGCCTGGAAGACGGCCGCTACTTGGTGTACGGCGCCACGGACGAGAGCAGCGACCACCAGCTGGGTGTTCCCGGCAGGTTGTGGGGCGCATTAGGAGGCCCGGCAACCCCGGCCGACATCACGGTCTTGAGCGCGGGACCATACCCCGCCTCGTTCACGATCGGGTTCCCGGCACAGATCCAGCCCAACCACACGCTCGCTACCGCGAACGGCCTGGCGATCGGTGGGTACACGCGCGCCATTCTGGCCGACACGTTGCAGCTCGACGTCTATCGGGTGAGGATCCCGAGCTTGGGGACGTACACGTTCGAGACCTCGGGTTGGGTCGGGTCGTGTGGCTGGGCGCTCGAGGAAGCCACGGCGATCCTGCTCTACGACGCCGGGGGCAACTTGATCACGTACACCGCGGACTTCACCGACCCCGGCCACTTCACCTACTGCTCGCGCCTGACCCGCTCCCTCACTCCCGGGACGTATTACGTCGGCGTCGCGGGAGCGTACAACGGGCTCCAGTATCAGCTACAGGCGCGCAGCGGGTCGTGAAGGCTATCGCCCACCGAAGCGAATGCCGGTCGTGAAGGGGAGAAACGTCGTGCGGGGTAAACCCGACACTGCCGCGACGTTCACGTAGCGCGCCTCGAAGAACAGCGTCACCCCACGCAGCGCGAAGGCCAACCCCCCGCCCAGGTCCCAAGCGAGCTTGGTGGCGGCGCGGTCCCCGGTCGAGGCGCTCGTGCTGGTGGAGATCGTCATGTGGTACAGGCCGACCCCCCCGATCGCGTACGGTCTGACCGGTGCGGACGACGACGCCGGGTACGTGACGTTGACGCTGACGCCGGCGAGCTTCGTTTTCTTGTCGGTCGGCTCGCCGAGCTGGGTCGTCAGCTGGGCCTTGAGGCTGTCATTCGCGCTGTTGGCGCCGTAGGTGGCGTCGATGCGAAACCCGACCGGAAGGGCGGGGAGCTTGAACGCGAGCAGCGCCAACCCGTGCCACGCCGTGTTGAACCCCTGACCGCTCGCCGTCGCGTGATAGTCGCCCACCGGAGCCATCAATCCTCCGCCGAGGCCGAACTGGGGATGGACGCCCTGGGCCGCGACCGAGGCCGCGGCGAAGGACGCGACGACCACGGCGCGCGCGGCTCTGCCTGACCGGGACATGCGGGCTCTCCTCTCGTGGAAGAGGAATAGTGGCAGGGGAAGCGACGTCCGGCAACTCGGGGCTAGCGTGGCGCCGGGCCGCGCCCCGCCGCGACACCGCGCAGCGCGGCCAGGTTGTGCACGTCCACCACCCGCCGCTCCAGCCCCGCCAGACCGGCGCGCGCCAGCCGGCGCAGCTGTCGGTTGGTGGTCTGTCGGCTCAGGTTGGCGAACGCCGCGATCAGGTCCTGGCTCACCTCCAGCCGCGCGCTCGCCGGGGAGTCGCCCGTGGCGCAGATCTGCTCGGCCAGGAGCAGCAGGGTATTCGCCACACGCCGCAACGGGTCGCGCAGCGACAGCATCGCCAGACGGTCGAGCAGGGCGGCGTATCGGCCGCCGTCCCACGCCACGACCGCGAGCGCGAGCGGCAAACTCGCGGTCAGGTGCCGCTCGAATGCGTCGGCGGAGAGCTCCAGCGTCGTGGTGGGCAGCAGCGCGACGGCGTGGCGTGTCTCGGTGCTCGAGTCGGTATGCCAGACCTGGGGCGTCACCAGCGACCCGGGACCGAACACATCGAGCATCGCGTGGTTCGCCCGCCCGACCGCCAGGCGTAGCCCGATGGCGCCGTCTCGCACGTAGACGTCGAGTCGCTTCAGCCGCTCGGTGGGGAGTAGTACTTCACCCGCCCGGTACGCGTGCGTCTCGACGCCGGGAAGGCTGGCGATCTCACTGGCCACAAGCTCCAAACGACGCGGCTCCTGACGGGCGCGGGCTGCGGTCGACATGCGACCCCCTGAGGGTCATCAAAAACGGGGCCACGGTCTCTGCGGAGGTGTACCGTGGACTGCGAACGACGTTGCGGCCGCGCTATGCCGCAGTCGTAGTCCGCTGCGCGGTGTCGAGCGTACGCCTCACCGTTTGCAGCAGCAGCCCGCTCTCGAACGGCTTGCGCACGAACGCCGCGCCTTCGTCCAGCAGGCCGTCGTGCGCGATCGCCTCGGGGCTGTAGGCGGACATGTAGACCACGCGGATCCCGGGGCGCTGCTCCCGCACCCGCTGCGCGACGTCGCGGCCGTTCATCTCGGGCATGATCACGTCGGTGAGCAGGAGGTGGATCGGTCCGGGATGCTCGCGCAGGGTGTCGAGCGCTTCGACGCCGCCGGCCGCCTCGAGCACCGCATAGCCGCTGCGCTGCAGGATTCGTTTGGTCACGACCCGCACGGCCGGCTCGTCGTCCACGACGAGGACGGTCTCGCCGGCGCCGCGCGCGGTGCCGGACGCTTCCGTCGCCGGCACCGCGGCGGCGACGAGCGGCTCGTGCCAGGGGAGGTAAATGGTGAAGGTGGCGCCGGCGCCGGGCGCGCTCTCCGTCCAGATGTAGCCGCCGCTCTGCTTCACAATCCCGTACGTCGTGGCAAGGCCGAGCCCGGCGCCGTGGCGCCCCGGCTTGGTCGTGAAGAACGGCTCGAACAAGTGGCTCTGCGTTTCATCGTCCATCCCCACGCCGGTGTCGCGCACGGCGAGCGTGGCATAGCGGCCCGCACGCATGGGCGGGTGCTCGCGGGCGAACGCTTCGTCGACCATGACGGTGCGCGTGACGACCTCCAGGCGACCGCCGCCGGGCATCGCGTCGCGCGCGTTCATCACGAGATTCACCACCGCCTGCTCGAGCTGTGTCGGATCCACCCGCACCGCGCCGCTCTGGGCGGCCAGGTCGAGGGTGAGCTCGATCCGGGCACCCACGAGCGGCCGCAGCGCGCGCTCCATCCCTCCCACCAGGGTGTCGAGCTCGAGTGGGCGCGGCGCCAGCACCTGTTGACGGCTGTAGGCCAACACCTGGCGCGTGAGCTGTGCCGCCTGCGTGGCGGCCGTCTTGATCTCTTCGAGATCGCTGCGGCGGGCGTAGGCGCGCGGCAGGTCGTCGAGCAGGATCTCGGCCGAGCCGAGCACCACCGTCAGCAGGTTGTTGAAATCGTGCGCGATCCCGCCCGCCAGCCGCGCCACGGATTCCATCCGGTGGGCGCGGCTGAGCCGGTCCTCCAGCTGGCGCTGCTCGGTGACGTCGCGCGTGCTGCTCAGCACGCCTATGATGCGGCCGTCATAGTCGCGCAGCGGGCTGCGCGTCAGCAGCAGCGTGCGGCGGCGCCCCTCGACCACCACGTGCTCCTCCGCGGTCTCGCTCTCGCCGCGCGTGCGCACGCGCTCGTCCGCGTCGCGCGAGCGCGCGGCCTGGTCGCCGGGGAACAGCGCCGCATCGTCGCGGCCCACGATCTCGCTCGTCGCCCGACCCAGCAGACGAGCGGCGCTCGAATTGATGAGCACGTAGCGCCCCTCGAGGTCCTTCGCCACGATGGCGTCGCTCGAGCTCTCGATGATTTCCTGCAACAGGTCGCGGCTGCCGCGCAGCGCCTGCTCGGCCTGCCTGGCCTCGGTGATGTCCTGCGACAGCGATATCCCGGCGACGATCGCTCCTTGCTCGTCCCGCACGGGGCCAGCGCGCACCAGCAGCCAATGGTCCCGATAGGCGACCTCGGTAGCGGCGCGGCGTCCGGCCAGCGCGCCCCGGTACAGCGGCTCGAGCGCCTGCGCGACGTCCGGGGGAAGGACATCCCGGATGGCCTTTCCCTCACATCCGGCGGGCGCCAGCCCGGGGACAGCGCCGTCGTCGTCCCCCGCCACGAGGTAGCGGAGGTCGTGATCGAACAACACGAGAGAGCTGTCGGGGAGGGGGAGGGTGCGCGCCAGCGTGCTGTAGAGCGAGGCGACGTTCGGTAACGTGTGCGATCGCATGGGCTTCCCACGAGAAGCACTGCTCCGACTCACGTCCGGTTCTCCGTGCCTCGAGGGATGCGCCCTTGGCGACATGGACCGGGGTATCGCACTATCCATGCCCCCCAGTGCTGCTCGCGGACCACACCCCTTGCACCATAATGGTGCTGGGAGCGGTCACGTCCGCACCTGGTTGCGACCCCCTTCCTTGGCACGGTACAGGGCGCGGTCGGCGGCCTTGATGACCTGGTCGGACTTGAGATGACGGTCGGTTTTTTCGGCCACGCCGATGCTGATGGTCACCGGCACCCGCTCACCGGGACCGCGGTCGGTGAGGACTTTCTCCTTTTTTTTCTTGGAGCGAAACCGGGCGCGCAGAATGAAGCGCGTGTCCTCGACGGTCTTGCGCAGCTCGTCCAGGTCTGAGAGACACTGCTCCGCACTCTGGCCGGTGAAGATCACGGCGAACTCTTCGCCGCCATAGCGGTAGGCTTTGCCGCCGCCGGGCACCTGAGCGAGCTTCGCCGCGATCATCCGCAGCACTTGATCGCCTACGTCGTGGCCGTGCCGGTCGTTGATGCGCTTGAAGTGATCCACATCGATCATGGCCACGCTGTAGTGGCCGCCCAGCCGCAGCAGGGCTTCGTTGAGGGCGCGCCGGGCGGGCAACCCGGTGAGGCTGTCCTGGTACGCCATGTGGTAGGAGGCTTCCACCACGGCCACGATCAGAATGAGCGCGGAGGTGGCGAGGTAGAACGTCGAGAACCCGGGACCGCCGGGCCGCACCACCGAGAGCCCGATGAACGCGGGGATCAACGCCCAGGCGAACGAGCGTCCGGCCTGCGTGGGCGCGAGCAGCTGTCCGGCGGCCAGCAGGCCCGCCGCCACGAAGAAGGCGAGCAGCGCGGGATCCGCCATGGGGGTCCACGCGAACATCCAGCCGGGCAGGAGGCGACTGTGCAGCAGCGCGGCCGTGACCCCCGGCGTGGCGCGGTCGAGGATCGACACCAGCGCCACCTGTCCAAGAATCAGCCCCAGCCGCATCAGCCCGGGCGGCGTGAGGAAGCCGCGCTCGGCGGTGAGCGCGAGGGCGGCGAAGTTGAGCGGCAGCAGGACGGCGATCGCCTGGAACACCACGCGGTCGCGCGTGAGGCCGTGACCGGCGGCGAAATGCAGCAGGGTCCGGTCCGCGAGCGCCAGCACCAGCAATGTGAACAGCAGGCGGCTGCGGTGGAAGCGCCAGCCGATGAGCATGCCGGCCCCGAACACGGCGTAGGGATAGAACGGCGCGAGCGGCGCGAGCAGGTCCTGCAGCCAATTCGTGTGGGTGTAGACCAGCGCCGCGAGAATGATGGGGGCTTCGGGCAGTCCGTACCCCACGAACTTCCACACGGCCGCGTAGGCGGCGTAGTTCTGCTGCGCTGCGGCTCGCGGCACGGGTGCGGGGCTCCTCGGGGTCGTTGGGGGCCGCCGGACGACGCGCGGTCGCGGGCGGGCACTAAAGGGTACGCGGAACAGGCCCGAGGTCAACCGTCGGGTTGCGTGTGGAGCGGGCGGCTGGCGATATTTTCCGCGCCGTGGCGGTATCGTCTAGGGGACTAGGACGGAGCCCTCTCAAGGCTCAAACACGGGTTCGAATCCCGTTACCGCTATTAAAGAAAAAGACGTCGAGTAGAGACGTCGCGCATAGGCGTCGAACAGAGACGTCGAACAAAGACGTCGAACAAAGACGTCAAGCAGGACCGTTCGCCCCCATCGTCTAACGGTCAGGACACCACTCTTTCAAGGTGGGAACAGGAGTTCGATTCTCCTTGGGGGCAAAAGCAAAAAGACGTCGCGCAGGGGCGTCACGCAACGACGTCACGCAAAGTCGTAGGCATGTCGGACCACGGTTCTGCGAGACGTTTTTGCGTGACGTCTTTGAGTAACGTCTTTGCTTGACGTCTTTTTTCTTTCAGGGCCGATAGCTCAACTGGCAGAGCAACTGACTCTTAATCAGTAGGTTCTCGGTTCGATTCCGAGTCGGCCCATTGCCTAGCGCGTCATGTACCGGCGCAGCGCGAAGATCGCCACACCGAAGGCGACAATTATCAGGACGCGCAACACACCGATGAAGGACATGTGCCCCTCCCAGGAACGGGCTCCGCATGAAATTTGCCCGTCCGCCACCCGTTTCGCATATTAGCGCCATGGGAATCCTGGGCGGACTGGGGTTCGCGTCGATCTTCTACTTCGCCGCCGAGTACGAGCACATGACGGGGTGGAAGTGGGCCCTGGCGAGCATTGCGCTCTCGGCCACCGTCAAAGGGCTCTTCCCCCTCTCCTTCATTTTCGTCCTCCCCGCACAGTTCGGCCTGTTTGTTGCGCTTGCGTGGATGAACAGCAGGCGCAAGGCCGAGATGGAAGTCGATCGGGCCGCCTCGGCGGAAGCAGATCGTCGCGGGCGGCAGGAGCGCGCCAGACTCGCCCAGCAGCAAGTGGACCCCGACCGGGCAGCCCGCGAGGCGGCGCGCGAAGCCGCGGACGCAGCGGCCCTGCGCGAGCGGCAGGAGCGGGTCAGGCGGGCCCGCGAGGAGCGCGAGCGCGAGGAGCGCGAGCAGGCGGAAAAGGGTAAGTCGACGCCGGGGCAATAGTTCAGCGAGTTACACTCTGCGCGAGCTTCCACGCGCTCGACACACCAAGCCCCAACCACAGCAGATCCCAAAAGCTGAACAGTTTCCCGAGCATGACAAGGAAGCCTGCGCGGCCCAAGATCTGGTCCGAATACGTCCGCACCAGCCGCTCGCGCTCCGCCGGGGTCGCCGCCGAATCACGGGCCCGTGCCTCGGCAATGATCCGGTCCTGCAGCTCGAACGCCATCAAAGCCCGGACGTCCGCCCGCGCCGTGTCGCCCCCCCTGCGAGGCAGTGTGTCGAGCGCGGCTTGAAGGTCGGGCGAAAACGTTCGATGGATGGTCATGTCGAGTACATAGACCGCCCTGGTCGCCTCCGGATGCCGCACGATCTCGTCCACGAGAATCGGTCGGAGCGCGAACGCGAGTATCAATGCCTTGGCGACGACCACCGTGCCGACGGTCAGCACGACCGCGAGGGTGCCAAGCGACGGGCTCGGCGCGCGCGCCGCCCGCGCAAGCGCGATCCCGATGAGACCGCCGGCCCCCCAGCCCGCCAGGCTGACAGGGTTGTGAACCACGTACACCAGCAGCGTCCACAGCACGGCGTACAGGGTGGCGACGATCAGTCCCGTCAGAACGGGACTCGAGGCGCCCGACGCCCCCTGGGGCGAGCGGGGCTTGGCGCCGTAGACCTTGGGCGCGGGGATGCGTGGCTTGCCGGGCGGCGGCGAAGGGTGACCCATCCCTCACCACATCAGCGCCATCGCCACCAACGCGAGCCCCACCATCAGATAGACGAACACCCCCCGGCCGAGCGAGCGCATCGCCCGCCGCCGCCGGCGCGCGCGTCCGCGCCGGATCATGTGGGACTGGTAGCGCAACAGCCGGAGCCATAGGGTCGGGTACGTCATGCGCCTTAGGATAGGGACCGCCGGGAATCCCGGCAATCCCGGCCGGCGCGCTATGAGGCGACGGGACGCTCGGCGGGGAGGGTGAAGAAGAACGTGGCGCCGCCGTCCACTTTGCCGTCCGCCCAGATGCGGCCGCCGTGCCGCTGGATAATGCGCTGCGCCAGGGCCAGCCCCACGCCGGTGCCCTCGAATTCGTCCGCCCGATGGAGCCGCTGAAACACGCCGAACAGCTTGTCGGCATAGCGCATGTCGAACCCGACGCCGTTATCGCGCACGAAGTAGACGACCGCCTGTCCCTCGCGCCGCGCCCCGATCTCGATCTGCGGATGGGGCCGGCCGCGACTGAACTTGAACGCATTGCCGATCAAGTTCGCGAGCACCTGGCGCAGCAGCGTGCGATCGCCCCTGGTCGGCTGCAGCGGATCGACGATCACGTCCATTCCCTCGACGTCGGTGGATCGGCGCAGCTCGTCCACCACGGCCCGGGCCAGCTCCGTGAGGTCCACCGGCTCCATGGACAGCGTCTGCCGGCCGAGGCGCGAGAAATTGAGCAGCGCGTCAATCAGCTCGCCCCCCCGCTTGGCCGAGTCGCGGATGATGCCGAGAAAGCGCTGGCCTTCGGCGTCGAGCGCGGCGGCGTAGTCCTCGAGCACCGCCTGCGCGTAGCCGTTGATGGCGCGCAGCGGCGCGCGCAGATCGTGCGACACGGAGTAGCTGAACCGCTCCAGTTCCGCATTGGATTGGGCGAGCTGCTCCTCGACGCGGCGTCGCCGCGTGAGGTCGCGCGTGACCTTGCCGAAGCCGATCAGCGCGCCGGTCGGGTCGCGCATGGCCGTGATGACCGTGTCCGCCCAGAACCGGTTGCCGTCCTTGCGCAGCCGCCACCCTTCGTCCTCCACCCGGCCCTCGCGCGCGGCCGCCTCGAGCTGCGCCTGCGGCTTGCCCAGCGCCACGTCCTCCGGCGTATAGAAGACGGCAACGTGCTGGCCCAGAATCTCGTCGGCGGCGTAGCCCTTGATCGCCTCGGCGCCCGCATTCCAGCTCGCTACCCGGCCAGCGGGGTCGAGCACGAAAATGGCGTACTCCTGCACGCTCTCCACCAGCAAGCGAAACCGCTCCTCGCTTTCGTGCAGCGCCAGCTCCGCGCGACGGCGCTCGGTTATGTCACGCGTCACCTTGGCGAACCCGATCACGGACCCGTCGGGGTCGCGCAGCGCCGTGATGGTCACGTCCGCCCAGAAGCGGGAGCCGTCCTGGCGCACCCGCCACCCCTCGTCTTCCACGCGGCCGTCGCGCGCGGCCAGCGCGAGCAGGCGTGCCGGCTTGCCCGCCTCCACCGCCTCCGGCGGATAGAAGCAGGAGAAATGCTTCCCGACGATCTCGTCCGCGCGGTACCCCTTCATGCGTTGGGCACCCGTGTTCCAGGAGAGGACGCGACCCGCGCCATCTAGCATGAAAATGGCATAGTCGCGCACGCCCTCGACCAGGAGACGGAAACTGTCCGTGGTCTCAGGGGCCCGAGCGCCGACGGGCTGCCCTCGCGTGGTCATCCGGGAGAAGGTCGGCTCTCCATAGATTCCGTGCAAGGGTGATCGCGACCCAGGCCCGTCGCGCCACCGCCACAAGGCGAGGGATCCGTGAATCTGCGCGAAAACGTGCGCCTCGCTCCCTACACCACGCTGCAGCTGGGCGGGCCGGCGCGCTATTTCGTGGAGTGCGCCAGCGAGTCCGAGGTGCGCGCGGCGCTGGCTCACGCCCGCGAGCGCGGCCTCGCGGTGTTCGTGCTGGGCGGCGGAAGTAACGTCGTATTCAACGACGCAGGCTTTCCCGGCGTCGTGCTGCGCGTCGCGATTGGCCGCGATCAGGGAATCGCGTTTGGCGAGGGCGACGGCCCGGGGAGGGCGCCCGAGATCAGCGCCGGAGCGGGCGCCGACTGGGATACGCTGGTGCGCGGCGCGGTGGAGCGCGGCTGGACCGGCGTCGAGTGCTTGTCGGGCATCCCCGGCACCGTCGGCGGCACGCCGATTCAGAATGTCGGAGCGTACGGGCAGGAGGTGGCCGAGACACTGGTGCGCGTGAACTGCCTCGATCGCACCACGCTCGAGCGCTGCACGTTCTCGGCGGCGGAATGCGAGTTCGGCTACCGCGACAGCCGGTTCAAGCGGCGCGACCGGGGCCGCTACGTCGTGCTCGACGTGACCCTGAGGCTGCGGCGGGACGTGCCACCCCGCATCCGCTATCCGGAGCTGCGCGACGCGATCATGCGGGCCGGGTCGCTCGACGCCGCGCCGGCGGACGCCGTGCGGCTGGTACGCCAGACGGTGCTGGCCCTACGTCGCGCCAAGTCGATGGTGCTCGATCCGGACGACCCCAATGCCCGCTCCGCCGGCTCGTTCTTCATGAACCCGGTGCTGTCTCGGGCGGCGTTCGCCGAGCTCGAGGGGAGCTGGCAGCGTGCGGGCGGCACGAGCGCGATTCCGAGCTTTCCGGCGGGCGATGCGGTGAAGGTGCCGGCGGCGTGGCTGGTAGAGCGGGCCGGTTTTCCCAAGGGTTACCGGCTCGGTGGTGCGGGAGTGTCGGAGCGCCACGCGCTCGCGCTGGTGAATCTGGGCGGGACGAGCGCGGAGCTCTTGGCGCTCGCGGAGGCAATTCAGGTCGGCGTGGAGCAGCGTTTCGGGGTCCGGCTCGAATGCGAGCCGGAGGTGGTGCGGTGAGGGGCGCTATTTTTTGCCGGCGACCTTGCCGAGCGCGCTGATCAGGTCGCTGAAGTCATAGGGCTTCATGACGGACGGTTGCCCGCACTCGTCCAGGAAGCGGCGGGTTTCGTCGCGCGCGCGATCGCCGGTGACGAACACGAACCGCTCCGCCAGCTGAGGCCGCTGCTCGCGCAGCTGCTCGTACAGCGCGCGGCCACCGAGCCGGGGCATCTGCAGATCGGTCACCACGGCGTCGAAGCGATCGCTCGCCGGGCCGAGCCGCTCGATCGCCTCGAGGCCGTTCTCCACCGCCACCACCTCGTGGCCTTCGCGCTCGAGCAGCAGACGCATCGCCTGGCGATTCACGGCGTCGTCGTCCACGACGAGAATGCGCATTTTGGGGAGCGACGGTGTGGCCGCCGTGGCGCGCGCCAGCGGCGCGAGCACGCTCTTGGGGAGGGTCACCACCACCTCGGCGCCGCCGCCGGGGCGCGGGCGCAGCCGCAGCGTGCCGCCCGACGACTGCGCCAGGGCGCGGGCCAGGGCGAACTCGATCTCTCCGCCGCCGGCGCTCTGGGTGAAGCGGAACGGCGTCACCAGCCGCTGCTCCGCCTCGACCGAGAGGGGGGCGCCTGAGTCCCACCAGGAAATCGTGAGCGACGGTCCGCTCTCGCTCACGGCGATGCGCAGCTCGCGCGGGGGCTGACTGTCGCGCAGGCGACGGAGCGCGAAGTCGAGCAGCTTCATCAACATCTCGGTGAGCTGCGCCATGGGGCAGGCGACCATCGGCAGGTCGTGGGGGATGCTCCGCACCAGCTTCACGCCCAACTCTTTCAGCGTGCCCTCGCGCTCGGCGAGCACGCCGTTCAAGACGATGGAGCAGTCGGACGGCTCGGCGGCGCCGATGGGATGCTGCGCCAGCTCGAGGAAGTGCTGGGTGATCTCGGCCGCGCGCCGGACTTCGCCGTGCAGCATCATGAGGGCGCGGGCGCGCTCGGGGTCGAGTGGGCTGCCGTGCAACAGGTCCGCGAGCGCGCCGATCGCGGCGAGTCGATTGTTGAGCGCGTTGAGGACGTTGGCCGAACCTTCGTCGAGGACCACGTGCTGTACTTCGGGCGGGGCGAAACGCTGCGCCGCCGGTGGCGCGACTGTCGGAGTCGCGGCGGCCGTTTGCGCGGTCCGCAACCGACCGATCAGCACGCCGATGAATGCGCCGACGAGTGCCCCGAACCCGAACGCCACCCACAGTCCCATGGGGCACCAATCTAGTGCACGCTGGCGCGACGCGCCGCCGGGCGCCGTGTCCGGGGGTCGTGATCGGGCTCACGCTCCGGGCGTGGTTGCCCACGGCGGGCGGCGATTCTAGCTTATCTTCAGGTTGCTGGGCACATTGCTGGGCCCGCCCTGGTGGTGGAACTGGTAGACACACTGTCTTGAGGGGGCAGCGCCGCAAGGCATCCCGGTTCGAATCCGGGCCAGGGCATCCGGTTAACCGTAGCTCTATAGTAGAACGGATCGATTTGTGACCCGGTAAGGCCAGCGTGCACCTGCGCTGGCCCTTGTTTTCGGAGTCTTCGACCGATACGGTCGCATCCGGGCAACGCGAGATGCGGCTGTGGGCTGACTCCACCAACCTTCCGTTAACGGGAAAACACGATTATCACTATTCCGAGCGAGACTCTGAGTCGAAGGATGTCGACGTTATCATAACCATCGAGGCGAATCGTCCAAGGTCAGCATATGCTTGGCTGGGAAGTCATTGATGTCGACCGAGGATAAGACACCCGGTGATCACTCTCGTGGAAGCGGAGTCTCAAGTGCTGGCAGAGAGCCCTGGCTATGCCGAACTTAAAAGAGAACCAAGCCGCGTGGGATGGCGCGTACGATTGGCATGACGCTGGCGATGAATGGTCAACTGCCTGGGGCGGACCGTCGATGCAGTGGTACGGCTCCATCCTTCCACGAATACAGCGATTTGTCCCCACCACTACTATTCTGGAAATCGCGTGTGGTTACGGCCGCTGGACCCAGTTTCTCCATGATCTGTGCGACAAGCTGATCGTCATCGACCTTTCCGAGAATTGCATCCAAGCCTGTCGTCAACGTTTTGCCGACTCTTCGCGAATTTCGTACTACGTGAACGACGGAACTTCCTTGGCGATGATAGGAGATGAATCCGTCGATTTCGCGTTCAGTTTCGACTCTCTTGTGCATGCCGATGAGCCCGTCGTGAAGGCCTATATCACTCAGTTGGCGAGAATCCTCAAACCCGGTGGTGCTGCGTTCATTCATCATTCCAACCTGGGCGACTACCCCCAATACTCGATCATGGAGAGGTTTCCTCGCCTGCGACGGCTTCTCTCCTTGGTTGGCCTGCTGGAGAAGAAATCGCATTGGCGCGATTTCAGCGTTACGGCGAGGAAAGTGGCGCGCTATGCCGAAGCCTCCGGCTCGAGATGCGTCAGCCAGGAACTCGTAACCTGGGACACGAGACGGGCCCTGATCGACTGTATGTCGACCATCGTCAGGAAGGACTCACCGTTATCCCGAGCCAACCGCGTGTTGAAGAACCGATCGTTTACGCGAGAGATGCGCTACCTGTCACGCCTCGCTCCGCTGTACGGGCCCGGCGACGGAGCGCACCGTGGCCTGCCGCAGTAATTGCCGCCCAACATGCGCTTGAAGCTCACGGGTTCGAGCCTCAGTTCACGCTCAAGACAAATACGCTAGCGGCCAACTCAGGAGGCCCGCCATAAAACTCTCAGTCTTCTGCGGAGTGAGCGTCGATGGCTTTCTGGCCCGGCCAGACCACGCGCTCGATTTCTTAGATGCGGGCGGGCAGGAGCCTCACGGCTTTGAGGAATTCTACGGCAGCGTCGATGTGGTCGTCATCGGCAGGAAGACCTTCGAAGTTGTACTGAAATTTGGGTCGTGGTCTTACGGAAAGAAGCCGGTATTTGTACTGAGCAGCCGTGCGCTCGACTTTTCATCAGTCAAAGGCGGCGTGGTGGAGCAGATGTCGGGAGAACCGGCCGAAATCGTAAGGCAGCTCAAGTCCCGAGGCTTCAAACATGCTTATATAGACGGCGGCGTTACCATTCAGAGATTTCTTGCAGCGGGATGTGTTGACCGACTGGTGATCACACGCGTGCCAGTACTGATCGGTGCAGGTATCCCGTTATTCGGCCCGGTACCGCGCGACATCAGTCTTCGTCATGTGGCTACGCGCTCCTATAAAGGTGGCCTGGTGCAGAGTGAATACGAAATTGGCGCTGAAGTACAGACACCGTGAACGAGCAATCATCGTCGGCGTGCAGTAGATCCGCTAGCGGAACTGGACGCCAGACGCCTTCAAGAGACCCATGATGGTGTCCGAGTTGACCCCCCAGAGAGTGCCAATGTGGATGTCCTCGACCCGCCCGGCGGAAGCGAGGCCAAGCGCCGAGTCGGGCTTGTAGTGGACTTCCCAGACCGTGACCGTGCGAGCCCGCGCGCCGGGTCGTGTCGTC
>Ga0209239_1000839_pt1 | contig 17957 bp, 16 predicted proteins | sample GraSoi013_2_20cm_FD_185824 | JGI IMG/M metagenome (GOLD analysis project Ga0209239, IMG submission 185824) | Grasslands soil microbial communities from the Angelo Coastal Reserve, California, USA - Sample 10_02_2013_2_20cm (SPAdes) (version 2) | ecosystem: Environmental > Terrestrial > Soil >...
TAAGTGCCAAGTGCTGAATGCTGAGTGCGGACGGCTGAACGCTATTTATGTTGACACCACCCCGCGAACCATAATCCAATACGCCCTCTATGGGAAGCAGCGCAACCTCCTCCACTGCCACTGGCCCACGCCTCAGAAGGACTCTCACCCTCTGGGATTTAATTCTTTACGGCGTCATCGTGATTCAACCCGTGGCCCCAATGTCTGTATTCGGCGTGCTCAGCGATCGCGCCCGCGGTCACGTCGTAACCACACTCCTCATTGCCATGGTGGCCATGCTGTTTACCGCGTTCAGCTACGGCCGCATGGCGCGTGCTTATCCCAGTGCCGGCTCGGCGTTCACCTACGTCGGTCAGGAGATCAATCCGGCGGCTGGTTACGTGACGGGTTGGAGCATGGTCATGGACTACATGCTCAATCCCATGATTTGCATTATCTGGATCAGCCAGCAGGCGCACGTGTTCGCCCCGGGCGTGTCCTATTGGGCGTGGGCAATCTTCTTTGGGATCGTATTCACTGGGCTGAACATCCAGGGCGTCAAAACTTCTGCGCGTGTGAACACGGGCCTGGCCATAGCCATGGGCGTGGTCATCGCGATCTTCTTCGTCGCGGCCGCCCGGTACGTTTTCGGAAACCCCCACGACGGGGTCGCGTTCTTCACGCGTCCTTTTTACGATCCGCAGAGTTGGGATACTAAGGCCGTTCTCGCCGCCACCTCCATCGCCGTACTCTCCTACATCGGTTTCGACGGGATTTCCACGTTGTCAGAGGAAGCCGAAAACCCGCGGCGGAATATTTTGCTGGCGACCGTACTGACTTGTTTGGTAATCGGAATTTTGTCGGCGGTGGAAGTGTATGCCGCGCAGCTAATCTGGCCCGCCTCCGAACCATTTCCCAATACCGATACCGCGTTCACTTACGTTGCCGGGCGTGCCTGGAAGCCGTTGTTTGCGGTGGTGGGATTTACATTACTGGTGGCGAACTTCGGTTCGGGCATGGGCGCGCAGCTCGGCGCCGCACGTCTGCTCTATGGCATGGGGCGCAGCAAGGCCCTACCAGAAAAGTTCTTCGGTGCGGTGGATCCCAAACGCCGCGTTCCGCGCAACAATGTGGTCTTCGTAGGACTGATCGCCCTGGCGGGAGCGCTACTCGTCAGTTATGGCATCTTCAGTTATGGCCTGGGCGCGGAGATGCTCAATTTCGGCGCTCTGATCGCCTTTATGGGAGTCAATCTAGCCGCTTTTTTCCGCTATCACGTTCGCGAATCACGCCAAAGCCCGATCTTGCCATTGCTGGTAACTGCGGTTGTGATCGCTCTGGTGCTTTGGCCCGGCCTGGGATGGACAGGCTGGGTGGTTGCGGGCCTTGGACTCACATTTTTGGCAATCTTCAGACCCCCACTTGCTGGTTTCACCATCTGTTTTTTCTTATGGAAGAACCTGAGTTGGAAGGCTTGGATCGTCGGTGGAATCTGGATGGTCGTCGGCATCTTGTTCGGCGCCATCAAGACGCGCGGCTTCCGTGGCAGCCTCATCGACTTCGAGCTGCCCCCGGAAGAAGCGTGAGGCTAATCGCATGTTAGGTTCTTACGACATTGCCGCATTCGTTCCCACCAAAGACTCCCAGAAGGCGCGATCTTTTTATGAAGGTGTGCTGGGACTCCGCTTCGTCAAAGATGACGGCTTTGCTCTCGTGCTGGATGCGAATGGGATCATGGTGCGAGTATCCAAAGCCCCGGACTTCAAACCCGCACCGTTCACCATTCTGGGATGGAAGGTTTCAGGCATCGAGAAAGTAGTCGCGGGCCTGCAGGAAAAGGGTGTCCAGTTTGAGCGCTTCAGTTTTTTCCAACAAGACAAACTAGGGATTTGGACCGCTCCCACCGGCGACAAAGTAGCCTGGTTCAAAGATCCCGATGGAAACATCCTGTCAGTTTCAGAACACGTGTAATCTTCTAAGGACTGACCGCGTTGAAGCCAAACTGTCCAAGATCTGGGTTCACCGCGTATTAGTATGCCGATGACGGCTTACAAATCACCTCATGCCAGACAATGCTGAGGCCGCTCAGGCCTACCACGACGCCACCAAGCACTCCTACGACAGCGTCCGTGCCAACGCGCATTCTTTAGATTTTGCCAACCAGCCCTTACCGTTCAAGATTTATGCCACACTGGAGCCGCTTCGTTTGCCCGCCGAGGTCCGGCAAACCGGCGTAGCTGCGCTTTCTGCCATCGCCGAGAGCGTTCCACCCCAGACTATTGCCGCGCCAGATTTGGAGGCCGTGGCCCAACTCCTCTATCTTTCCGCTGGGATCACGCGACACAGGAAGTATCCGGGCGGTGAGATCTACTTTCGCGCCGCAGCCTGTACCGGGGCGCTCTATGAAGTCGAGCCGTATCTGGTTTGTGGCGACCTCGCCAATCTGGAGGCCGGTGTCTATCACTTCGCCGCCGCTGAGTTCGGCTTGCGCAAACTCCGCGCTGGAGATTATCGCGGCGTTGTGGCCGGAGCCACTGGCAACGAACCCGCCATCGCTCACGCGCCACTGATTGTCGTCTGTACCGGGACGTACTGGCGCAATGCGTGGAAATATCAGAACCGCACTTACCGCCATTTCGGCTGGGATAATGGCACGCTGCTCGCCAACCTGCTGGCGGTCGCCACCGCATTGGGTCTGCCGGCCAAGGTGGTATGCGGGTTCGTGGACGCGAGCGTGAACCGCCTGCTGGATGTCGATGCCCAACGCGAGGTGGCGTTTTCCTTGGTTGCCGTTGGCTACGACCCTTCACTTCCTCCACGCGCCCCGGAGGAAGTCACTCCTCTCGGCTTCGAAACTGTTCCGCTCTCTCGCCATGAGATTGACTATCCGCTGATGCGAGAAATACATGAGGCCTCGTCGCTGCGCGCCCCCGAAGAGGTTGCAGCGTGGCGCGGACGTACTCCGGTTACCAAGCTTCCGGAGTCCACGGGTCCTGTTGTTCAACTCCAGCCTTTATCCGACGCTGAAATACCTCGCGACTCCATCGAGCAGGTCATTCTGCGTCGCGGTTCGAGCCGCAAGTTTGCCCGGACCCCGATCACGTTGACGCAGCTCTCGACCATGCTGGACCGAGCTACCCGCAGCGTGCCCGCTGACTTTCTCGATCCCATCGGATCTCAGCTCAACCATCTCTACTTGATCGTAAATGCTGTGGAAGGTCTCGAGCCCGGAGCATATCTTTTCCGTCGCGACCGTGGACTGCTCGAGTCCCTGAAGCCGGGCAATTTTCGCGTCCAAGCCGGCTACCTTGGGTTAGAGCAATCGTTGCCTGCCGACGCGGCCGTCGACATCTTCTTCCTTGCGGACTTGCGGCCTATTCTGCAGCGCTTTGGCAATCGGGGGTATCGCGCCGTCCAGTTAGAAGCCGGTGTTCTCGGAGGGAAAATTTATCTTGGAGCCTACGCACAACACCTGGGCGCGACGGGCCTCACTTTTTACGACGATGAAGTGATTGGATTCTTCTCTCCGCACGCGGAAGGCAAGAGCGCGATTTTCCTGGTCGCGGTTGGTAACAGTGCCAGACCCAAACCGTAGGGCAGGCTAGTTTCGGGAAGGGCACGGCTTCAGCCGTGCCGCCTGTCTCCCCAGTGAGGGGGCTTTAGCCCCTGGCGGGAAACTTTTCCAAAACCATTTTCCCGACCGTGTCGAGAACCTGAAGTCAAGCTGACGGAACAGTGTCACCGCGAAGCCACGTTCCACCCGCTGACTTCAACCGTCGGCTTTGCTGCTCCTAATTCGCTGGCCTTGTACGTCGCGCTAATCTCACGCTTTTCACCCGGCAGCAGCGAGAAGTAGTTGTCTTCCCACAACACAGGCAGAATTTCCTTTCCACTGCTGCTGACTTTCAGTCGAACGAAAAACGCCAGACTCTTGCTGGGATTCTCCACAGTCACATGAGTGACCGCATCAGGTCCCTTGCGTTCACTAGCGCTGGTGAGATGCAGCTTGACCTTGGGCAACTGAGAAAGCGCTGTGTAATCGGCATAGGAGGCCGTCGGAGTCGTGTACCAGTTTGATTTTTCCCAATCCAGCGTCTCCGGTTTGGTTGAGAGCCAGTAGAAATTGGATCCCACGAGCTTACCGCTGGTATCCTCGAGTCGCAACGCCAGGAAGTAAGTGGGGCTCAAGTCCTGAATTTCTTTCAACGTCAAAACTTTATTCGTACTGTCCGCCGCTGCATCCAGCGTGGCCTGCTGCGAAAACTTCTCAGTCATGTCGAGGTTGAAAACTTTGGCCGTGAGCTTTAGATCCTTCGCATCTTCATATTGACTACTCACAACCCAAATCGAACCGTCATCATATGAATACACTGGATGCAGCGGCTCCATCGCCTTCTTCGCTCCAAAGTAGCCTCCGCCCGGTCGCAGATAAAAGTCGTACAGATGCCAGATCACCGACGGCCATGCATTGTTTAGCATCCACTGAATTACTCCAGTGGACGTGTACTTGTTCCGACTGTACGCTTCGAACATGGCGCGGATACCCTCGTATCCCATGAGCTGGGATTTGAAGGTGTAGTCCTCAACTCCTGTCGCGTTGCCGTATCGCGCATTCAAAGCGTCGGTGAATACGTGGATATCCTTGAACTCGCCGCCACCCGCGTGGTAGTTCCACCAATCGTCAATCGGCCACAGATGATCTTTCGGCAGCATCTCGCGCATGCTCTCGATGGGAGGCACCGCCGGCCCTGGACTGGTCTCAGTATTGAAGCCATAGGCTCCACCGCATCCGCCGGGATTGCAACTATGCGGCTGCGGCGCCTTGGAGTCAGTCAACCAATACGAGGGCGCAACGTATTCGTAAGGACCAGTCATCTTGACACCGCTGTCGCCAGTCACGGGAGTCGGCTTGCCGGTTGCCGACGACACCACTGGATTGGGCCAGCGCGTCTGCTTTTCAACGTTGAGATAAATCTGCTCTACATCCGGCGGCGGAGGACCATCGCTGCCATTCAGCCACATCACCAGGCTAGGATGGCTACGGATTCGATACAACTGATCGCGCAGTGATGTTTCCGCAATTTTAAAATCTTCAGGTTTCCATTTCGGCCAGTGCTCCCAGAAATCGCAGCAGCACCAGCCTGCCATGAGCAGGATTCCTTTGCGGTCCGCAAGATCGAAAAATTCCTGAGTTTCCAGCTTGCCTTCCAGCCGAACTGTGTTTAAGCCCATGTCCTGCACGTAACGGAGTTCATCTTCCAGTCGCTGAGAATTTTCGCGCAGCATCATGTCCGGCGACCAGCCTCCACCACGAATCAGAATTTTCTTTCCATTGATGGTAACGACGCGATGGTTGTCCGAACTGAGTTCTGAACTGATCTCGCGAATACCGAACTGAGTTTCTGCCCGGTCGGAAGCTTTCCCATCCACATCAAATTCCATGCTTAGCTTGTAAAGATTTGGTGTTCCCATCTGCGCCGGCCACCAAAGACGAGGATGGGCGATATTCAGCTGGGAGAATTTATCAGGTTCGAAAGCGATATCCTTGATTTCACCGGCAGCCAATTCCACGGGCTGAGAAAACTCGATGGACTCGATCCGCCCCTTCAGAGTGCCTTTCACCGGTTGGTTAGTAGCGTTCTTCAATAAGGCACTCACGGTCAGGTGCGCGTTGTCGTTTCCCGGAGAATCTACCTTGGACGCGACCGCGGGATACCGAACCGCCACCGGCCCGCTGGTCACTATATCCACGCTGCGCCACAATCCCATGTTCTTATCCGGAGGCGCGGGATTCCAATCCACAAAAGTAATGGCTAAATCAGTTTCCGCAGGAGCCCAGGTCTGCACCGCCAGTACATTCGCCTGTCCGGGCTTTGCTGCATCCGTGATATTGAACTCATAGGTGCGCCATGCGCCCGCCACATCCTCGGACTTTGCGATTTGTTTTCCATTCAGCCAAATATTGGCCCGATAGTTGATTCCGCCGAACTGCAGCCACGTGCTCTTCCCCTTAAAGCTGGCCGGAATCACGAACTGCTTGCGATACCACCACGAAACTGCGAACGGACTGTCCGGCTGCATGGGAAGATTCGAGAAATTCATGCCAATCGGATACGTAACTCCGGGGATGGAGCGCAGGTTCATGCCAAAGGCGGGATCGGGATACACCTTTTGCTTCACCAGAGCAGCGACCACCGTGGTCGGCACCGTGACCGCATACCACCCTGTCGGCTGGAAACGAGGCGCGGAAAGCACATCACCGCGCTGCTGCACCTTGGCGGAGGACTGCAGCGTCCATCCATCCCGCAAAGAAAGTTTGGACTCGGTTTGCGGATGCCGCGTTGGCGATTGCTGCGCAGAGAAGAGGGAGCAGAGAGAGCAGAACATCAGGCACAGTAAGCCGAATTTCATCAAGGCATTCTTCGGGCGGAAGATCAAGATCAGGTTCAAAGGCGCTCCATTGCCGCGACCCTCGGCGGCACTAAATTAAGTTAATTGATTCTGACAGCGGGTTAGCAACTAATAACACGTTTCAATGATTCGTTCCAATGCACTGACCGCAACCGTCGGCTGAATGCAACCGTCTGACCGCAACCGTCGGCCCTTGCAAGAACCCGACCCAGCCGCGAAGTGGCGTAAGAATGCAGCCCACGGCGCCAGCCGTGGGTAGTCATGCAACAACCGACCAGCCACGAAAGGGGCGACAGACACTGGCCCCAGAACAGCCAGAACCTTCGGGGGGTTATGTATTCCTTCATGAGAATATGTCTTGACAAGAATATGCTTGTTAAGGCATATTGGCACTCGCCATGATTGAGACCCTGAAAGCGCTGGGCGAGCCTAACCGTTTTCAAATCGTCGAACTGTTGCGGGACGGACCTCGGCCGGTCGGAGAAATGGTCCATCGGCTGCATCTGCGCCAACCGCAAGTTTCCAAACATCTGCGAGTGCTCAGCGACGCTGGACTGGTGGACGTCCGCGTGGACGCTCAGCGCAGAATTTATGCATTGCGTCCAGCGCCGCTCCAGGAGCTTGAAGTGTGGCTGGAGACATACCGGCGTCTCTGGGAGAGCAACTTTCAGCGCCTGGACACCCTGCTCCATGATCTTAAGCGCGCGGAGTTGAAGGCCAAGGAAAAGAAACGCGCTCGCACGAAGCGCCAACTAAGCGATAAAGGAGATCACCGATGACGAACCCTGGAAATCTGAAACTAACTACACGCGGCGACCGCGAGATCGTGATCACACGCGCCTTCGATGCTCCGCGCAAGCTGGTCTTCGACGCCTTCACCAAACCCGAGCTGGTCAAGCAGTGGTTGCTTGGACCGGACGGCTGGTCGATGCCGGTCTGCGAGATCGATTTGAAAGTGGGCGGCAAGTACCGCTACGTGTGGCGGCGCGACAAAGACGGAACTGAAATGGGGATGGGCGGCGTTTATCGCGAAATCGTAGCGCCGGAGCGCATTGTCGCCACCGAAAAGTTTGACCAGTCCTGGTACCCCGGCGAGGCACTTGGTACCTTCGTCCTGATCGAGCAGGCCGGAAAGACCACACTCACGGAGACGATTCTCTATGAGTCTCGCGAGGCGCGCGACGGTGTTCTTAAGTCCGGGATGGAAAAGGGAATAGTCGCGAGCTACGACCGGCTTGCAAGCCTATTGGAGAAAGCATGAACAAGAAGACTTTAAAAAGCATTGGCGCGGTGGTGGCAGGATTTGTCGTTGTCGTCGTTTTGTCCCTGGGCACGGATGTGGTGCTCCACGCAGCCGGAGTCTTTCCTCCGTGGGACCAGCGGATGTCAGACGCGCTCTTCCTGCTGGCGACGGTCTATCGCACCATCTACTGCATCGGGGGCAGCTACATAGCGGCGCGGCTTGCCCCCAATCGGCCCATGGCGCACGCCTTGGTGCTTGGCGTCATGGGCTTTATCATCAGTACCGCGGGTGCCGTGGCGACGTGGAACAGGGGACCGGAACTCGGGCCGCACTGGTATCCTGTCGCGCTCATCGTCACGGCGATCCCGTGCGCATGGCTGGGTGGCAAACTTCGCGTGATGCAGTTGCCCGCTCGCGTTGACGGCTGATGTCTGGGTCCATGCGTTTGCCCTATACTGGCGGCCATGAAGTGAGGGGCAATTTCCGGGATTGTTGTGCGTGCGATTGTGGCTATCTACTACCTGTTTTTCGCATTCCCGTGGTCGATCAGCTTTCGCTGGTTGCGATGATTTTCTGAAACTGAGCCGCTACTTCAGCGCGCTGATCCAAAGATCGAGCCTGGTCCGTTGGTTTATAATGGTGCATCCCGCCCATTTTTCTGGAGTCCTTAGATGATTCGATTTTTGCAAACTCCTGGTCCGATGCTGAAGATTATTCTCGGCGGAGTGCTGCTGATTATTTGCGGCTCAATGGTGATCACCCTTGTGCCCGGCGGCCTCGGCTCGGCCTTCGGCTTTGGCGCTCCCCCACGCGGTGTCGTGGCCAGAGTTGCCGGCGAGGACGTCACTACACTCGAAGTGCAGCGTGAGGCCCGGCAAATGTTGCGCCAGCAAATGCCAAAGGCCGGAGCTCAGGCCGCCATGTTGCTGCCCTTTTTCGCATCCCGGGCAGCCGACAACCTCATTAATCAGAAAGTTCTTCTCGTCGAAGCCGAGCGCCTAGGTTTGCGCGCCAACGATGAAGAGTTGCGCGACGAGCTGCAACACGGCCGCTACGCTCAGGTTTTCTTTCCGGAGGGCAAGTTCATTGGACAAGACGAGTACGAAGCCAGGCTTCGCCAGGCAGACATCAGCGTTCCCGAATTTGAGCAGGGAGTCAAATCCGAAATATTGTTCGACAAGCTGCGCAATTTAGTCACTGCCAGCGCGGCCGTCACGGATGCCGAAGTTCGTAAGGAATTTGAACGTCGCAACACCAAAGTCAAGTTTGACTATGCGGTGCTTCGCAAAGACGATCTGCTCAAAAACATTCATCCCGGCGATGCCGAGTTAAGGGCTTTCTACGAACGCAACAAGGGTACTTACAACAACTCGATTCCGGAAAAGCGCAAGCTCCGCTACGTGGTGCTCGAAACCGCCAAGGTGGAGGCTCAGACTGAGGTCACTCACGACGACCTGCAGGCCTACTACGACCAGCACCGCGACGAGTTCCGTGTTCCCGAGCAGGTGAACGTCCGCCACATTCTGATCAAGACGCCACTGCCAGGCACCGATGGAAAAGTAGACACAAAGGGAGCAGACGAAGCCCGCAAGAAAGCCGAAGACGTTCTTAAGCAAATAAAGTCCAGTGGAAATTTCGCGGAGCTCGCCAAAAAGTACTCCGAAGATCCCGGCAGCGCCAAAAATGGCGGTTCACTGGGCTGGATTGGCAAAGGCCGCACGGTTCCTGAATTTGAAAAAGCGGCGTTCTCGCTGCCCAAAGGTGGGACCAGCGATCTGGTGCAGAGCAGTTATGGTTTCCACATCATTCACGTGGACGATAAGCAAGACGCGCACCTGAAGACGCTGGAAGAAGTCAAAGATCAGATCCAGTCCGTCATTAAGCAACAAAAAGTCGCGCGCGCCGCCGATATCCAGGCCAGCGCCTTACTGACCCAGGCCCGCACTGCCGGCCTCGGTAAAGCCGCAGTCGCGCGAGGACTGCAAGTCATCAGCACCGATTTCGTCAGCCGCACCGATTCGCTTCCCGGAATCGGCAACTCACCCGAGTTCATGAACGCCGCCTTCGAGCAACGTGAGAAGTCGCCGCCGGACCAGGTACAGCTGCCGCAAGGGGTGGTCGTGTACGAAGTAACCGCGATCAAACCTCCGGCCACGCCAAGCTTTGAGGAAATTCGCAGCCGTGTGGAAACTGAATTCAAGAATGAGCGCGCCGCCGCCCTGCTTTCTCAAAAGACGAAAGAGCTTTCCGACCGCGCCAAAGCTCAGCACGATTTGAAAAAAGCTGCCAAAGAAGTCGGGGCCGCGGTTAAGACCACAGATTTCGTACTGCCCGACGGACAAGTCCCCGATCTTGGCAACCTGTCGGGGCCGGCCGCGGTCGTGTTCAGCATGAAGCCCGGCGAAATCAGTGTGCCGATTGAGAATGGCAACACCGGCGCGGTCCTCTCTTTGTTGGATAAGCAAGAGCCTTCGGCGCAGGATTTTGCCGCCAAAAAGGATCAGATCCGTGACTCTCTTCTTCAAAGTAAGCAGCAGGAACTCTTTGGGCTTTTCGTCCAGAACCTGCGCGAGCAGATGCAAAAATCGGGCAAGATCAAGATCAACGAAGACGAGATGAAAAGCTTGAGCCGCTCGCAAGCTCCTGAAGAAGGCTAGCAGCGCCGGTCCCCTTTCAAAATAATCGCAGTCCTCATTAAGAAAGTAGAAATGCCATTCCCGCGCTCCACTGGAATTCTGCTTCACCCAATTTCGCTGCCCTCTCGAGGTGGCATCGGGGATTTCGGTCCAGCAGCGTATCAATTCGTTGATTTCCTCGCCGCCGCGCGTCAGGGCCTATGGCAAGTGCTGCCGCTGGGTCCGCCGGCAAATGGAAATTCTCCCTATTCTTCGACCTCGGCCTTCGCCGGCAACCCGCTGCTGATCAGTCTGGAGCGTCTTGCAAGCCGTGGGTGGATTGATCACGCGCGCCTGACCGAATTGCCGGAGCGCGTCGATTTGATTGACTATCAGGACGTGCGCCAGCACAAGCTGCCTCTCCTCAGAGAAGCGGCCCGCAATTTCCTGGAGAGTGCTCCTGGAAGCGTGCAGGCTCGCTTTGAGCGCTTTTGCGCCGACAACGACTGGTGGCTGGAAGATTTCGTCCTCTTCGACGCTTTACGCGATCGTCATGGTGGCACGCCCTGGAATCAATGGTCACGTGAACTGGCACGCCGTGAACCGGAAGCGTTGGAAAGCGCTCGTGGCGCTCTCGCTACTGAACTGGCCCTCCGTCGAGTGATCCAGTTTGCTTTCTGGGAACAGTGGCACGCATTGCGTTTTTACTGCGCGCAGCAGTCCATCCGCGTCGTGGGAGACATCGCGATCTTCGTGGCTTACGACAGCGTCGATGTCTGGACCCACCGCGATCTTTTCCGCCTCAAAGAGAACCTCGAACCCGAAGTCGTTTCCGGCGTCCCTCCCGACGCCTTCAGCGCCAACGGCCAGCGCTGGGGAAATCCTCTCTACGATTGGAATGCGATGCGCGGCCGCGGCTACGATTGGTGGATTCGGCGTCTGCACTGGGCCACTCAAACCTGCGACTACATCCGCCTCGATCACTTTCGCGGATTCGAACAGTTCTGGGAGATTCCGGCCAACGAGCCGACCGCAATCAATGGCCGCTGGGTGGATGGTCCCAAGGATGATTTTTTCAACAAGCTGCGCGAAGCCCTGGGCGGATTGCCCTTCTTTGCTGAAGACCTGGGTTACATCACTCCCGAAGTCCACGCCCTCCGCGAGCGCCATCGCATTCCCGGCATGGCGGTTCTGCAATTTGGCTTTGGCGATCCCGGGGCTCACATGTACCTGCCTCACCGCCTCACCTCGGACCGCGTGGTCTATACCGGCACGCATGACAACGACACCACGCTAGGCTGGTGGAAGTCCAGCGCCACTGAAAACGAACGTCAGGCCGCCAAAGCCTACACAGGATGTTGCGAAGAGGGCATCAACTGGGCCCTGATCCGCGTGGCCCAAGCCTCAGTAGCAAGCCTTTCAGTAGTTCCGCTGCAGGATGTCTTAGGCTTAGGCAGCGAGGCGCGCCTGAATACGCCCAGCCGCCACGAAGGCAACTATCACTGGCGCTATCAGCCCGGATCATTGACTCACAATCTCTCCGAGAAACTGGCAGCGTTAGCTGAAGTTACCGACCGCTTGCCCCAGCCCGTCCCTCTACCCGCTGAAGAAGACTTTGCAGCATAGGTTCGCCTTAGAAAATTGTCATCCTGCGCGGAGCAGAGCGAATCGGTCACGAATCGCTCTGCGCAGTCGAAGGACCCCACGCCCTCTAATCCCTCCACGACAACCGCAAGGCATTCTCTAAGGTTTTTCGCGGAAAGAAAAAAGCCGGGATCTTTCCGACCCCGGCCCTAGTTGGCTGGTTGCCCGGATAAACTCGTGAACTTAAGCCGTACGCCGCGGACGCATAGTCAGATCCCGCACCTGCGTCAGGATACTCGACATCTGCATCCCATTCAGTTGCGACACGAAGGGAAGCATCTCCGCGATAAACTGATCTTTAATCAGCTCGCCAATTTCTTCCTGGCGATTACGTTCGCCGCCTGAGAGCAGATCAGGCACAGTCACCTCCAGCGCGCGCGCCAGCCGTTCCAGTGAGGAAAGGGTCGGAGTCGCTTTTTCATTTTCAATTTTGGAGACGTAAGTTCGCGGCACCGACATACGCAATGCCAACTGCCGCTGGCTAAGCCCGCCACGCAAGCGCAGCGAACGGATCGACGCCGCCAGGTTCAGGTGCCCGCGCCCGTGGCCATTGGACGGCATCATCTGCGGCGCCGGTGCGACCGCAACAATTTCCGGCTCTTCCTCGTCTAACGAGGCATGGCAACGCCGGCAAAGATCGTTGGAAGTACGAAATTGGACCAGCAGGCAGTGATCGCAACGAACAACTTCCCTTGAATCTACAGGTGCAAGGGTGGTAGCCATCAGGTGTGGGAGTTGCCAGAGCGGGGCTTCTCCTGGAACAATCGCAAATCTCATGCTGCCTCAGGGCAGCTCCGTGGAAGGGCACAACTCAAAGCGTGCCATGAAAGGGTACGGATTAGCCGTACCGCTCAGGGACAAGGGTACGGATTTAGCCGTGCCGCTCAGACGCTTTGAAAGGGCACGACTTTAGTCGTGCCGTCAACCCCGTCCAGCTCCGGGGCTTTAGCCCCTGAGGTTCGCGAAGTTCCAACCTGCAGCGTAATCTGCGGTACAACACCTGTGGATGTCAAGGGTATTCTGGGCCTAAACACGAAGTATCTTATTCAAAAACCAAAACCAACCGGCGAAAACCGGGAGAAAACAGGTAAGAAACCATGAATGATCGCGACGCAGCCTGGGGGTTACTAACTGAGTTCACCCAATCAGAAAGTTTGCGCAAACACGCCCTCGCCGTCGAAGCGTGCATGCGCGCCTACGCCAAAAAGTTTGGCGAGGATCAAGATCTCTGGGGGATCGTCGGCCTGATCCATGATTTCGACTACGAAAAATATCCCACCCCGGAAGAACACCCATACAAAGGAAACGAAATCTTGAAAGAGCGTGGCTACTCCGACGAAATCCGCCGCGCCATCATGTCCCACGCCGAGTACTCCGGCGTATCGCGCGACACTCGCATGGAAAAAGCTCTCTTCGCCTGCGACGAACTCGCAGGATTCATCACCGCCTGCGCCTTGGTTAAGCCCGGCAAGTCCCTGGCCGAAGTCGAGGCCAAGTCAGTCAGAAAAAAGATGAAAGACAAGGCCTTCGCCCGGAGCGTCAACCGCAACGACATAACCACCGGCGCCGCCGATCTGGGCGTGGATTTGGAGGAGCACATCGCGTTCTGCATCGAGGCGATGAAAGGGATCGCGAAAGAGTTGGGACTGGAGGGTGGGAAGGCCATTTACCAACGGTGACTCCGGCTAGGATGGCCGACGACGGTGTTCATTCCTCAAAGTAATCGGAATCAATACGTTTCATTACATATGATTTTACTTCTGAGACACCGATTCCATATGTGAATAGCAGGCCGGCCAAAGCAGCTCCGTCGATCAGTACGACTTTGTTATCGATGGTCTTTATGTACTCGCGAGCACTGTTTGCGAAGTCACTCGTCGTAATAAATATTCCCTTTCTAGCTCTCTTGCCCTGAAGTGCCCCAACGAACTGCTGGATATCCTGCCTATTTACACTTCGGTTGGACCAGCGTTTCGCCTGTACGTAGACAACATCTAAGCCCAATGCGTCCTCGTCAATTACGCCGTCTATGCCTTCGTCACCAGACTTTCCAATCGCACGGCCAGCCTCTTTGCGGGAGCCTCCGTAGCCCATTTTGAGCAGTAGGTCGATAACCAATTGTTCAAAAAATTCGGGTGAGCCGGCCTTAGCCCGGATCAACAAATCATTTTCGATTTCACCACGCAGCGCCAGATAGCTATTCTCTATGGCTTCCTCGGGGTCAAGGCCTTCCGTTTCGATCAGAGCGGCCTCCTCGCGGCGCTCCGGCTTTCGGTTCTTGAATTCTAAAAACTCCGGGAATTTCTGCAGGTACTTATTGTCAATTCCCCCGGACTCTCCTTGAGCGCAGCTAACCCTCGCTCCGTAATTTTCAGCAAGCCGCGACTTGGATATTCGAGTAGTCCGGCCTTCTTGAGGGACGTACGTGCCCACTCTAATCGATGAATTAGCCTATTCCTCCCGTCCGGGAGAGTTTCTTGCTTTAGGTTCTCTGGCAGCGAGAAGCGCTCCGCAACCTTGCCAGCTAGGTCACGAACGCGGTGCGGCTGCCGATCTGCTGCTATTTGCAACAGAGGGAACATCAACTGTTCGTATGTGGGTACCGTCATTGTCGGTTTACTAGCAACAGATTGAGCCATTCCGAAAGTCCTCCGCGAAAAACAGCAACGAAAGGCTACCCTATCGCAGAACCTCCGCCACCTTCCCACTCGCAATCACTTCCGCGATCCTCACGAAATCCTGATACATCACCCGATCCCGATCCATCGTCGGACACACTGCCCGGATGGCCGCATGTGCCGCCTGACCACGCTTAGAAGTTTTAAGCGGCGCCAAAAAATCCAAGGCCTGCGCCGCGGCCATGGCTTCGATCGCCATCACGTTCCGCGTGTTTTCGACAATTCGTTTCAGCTTCAGCGACGCTGTCATTCCCATCGAAACGTAATCTTCTTTATTGCCGGAAGTGGTAATCGAATCCACGGACGCGGGATGTGCAAGCACTTTGTTCTCGCTGGCGAGCGCCGCCGCTGTGACCTGCGGCATCATGAATCCTGAGTTCAGTCCTGCGCCCGGCGCCAGGAACGGGGGCAAGCCTTCATTCAATGCCGGATTCACCAGGCGCTCGATTCGCCGCTCGGAAATTCCCGCCAGCGCGCTGAGAGCGATGCCCAGAAAATCCAAAACAAACGCCAGCGGCTCCCCATGAAAGTTTCCGCCAGAAAGAACATCTCCCTCGCCATCGGCTTGCTTCGGGTTTTTCACGAAGACAAGAGGATTGTCCACCGCTGAATTCACTTCGATCTCCATCACTTCTCGGCAATGCGTAAGCGTGTCACGCACCGCACCGTGAACTTGCGGCATGCAGCGCAGAGAATACGCGTCCTGCACCCGATCGCAATCGCGATGGGAGTCGCGAAGCTGGCTGCCTTCCAGCATCTTGCGCAGATTCGTAGCCGTGGTGAGTTGTCCATTATGTGGGCGCACCTTATGAATACGTTCATCGAAGGCGACGTCGGTTCCGCGCAGTGCGTCTAGGGTGAGCGCGCCAATGACGTCCGCGGAGTCGACTAGCGTCTCTGTCGACAGCCACGCCAGAACTCCCACGGCCAGCATTCCTTGCGTGCCGTTGATCAGCGACACCGCTTCCTTGGCCTCGAGCACCAATGGCTTGATCTGGGCCCGACGCAGAGCCTCGGCACTAGCAATGCGCTGGCCCTTCTCGTCCACGCACTCGCCTTCGCCAATCAGCGACAGCGCCAGATGCGCCAGCGGCGCCAAATCGCCACTTGCACCCACGCTGCCCTGTGACGGCACCATCGGAGTTACGCCGCGATTCAGCATTTCGCAAAGCGCGTCGATGACGACGTACCGCACGCCTGAGTAGCCCTTGGAAAGAGAATTCGCGCGCAGCAGCATCATGGCGCGCGTTTCTGAGATGGACAGCGGTTCACCCACGCCCACCGAGTGTGATCGGACAAGATTCGTTTGCAGTTCGCGAATCTGATCGCCCGCAATGCGCGCATCGCTGAGCTTGCCTACGCCGGTGGTGATCGCATAAGAGACTTTATTGTTCGCCACCAGCGCATCGACGACGGCACGTGCCCGGTTGACTGCTTCCCGCGCATCTGGATCGAGCAGCACCGGACGGCGATCCACCGCTACTTCCCGCACAGCGTGCAGCGCCAGATCATTGCCGTTGATGTGAAGAGCTTTCATGAGAAGTCAGAACGTGGAAGTCAGAAATAGATCCTATCTTCCTACCGCAGCTCGAAAAGCTTTCATATACTTTTCCGGCAGCGGTGTCATCTTCATCGCCGCATCGGTGACAATGTGTGTGGTCTCACCTTCGGCCAGCAGCGTGCCATCGCCTGCACGCACCAGTTCATATCCAAAATGAATCACGGATTCCCGCACACCTTTTAGTTGTGTGCGCACAATGATTTCGTCGTCGTAATGTGCAGGTGCCTTGTACCGGCAACGAGCGTCCACTACCGCGATAAAGCATTGGTCTCGCTCTTCCATGTCACGATAAGAAAAGCCGAGCTGCCGCAATAACTCCACCCGGCCAACTTCGAACCATATGAAATGGTTGGCATGATAGACCACACCCATCTGATCGGTCTCGGCGTAACGAACCCGCAGCCGGCTTTCACAAATCACAGGATCGCTGTTGCTCACTCGCTGCTCCAGCGCGGCTTGCGTTTTTCCAGAAATGATGTGATTCCCTCGCGAAAATTCTTGGTAGCGCGAATCGCAGCATTCTCCTGTACCGCGGCCTCGATCTGCTTGTCCAGTTCAGTGCGGGCATGATCGCTCAATAGTCTCTTGGTCATGGCCAGCGACGTCGGACTATTCTCCATGATCTGCGCCGCCAGTTCCCGCGCTCGCGTCATGAGCCGGTCTGCTGGTACAGCTTCATTAATCAGCCCCATGCGATGTGCTTCCTCCACTCCAATGATCCTCCCAGTGAGTAACAGATCGCGGGCATGCTTTTCGCCAACCTGGCGCAGCAGGAAGGTGGAAACAATCGCTGGAACAAATCCGATCTTCACTTCCGTATAACCGAACTTTGCTTCGGGAACGGCCAGCGTGAAATCGCACAGCACAGCCAATCCCGTGCCCCCAGCGATCGCCGCACCATTCACCGCCGCAATCGTTACTTTGGGAAATTCGTAGAGCGCGCGGAACAACCGGACCATGGTCTCAGAATCTTTCAAGTTTTGTTCCGGAGTACGCTCGATCAGCGATTTCAAATTCTCCAGATCCATCCCAGAGCAGAACGCCTTGCCCGCGCCAGTCAGAATGAGTACCAATGCTGACGATTTCGCAACTTCATCCAGCGCCCGCAGCAAATCGTCAATCAATTCGAAACTGATGGCATTTCGCTTCTCCGGCCGATTCAGCGTCAGAGTAGCGACGCGGTCATCGTATGTGAGTTGCAGAGTTGTGAAATTCATTTTCTCGACAATATACGATTTGTCATGCTGAATGCAGCGGGGAAGTACCTCTAATCCGCCGCCGAAGAATCTGTGTATCTGGCGCCCAACTCCGTCGAAACTCGCAACAGCGTGTCGAGGGGCTTGAGTGCAGGTAGAGCAGCCCCACGTCCCTGCAGCGCTTCCAGCACTTTTTCCGTCGGAATATTGCCCACCAACGCATCTTGCGCAAAGGGACAACCGCCCAAACCACCCAGCGCAGAATCAAAACGCCGGCAACCGGCATCGTATGCCGCTAATATTTTTTCCGCAGCCTGATCTGGACGGCTGTGCAGATGCACTCCAATTTCCAGATAGTCGTACTTGGACATCACTGCAGAAACTAATTCTCCAATCTGTGCCGGCCCAGCCAGGCCAACCGTATCCGCCAGCGAAATCGTTCGCACCCCATAAGATTCGAGAAGATCGATAGCATCGATCACTTCGCCCACATTCCAAGGATCGCCATAAGGGTTCCCAAACGCCATCGAAATATAAACCACCGTGTTGAGCCCCGCCTCTTCACCTTTTTGCTTAATCTTTTCCAGTACGTCGATTGCGTCTTCCAATGTCTGATTCTGATTGTTTTTC
>Ga0209239_1000841_pt1 | contig 17949 bp, 13 predicted proteins | sample GraSoi013_2_20cm_FD_185824 | JGI IMG/M metagenome (GOLD analysis project Ga0209239, IMG submission 185824) | Grasslands soil microbial communities from the Angelo Coastal Reserve, California, USA - Sample 10_02_2013_2_20cm (SPAdes) (version 2) | ecosystem: Environmental > Terrestrial > Soil >...
CAAGGATGAATACGAGGTCGCCCGCCTCTATGCCGACGAGTCATTCGCCAAGCAGGTGAGGAACGAGGTCGGCGGGGAGCACCTGCGCCTCTACGTGCACCTTGCGCCGCCGCTTCTTGCCCGCGCCGACAAGGTCACCGGCGAGCCCAAGAAAATGACGTTCGGGCCGTGGATCTTCCCGCTGTTTCGTCTGCTCGCGAAATTCAAATTTCTGCGCGGCACTGCCTTCGATCCGTTCGGCTACTCCAACGAGCGCAGGACCGAACGCGCGCTCGTGCGCGATTACGAGACCCTGCTCGAGGAGGTGCTGGCGCGGCTCAACGGCGACAACCACCATATCGCGGTCGCGCTCGCCGCGATTCCAGAAAAAATCCGCGGCTTCGGCCACGTCAAGATGCGGCATCTCAAGGCCGCCAAGGCCGACGAAGCCGCGCTGCTCGATCAACTGCGTTCCGGGGTGGCGCCGCTGCTCAAAGCGGCGGAATAGCCCCGAACCAGCCCTAGGTGCCGGCTCTCGAACGGCCACGCGAGGCACCGAGCCTACACGAAGTGCTGACTTGACCTCGGCTCGAGCCCATTTTCTTATGTGCTGACAACAATCTGCCGGGAAACGGCAATGGGCCTTGCGGCCCGCGGGACTGGACGCGGTGAAAGGGAGGATTACCGTGGCGAGCGAACCCGCGCGCGCGGACACGTTCCCCAAGCTCTTGATGCGCAATGCCCGCGCTTATGCGGGCCGGCCGGCCTATCGCCACAAGGACCTCGGCATTTGGCAGGTGTGGACCTGGGCGCAGGTGCTCGACGAAGTGCGCGCCTTTTCCGTCGGTCTGCGCGAGCTCGGCCTCGAGCGCGACGACAAGGTGGCGATCGTCGGCTCCAACCGGCCGCGTCTCTACTGGGCGATGTGCGCGGCGCAAGCGTTGGGCGCCGTGCCGGTGCCGATCTACGCCGATTCGGTCGCCGAGGAGATGGCCTACATTCTCGAACATGCCGAGGTGACGATCGCGGTGGTCGAAGACCAGGAGCAAGTCGACAAGCTGCTTTCGATCGCGGATCGGCTGCCGCGCCTCTCATTCGTCCTCTACGACGAGCCGCGCGGGCTGCGCGACTACGACCACCAGCGGCTCAGGTGGATCGCCGATGTGCAGAAGCTCGGCCGCGACAGCCTCGCCGCCGATGCGCAGGGCCTGCAGCGATGGGAGGCTGCCGTCGCGGCGGGGAGAGGCGAGGATCTCGCCGTCATGCTCTACACCTCCGGCACCACCGGGCGGCCTAAGGGCGTCATGCTGACCTTCGACAATCTCGTCATTTCGGCGGTCAACGGGAATAAGTTCGACAGCCTCGGCCCCGACGAAGAGGTCGTCGCCTATCTGCCGCTCGCCTGGGTCGGCGATCACGTGTTTTCCTATGCGCAGCCGTTCACCGCGGGCTTTTGCGTCAACTGTCCGGAGAGCCCGGAAACCGTGAGCGAAGATCGCCGCGAAATCGGAACCACCTACGCGTTTGCGCCTCCGCGCATCTACGAGAACCTCATCACACTGACCATGGTGCGCATGGAGGACGCGGGGCGTTTGAAGCGGAACATGTTCCATTACTTCATCGCGGTGGCGCGGCGCTGGGGCGAGAAAATCCTCAACCGGGAGAAAGTGCCCCTGCACGGTCGGTTCTTGTACTGGCTCGGGGAGCGGCTGGTGTACGGGCCGCTCAAGAATCGGCTCGGCGTGTCGCGCATCCGCCTCGCCTACACGGCAGGCGAGGCGATCGGCCCGGAAATCTTCCGCTTCTGGCGCTCGCTCGGTGTCAATCTCAAGCAGCTCTATGGGCAGACCGAGGCGTCGGTCTACATCACCGCCCAGCCCGACGGTGAGATTTACGCCGACACCGTGGGCAAGCCGAATATCGGTGTCGATATCAAGGTCGCGGAGAACGGCGAGGTGCTGTTCAAGTCGCCCGGCGTATTCGCGGGCTACTACAAGGATCCGCAGAAGACGGCGGAGACCAAGACTCGCGACGGATGGGTGCATACCGGCGATGCCGGCTTCATCGATACCAAGACCGGCCATCTCAAGATCATCGACCGGGCCAAGGACGTCGGGCGCCTCAACGACGGTTCGCTGCTCGCGCCGAAATACATCGAGAACAAGCTCAAGTTCTATCCCAACATCCGCGAGGCCGTGGTCTACGGCGACAAGCGCGACTTCGTCTGCGCCATGTTGAACATCGACCTCACCGCGGTCGGAAACTGGGCCGAGCGCAACAACATCGTCTATGGCTCCTATCAGGAGCTGGCGGGACATCCACGGGTCTACGACATGCTCGCGGAGCATGTGGAGGAGGTGAACCGGTCATTGGCGGAGGAGGAGGCCATGGCCGGAGCACGGATTCGGCGTTTTCTGATTTTGCACAAGGAACTCGACGCCGACGACGGCGAAGTCACCCGCACGCAAAAGGTCCGCCGCGGCTTCGTCGCCGAGCGGTATGCCCCTTTGATCACCGCGCTCTACAGCGGGGCCCGCGAGGCCGACATTTCCACCGAGGTGACGTTCGAGGACGGCCGCAAGGGCATGCTCTCCGCGCGCATCAAAATCCGCGACGTGCGGACGGTGCCGGTGCAGGCGATGGAGAAAGCGGCGTGAGGGCGCCGAGCGGGCAGGACATCGTGGCTGGCGACGTCCTGCTCGCAGTCGAGAACGTCTCGCTCGCATTCGGCGGCATCAAGGCAGTCAGCGGCGTTTCCTTCGATATCCGCAAAGGCGAGATCCGCGCCATTATCGGCCCCAACGGCGCGGGCAAGACCTCGCTGCTCAACGTCATCAACGGCTTCTATCACCCGCAGCAGGGCCGCATCATTTTCAAGGGCAAGCCGCGCTCGGCCATGCGGCCCTACGAAGCGGCGCTGGGTGGCATTGCCCGCACGTTCCAGAACGTGGCGCTGTTCAAGGGCATGACCGCGCTCGACAACATCATGGCGGGGCGCACGCTGAAGATGCGCCGCGGCTTCTTCTGGCAGCTGTTGCGCGTAGGTCCTGCGCTTGCGGAAGAGATCGAGCAGCGCCACCGGGTCGAGGAGATCATCGACTTTCTCAAGATTCAGCACGTCCGCAAGATCCAGGTCGGCAAGCTCCCTTACGGGCTGCAGAAGCGGGTGGAGCTCGGCCGTGCGCTTGCCATGGAACCCGACCTGCTTCTGCCCGACGAGCCGATGGCGGGAATGAATCTCGAGGAAAAGGAGGACATGTGCCGCTTTATCCTCGACGTCAACGCGCACTACGGCACCACCATCGCCCTGATCGAGCATGACATGGGCGTGGTGATGGATCTGTCCGAGCGCGTGCTGGTGCTCGATCACGGCATCAAGATCGCCGACGGCTCCCCGGCCGCGGTCCAGGCCGATCAGGCGGTGATCGACGCCTATCTTGGCCTGAGCCATTGAGGGCGCGATGCTTGGCCCCGTTCTCGAAACCCTGATCGGCGGCCTCATGACCGGGGTGCTCTACTCCTTGGTCGCGCTCGGCTTCGTGCTGATCTTCAAGGCTTCCGGCGTATTCAACTTCGCGCAAGGGGCGATGGTGCTGTTCGCCGCGTTGTCGTTTGCGCGGCTGTCCGAGTTCATGCCGCTCGTGCTCGCGTTCGCGCTCTCCGTCCTCATCATGATTGCGCTTGCCTATGCAATCGAGTTTCTGGTTCTGCGCCACCTGGTCAACCAGGAAGGGATCATCCTGTTCATGGCGACGCTCGGGATCGCCTACTTTCTCGAAGGATTCGGGCAGAGCATCTGGGGCAGCGACATCTACAAGATCGGGCTGGGGCTGCCGACGAATCCGATTTTCATTCTCGAGTCCGTCTTTCCCGGCGGGCTCTTGATCGATCCCGTCGAGCTCATCGCCGCGATCATCTGCGCCGTGATGGTGCTCGTGCTGGCGGTGTTCTTTCAGGTCACGCGGGTCGGCCGGGCGTTGCGCGCGGTCGCCGACGATCACCAGGCCGCGCAATCGGTCGGCATCCCGCTCAATCAGATTTGGCTGATGGTGTGGGCGGTATCGGGACTCGTCGCCCTGGTTGCCGGCATGATGTGGGGCGCCAAGCTCGGCGTGCAGTTCTCGCTTTCGCTCATCGCGCTCAAGGCGCTGCCGGTGCTCATCCTCGGCGGCTTCACCTCGATCCCGGGCGCGATCGTCGGCGGGCTGATCATCGGGGCGGGCGAAAAGCTCGCCGAGGTGCTGCTCAGCCCCGTGCTCATCCGCACCTTCGATCTTGCCGGCGGCGGCATCGAGAACTGGTTCGCCTACGTGCTCGCGCTTGTGTTCCTGCTCATTCGCCCGCAGGGCCTGTTCGGCGAGCGCATCATCGAGCGAGTGTGACGCCCATGCTCTACCGCGAAGTCGGCCAGTTCAAGACCTCGTACTCCGCCGATCAGGCGATCTTTCCGATCGCGCAGGATCGCTGGTTCGTGGTCGCTCTCGTCGCGTTTGCGTTTCTCGCCGTGCCGCTGTTCGCCAGCCAGTATCTCTACACCGAAGTGCTGATCCCGGTGCTCATCCTCTCGATCGCCGCAGTCGGGCTCAACCTCCTCACCGGCTATTGCGGCCAGCTCTCGCTCGGCTCCGGGGGCTTCATGGCAGTCGGCGCCTATGCCGCCTATAACCTCGCGCTGCGGCTGCCGCAGACCAACATCATTCTGGTGTTCCTGTTCGCCGGCGTCATGGCGATGCTGGTCGGCCTTCTCTTCGGGCTTCCCTCGCTGCGCATCAAGGGCTTTTACCTCGCGGTCGCGACGCTCGCGTCCCAGTTCTTCCTCGAATGGGCCTTCGCGCGCGTCAAATGGTTCACCAACTACGCGCCCTCCGGCTCGGTCGCGGTCGGTCGGATCGAGCTGTTTGGATTTCCGATCGACACGCCGGCCAAGACCTACATCTTCGTGCTCGCGATTGTGGTCGTGCTCACCCTCGCCGCGAAGAATCTGGTGCGCGGCCGGATCGGGCGCATGTGGATGGCCATTCGCGACATGGATATCGCGGCCGAGATCATCGGCATCAGGCCATTGCATGCCAAGCTCTCGGCCTTCGCCGTCTCATCATTCTATATCGGGGTCGCCGGCGCGCTGTGGGGCTTTCTGCGGCTCGGCTCGTGGGAGCCGTTGGCGTTCGATGTCAATCGCTCATTCCAGGTGCTGTTCATGATCATCATCGGCGGACTCGGCACCCTCTTGGGGTCGTTTCTCGGCGCCGCTTTCATCGTGCTGGTACCGATCGTTCTCAACCAGCTGCCATCCTGGCTCGGGATTGGCATGTCGACCGACACGATCTCGCACATCGAGTTCATGCTGTTCGGGGCAATCATCGTGTTCTTCCTGATCGCCGAGCCGCACGGCCTGGCGCGGCTTTGGGCGATCGCAAAGGAGAAGCTTCGGCTGTGGCCCTTCCCGTATTGAGGCCGCGACAATTCGCAGGCACACTCGGGCTCAAAGCCGGGGTAGAACCCCCGCAATGGCTGGCCGGCAACGGCCCGGCGCGTCAATGGAGGAATGCCTATGACTGGCAAGACGATGAGTGGAAAACACGCCGGGATCGCGCTCGCGGCGCTGTTGGGCGTCCTGGCGACGGCTGCGCCGGCGCTGGCGCAGAACGAGCAGTTCGTCCCCAACCTGGTGTATCGGACCGGCGCCTACGCACCGAACGGCGTTCCTTTCGCCAACGGCATCGCCGACTACTACAAGCTCATCAATGAGCGCGACGGCGGCATCAACGGCGTCAAGATCGTATGGGAGGAATGCGACACCGGCTATGCCACCGACCGCGGCGTGGAGTGCTACGAGCGGCTCAAGGGCAAAGGCCCCACCGGCGCCGCCTACGTCATCCCGCTCTCGACCGGCATCACGTTTGCGCTGACGGAGAAGGCACCGGTCGACAAGATTCCGATCATCTCCATGGGCTACGGCCGCTCGGAGTCGCGCGACGGCTCGGTGTTCCAGTGGAACTTCCCGCTGCTCGGCACCTATTGGACGGCGGCCGACATCATCCTGCAGCACATCGCCAAGAAGGAGGGCGGGTTCGACAAGCTCAAGGGCAAGAAGATCGCCCTCGTCTATCACGACTCGCCCTACGGCAAGGAGCCGATCGCGCTGCTGCAGAAGCGCGCGCAGATGCACGGATTCGAGCCTCTGCTGCTGCCGGTGACGCATCCCGGCGTCGAACAGAAGGCAACCTGGCTGCAGATCCGCCAGAACCGTCCCGACTACGTGCTGCTCTGGGGCTGGGGCGTGATGAATTCGACCGCTATCAAGGAGGCGGTTGCCGTCGGCTATCCGCGTGAAAAGATGTACGGCGTGTGGTGGTCGGGTGCCGAGCAGGACGTGCGGCCCGCCGAGGACGGCGCCAAGGGATACAACTCCGCTGCCCTTCAGCACACCGCAGGTCAGTTCAAGCTGCACGAGGATCTCAAAAAGTACGTCTACGACAAGGGTCAAGGCACGGCGAAATGGGAGGACACCGGCGAGATCCTCTATGTGCGTGGATTGATCAACGCCATGCTCGGCGTCGAGGCGATTCGCACCGCGCAGGAGAGGTTCGGCAAGAAGCCGCTCACCGGCGAGCAGGTGCGCTGGGGCCTCGAAAACCTCGACATCAGCGCCGATCGCATCAAGCAGCTCGGCTTCGAGGGCGAACTGCGGCCGATCAAGGTGTCCTGCGCCGATCATGAGGGCACGCGCACGGGTCGCATCCAGACCTGGGACGGCAAAAAATGGAATATCGCGTCGGATTGGCTCACGTCCGACGACTCGGTGATCGCTCCCATGGTCAAGGAGGCCGCGGCAAAGTATGCGGCTGAAAAGAAGCTCACGCCCGGGTGTCTCGTGACGAACTGATGGGCTCCGATCGCAATTTGCAGGGGGCGGCGATGCCGCCTCCTGCTCCCGCTGCGAGCGCAGGCGCGGATCGCGTCGCAGCGACACCGTCCGCGACGCCGATCCTTTCGGTCAACAATATCGAGGTGGTCTACGATCACGTCATCCTCGTGCTCAAGGGGGTGTCGCTTACGGTTCCCAAGGGCCAGATCGTCGCGCTCCTTGGCGCCAACGGCGCCGGCAAATCGACCACGCTGAAGGCAATCTCCAATCTCCTGTCCGCCGAGCGCGGGGAAGTAACCAAAGGCTCCATCATTTTCGACGGCGAGGAGGCGCATGCACGCTCGCCGAACGAGCTGGTGCGGCGCGGCTGTATCCAGGTGATGGAAGGGCGGCATTGTTTCGCGCACCTCTCGGTCGAGGAGAACCTCCTGACGGGTGCGTTCACGCGCGGCCACGCTGGCGCGGCCATCCGGCACGACCTCGATCTCGTCTATTCCTATTTTCCGCGGCTCAAGGAGCGCCGCGGCGCCCTTGCCGGCTACATCTCCGGCGGTGAGCAGCAGATGTGCGCGATCGGACGCGCCCTGATGTCGCGACCGAAGATGATTCTGCTGGACGAGCCTTCGATGGGGCTCGCGCCGCAGCTCGTCGAGGAGATTTTCAAGATCGTCGGCGACCTCAATGCCAAGGAAGGTGTTTCGTTCCTGCTCGCGGAGCAGAACACCCGCATGGCATTGAAATACGCGCGGTATGGGTATGTGCTGGAGAACGGCCGCGTGGTGCTCGACGGTGACGCGAAAACGCTAGGTGAGAACGAGGACGTCAAGGAGTTCTATCTCGGCATTGCCGAAGGCCGGCGCAAGTCGTTCCGCGAGGGCAAGCACTACCGGCGGCGCAAGCGCTGGCTGGCATAGCTCGATGGCGTTGTGACAAGTCTTGGGCGTGACGCCTGAAAGCATAAGTGCGGGACCATGCGTTACGAGCACTACGATTCGCTCGAGACCCGCGATCCCGACGATCGCGAGCGTGAATTTTCGAGCAAGTTACCCGACCTCATCACGATTGCTTTGCGTGCACCGGGATGGGCAACCCAACTCGCCGGCATCGATCCGCATGCCGTGACCTCGCGAGCGCATCTCGCCAAGCTCCCAGTGCTACGCAAATCCGAACTCGTGACGCGGCAAAAGGCGATCCCACCGTTCGGTGGCTTCAACGTCACGGCGCCCGCTCAGCTGCGGCGGCTGTTGATGTCGCCGGGGCCGATCTTTGAGCCGGAGGGCAAAGGCAAAGATTTTTGGGGTGCGGCGCGCATGCTTTTCGCCGCGGGCTTCCGCTCGGGCGACGTCGTGCACAATTCCTTTTCCTATCATCTCACCCCCGGCGGCTTCATCATGGAGTCGGGCGCGCATGCGCTGGGTTGTGCGGTCATCCCCGCCGGCACCGGCAATACCGAGCAGCAGCTCGAGGCGATCGCGCATTTCAAGCCGAGCGGCTATCTCGGCACGCCGGATTACTTGAAGATTCTGCTCGATGCCGCGGCCAAAGCCGGGAAGGACGCGTCCTCGCTCAGGCGCGCACTCGTCTCGGGTGCCGCGCTGCCACACTCGCTGCGCCAGGAATTGGCGGCGCGCGGCGTCGAGGTGCGCCAATGCTACGCGACGGCCGATCTGGGAGTCATCGCCTACGAGAGCCAGGGCGGCGAAGGCATGATCGTCAACGAAACCTTGTTGGTCGAGATCGTGCGGCCGGGCACCGGCGATCCGGTCGCGGCCGGCGAGGTCGGTGAGGTCGTCGTCACCTCGTTCAACCCCGACTATCCCATGATCCGGCTCGCGACTGGCGACCTCTCCGCGGTGCTGCCGGGTCGCTCGCCTTGCGGGCGCACCAACACGCGGCTTGCGGGTTGGATGGGCCGCGCCGACCAGACCACCAAGGTCAAGGGCATGTTCGTGCACCCCGCGCAGGTGGCGGAAATCGGGAAGCGTCATTCTGAGCTCGGGCGATTGCGGCTGGTGGTTACGCGCGCGGGCGAGCAGGATGCCATGATGTTGATGGCCGAATGCACCGCGCCGGCCGCGCCCTTGCAGGAGGCGCTCGTCGCGACATTGCGCGCGGTGACGAAGCTCGGCGGCGAGGTGAAGTTGGTTGCGCCGGGCAGCCTGCCCAATGATGGCAAGGTGATCGCGGACGAGCGGCCGGTGGGATGACTCGCCGATTTTATCTCCGTTCGTCCTCGCCGCGGCGTTTCCCGTCAGGCAGCATTTGATCTGCAATCAAATAGATGTCATTGACCAGCAGGAAGCTGACGCGCGCGGTCTCGGCACAGGCCGAACCGGCGCAGAGGAGCGCGATGAGCAGGGCCGACGGCGAAACGGCGAAGGGCGGACATGACGGGGAAGCAGGCCTTCAATCGGATGCGGTGGGCTTGCGTGCTTAGCACGCGGGCGCGGCAGGCCGCCACGGCGGATGCTGTGTCGCGATGAACGAAGTCTTGTCCAGCGCGCCGGCAGCAGCGAGCACCGGCGAGTATGCGCCGGTTGCGAGCGGCAAGATCGCCGTGCTGTTGGTCAATCTCGGCACGCCGGAGGCGGCCGATGCCGGCGCGGTACGCCGCTATCTCAAGGAATTTCTTACCGATCCGCGCGTCATCGAGGATCAGGGGCCGCTGTGGCAGCTCGTTCTCAATGGAATCGTCCTGCCGATCCGGCCGCGGAAAAAGGCGCGCGACTACGCCAAGATCTGGAATCACGAAAGGAACGAATCCCCGCTCAAGACCATCACGCGCTCGCAGGCCGAGAAGCTTGCCCGCGCGCTCGGGCCGGTGGGCAAGCACCTCGTGGTCGACTGGGCGATGCGCTACGGCAGCCCTTCGATTGCCTCAAGACTCGGGGAGCTGGTCGCGCAAGGCTGCGAGCGCATTCTCGTCATTCCGCTGTATCCGCAATACTGCGCGGCAACGACTGCGACCGCGTGCGACGAGGTTTTTCGTGCACTCATGAGGATGCGCTTTCAGCCGTCGGTGCGCATCGCGCCGCCCTATTACAACGACACGGTTTATATCGAAGCGCTGGGATCCTCGACCGGGGCGGAACTCTCCCAGCTCGGTTTCAAGCCGGAGGTCGTCCTCGCCTCCTTCCACGGCGTGCCGAAAGCCTACGTGGACAATGGCGACCCCTACTATGCCCATTGTGTCGAGACCACGCGGCTCCTGCGCGAGCGGCTCAATCTCGACGAGGCGAAATTGGTGATGACGTTTCAGTCGCGGTTCGGCCGCGGCAAATGGCTCGAGCCCGCAACCAATCGCACCATCAGGAAGCTTGCCAAAGAGGGGGTCAAGAATCTTGCGGTGATCACGCCGGGCTTCTCGGCCGATTGTCTGGAAACACTCGAGGAGATCGCCATCGAGAACGCGCGTCTCTTCAAGAAATCCGGAGGCGAGAATTTCGCGGCCATACCCTGCCTCAACGACAGCGCGCCCGGCATGCTGGTGATCTGGCAGATGGCGCTACGGGAGCTCAAGGGCTGGGCGTGAAGGCCGAATATCGTGATACTGGCTGGGTGCGCGCTGGCGCCGAGCAACCTTCTCGCCGCATGCGTGGTATTTGTCGCACGTTCGGCGTAGCGTCGCCGTAATGGGAGTGCCGATGCCTCGACCCTGGTCGGAACAACGGAAGAAACGCCTGTCGGCGTTGCAGGCCGCGGGCCGCGGCGCCGACGAGATCGCGACGGCGCTCGGCTTGCGGCGCGAGCAGGTGGTCGCCCGACTCAAGCTCATCGCCAGTTGGGAGCGCAACCGGGAGAATTTCGCCAAGGCGATGAGGAAACGGGCGCATGCGCGCCTGGCGCGGGCGCGAAAGGCGATCGCAGGCATGCGGAAAGCGATGGCGAAGGGCATGCCTCGCAATCAGGCCATATCCAAAGCTTACGACGCCGGGGCGACCTGGCGGGAAATCGGCGAGCATTTTGGAATCACTGCGGAGGCCGCCAGCGCCGCCGGGCGGAGATATCGCGGGGGTAAGCGTCCCGCGAAAGCGCGCAAGCGCCGCGCGCGCGCCTAGACACTGAGGCGATCTGGTGGGGCGCGGGAGCGTCCTCATCCTGAGGAGCGCGCGTGCTGCGGCGGTCCCGCAGATTCGAATAGGAGTACGCGCGTCACGAAGGATGAGGACCGCCCTCATGCTTCGAGACGCATCGTAGCGCGACTGTGCCTATGGAAGCATCTGCGCCCGCTGCCGCTGCGATGCTCGTCAGCATGAGGGCGAGAGGGCTTCGTTTCAGTGATTACCGCTAATCAGGCAACTCCGGCGCGCAGCAGATCGTGGAAGTGCACGACCCCCACCGGCCTGCCGGCATCGACCACGATCAGTTGCGTCTTCTTCATCGAGTTGAGCAGCTCGAGCGCCTCGGTGACAAGCTGATCGGGCTGCACGGTCTTCGGCTCCGACGTCATCACTTCCTCGACCTTGAGATCGAGCAAATTGGCGCTCATGTGCCGCCGCAGGTCCCCGTCCGTGATGATGCCCACGAGCAGCCCACGGCTGTCGGTGATGCCGACGCAGCCGAACGTCTTGGCCGTCATCTCGGCGATCGCCTCCGACATGCTGGTGCCGACCGTGGCGAGCGGGATCTCGCTGCCGGTGTGCATGATGTCGCGCACGAACTTGAGCATCGCGCCCAGGCGACCGCCCGGATGCAATCTGCTGAAGTCGACGGCGGTGAAGCCTCGGCTCTCCAACAGAGCGATGGCCAGCGCGTCGCCGAGCGCGGCCTGCATGAGCGTCGAAGTGGTGGGAGCGAGGTTGTGTGGGCAGGCTTCCCGCGCCTGCGGCACCGCGAGCACGACATCTGCCGCTCGGCCGAGCGTGCTGTCGCTCACCGCGGTAACGGCAATGAGCCCGATGCGGAAGCGGCGCGAGTAGTCGATCAGATCCTTGAGTTCGACCGTCTCTCCCGACCACGACAGCGCCATGATGACGTCGTCGGGCGTGATCATGCCGAGATCGCCGTGACTTGCTTCGCTGGGATGTACGAAAAACGCCGGCGTGCCCGTGGACGCGAATGTCGCCGCGATTTTGCGCGCGACGTGCCCCGATTTGCCCATGCCGGTCACGATCAACCGGCCCTGCGCGCCGGAGATCAACTCCACGGCGGCTATGAAGGCACGGCCGAGCCCGTCGTGAATGGCGGCTGAGAGTGTGGTGATGCCCGTCGCCTCGACCTCGAGCGTTCGCACCGCCGAGGCGATCAGGTCGCCGCTGCGCGCGCTCGTACGTCGTTCGGTGCTAAGCGCCTTGGGCATCACGGTCCGACAACATGGAAGCAGGCCGTCAGGCGACCCTGCGCCGCCCACGGTTATTACTATATCCGCTTTCTGTTGGTTAACCAAAGCATAACCGGCCGCATCCGTGCGGGGCTAGCCATTGCCGAGCAGGCGCTTGAGTTCGGCGCGCATCGCCGGCGCGATATCGCTGCGTTCGAGCGCATAGGCGATATTGGCCGCAAGAAAACCCACCTTCGACCCGCAATCAAAGCTCCTACCCTCGAATTCCAGCGCGTAGAACGGCTGTGTTCTCGCGAGTTCGATCATCGCGTCGGTGAGCTGAATTTCGTCGCCTGCGCCGCGCTTTTCGGTGGCAAGGATGTCGAAGATCTCGGGCTGCAGGATATAGCGGCCGGTGATGATGAGGTTTGACGGCGCCCTTTCTCGCGCAGGTTTCTCCACCATTTGCTTGACCGAGAACAGATTGCCGCTGCGCTCGCCGATGCCGATCACCCCATACATGTGCAGCCGCTCGGCCGCCATTTGTTCGACGGCAATGATATTCGCGTTCTCGGCGAGATCGCGCCCCGCATCGATCATCTGCGCGAGGCAGCTGCGGTTGTGCTGCACCAGCACGTCGGGCAACAGCAGCGCAAAAGGCTCGTGCCCCACCAGTTCGCGCGCGCACCACACCGCGTGGCCGAGTCCCAACGGAACTTGCTGGCGCGTGAAGCTCGCCGTTCCCGGACCGGGCAGGTCGCGCATGAGCAGCTCGAGATCGGCCCGCCTTTGGCGCTCGGTGAGCGTGTGCTCGAGCTCGAACTGCCGGTCGAAGTGGTCCTCGATGACAGCCTTGTTGCGGCCGGTGACGAAGATGAAATGCTCGATGCCCGCTTCGCGCGCTTCGTCGACCACGTGCTGGATCAGCGGCCGGTCGACCACCGGCAACATCTCCTTCGGCATGGCCTTGGTGGCCGGCAGAAATCTTGTGCCAAGTCCTGCAACCGGGAAGACGGCTTTGCGGATCGCTTTCATGATATCGCCGGGATTGTAGCCGGAACCCCGTTCGGTTCCATCTGTCTCCGTATTGCCGAACTTGAGTGCTGTGGCAGTAAGTCCTAATGGCTACGCGCCGGCAAGAGGTTAAAAGCCGTCGAAACCGGCAGCGCGCCAGCCGGTAAGAAACCAGTCATTTGATTTTTGCTAGGTCTGTTACGCAACGACGAGCCGAGAGCAACTGCCATGGCAAGATTTGGCGCACCGATAGGCCCGCTCAGTGCGCTCGTTTTGGCCGCCATTTGGGCAGGGGCAGCCTTCGGCCAGGGATTGGATATTCGCACGCTGTTCAACTCGCCCAGCGGCGGCCCGGTTCCAGCCGCGCCGCCTGCCGGCGCCCAGGAATGGAGCGGGGAATCCGGCGCCTCCAATCATCCGCTGATGACGGCGCAGGCGATTCGAACCGCTGCGGCCAATTTTCGCAATTGCTTGGCTTCACTCTGGCCGCAGGCCGAGCGCCGCGGCGTCACGCGCGCGGTGTTCGAGGCCAACGTCGCCGGCCTCACGCCCGATCTGCGGATCATGGATCTGCTCGATTCCCAACCGGAGTTCACCAAATCGATCTGGGATTACCTCGACATTTTGGTGAACGAAGACCGCATCCAGAATGGCCGGGCGATTCTCGCTCAGCACCGCGCCGCCTTCGACGCGGTCGAGAAGGCGTATGGCGTCGATCGCTACTTCATCGCCGCCATCTGGGGCGTTGAATCCAATTATGGCACGCAAATCGGCGAGCGCTCGGTGATCCGTTCGACCGCCACGCTGGCCTGTATCGGTCGCCGTCAAGACTATTTCCGCGACGAATTTCTCTCGGCGCTGGAAATTCTGACGCGCGGCGATGTGAAGGCTGACCATCTCAAGGGCTCCTGGGCGGGCGCATTCGGTCCGACCCAGTTCATGCCGACCTCGTTCAAGCGCTACGCCGTCGACTTCGATGGCGACGGTCGCCGTGATGTCGTCGACTCCGTGCCCGACGTGGTCGCCTCCACCGCCAACAATCTCAAGAAAGACGGCTGGGTCAGCGGCCAGACCTGGGGCTACGAGGTCGTCGTGCCGAAAGGCTTCAACTTCCTGCTCGCCGATCGCTCCCGCGTGATGCCGGTGCAGGAGTGGGAGCGTTTGGGCCTCCGGCGCGCCGGCGGCAAAGCCTTCCCGCGCCCCGATGACCGCGCCTATCTGCTGGTGCCGGCTGGGGCACAGGGGCCGGGCTTCCTGATGCTGCAGAATTTTCGTGTCATCATGAAATACAATCCGGCCGAGGCTTATGCGCTGGCCATCGGCCATCTCGCCGACCGGCTGCGCGGCGGGGAGCCGTTCGTGCAGCCCTGGCCACGGCACGAACGCGTGCTTACGCGGGCGGAGCGCTACGAGCTGCAGCAGCACCTTTCTGCGCGCGGCTACGATGTGGGCGAGCCCGATGGCCGGCTCGGCGGCAAAACCCGCAGCGCCCTGCGCCAGTTCCAATCGGCGGTCGGGGCGGTGCCCGACGGGTTCGCTTCGGCGGCGCTCCTGGAGCGGCTGCGCAGCCGATAATGGCGGCCAGAGGCCATCGTCAAGTTGACGTTTTTTGCCTATATTAGGCCCGCTAACGTCGCCGGCGGCGGCGTCGCGATTTTGGCGATCGGCAGGTGATTATTATGGGCTTACCCAGCATGTCCCGTGCATATGTGGCCGCCGCGGTAGCGGGCATTAGTCTCGCGCTGTTATGGCCTGCGCAGGCGCAATTCTGGGACTGGGGCGGTCGTCCTCAGCGCCAGCAGCAATACAATAACAACAACAACAACTGGGGCGGGTGGGGCGGCGGCTGGAATGACCGGCGCTACGATGAGCGGCGCTACTATGATCCCTACCGGCAGGAACGCGAGGCCCCGGTCGATTATTCGCGCGCACCGCCAGCCTCCCAGAAGAAGCCTGAGGCCACGACCTCGATCGTGGTGATGGGCGATGGCACCGCGGACTGGCTGGCCTACGGGCTCGAAGATGCTTTCTCCGAAAACCCGGAGATCGCCGTCGTGCGCAAGCACCGCACCGATTCCGGTCTGATTCGCTATGACCAGCGCCGCGACCTCGAATGGCCGCAAGTGGCGCGCGAGATCATTGCGTCCGAGAAGCCCAAATTCATCGTCATGATGATCGGAAACAACGATCGTCAGACGATCCGCGAAAAGGCTCCACCTGCTCCTCGCCCGGGCGCGCCCAAGCCGAATGCGCAGGCGGCGCCGGCGGCTCCTTCCGCCACGCCGCCAACACCGCCGCCCCCGCCGGATCCGGAGCAACAGCCGCCCGCGCCATCCGAAGCCGCCGAGCACGCGAACATGACGCCCGAGCAGGCGCGCCAAGCGTCCTACGGGCCGTGGGAGTTTCACACGGAAAAATGGGAGCTCGCCTATATCAGGCGCATCGACGCCACCATCGCTGCCCTCAAGAGCGCCGGCGTTCCGGTGGTGTGGGTTGGGTTGCCGTCACAACGCAACACCAAGGCCAGCGCGGATTCGTCTTACCTCAACGAGCTCTACCGCAGCCGAGCCGAGAAGGCGGGCATCGTTTATGTCGACATTTGGGACGGCTTCGTCGACGAGGCCGGCCGTTACTCGGCCCAGGGGCCGGACTACGAAGGGCAGACACGGCGACTGCGCTCGGCCGATGGCGTGTATTTCACCAAGTTCGGCGCCCGCAAGCTTGCTCACTACGTGGAGCGCGAGATCCAGCGCAGCATCACCAACCGAGGCGCACCGGTTGCGTTGCCGCTTCCGATGGACCCCGGCGCGCAATCGCCGAACGCAAAGCCGAGCGGTCCCGCGCAGCGCCCCGCAGCCGGGCCGGTGGTGCCGCTGACCGCGATGCAGATGGCGCCGGAGGAGTTGGTCGGTGGCGGGCGCGCCAGCACCTCCGCCCTCGACGCAACCGGCTCGCGCGTGCTCGACAAGGGCGAGTTGGCCGGCGCTCCCACTGGACGGGCCGACGATTTCAGCTGGCCACGCGGTGCGCTCAACGTGCAGCCGTCAATTCCCGATGCGCGTGGCACAGCTGCGCCGGTACCCGATGACGCTGCCGCGAAACCGACGCAACCCTCTGCCGGACAGCGCACTGATTCCAGCCAGGCTAATCCAACGTCGGAGCAGAAACCCGTCCAGCGGCGTCCGCGCCGACCCAATCCCTACGCGCAGCGCCCGCCGTTTTTCTTTCAAAATTTCTTCCGCTAGAGCGTGATGACTTAGATAGAGTCGCTCGCTTCTCCCTGTCATGCCCCGCGAAAGCGGGGCATCCAGTAATCACTGAGAGTCTTATGGTTACTGGATCGCCCGCTTTCGCGGGCGATGACGACGGAGCGCGATCCAACCAAAAATCATCGCGCTCTAGAACAAAGCTGAGCGAGGTTGGGAGCCGCGAGTAGCCGCCACTCGCGACCGCTCAGCGCGGCAACGCGGTCGATCCCATCAAGAACTTGTCGACGGCATGCGCCGCTTGACGCCCCTCGCGAATCGCCCACACCACGAGCGACTGGCCGCGCCGCATATCGCCAGCCGCGAAGATTTTCGGATTGGAGCTCTGGTAGGCCACGGTATCGGCCTTGACGTTCCCGCGCGGATCGAGTTCGAGCCGGAGCTCCTCGATCATGCCTTTGTGCACGGGATGCACGAAGCCCATGGCGAGCAGCACCAGATCGGCATCGAGCTCGAACTCGGTTCCGGGAACGGGCTTGATCTTGTCGTCCACGCGCACGCAATGAAGCTTCTTCACGTAACCGTTCTCGCCGGAAAACCTGGTAGTGAGCACGGCAAAATCGCGATTGACGCCTTCCTCGTGGCTCGCTGACGTCCGCAGCTTCAGCGGCCAGTCGGGCCATGTCAGCATCTTGTTCTCGCGCAGCGGCGGCTGCGGCAGAATCTCGAAATTCGTGACCGAGCGCGCGCCTTGGCGGATGGCGGTGCCGATGCAGTCGGAGCCGGTATCGCCGCCGCCGATGACGACCACGTGCTTGCCGCCGGCGAGGATCGGCTCGCCCTCTTGCGGCTCGCCGCTCACGCGGCGGTTCTGTTGCGGCAGAAAATCCATCGCAAAATGGATGCCCTTGAGATCGCGGCCCGGAATCGGCAGATCGCGGGCCTCTTCGGCTCCGCCGGCGAGCACGACCGCGTCGTAATCCCGCAGCAACGCAGCGGCGGGCATGTTCACCCCGACGTGGGCGTTGTAGTGGAAGGTCACGCCTTCAGCCTCCATCTGCGCGGCGCGGCGCGCGACAATGTGCTTATCCATCTTGAAATCGGGGATGCCGTAGGTCAGCAACCCACCGGCCTTCGCGAGCTTCTCGAACACGTGCACGTCGTGCCCGACGCGCGCCAGCTGCTGGGCGCACGCCATGCCCGCCGGGCCCGAGCCGATGACCGCAACTTGCTTTCCGGTTTTGGTCGCCGGTGGCTCCGGCTTCACCCAGCCCTGCTCGAAGGCGCGGTCGGCGATCGCGCACTCGATGGTCTTGATGGTGACGGGGTTGTCGTCGATGTTGAGCGTGCAGGCGGCTTCGCACGGCGCCGGGCAGATCCGGCCGGTGATTTCGGGGAAGTTGTTGGTGGAATGGAGATTGCGCGCAGCCTCCTCCCACTCGTCGCGATAGACGAGATCGTTCCAGTCCGGGATCTGATTGTTGACCGGACAACCGGTGTGGCAATAGGGAATGCCACAATCCATGCAGCGTGCGGCTTGCTTCTTGGTCTCCGCCTCCGGCAAGGGGCGTACGAACTCGCGCCAATGCTTGATGCGCTGTTCGACCGGCTCGTAGTGGCGG
>Ga0209239_1000842_pt1 | contig 17943 bp, 32 predicted proteins | sample GraSoi013_2_20cm_FD_185824 | JGI IMG/M metagenome (GOLD analysis project Ga0209239, IMG submission 185824) | Grasslands soil microbial communities from the Angelo Coastal Reserve, California, USA - Sample 10_02_2013_2_20cm (SPAdes) (version 2) | ecosystem: Environmental > Terrestrial > Soil >...
CGTACCAGGCGCCCGGCCCACACGCTGAGCCCGGCACTCGCGCCGAGGACGAGGAAGTCGCTCGCCAACACGCGTTGCCGGTCGACGACTTCCCAGATGTGGAGGGCGAAGATGACGGCGAACAGAATGCCGGTGACCGCCACATAGGCCTTCATCGGTTCCTCCCTCGGGTCAGACGACGGGTTGCGCCTCGAACGGCCAGGTGCGTCCCTTCCACGACCAGGCGGCGAAACACACGATGCCCAGCACCAGCGCGCCCAGCCCAAAGGCGATCACCATGGGCGGCGTTGTGGCAAAGATGAAGATCCATCCCAGCAGCGCCATGAGGCTCGGCAGCGGATAGAGCCACATGCGATACGGCCGGGGCAGGTCCGGCGCCCGCCGCCGCAGCAGCGTCACCGCCCCGATCTGCCCGATGAACTGGACGAGAATCCGCGTGGTGATCAACGCATCGATCACCATGCCGAGCGACACAAACCCGGCGAGGATCGAGAGCACGCCCAGCACGACGAGCGAGACGCTGGGGAATCCTTGGGACGGGTGCAGCCGCGCGAACACCTTGAAGAAGTAGCCGTCCTTGGCCGCCGCGTACGGCACCCGCGAATAGCCGAGCAGCAGGGCGAACACCGAGCCGAACGCCGTCCACAGGATCATGGCCGTGAAAGCCGTGGCGACACCCGGACCGTACACCCGCTCCATGAAGATCGAGACGACGAAATTGGACTGCGGGTGTGACGCGGCCGGCACGAAGTCCCGCCACGGGACCACGCCGATCATCGAGAGATTGATCGCGAGGTAGATCAGCGCGACCAGGACGGTGCTGATGAGGATCGACCGCGGGATCACCCGGCCGGGGTTGTGGACTTCGTCGCCGATGTAGCAGACATCGTAATAGCCGAGGTAGTCGTATACGCCGATGCGGGAGGCTCCCCCGAGACCCATGAGAAAGGCCAGCGAAAACGTGAAGGCACCCGGCGGAAAATCGAAGGCGACCCTGGCGTCGAAATGCCGGGCGCCGGTGACCACGACCACGAGCACCGTGACGAGGGTGCCGACCCACAAGGCGACCGTGATGGTCGCGATCGACGTGATCCGCCGATACAGGAGCGCAAGGTTCACGAGCCCGATGATCGTCACCACCAGCATGGTCTCGCGCGGCGTGATCCCCTTCCAGATGTAGCCGAGGTACTGGGAGAAGCCAATGTATCCCGACGCGATCTCGAGGGGTCCGCTGAGCACGAACTGCCAGACGAAGAGAAAGCCCATCAGGCGGCCGACCGTCGCCGGCCCATAACCATGGCGCAGGTATCCGAACGAGCCGCCCGACCCCGGCAGCGCCGCCCCCAGCTCGCTCCACACCATCCCGTCGCACAGCACAATCACCAGGGCGACGACCCACCCCAGCATCGCCTGCGGCCCGCCCAAGGCCGACATGAGGAGCGGGATCGTGATGAACGGTCCGATCCCGATCATATTCGTCATGTTGAGCGCCGTGGCGTGCAGCAGGCCGAACCGGCGCTGCAGCGGCGGCTGCGGGTTCAGTGGGCGGCCCTGACGAGGTCCGGCGTTTTCCAGAGGTCGATCGGCTTCGCTATCCCCGTGGGGCGGAACGGCAGCAGGATCTTTCGACCCAGGCCGGCCGACGCGTACGCGGCGTACAGGACCTCCTGCACCACCCGTCCCGTTTCGCCGTCCGAGACCGGCGTCTCCTTCCCGCGCACACACCGCGCGAAATGGCGCATCTCCTGGGGAAAGCCGTAGTTCCAGTGCTCCTCGAACACGGGATAGGTCCAGCCTTTGGTCGTGGCGGCCTTTTCGACCGCGTAGCCGAACCCCACGTCCGAGTACGTCGGTAGCGCGTTGCCCATGAGCAGATCGGCGTAGGTCTGGCCCTTGTCGCCGAACACCTCGATGCAGTCGTCCATCCCGCCCGGGCGATTCCAGCTGCTCTCGACCATCCCCACGGCACCGTTCGCGAATTCGATGATGGTGACCGCTTCGTCGTCGCCCTGCGTGCGCGCTTGGTGCTGCTGCGTCGCCATATGGGAGTAGACGCTTCGGATTGGCTGCTTGCCGAGGAACCACCAGCAGAACGCGATCCCGTGACACCCCAGGTCCATCACCGCGCCGCCGCCCGACTGCTCGACGTCCCAGAACCAGTCCGAGTGCGGACCCGAGTGCTTCTCGCCCTGCTTCACCAGGTGGACCCGGCCGAACGCCCCTTCGTCCGCCAGCTGCTTCGCCTTCACGTACTTGGGGGCGAAGAACAGCTCTTCGGCGTACAGCAGCAGCACTCCCGCCTTGCGGCACGCGTCGATCATCCCGTCGGCTTCTTCGAGCGTCAGGCACAGCGGCTTCTCGCACACCACATGCTTGCCGGCGCGGGCGGCGTCAATCGTGATCTGGGCGTGCAGACGATTGGGAGCGGTGATCGAGACCATCTCGACGTCGGGATCGCGCAGCAGCTCGCGGTAGTCGGTGTACGAGCGCGTGATGCCGTGCCGCCCGGCGAAGCTCGCGGCGTGTCCCCGCGTGGGCGAGGCCACGGCGACGACCTCCGCATCGTCGGGGACCGCTCGCACGGCCCCCGCGATGCAATCGGCCTGAAAGCGCGAGCCGATGATCCCGATCTTCACCGTCGGCACGGAGCCATCCGCTGTCACCCTTTGACGTAGGACAGCTTCTCGGCGACCAGGCCGGCCCGCACGCGAAACACGTCGACACCGCGGACATGGCCGCGGGTCCCGTCCTTGACCCAGGAATACACCCACCGCACGACACAGCGGTCGCCGGCGGCGAATATCTCCTCGGTGTCGAAATGGGCGTGCGGCGAGCGCGCAAACAACTGCTCCCAGGCGGCCTTGACCCGCTGCCGTCCCTCGACGCGCTCACCATCCGGTGTCGGGCGCGTATTCTCAAACACGCAGTCGTCGCTCATGAGCGCCATGATGGCGTCGAGGTCATGGCGATTGAAGGCGTCGTTGAACCGCTGCACGACGTCGACGACGCTGCCGGGTTGGGTCACTGCTCCAGACGGACGTAGTACCCCGACACCCGCCACCCCCGTTTCCCGTCGAGGGTCGGCACCACCGTCTCCACCACCTGCCGACCGCCGGAGACGTCGGTCTGGTATTGCAGCAGCACATACTGGCCGGGTGGCGCGTTGGGAGGATCCGTCGTATAGCGCGCCATGATCTGATGACGTGCCCCGAATGGCTCGAACGGCGCGCGCGCACTGCGCACGAGCTGCTCCCATTTGGTCTTCGTGACGCCGAGCTGCAAGACGAGCGCACCCTCATCCCAGCTCCTCGCGATCTCGCCCTTGTCCACCAGGGCGAGCCACGTATGCGCAGCCGTGTCGGCGGTCCGGAGCGTCGCCGCCGTATCGACCGGTGTTTGACCGGCGAGCGACGCCGCGAGCAGCGCCGCGGGAAACGAGGCCAAGAATGCGATGCGCGATAGTACGGTCATCCGAATCCTCCCCGCCTAAGCTGCGGGCGTAAACGTCGCGGGCGCAAGGACGCCGCTGCTACCGGTGCGGCGCCGGGACGAGGTAATCGTGCGCCGCAACGATCTGCCACCGCGCGCCGCGCCTCACCCACGTATCGGTGAACCGATAGCGGCGATCGAATGGTCCATTCGGCCCCTGGCCCGCGACCAGCAGCCAGCCCGTCACGACGGCCGTCTGACCGAAGCGGCGGACGCGCATGTCCTCGTTGTGCGCCGCCTTCACCGTATCCGTGCCGGCCACGACCTCGTGCAAGACATCGTCCCGACTCATGGTGCGGTCGTCCTCGCTGTAAATGAACCCATCGGCCAGGAGGCGGCGAAACACCGCGCCATCACGATGGATCAGGGCGAGCGCCCACTCGTCCTCCAGGCGCAGGAGAACGCGCGGCTCGGTGTCCTGGGGTGCGGCAGCGCCGAGCAGCACGGCGGCGAGAACGAACATCATGGGGAGGGACCGCCTAGGGGCCGGCGAAGCCAACGGGGACGCCCCCGGGGGCGCGAACCACGGCGATAGTTACGCCGGGCATCACACGCGTAGGCGCCAGCATCTCCTCGGCTCCTGCGCGCCGGGCTTTGTCGAACGCGGCTCGCGCGTCCGCGACGTGGACCGAGAAGGTGCTGCCTGGCGGCTCGGACGGTTTGGTCCTGCGAATCCCGCCGCCGCCCTGGTTGGAGTACGCAAACAGGTGGTACTCCCCGCCGCCGGGCATGGGGAAGCTTGGCTTGAACGTCCAGCCCAGCACTTCGGCGCACCACGCCTTGGTCGCCGCCGGATCGGCGCTCACGAGCTCCGTGTGGGTGATCCATCCGTAGAGGCCTCGCGTCGGCACGTGCTTCGGGGCGGACGACCGACGCTTGGCTGATCGTTTCGGCGGCCGACGGGTCTTCTTGGTCATCGTCGTTCCAGTGTATGGCTCGTGGGCAAAGTGGTCACATTCTGGCGCCCTCGCCAGACCCGTCGCGTCAGAGCACGAGGCGCCGCAGCAGCCGACCTACCACGGCCAGGCCGCGGATGAGCAGCGTCCACACGAGCGCGGACACCCCGACCATCGTCACCTGGTAGCCGAGCCCGCCCAGCGCTCGGTGGGTCTCGAACAGCCACGCCTGGACCAGGTAGCCGGGGGCGATCACAATGAACGAAAGGAGATTGTCCATGTGCCTCACGGCTACCGCGGCCGCGATGGCGAACAGCAACAACAGCGCCGCTCCGAGGGCGATGGACTGCATGGGCCGTCCGGCCAATGCTTCCTACTCTACCGGACCGATGTCGCGCAACGCCTCGACGGCCTGCGCCGCATCCCGGCGCTCGACCTGAATCTGTACAGGCCCGGTCGCGAGGTTGAAGCCGCCGAACAGCCGACCCAGGCCGATCAAGTCCTGTATCCCCTCCCCTTTTGTCAGAAAACGAATGCCGGAGGCCTCCAACGCGAGCTTGGCCGTCGCGATGAGCACCGGATTCCCGGTCGCGAACACCGTCACGAGGTCGAGCTGATCAGAATCGGCCACTACAGGTCCTTTCTGAAGCAGCGAACCCGCCCGACTTCGTTGAACCCTAGGGCTGTATGAGCGGCCGCGCTCGCGTCGTTCGCGAGCTCGGTGTCGGAAGCGAGCTCTGCACACCCCTGTGACCGTCCCCACGCCTCGACGGCCGCCAGCAGCGCCCGCCCGACGCCCCGGCGGCGAGCGGCGGGCGCGACGTACCAGCCCTCCAGGTAGGCGACGCGGTCGCTGTGGCAGCCCTCGGCGTAGGCGCGGATGGATAGCTCGGCGAACCCGATGAGCCGGTCGGCCTCGTCCGCGGCGACGAGCACGGCGAGCGGCTCACGTACCTGCCCCTCGAAGAATGCGGCCACCTCGGCGGCATGTTCGGATACCTGACCGGGCCACAACGCGCGCCTCAAGTCGGCCCAGGCGGACGCGTCCTTTGGAGTGACCGGGCGCACGATCATGCCGAGCGGAGCCTAGCGCGGCGGCCCCACGCGGGACTTTTCCCGCTCCTGCGCCAGCATCCGCTCTACGAAGTCGAGGCGCTCCTGCGTCTCGCTCAGCTCCCGTCGCAGCGCGCCGACTTCGAGCTCGAGCGCTTCGAACTGCGCCTGCACTCCTTCCAGCGTTTCGGGCCGGGCTCGGAGCGGCCGCAGGCGCTGGGCCCAGAGCCCGAACCCGATGGCGAGGGCTACGTGCACCGCGGCATGCGGTTGCTCGCCCTGGGTGGCGGCGAACCAGGCCGCGACCGCGTTGACGCCGCACAACACGACGGCGATGGGGTACCACGTCGCGGACTTGAAGGTCATGGAAGTCCCTCCGGACGTTCGTGGAGCAACATCCACGACGTGCCGAACTTGTCCCTGAGCATGGCAAAGCGCGACGCGAAAAAGGTCTCTTCCATCTTCATGAAGATCTGACCGCCGTCGGTCAGCAGGGCGTACAGGAGCTCCGCTTGCTCGGCGCTATCCGCGGTGAGCGTAAGATAGGCACTGCGCATGGGTTGGAACCGGTCCGGCGGAATGTCCGCTCCCATGAGCACCGTCTTGCCGAACTCGATGCGGGCGTGAAGCACGGCGTTCCTCCAATTGGCCGGGACGTTCCCCGCGTTCGGCTGTTCGCCATGCCGCATCATCATCGTGATCTTGCCGCCGAGGTGTTGCTCGTAGAAGCGGAACGCTTGCTCGCAGTTCCCACCGTAGTTGAGATAGACGTCGAGTTTCATATTAATCGAGACTCCACCAGGCGGGTTCCATGAACGAACGAGACGTCACGCGTCGCAGCTTTGTCCAACGGTCATTAGCAGCCGCCGGTCCGGCCATGGTGGCGACCCTGCCGTTGGAGTTGCAGCCGGCCGGGCCGGGCGTCGCCCGCATGACGGTGGTCTGCGTGGGCGGGCATCCGGACGATCCGGAGTCGGGGTGCGGTGGCACGCTGGCGCGGTATGCGGCGCTCGGGCACGCGGTGATGGTGGTCTATCTCACGCGCGGCGAGCGCGGCATCTCCGGCAAGTCGCTGGACGAGGCGGCCACGATCCGGTCCGCCGAGTGCGAAGCCGCCTGCAAGATTATGGGTGCAAAGCCCGTGTTCTTCGGCCAGATCGACGGCGCGACCGAGGTCACCCGAGCACACGTGGACGCGATGCGCCGCCTCCTCGCCGCCGCGAATCCCGACGTGCTGTTCACCCACTGGCCGGTGGACACGCACATGGATCATCAAGTCGCGAGCGTGCTCGCGATCCGCGCGTGGATGGAGGGAGGCCCGCTCACGTCGCGCCTCTACTTCTTCGAGGTCAACAGCGGCAGTCAAACGGAAGGCTTCCTGCCCAATCGCTACGTGGACATCTCGTCCGTGGTCGAGCAGAAAAAGGCCGCCCTGTTCGCGCACGCGAGCCAGGATGGCCGGGGCATCTGGCGGGAGCATCACGAGATCATTGCGCAATGGCGCGGACGGGAAGTCGGTGTGCCCGCCGCCGAAGCGTTCGTTCATCTGAATCGCGGTGCTCACAGCGACGGCTTGCCGGGCGTGTGATGGACCCTTCCGTGTGTCCGCCGGCGCGGCAGCCGCGCCAACACGGCCGCCACGGCGAGGGCGCCGAGAAACGCCGGCACAGCCGTGACCACCGGCCACACGGGCAGCGCGAGGAGCGGCGCGCGTTGGCCGGGTGCCCCGGCGACCAGCCAATGGACGTTGGCCGCGAGCGCGAGGCCGAACGCCCCCAGCGCGACCGCCCCGGCCGCATGCAGTGCCGTCGCGCGGGGCGAGCCGCCACGAAAGTGCTCGTAGCCGACGTGCAGCGCGGCCGCGACGGCGCTCGCCACCCACGCCGCGAGACGCCACAGGCGCACCTGACCGGAGTCAGACGACCGGTCGAGGGCGGGGAACCCGACGCCGATGACGACGTACGCCAGGGCGACGAGCAGCATCGCGCGGATCCACACGCGGCTCCCGTGCGGTTCAGGTCCCGGGCTCACCGGAATCACGCGGGTGCCATTTGAACGAGTCTCGCGCCCGGTACAGGATCTCTCCGCTCCCACTGCGAACCGTCACCACCGCGGCCAACACCGCCGTATCCAGTCGATTGGTCGCCACCCGCGTGCGGAACCTACCGTCGATCGTGACGGTGCCCACCTGAGGGTCGTCACACCGCAGGTGAACGGTATCCGCTCTGATCAGGACGTCCAGACACGCCATGGGCTGCTCAGCGCCGGTGCCGGTCTGGGCAAAGGTCACAACGGCGTCGGGGCGGAGGCTGAATCCGGTGAATCGGAACCGGTTCACCGTGAATTCATAGCCCGGCACATAGGAGCCTTCGGCGTCGGCCTGGAGGGCCGGCTTGGGCGGCTCCACGGCCAGCGGTGCCGGGCGGGGTTCAGGAGTGCCGGCCGTGGGCGTCCGCCGGCGCAGCACGACCGCGAGCCCAGCCGCGAGGCCGAGCACGACGACGAGCAGCAAGCGCGTGCGGCGCACGAGGCTCAGGAGCCCAACACGGCCCGTAAGCGCGACAGGAACGCGTCGGGGTCCGCCGGACTCAGCAGCAAGCTGTACCCGGCGGTGGTGGGAACGTAGACCGCCCGCGTGCGGTCGGTGAGGTACAGCAACGCCTTCTCTCCGTTTCGTAAGCGGAACCACCCGGCCTGGTAGCCAGGGAGCGCGGTTCCGATGCGGCGCCATTTCGGCTGCAGCCCCGCTTCGCGTGCGAGATCGACCCGCCGCGCACCATCGACACGGAGGTCCCGCTTGGGAACGACCCGGCCGTACAGATCGCCCACGAGACGGAGGCCGTCGCCCTCGATTTCGAAACGCGACGCATGCGCGCCTCGCACGGAGGTCGCGAGCAGCCCGACACCTCCGATCAGGACGCAGAGGAGGAGGACGGTCACCGGGATGAGGAGCCACAAGTAGCGGCTCTCGGCGGGCGCGATCGGGAACACGTTCATATCGTCTACGGGTCACCGGAACGCGCGGGTTGAGAACGCTCAGTCGGAGCGCTTGCGATCTGCGCCGCAAGGGCGTCCATCTGGCGCCCGCGCAGACGCGCCCACCCCGGTAAGCGAAGCGCGCCGTTCACAATCATTGCCATGCCCGCAGCGAGCAGCAACACGATTTCCGGAATGGCGTCGCCCAGGTGGCCGCTGATGGCGGTCGCCACGGCGACCGTCGCCGTCACGCCGAAGACCGCCAACCCCGCTCCCATGGACGCGCGCGCCGCGCCGTGCAGCGTCCGGAAGCGCAGACGATGCCCTGCTTCTGTCGGTTCGAGGAGCACCTGCAGGTTTCCGTTCGTCCACTGACGCAATGAGCCGTCCGAGCGCGTGGTGCCACGTGCGTTGAACACTTCGCGCAACTGGACGACCAGCCGCTCCCACTCGGGATCGGTGAGCCGGCGATTGAGGTTCACCGTGCGGGCCACGCCCATCGGCAGTCCAAAGAACGTCCGCGCTGCGGTCTCTCGCCGGATATCGAGGGCTTGCGCCGCTTGCGCAACAGCCGCCGGCGAGATGCCGACTTCCCGGCCGATGGCTTGCAGATCGGCAAGCGTCAAGCCCTCCTCCGGTGGCACTTGCCGTTGAGGACTGAGCGGCCCTTCCGTCGCGGCGCGAAAGATCGCCGCAATCTCCTTGTCGTTGTATCGTCGATCGGTCATCGCTCTTCCCGCGCCTTGGTGAGCAGGCGCTCGGTGAAATCGAGCCGCTCGTGTGTTTCCGCCAATTCCTTTTGGAGATCCTGGACGCCACGTTCCAGTGCCTCGAGGCGCGCGATGGCGTCGGCCGAGAGTGATTGGGGACGCGCGGCACGCAGCCGAGCGACCTTGATCACCGTGAGGGCCGGGATCCCCACGAATATCAGGAGTGCGAGGAGAAACACGACCGGGTCCAAGTGGCCATCCTCGGCGAGAGCGTGCTTAAGCTGCGGGCGAAGTCTGTGAGGGCGCAAGAGCAGTTGCGCCACCTCTCACAGTGACCACTCCGGATTGAGCGACGGCGTCTTGGTTAGATAGCGCCCTCAACGTGCCTTCCATTGCCACAACCCGTCAACGATCGTCCGCGGCAGCCGGTGACCCGTCTGGCGAGCCACCATGACGATCTGGCCGCGGTGATGAGCCTCATGGGCGACGAAGTAGGTGAGAACATGGGTCACGTCGAGCGACAGGTTGCGCCAGACGTACCCCTTCGACGGCGGCACCTCGCCGTGCGAGGCCAGCCCCAGCTTGAGCAGCGCCTCGATCCCGTCGCTGCTGCGTTTCAGAGCCCCGACCAGTTCTCGCCGCGCGACGCGCCGATGGTCGACGCGCAGCGGAGCCGGTATACCGTGCTCTCGGCCGAGTGTCTTGACCCACATACATCTCGCGTTGTGAAGGTGCGCCGCAATCGCTCGGATCGTGCGCCGGGGCGCTCCAGGAACGGCGACCTCCCACAGCGCCACGGGCAGGTGCGCGACGAGGGACACGGTCACTCGATTGCTCGTCCTCCAGGCGGCCAGGATCATCCTGCGGAGATCGGGCGACGACGGAGGCATAGGACTACGGGGAAATGACCTGGCCGGTCGCCGTTCCTTCGACGCTGCCGACATACGCTTGTGCCACGGTGGCGGCCGGCAAGCCCCCTTGGAGCGGCATGCCGAGTGCCTGCAGCGTCTCGGTGACCCAGGGTGGGCTCACCACGTTGATCCGAAGACCTCGGGGCGCTTCGAGCGCGGCGGCTCGGGCAAAGCCCTCGAGGCCCGCGTTCACGAGGCTCACGGCGCCGCTGCCGCGCATTGGCTGTTGCGCCAGAACGCCGCTGGTAATCGTGATCGAGCCGTTGTCGGCGACCGAGCCGAGTCCATACCTGATCACGTTGACCTGGCCCAGGAGCTTGTTGTCGAGGCTGAAACGGAAGTCCGCATCCGAGAGCTCGTCGAGGGGCTTGAAGCGGGCCTGACCGGCAGCGCTGATCACGGCGCCGACCTTGCCGACTTGCGCGTACAAGCTTCGGATCGAGGCTGGGTCGGCTATGTCCACGTGAAGGGGCGCCTGCTGGCGGCTCGCGAGCAGGACCTCGTGTCGACGGGAGAGGGCAGCGGCGATGGCCTTGCCGATGGTGCCGGTCGCACCGATGAGAAGGATGCGCATGGCAGCAATCTAAGCCGTGGCGCCCTTTGGATGGTCACTGCCGCCGCCGGCCGATGAACCATCGGGCGTAGAATTCCGGCCACGGCTCCCTGCCCTCGCCGGCTCGATAGTCGCTGTCCACCTGACGCAGATCCGCGGCGAGCGCCGCCTGATCCACCCGGCCCCCAAGCGCCTGGTCCAACCGCGGCGCCAGGTAGCGGGCATACCAGCTCGGCCACTCCGGATCTTGGCCACGGGTGGCGGCAAGGGCTTTCTCATGGGCGGCGCCAGCCTCACGAAACAGCGCTGCGAGTTGCTCGATCGGATATTGAACCATGGGCCCTGCCGCCTAACCGATCGATCGGGCCGGGTGCTGAACGTGGTAACGCAGTTGAACCAGCCCATCCTCGAAGCGCTCGACGGAGTGCAAATCCATGAGCACGTGGCGGTGACGCCGCGCTATGAGTGGAATGCCATCCCCAATGAACACCGGGACCACACTGATGACGAACTCGTCGATCGCGTGTTCGTCAAGAAAGGAGGCGATGAGCTCACCGCCGCCCATCAACCAGATGTCCTTGCCGGGCTGCTCCCGAAGACGGCCCACGAATGGGCCGATGGCACCGTTCACGAACTCCACACCTGACGGGGGATGGGCTGGTGGCGCATGACGCGAGAAAACGATGTTCCGACTGTTCGAGTCGAACTTCGCCCCCATGCGCAGGCTCACGTCGTAGGTTTTCCGGCCAAGCAGCTTGGTGTCGATCGACCTCATGAAGGTGTTCATGCCATAGAAGCCCTTGGGAGCGGGTCGGGACGTTAGCCACTCGAGGTCACCGTCAGGACGCGCGATGTAGCCGTCCGCGCTGGTTGCGATGTGGACGATGACGTTTCGGCGCTTCGTCATGACTCAGCGCCGCCGGACGGGCCGCGTGATCAGCTCGAGCCCCCGGATCCACTCAGACCGCGCCGGGCTATCGGGACGCGCCGCATGACGCGTGTTCAACAGGACGCGTTCCGCGGTGGCGAACGAGACACCCAACACCACCGCCGTCCCCCGCCGATCGGCCTCCCAGACATTGCCGGTGATCGGCTCCGGCTCAGACGCGCGATACTGAGCACCGAACCGATGTGGTGCCGCATCGAAGTGGAACGTCAGCACGCGCTGTTGTGGCTCCGGCCTGACGTCGGCGCGACGCACGTGGCAGATGGGGAAGGTGGCGCTGTAGACCAATCTGCCGTCGACATGAAACTCGAGAAACAGGGAGTCATTACCCGCGCAGCCACCAAACCAATGCCAGACCAGCTGCTCTCGCGCGGACGACGGAGCCTGGCCCGACACGGGAGCGGGCAGCAGCGCCAAGGCACACACCGCGGCGAGAAAGGGAGTCGCACGCATGCTGGGCAGCTTAGCGACTACCAGGGCCGTCCGCATATGCCTTGACAGGAATATGAACCACTAGGTATATTATCACCATGGAATCGTCGTTCGCGATCATCGCGGAGCCGAACCGCCGGACCATCCTCAGTCTGTTGGCGTCGTCGGAGCGCTCCGTCGGCGAGATCGAGCGCCGGCTGCGGATTCCTCAGACGTCCGTGTCCAAGCACCTCCGCGTGCTGCGCGAGGCAGGCTTCGTGGAGGCGCGTGTGGAGGCCCAGCGGCGCGTCTATCGGCTCCGGCCCCAGCCGCTCATGGAGGTCGACGCCTGGCTGGCGCCGTTCCGGCGCTTCTGGATGGCCCACGTCGATGCGCTCGAACGCCATCTCGATCGGATGGAGCAGACACCCAGGAAAGGAAAGAAGCGATGAGCAATCCTGAGCAGTACACGCCCGGCCCCGCGGCCGGAGCCGAGGTCCGGAAGGCCGGAGAGAAGTGGACGCTCATTCTCGTCCGAGAGCTCCGTCATCCGCCGGCCATGGTCTGGCAGGCGCTGACCGATCCAGCGCAGCTGTCCGAATGGGCACCGTTCGACGCCGATCGGAACCTGGGTACCGCGGGAACCAGGGTGAAGCTCACCACCGTGGGAGCGCCCACGCCCCATGTTACCGAAACAACAGTGACGCGGGCCGACGCTCCCAGGGCGCTCGAGTACAACTGGGGTGGCTTCGATGTCCGGTGGCAGCTCGAAGCGCTTGGCGGCGGCACGCGCCTGACGCTGTGGACCAACATCGATCGCCGCTTCATCTCGATGGGTGCTGCCGGATGGCACATCTGCCTCGATGTGCTGGAACGGCTGCTCGGGGGTCAGCCCCTGGGACGCATCGTCGGCCCCGATGCCATGAAGTTCGGCGGCTGGCAGCGATTGAACGCCGAGTACGCAAAGCAGTTCGGCACGGAACGTTGAAAGGAGGAAGAATCCTATGGAATCGACCCTGCAGACGGCGGCCCTCTCGCCCACGGACCCGAGCATGCCCCGCTCCAAAGCAATCGCCATCGGCTTCTGGATCGTCACCGCGCTCTTCTGCCTGCAAATGGGCTTCACCGCCTACGCGGAACTGCGCCTGCCGCAGGTGGCGGAGGCGTTCACCCACCTCGGCTTCCCCGCCGCCTACTTCCGCGCGGAACTCTCGTGGGCCAAGCTCCTCGGCATAGTGCTGCTGCTCGCGCCGGTGCCGGCGCGGCTCAAGGAGTGGGCCTACGCCGGCTTCGCCATCAACCTCGGCTCTGCGCTCATCGCTCACTTCTCGGTGGGCGATGGCCCGGCGGCGTGGGGCTGGGCGGCGGCCACCGGCGTGCTCTGGGGGCTCTCGTACTTCTTCTGGCGCCGCCTGCAGGCCACGTCTACCGTCTCTTCGCCGGCGGACCATTCTCGGCCACCGCGGCCTGCACGAGCGCCGTGAACGCGCCCGCGTCGACCGTCTCCCCTTCGTGGATGTCGATCGCCCTTCGCATGTTGCCTTCCAAGCTGGAATTGAAGAGGCGCGCTGGGTCCGGGATCCAGGCCCCCCGGGCGAACGTGAGCTTCACGACCTTCTTATACGCCTCCCCGGTGCAGACAATCCCGTGGTGCGACCAGACCGGGTTCATCCACTTCCACTCCTCGGTCATGTCGGGGTCGGCTTCCAGGATCAGCGCCCGCATGCGGGCCAGGGTCTCCCCGCGCCATCCCCCCAGGTCGCGGATCCGCTGGTCGATGAGCCGGGAAGCGGGTTGCTCGGTCGCTCGCGGGGTGCGTGACTTGCCTGTGCGCGACGTGCCCTTGGCCTTCGACCTCGCCTTCATCTTCGACCTCGCCTTCATAATGATGCCGGCCTGGCGGCACGCTCACGCCTGCCCGCGGCGAGCCAAGGCATGCCGCGGTAGGAATCCGCCACGACCCAAGCGGCGGCCGTCAGCACCCAAGAGACGACGAACTCGCTCCAATCCGAGACGCTCGGTCCTGCTGCCACGATGGGTACCCACACCAGCAGCGTGAACATGCCCAGCTGCAACGTCGACAGCGCGGCTGCCAGCCGCGCAGACACGCCGATGAGCACCGCTACGCCCGCAGCGATGAAGGTACAGCCAAAGAAGTAGGCCCAGGCCAAATGCCATGGCAGCCAACCAGGCACCAGCGAAGTGGTTCTCTCGATATAGGTGAAATGCGCTATGCCGAAAGGGATGCAGGCGAGGCCGTAGAGCGCCCGCGCGATGCGGAGCCCCGTGTCGCCGGTCGCGAAACGGAGGCGCTGCCCGTCACGGTCGCCGGCGAACCAGACGTACAGCACCCAGGCGGCCGCCACCATCACCGCGGTCTTACAGGCCGCCCACGTAAGCTCCATCCCGGGATGGAGCAAGAGGTGGGGCACATCCAACAGCAGCAGCCACGCGAGGAGCAAGCCGAGCAGCACACGAGAAGCGACGGCGGCAGCGCGCTGCCAGAGTAGCCCGATGCCCGATACCAGAGGGACGACGGCGGAGAGGTAGACCAGCACCTCGCGCGCGGGCACACCTTTGGGCACGGGCAGCCATATCGGGGTGAAATCGCCTTTGATCAGGCCCAAGATTCCGAGGGTGATCAGCGTCGCCGCAAAGACCGCATGACCCCAGCTTGCGATGCGCATGGCGTGGCTCCGTGGCGAGCTTAGGCGGCCTCGGGCACGCCATCGAAAAACTCGACGACCCCAGTCTCGAGACAGTACTCCGCGCCGACGATGAGCAGCCCGTCGCGCTCAACGAGGCGTTCCAGCACCTCGGACCCGTGGCGCAAGTGGTCCGCAGCCGCTCGGATGTTGGCGCGGACGGCGTGTGCGAGCAAGGCCTCGGGCTCGAGCCCCGGCGTCGCGGCCAGCAAGGGCTCGACGGAGGGGCGGATCCGGTCCACGATGGAGCGGAGATTGGGGGACTGATGGGAGGCGGGCTGACGTAGCTCGTCTAACGTAGCGGTGATCGCCCCACACTGCGTGTGCCCAAGCACGACTGCCAGGCGCGTGCCAAAGCGCGCAGCCGCGAACTCAACGCTGCCGACCTGGGACGGCGCCACAATATTGCCAGCTACCCGGATGACGAAGAGGTCACCAAACCCCTGCCCGAAAACGAGCTCGGCTGGAACACGAGAGTCGGAACACCCCAGGACGATGGCAAAGGGCGCTTGCGCAACGGGGAGTTGCCGGGGGCGGCTTTGGGTGAGCGTGGCAGCGGGGTCACGGATGCTGGCAACAAAGCCATGGTTGCCCGCGCGCAACCGCGCGAGTGCTTCCTGACCTGAGATCATGGAAGGCACCATCAGTGTCGCAACTGCGCGAGCGCATTCGCGATCGCGACCAAGTCGTGGTGGTTGATTGCCTCGACCACGCTGTACCAGTGGTGGTTCACCGTCATCGGATACATTGCACCGAGAATCCCCCCAGCGATCGATGCGACGGAGTCGCTATCGCCGCCAATGTTGGCAGCGAGGAGAATGGCCTCCTGTGCCGACTGCATCACCGTGGCGAGCCCCAGGGCCAATGGCACGATGGTCATCGGCCGATTCGGAAAGCAAGACGCTGCGATCTCGGCTGGTCGCAGTGCTGGCAAGCGCTCCAGGTAGTCATGCACCGCGCGGATTGCGCTCGCAAAGGCATGGGTTGCGGGACCGGGCCAACGACGCTCGCCTTCAGCCGCCGCATATTCCGCAACCTCCAGAACCTGACGCGGAGACGCTTCATCGATTGCGGCCGACACGGCCGCGGCCGTCGCGGCAGCGGCGGCGATCGCGGGTGAGCCACCATGAGTCGACACCGCAGCCTCCCGGGCGCCGACGAGGAGTTCGTCGAGGCGGTGCGAGGCGCAGAAGATGCCGACCGGTGCGACGCGAATGGCGGCTCCACACCCGTCGTGGGTGTTGGCAATCCGCGTCGGATCGGCAGCCTGGTGAAACTCCCAGAGGGATTTGACGCCCGGATGTACACACTTGCGGCAACGCAGCATTTCGCGACCGACGCCGACGTGCGAGATGGTTCGATCGGTGATGACGGCGCGCGCGACAGCCACGGTCCGTTCGGTGTCATCCGTGGTTTCCCCGATCCGCCACTCGCGCTTCGCATTCCCCACATATCGAGGGATGACCGAGCCGGGAGTTCCTTCGAAACCGTTGATGCCGTGGGGATACCAGCGGCGCACGTCCTCATGCGATAGCGTCTCGGTTTGCTTGCCAACGGCGTCACCGGTAGCAATGCCCTTGAGGCATCCGAGGATGCGATCGGTGGCTGGCGTCAGGGAGGGCTCTGCCCGCGCGTGAACGCACCACCCAAGACCGGACTGAAGAGGAAATCGTGAAACTCACCCGTTACCCCGAGCACCTCGGGTCTCAGGTGTTGAAAGACGGCTTGCCATTTGGCGCGTTGCCACTCCGTGTAGTCGAGGAGATCGTTCAGGCTGACTTGAAGCATGGTAGCCATTCTACCTTACTTGGAGGCGCCCGCGACCTGTGCCGTGGGCCAGCGCATCAGGCCGAGCATCATGCTGATGGCGGCCAGGGCTGCCCATTGCATGGCGAGGAGCATCGCGCCTGGATAGGCGCGCCGCAGCGCGCAATATGCGCCGACGCCTGCGGGAAGCCAGATGAGAGGCACCTTAAAGCGATCACCGCCCGCCAGCTGCAACGCTTGTTAGGCGGCATGATCCCCGGACGGTGGCCCCACTGGTACCGTCCGTGGCACGAGCGCCGCCCCGAGTAGAGCAAGGAGCAGGCCGCACAAGGCGCCGACGAGACCTAGGACGGTGAAAAACGGTACCCGAGTGATCGCCGGAGCTGTACCGCCGTAGGTCGCGAGCGTGAATACGAAGCACAGGACGAAGCCGTAGACGGCGCCGGCAGTGACCGCCCCTGCCCTGTTTGCCCGGTAGCCCAGAGCCAGCGCCGCGACTCCCCACGGCACAAGCGTCCACCAGTGGAGGAACAGGGCATGGGCCGCTGCCCATCCGAGAATGAGCCCAAGAGCGACTGCAGTAGCGAGTCTTTGCATGGGTGAACCCCCACAGCACTAACCAGGTACGACCGCGGCTAGAGGTGGACGACGACCGCCGAAATCGGCCCAGGGACGAGGGCGTCCGGTGGGTGCGCTCAGGCACCAGCTCACTCCTCCAGATCCTGCCCAAAACACAGGCGATACCCGTTGCAATCGTCGACTTCGAAATCACGGCACCCATACGGCTGGTCGCAGAGATCCCGAGCGATTGTCACACCCTTCGAGCTGAACTCAGCGTGAAGGGCATCTGCGTTGTCGATCCAAACGTATGCATCCCAAGCCCCGCCCTCCGGGTCCACACGGCGGTTAGGGCGCATGATCCCGGACTGTTCCAGCTGGGCCAACATGATAACAATGCCGTTTCGCTTGACCATGCAGAAGGAAGGCGGGTCGTTCCAAAACCGCTCGTAATGGAAGCCGAGCTTATCCCGATAGTAGTTTGCCGTGGTGACCACGTCGTCCACGATCAGATACGGGGCGATCGTCCAGGTAGGACGTGTTGCAGGTGTCTCGGCCATTGCTTGTTCTGTCGACCTGGTCCGGGGTCATGAGACGCACGCCGCCCAACGGATCGCGCTTGACCTGCGGCGCGCTGAACGAAGATTCATTCCCTAATCTACGCGCGCCACCAGGTTCAAGCACTTGTTAGGCGGCCACGCGGTCACGGGTCAACTCGGACGCTAGAGTGGTCGCCCGAAGTACAAAACGTACCCGTCCGCATCCATGACTTCGAACCCCCGCAGCTGGTCCGAGTTGTTGCCAACAGGCTCCCGGAACGAAACGCCACGGGATGCGAACTCCTCGGCCAGCGCGTCCGGATCAGGAGTATAGACGTACGCGTCCCACCTGGCCCAGTGATGCCGGCTGGGATTCGGCGTCGGCTGCACCTCAGGCGTGATGGCCTTGAGCATGAGCCGAACGCCGTC
>Ga0209239_1000843_pt1 | contig 17924 bp, 18 predicted proteins | sample GraSoi013_2_20cm_FD_185824 | JGI IMG/M metagenome (GOLD analysis project Ga0209239, IMG submission 185824) | Grasslands soil microbial communities from the Angelo Coastal Reserve, California, USA - Sample 10_02_2013_2_20cm (SPAdes) (version 2) | ecosystem: Environmental > Terrestrial > Soil >...
GCTCGGACGCCAGCTCGGCGCCGACATTGTCGTGGACAGCCGAAAGAGCGATCCGGTGGCGGCGGTAATGGACGCGACCCAGGGCAAGGGCGCCGACCTCGTCATCGACTGCGCGGGCGCCGATGAGACGTTCGACCAGTCCATCAAGATGGCCAAGAGCGGGGGCAAGATCCTGCTCGTCGGTTTCTACCACGGCCCCGTCACCGCCGACGTGAGCCACGCGGTGCGGCGCAACGTCACCATCTACACCGAGCGGGGCGAGGGCGGGACCAGTGTCGGCCGCGCGCTCTCGTTGCTCGCGGCCGGACGGCTCACGGCCAAGCCGCTCATCACTCACCGGTTCCCGCTGAGCCAGGTCCACGAGGGATTCAATATCCTCGAGAAGCGGATCGGCGATCCGGTGAAGGTCATCTTCAATCCATGAGGGTTATGAGAAATCTCGTCGCGATCGCTCTCATTCTTCTTCTCGTCACGCCGGTGGCCGCCGCCGAGTTCCCCACCAAGCCCGTCGAGCTGACGGTGCTCTTCGGCGCCGGCAGCGCCGCGGATCTGCTCGCTCGCAAGCTGGCCGATCTCGCCGGCAAGGAGCTCGGTCAGCCGGTGGCCGTCGTCAACCGCACCGGCGCCGGCGGCGCCGTCGGCTACAGCTACGTGAAGGGCCAGGCTGCCGACGGCTACGCGCTGGTGTGGAACTCGAACAGCATCAGCACCGCCTTTCACGCCGGCAACATGAAGCTCGACTACACCGCGTTCGCCGGCGTCGCCGCGCTCACCAGCGAGCCGGTGTCTCTGGCCGTCAAGATCGACGCGCCCTTCAAGGACCTGCGCGAGCTCATCGCCTTCGCCAAGGCCAAGCCGGGCGAGGTTCGCATCGGCAACTCCGGGCGCGGCAGCTTCACGCACCTGGTCGCCGTCGCGTTCGAGAACCGGATCGGCGCCAAGCTCACGCACGTGCCGTTCGGCCGTGAGCTCGCGGTGACGACCGTCCTCGGCGACAAGATCGAGGCCAGCGTCCAGCTCCCGGCCGAGATCATGACCCAGGTCACCGGCAAGCAGGTGCGCGTGCTCGCGGTCAGCGGAGAGAGACGGCTGCCCTCGCTGCCCGACGTGCCGACGTTCAAGGAGAGCGGCGTCGATCTGAGCATGTCGCTCTGGCGCGGCATCGCCGTCCCCAAGGGCACGCCGGACGAGGTGATCGGCCGGCTCGAGCGCGCGTTCCTCCACGCTGCCGAGAGCCCGGACTTCCGCGACTTCGCCACCAAGATGGGAGCCGGCGTCGAGGTGCGTCGCGCCCGCGACTTCGATCGGTTCGTGGCCAGCGACGATCGCGAGATCTCGTCGCTCATGGAGCAGATCGGCCTCAGAAAGCAGTAGCGTGTCGCGCGATCGGCACAGCGCGGTCGGCCTCGCCGTCTTTGCCATCGCGTACCTGCTGGGCGATCGCCGCTATCCCCTCGACACGCTCGCCACGCCCGGCCCCGGGCTCTTCCCGCTGATGGCCGGACTGGCGCTCCTCGCGCTCGCCGCCTGGCAGTTCGCGACAGCCGGGTCGCACGCTCGAGCACCCGCGCAACCAGCATCGACGACGCTCCAGGCGGTTGAGCCCGCCGCCGTCGGCCCGCCGCTCGTCATGGTCGGCATCCTGATCGTCTACGCCGCCCTCTTCCGCCTCATCGGCTTCTTTCCGACTTCAGTCGCCCTCGTCTTCGTCTCGTCGCGTCTGATGGGCCTCGGAGGATGGTGGCGCCCGGCCACGCTCGCGCTCGGGATCACCGCAGCCAGTCACGTGGTCTTCGTGAGGTGGCTCGGCGTGCCGCTGCCGTGAGCGATCTCTTCGTCGCGCTCACGCCGCCGAACCTCCTCGCCTGCTTCGTCGGAACGGTGCTCGGCACCATCGTCGGTGTGCTGCCCGGGCTGGGACCGGCCGGCGCGATGGCGCTCGTGCTGCCGCTGACGATCAAGCTCGGGCCGACGGCGGGCCTGATCATGCTCGCGGGCATCTACTACGGCGCCATGTACGGAGGCTCGACGACGTCGATCCTCGTCAACGTCCCCGGCGAGGCGGCCAGCGTGGTCACGACGATCGACGGCTACCGCCTCGCCCGCAAGGGCCGGGCGGGGGCGGCGCTGGCCGTGGCCGCCATCGCCTCGTTCGTCGCCGGCACGTTCAGCGTGGTCGCGCTGCAGCTCGCCGCGCCGCTGGTGGCGCGCGCGGCGCTCGCCTTCGGCCCCGCCGAGTATTTCGCGTTCGCGCTGCTCGGCGTCGTACTCCTCGCCAACCTCACCGGCGGCTCGCGCGTGAAGTCGCTCGCCATGGTCGTGGTCGGCATCATGCTCGCGACCGTCGGCATGGACCCGCTGGGCGGCAGCGTCCGGTTCACGTTCGACGTGGCGGGCGCCCAGGCCGGCTTCAGCTTCATCGCGGTGACGGCCGGCCTCTTCGGCGTTGCCGAGGTGTTGACGACGATGGCCGAGCCAGCGTCGACGCTGGCCGCGGCGAAGGTGAAGTTCAGCGAGCTGTACCCGAGCCGGGAGGAGCTGCGTCGCTCGGTGCCGCCGATGCTGCGCGGCACGGTGCTCGGCTTTCTGGTCGGCCTGATCCCCGGCCCGGCGGCGACGATCGCGTCGTTCGTCTCGTATGGCGTCGAGCAGAAGGTGTCAAAGTACCGGCACGAGCTCGGAACCGGGGCGATCGAGGGCGTCGCCGGGCCCGAGGCGGCCAACAACGCGGCGGCCGGCGGCGGCATGATTCCCCTGCTCTCGCTCGGCTTGCCATTCACGCCGTCGACGGCGGTGCTGCTGAGCGGGATGCTGCTGATGAGCGTGACGCCGGGGCCGTTCCTGCTCCGCGATCACCCGCAGGTGTTCTGGGGCGTGATCGGCAGCTTCTACGTCGGCAACGTGATGTTGCTGCTCCTCAACCTGCCGCTGGTGGGCGTGTTCGCGCGGGTCGCGACGATTCCCTCGCGCTACCTGATGCCGGGCGTGCTCGTGCTCTGCGTCGTGGCCGCGTACTCGGACAACAACAACGTCTTCGACGTGTGGGTCCTGGTGGCCGCCGGCATCATCGGCTGGGCGATGCGGGGGCTCGGCTACAATCCGGCGCCGCTCGTCCTCGGGCTGGTGCTCGGGCCGCTGCTGGAGCGCTCGCTGCTCCAGGCGCTCACGATCGCGCGCGGCGACGTCCGGGGGCTGTGGTCATCGGGGCCGTCGGCCGTGATGCTGATCGCGGCCGTGCTGGTCTCCCTTGCCCCGCTCGTCAGCGTGGTGCGGCGGCGCGTACGAGCGTGACCGTCTCCTCGGCGGTGTCCTCGCCGGGAAGCGCGCGCAGCACCACCTCGTCGACCACGCCGCGCCACTGCGCGAGTGCGGGCGCGACCATGTCGGCACGACTCACGGCGATCGCGGTGGTCGACGGATCGACGCCCATGCGCCGGAAGTTCGCCGCGTAGGCCGGAATCCCCGCATAGCGGTCGGCTTCCTTCTTCACACGCGCGACGCCGGCAGCGCCGACGGCCAGCCGGACGTAGGCGAAGAGCGTCGGCGGCTTGCGCTTCGCCTTCGCCGCGCCTTGCCGCACCAGCTCGGCGGACGCGCGCGCGTGCTCGGGCGTCAGCCAGTTGAAGAGCACGCCATCGGCCACCTCGCCGGCGAGCTCGCACATCTTCGGACCGAGCGCGGCCACGATCAGACGCGTCCTGAGCCCGGCGCGCAGCGTCGCGATCCCTCCACGGACTCGCGCGAGCGAGTCAGGATTCGGGCTGCCCACGCCGAGCAGCAGGCGATCGAGGGGCAGCGCCTGGCTCCGCACGCCCTCGATGATGCTTTCGGGGCCGCGGGTGTGCAGCGGAATGACGCCGATCCCGAGATCGATCTGCCGCGTCACGCTGGCCGCCTGGGCGAGCGAGAGCAGGCCGTCGGTCGCGCCCGGATGATTCACCCAGAACGACGTGTAGCCGAGCGTTTCCGCTTCCCGGGCTGCGGCTGTGACGATGGAGGGCGAAACACCGGCGAAGAGTGCGAATCCCTGGGCCATGAGCGGAAGCTAACACAAAGTGTCGCAATCGGCGCGGGGGTCGAGTATAGTCAGGCCGTCTGGTTCGATCGCCGGCTCATCTGAGAGCCCATCTTCCTCAGACCGCGTTTCCCGCCATTTCCGCTTCGTGGAGCGTGTTCAGACCCGCGGAAGAATCGAAAGGAAGTCCGTTCCATGTCGTTCTCGTCGTTCAACCTTCACCCCGAGCTCCTGCGCGCAGTCGACGCGCTGGGCTTCATCGTTCCAACACCCATTCAGAAGGACGCCATTCCGCCGGCGTGCCGGGGGCGCGACGTTCTCGCCTGCGCGATGACCGGCAGCGGCAAGACGGCCGCCTTCCTGTTGCCGATCCTGAATCGCTTGATCGGACAGGCCCGCGGGAAGACACGCGCCCTCGTGCTCGCGCCCACGCGTGAGCTCGCGGCGCAGATCGACGAGCATCGTCGGGAGCTGGCGCGCTTCACGCCGATCGGAGGGGCTGCCATCTTCGGCGGGGTCGCCATGGCACCTCAGCAGGCGGCGTTCCGCCGCGGCGCCGACGTCCTCGTCGCGACGCCGGGACGGCTCCTCGACCATTTCCAGCATCCCTATGCGCGCCTCGACGCGCTCGAGACGCTCGTCATCGACGAGGCCGATCGGATGCTCGACATGGGCTTCTTGCCCGACATCCGGCGTGTGCTGAAGGCCCTGCCCGCCCGGCGGCGCCAGACGCTGCTCTTTTCGGCCACGCTGCCGGCGGCGATCATCGACCTCGCCCGCGAGCTGCTCCTCGATCCCGTGGCCATCAACGTGGAACGGGCCGCCGCACCGGCCGTCGGCATCAGCCATGCCGCCTACCCGGTGCCGTCGGAGCTCAAGCTCCCGTTGCTCGTCGAGCTGCTCAAGCAGCCCGACGTCCACAACATGCTCGTCTTCACGCGCACCAAGCATCGCGCCAACCGCCTGGCCGAGGGCCTCGTGCGGCGTGGTGTGGCCGCCGCGCGCATCCACGGCAATCGTAGCCAGACGCAGCGCACACAGGCGCTCTCGGCTTTCAAGGCGGGTCGCGTGCGCGTGCTCGTCGCGACCGACATCGCGGCACGGGGCATCGACGTGACGGGCCTCAGCCACGTCGTGAACTTCGATGTCCCGCACCTGGCCGAGGACTACATCCATCGCGTAGGACGGACCGCCCGGGCGGAGGCGGTTGGCGACGCCCTCACGCTGCTGTCACCCCAGGAGGAAGGCAACTTCAGGTCGTGCGAGCGCGCGGTCGGGACCCGCATCGCGCGCGTGACGCTGCCGGGCTTCGACTACCGGGCTCGCCCGGCGGAGCGCCTGGAGATTCCGCTCGCTCAGCGTTTCGCGAACGTCAGGCGCTCTCGCGGACGACGGTGAAGTCGTCGGCGGCTCGGAAGAGCCACTCGAAGTCATCGGGGTGGTCTTCGTAGAGCAGGCCCGACAGATCGACGGACCGCGCCGGCGCTTCCAGAGGACCAAAGACGCCCGTAAGCGTTTCGAACTCGAGACGCACCGCCCAGAGCTCCCGAGACTTCGCATGCTGCCACAGTTGATAGCGAGTCACTGGCGGCATCGGTTCCTCTTTCTCGAACGAAGTCGATGCATCCCTCGACGCGACGACGGTCAGCGACGCTACGTCCCGCGAGTACGGCCACCACTCGGCGCCTGGGCCGGCGGTTGCGCCGCCTTCGCGGCCCGTTCTTGTCTCAGTTTCGCTTCGCGTCGCCGCCGGGCAAGACGCCGGAGTCGTCGAACCGCGTGATTGGTCTTGGAGTGGGAGTGGCTCATCAAAACACCTCCGCTGAGGGATCGAGGCCGACGTCCGCCGGCACTACGGGCGCCTGAAGCTCGCCGGCGGCGGGCTGTCGAAGACGACGCGCCGGCCGTCAGGATGGTCGAACCCGAGGCGGGTCGCGTGCAAGCACACGCGCCGCAGCGGGTCGTGGCGGCTCCCGTACTCGCGATCGCCGACGATCGGATGGCCGAGCGCGGCGAGCTGCGCCCGGATCTGCCCGCGGCGGCCGGTCTGAAGCTGGATCTCGACGAGCGTCGCGTCGCGGTAGCGCTCCAGCACTCGGTAGTGGCTGATGGCCGCCTTGCCGCGGCGGCGGTCGCGCGTCGGCCGCACGCGAAGGCTGCGGTCCTCGACCAGGCGGGACTGCAACGTGCCCGCGTCGGGCCTCACGACGCCTTCGACGCGGGCGACGTACACGCGCTCGGGCGTCCGCGCCTTGAACTGCTCCTGGAGCATGTCCTTGACGCCGCCGGAGCGCGCGAAGACGAGCAGGCCGGAGGTCTCGCGATCGAGCCGATGCACCACGAACACGCGGCCGCCGCTCCGCGCCTGCTCCCAGTCACGCAGCAAGCGGTACACGGTGCGCTCACGCTCGCTCTCGGTGGCGATCGTGAGCAAGCCGACCGGCTTGTCGACGACCAGGATGGCGCGGTCCTCGTGGATCAGTCGCAGCGCCGCCGGAAAGGCGGGCGCCGGCGGCGCGCCCAGCACCACGCGGTCGTCGGTCGAGACGGCGACGTCGCCGCGACGGACGATGACGCCGTTCACCGTGACGCGCCCGGCTTCCAGCCACTGCTTGAGCCGGCGGCCGGACGTGTGCGGGTAGAGGTGGCGGAGACGATCACGGAGCGTGGGCGGACGCGTCGATCAGCGGCGGGGAGCGGCCGGCGGGCCCAGGATGGTCAGCCGCTCGATTGTCTGGCAGAGCTGCTCGGTGCCGACCGGCTTCACGAGATAGTCGTGAAACCCGAGCGCCAGCATGTCGGCCTTCCGATATTCGTCGTCGTAGGCGGTGACCGCGATGGCGGGAATGTCGCCGCCGCGCTCGGGCTTGGTGTGCCGCAGACGCTCGATCAGCCATGCCCCGTCGCGCCGCGGCATGGCCAGGTCCACCACCATCACGTCGGGGCGAACGTGCCGGGTGATCTTCAGCGCGATCTCAGCGGACACCGCCACCGTGACGAGCGCACCCATGTACGTGATCACCGACTGGAAGATCTCTCGCGCATCGGGGTTGTCGTCGACGACCAGGACGTGGATTCCACTCAGGCGGCGATTGTCGCTCACGGCGTGATGATGCCGCCAATGATCGGACTCGGCAAGCGGGAAAACATTTCCTCAGTTTTCCCCCGCTGCGTACAATGGCGCCCCGGTGAAGACGGGCAGGCGCAGCCGATCCCAGGTCATCGCCGACGACGTCCGCGACCTCGAGCGCCTCGGCTACGCCCAGCAGCTCTTTCGCGAGATGGGCGGGTTCTCCAACTTCGCCATCTCGTTCTCGATCATCTCGATCCTGACCGGCGCCGTGCTGCTCTTCGGCTACGGCCTGAAGCTGGCCGGCCCGGTCATCAACTCGGTCGGCTGGCCGGTGGTGAGCCTCTTCACGCTGTGCGTGGCGGCCTCGATGGCCGAGCTGGCCTCGGCGTATCCGACGGCCGGGGGGCTCTACTTCTGGGCGTTCAGGCTCGGCGGCCGGACGTGGGCGTGGATCACGGCGTGGCTCAACATGGTCGGCCAGGTCACGATCACCGCCGGGATCAACGTGGCGGCAGCCACGTACCTCGTCGGCGCCGTGACCCGCATCGCCGGCGCTTCGCCCGACGCCGCGGTTCCGCTCCTCGGCTCGGCGACGAGCTGGTACTTCCAGCTCACGGTCATGGTCGTCCTCATGGTCCCCCAGGTCCTCATCAACGTCTTCGGCATCCGCCTGACCGCGCGGCTCAACGACTTCAGCGTCTGGTGGCACATCGCGGGCTGCACCGTGATCGTCGCTCTCCTGGTGTTCTTCGGAACTCACCACAACAGCCTGGCCTTCCTGTTCAGCCGCGTGACCACCGTCACGCCGCTGGTCGCCGCGTCGGCCGACCTCGGGGGCCGGACCGCGCCGGCGCTCGTCATCGCCGACCTGACGGTGCCCTCGCCGCTCTTCGCCCTGATCCCGGGACTGACCGCTCTCTACGGCGCGGCCCCGCTGCTCCTCGTCTTCGTCCTCGGGCTGCTCCAGGCCCAGTGGACATACACGGGCTACGATGCGTCCGCCCACGTCGCCGAAGAGACGGTGATGGCGCGGCTCAACACAGCGTGGGGCGTGTTCCTCTCGGTCGCCGTGTCGGCGGTGGTCGGCTACGTGCTGCTGCTCGTGCTGACCTGGACGATTCCGCGCGGTGACGTCGCGGCGGCGGCCAACGATCCCTACCCGGTGCTGCACATCGCGTATGGAAACCTGGCGCGCGGCCTCGGCCACGTGGTCGCCGTGATCATCGGTGGCGCGATGTGGCTCTGTGGCCTCGCCTCCATCACGTCGATGGCGCGCATGTGGTACGCCTTCGCGCGCGACGACGGCATGCCGGGCGCCCGGCTCCTCAAGCGCGTGCATCCCTGCCTGCGCACGCCGGTGTGGGCCATCGTGATCACCAGCGCGCTGGCCGTGGCCATCACCGTGTACGCCGCCGCGTATACCGTCGTGTCGTCGATCAGCACGGTGACGCTCTACCTCGCCTACGTCATCCCCGTCTATCTCAACTGGCGCAACCGCCGGCGCGGCCGCGGCGAGTACGTGACTCCGGCCACGGCCCCGTGGAGCCTGGGACGCTTCGGCCCGGCCGTGAACGCCGTGGCCATTGCGTGGGTCGTCGTCATCACGGTCGTCTTCGTGCTGCCGCCGAACGAGCTCGTGCTGTGGACGATGCTGGTGCTCGTGCTCGCGCTGGCGGCGTACTGGCGTCTTTCCGCCGGGCGCCGCTTCGTCGGCCCGGCCCCCTCGAGGAGCGCGACGTCGTCCTAGAGGAACGCCGACAGCGCGAGGCCGATGGCGCTGGGAACGAGCAGGACGAGCAGATTGTTCCAGCGCAGCACGGTGGCGGCCACGATGGCGACGGCGAACACGATCCACGCTCCCGGAGTCGTCAGCGACGCGCGGGCCATCTCGACGCTCGCGGCGAAGATCAGCCCGACCGACGCGCCGATGAGGCCGCGCGTGAAGCCGCTGACGGCACGGGCGCTGCGCAGCAGGCCGTAGCCGTACTGGAGCGGCAGCATCAGAACGCCGGGAGCGACCACGGCGATCGCGCAGAGCGCCGCGCCGGGCAGGCCGAAGAGCATGTAGCCGATGGACGCGACGTAGCTGTTGGCCGGTCCCGGCGTGATCCGCGCCACCGTGAACGCGTAGAGCAGCTCGTCGGTCGTGAGGACGCCGCGTCCGCTGACGAGGCTCTCGCGCAGGAGCGGGATCATCACGGGGCCGTTGCCGAACGTCATCGCGTTGAAGAGCAGGATGAGGCCGACGAGCTGGACGAGCGTCATGCGCTCGGCGGTGGGCCGAGGAGGAGCGCGCCGCCGAGGCCGCTGACGAGCAGCACGATCGCCGGGTTGACGTGGAAGACCAGCGAGGCGATCAGCGCGGCCACGGCCAGCGCCATCTCGGGACGGCGGCCGATCGCCGACCGGGCGAGATTGACGGCGGCGGCCACCACCAGCGAGAGCGCGGCCGGCAGCAGCGTGACCGACAGGAGCGCGAAGCCCCGCGTGTCCTGAAGCTGGCGATAGGCGGCGGTCAGCGCCACCGTCGAGACAAACGCCGGCAGCGTCAGGCCGAGCAGCGCGGCCACCGTTCCCGCGACGCCGCCCAGCCGGTGGCCGATCGCCACCGCCACGGCCGTCATCGTGCCGGTCGGGACGATGCGGCCGAGCGCATACGTCGTGAGGAATTCGTCGCGCGTCACGATGCGGCGGCGGCTCACCAGCTCGTTCTCGAGCACCGCCAGGATGGCGAGCCCGCCGCCGAAGGCCAGGCCCGCGCGGAAGAACATCCAGAAGATCCGGGTGAGACTCACCCCTCGGGCCAGCGAGCTGGCCGGTCCCGCGATGGATTGTGCTGGCCGATGGCCGGGGGCGCGCGATGGATGCGCGGGCGGCGGCCGTCGAAGGACAGCGGCAGCGCCACCAGCGCGAAGTCGTCACCGGGCATCGGCTGGATCATGTCGAGCGCCGCCGTCTGGGCATGAGCGGCGGCGTCGGGCAGGCTGTTGATCACCGCGCAGGGAACGCCGTCAGCCTCCAGGCGATCGATCCACTCGCCCTTGGGGCGCGTCGCGAAGATCTCGTCGATCATCGCGCACAGCATCGCCCGATGCTCGACGCGCGCGGCGTTCGTCACGAAGCGCGGGTCTTTTACCCACTCGGGGTGGCCGAGCACGCCGGCGAGCTTCGCGAAGAGACGATCGTTACCGGCGGCGACGATCAGGGGACCGGTCTTCGTCTCGAACGCCTGGAACGGGACGACGCGATTGCTGCCGGTGCGATGGCGCTCGGGCACGGCGCCGGACGCACGGAAGCTCGCGTGGTGCCCCTTGAGCCAGGCCAGCCCCGTCTCGAACAGCGAGGCGTCGACGACACCGCCGCGCCCCGTCCGCTCGCGACGCACCAGCGCCGCGAGCGTTCCCATCGCGGCCCACATCCCGGTGCCATAGTCGAGGATCGAGGTGCCGATGCGCGTCGGCGGGCCGCCCTCGTCGCCGTTCATCATCATGAGGCCCGAGAAGGCCTGCACCATCGGCTCGTAGCCGGGCTTGAGCTTGAGCGGCCCGCGCGCGCCGAACGCCCACACCGAACAGTAAATCAGCCGCGGGTAGTGTTCGATCAACGTCGTCGGGCCGAGGCCGAGCTCGTCGAGCGCGCCCGGGCGAAGGTTCTGCACGAGCACGTCGGCCTGGCCGGCCAACTCGACGACCCACGCGACGGATGCCTTGTCCTTGAGGTCCACCGTGATCGAGCGCTTGTTGGCGTTGACGGCGAGAAAGCCGGGCGACACACCCTTCCAGAACGGTGGTCCCCAGCGACGCGCGTCATCGCCTTCCGGCCGCTCGATCTTCACCACGTCGGCGCCCAGATGGGCGAGGATCTCGGCGGCCATCGGCCCGGCCAGGTTCTGAGCGATCTCGAGGACGCGGATGCCCTCGAGCATCATCGGAAGAGCGACCGGGCGATCACCATGCGATGGACCTCCGACGGGCCCTCACCGATCCGGCGCACCCGCCCCTCGCGATACCAGCGTTCCAGCGGGAACTCCTTGGAGACACCGTAACCGCCGTGAATCTGCACGGCGGCGTCGACCACGCGCCCCAGCACCTCGCTCGAGTAGAGCTTGGCGATCGACGCCTCGACGCGCGCATCCTCGCCGCGGTCGGCTTTCCAGGCGCCCTCCCAGATCAGCCAGCGGCACGCGCGCAGCTCGACCTCGGCGTCGGCGAGCATCCATTGAATGGCCTGGCGCTGGCTGAGCGGCGCGCCGAACGTCGAGCGATGCTTGGCGTGCTCGATCGCCATCCGGTGAGCGGCCACCGCCACGCCGAGGTTGCACGCGGAGTACGGGAAGCGGTTCTTCACGAGCAGGTCGAAGGCCAGATCGAGGCCCTGGCCCTCGGCGCCGATCAGCGCGTCGCCGGGTAGCTCGCAGTCCTCGAACACAACGTCGTTGGGGATGGACTGGGTGCGAATCGTGCGGATGGGCTTCGCGGTGAAGCCGGGGGTGCCTGGCTCGAGGATGAAACACGAAATGCCGGCACGGCCTTTCTCTTTACTGGTCCGTGCCCAGACGATCCCCCATTTTGAGTTGTGGGCGTTCGAGATGAACACCTTGCGGCCGTTCAGCACCCACGTGTCGCCACGCCGCTCGGCGCGCGTCTGGATCGCGCCGGCCGGATCCGAGCCGCCCGAGGGCTCCGTGATCGCGAAGAACGTTCGCCACCCCTCGCGCACGGTCGGCACGGCGTACTTCTCGATCTGAGCCTTGCTGCCGGCCCAGATCGCCGGCGGCGGATAACGGCCGAAGACGCCGCAGCCCGGACTGTAGAGCCCCATCCGGTGCTGCGACATCTCCTCGAGCACGACCGACATGCTGAACGTGTCGAGGCCGCCGCCGCCGTACTGCTCGGGCGCGCCGAGCGCCCACAACCCGGCCGCCTTGGTCTTGGCCGAGAGTCGCTCGAAATCCTCGTCGGGGATCCCCGGCGCGTCGGGATCGAGCCGTTGCTCGAGCGGGATGATCTCCTCTCGGATGAAGCGACGGACCTGATCGCGCAGGAGGCGGAGCTCGTCGGGCAGCGTGAAGCCTGGGAAGGCCGTCATGGGTCGGGATCATACCATCCGTGTTGACAACCCTACCGGGCTCCCCTAACGTGGCGCCCGGACAGCGGGAGGCCTATGCGAGACGAGATCGTCTGGAGCGTGGCCGACGGCATCGCCACCGTCACGCTGAACCGTCCCGACCAGCGCAACGCGATGAACACCGCCCTGCTGACCGGCCTCCGCCTCTGCTTCGAGCGCCTCGACGAGCGGAGCGACGTGCGCGTGGTCGTCGTGCGCGGCGCCGGCCCCGCGTTCTGCTCCGGCATGGACCTGAAGGAGATGGAGAAGCAGCGCGGGGTCAACGTCGATCACGAGTCCGGCGTGGTCGCCGTCCTGCAGCGCGTCGACCGTTGCCGCTACCCGACCATCGCCGTCTTGCACGGCGACGCGATCGCCGGCGGCTGCGAGCTGGCGCTTCACTGCGACCTGCGCGTGGCGGCCGACGTGGCCCGTCTCGGGATGCCGCTCGCACGCGTCGGTCTGGTGGCGCCGTTTCCCCTCACCCAGAAGCTGATCGAGATCATCGGGTCGGCCTTCGCGCGCCAGCTCCTCTTCACCGGGCGGCTGGTCGACGCCCGGCGCGCCTACGAGATGGGCATGGTGCACCAGGTGGTTCCGGCGGCCGACCTGGAGGCGACGGCGTCCACCCTCGCCCGGACGGTGGCCGACAACGCTCCGCTCTCGCTCACCGGCATGAAGGCCGTCATCCTGCGCGCGATGACGCCGCGAGAGATCGCTCACGACGATCTCGACATCGTCGTCCAGCGCGCTCGCCAGAGCGCAGACGCGTCGGAAGGGCGGCGCGCCATGCTCGAAAAGCGCGCGCCCGAGTTTCGCGGCCGCTAGGCCGGCGAGCGCGCGGCCGCGCCAGCGGGAACGACGGCGCCCCGCCCCAGGAGCCGACCGCCGCGAAGCTTCGCGTGGAGTGAGCCCACCTCGGCCAGCGGAACGACCTCGGTGACGACCGGCGTGATGCGCCGCTCCGCCACCAGGCGCGCCGCCTCGCCGAGCTCCCAGCGCGACGCGTAGCGCGATCCCAGAATCGCCAGCTCACGCGCCACCAGCTCGCGCGGCGCGACCTCGGTCGCGAGGCCGGGAAAGGTCGTCAGCACGACGAGGCGGCCGCGCGGGGCGAGCGCATCGAGGCAGAAGCGAAGCGTCGCCGGGTTGCCGACCAGATCGACCGCGACGGTCACGCCCCGCGGCGCCAGATGTCGAACGGGCTGCGCCGCGTCGGGTACCGACGAGTCGAAGGCGGCCACGGCTCCCATCTCGCGCACGAGCTTCAGCCGCTCCTCGCCGCGATCGATGCCGATGACCGTACCGCCGAAGACCCGCGCCATCTGCACCATGTGGATGCCGACGCCGCCGGCGGCACCGATCACCATGACGCTGTCACTCGGCGCGATCGCAGCGCGCCGGCTCACGTGGAGCGGCGTGGCGATGGCGTCGGGGATCGCAGTGGCGGCGATGGGCGACACGCCGTCGGGCACGGCGATGCAGTTGCGCGCAGGCAGCGCGACGTACTCGGCGTAGCCGCCGTCCCTCGCGACGCCGACCTGGCCGGCGAGGTTCCGGCACAGCGGCTCGTGACCGAGGTGGCAGAGATCGCAGGCGCCGCAGAAGAGGTAGAAGTGGGTCAGCACACGCTCGCCCACGCGGGGGCTCGACACGCCGTCGCCGGTCGCGATGACGCGTCCGACGATCTCGTGACCCGGGATGCGCGGCAGATCCTCGGGGCGGCGGCTGTGATTGCCGCTCATGTAGTTGAGGACGGTCAGCCCGACGCTACAGGCTTCGACCTCGATCAGCACCTCGCCGGCCACCACCGACGGTCGGGCGACCGTCTCGTAGCGGACCTCGCCGCCCCACTCGTGGAGGACCTGCGCGTGCATCGGCCCGCTCGTCATGGCGGGGATTCTATCCCGCCGCGGGCGCGGCGGGTGGCGCGCTAGTCGGCCGCCGGCCTCGGAATGAGGGATCCAGCCGAGCGCGGCGAGGTCGGAGTCGCGATCCATCAGCCGCCGCTCGCGGTCGACCTTCGAGCCCCGATCGGCCGTGCGCGTCGTTCGACGATCCACGATCACCTCGACGTTGTCGGTGTCGAGGAAGGCAGCGGTCAAGCGCTCCTTCAGGTCCGGCCGGTCGCGCGCCACGACGTAGAGCAAGCGCACGCGCTTGGTCATGAGACTTCCTCGACCACGGCCCAGCCCATCGCCCGCAGCGATCCATCGATGCCGGTCGTGCGTCGCTCGCCGACGCGCCGGTCGCCGGTCGACTGCCCGGTGAGGTGCCCGGCCTCGGCCAGCCGGCGCTGACCGTCTCGCCGATCGACCACGATCAGGACGTCATCGGCGCCCACCAGCGAGGCGCGCAGTGACTCAAGCCGAGCCAGCTGGTCGCGAGCGACGACGAAGATCAGGCGCATGGCGTCGGAGCGTAGTTTACGACGTGCGAGGCCCGACCGGGCGGCGGCCTTGGAAGTACTCCACCACCCGCTGGAGGCCCTCGTCGAACTCGACCTTCGGCACGTAACCCAGCACGCGCCGGGCCTTGTCGATGTCCGCCTCGCTGTGCCGGACGTCTCCGGCCCGGCTTTCAGTGAACCGCCGGCGGATCCGCCGGCCCACGAGCAGCTCGAGCTTGCCCACGATGTCGAGCAGGCTGACCCGCGCTCCGCAGCCGACGTTGAAGACCTCGCCGCCCGCCCCGTCCGCGTCGGCGGCCAGGACGTTGGCCTCGACCACGTTCTCGACCTCGGTGAAGTCGCGCGACTGCGCGCCGTCACCGTGGATCTCCACGGGCCGGCCTTCGAGCGCGGCCAGAACGAACTTCGGAATGACGGCCGCGTACTCCGACGCCGGGTCCTGACGAGGCCCGAAGACGTTGAAGTAGCGCAGGCCGACGGTCTCCACGCCATAGAGGCGATTCCACACGGCCGCGTATTCCTCGCCGGCCAGCTTGGAGACGCCATAGGGCGAGATCGGCGCCGGCACCTGCGTCTCCCGCTTGGGAAGATCGAGGCGCTCGCCGTAGACGGACGACGACGACGCGTACACGACACGACGCACGCCCTGGCGGCGGGCCGCCTCGAGCACGTGGAGCGTGCCGGTGACGTTGCTGGCGTTGGTGCCGAGCGGATCGGCCACCGATTGCGGCACCGAGCGCATCGCCGCCTGATGGAAGATCACCTCGACGCCGGCGGCCGTCGCCTCGACGCACGCCAGGTCACGCACGTCGCCCCGAACGATCTCGAGCTCGGCGTCCTCCGCGAACACCAGGTTCAGGAGGCTTCCGCTCGAGAAGTTGTCCAACACGCGGACGGCGTGGCCGTCCGCGAGCAGACGCTCGACGATATGAGAGCCGATGAAACCGGCCCCCCCGGTGACGAGAAATCGCCGCCTCACGGCTGCATTTCTCGCGGGCGGTCGGTCTCCTCGCCGTCCGCCCCGGCATCGGCGCCCCCGGCCTGGGGCAGGCGGACGGTGGCGCGGAACTGCCCCGCCACCACGTTGTGCTTGGCCAGCAGGTCGTGGATGGCCGGACGGCTCACGCCCAGCTCACGCGCGGCGTGACTGATGTTGCCCTGGCACCGGCTGAGCGCTTCCACGAGCACCTGGCGCTCCGTCCGGTTCCGTGCGTCCCGCAGGGAGAGCCCGGTCGACTCCGGCACCGCCTCGATGGCGAGGTCCTTGGGCTCGATGAACCGTCCGCGGGCCATGATGACGGCGCGCTCGACGGCGTTCTCCAGTTCGCGGATGTTGCCCGGCCAGCGATGGCGGGTGACGGCCTCGATGGCCGACAGGCTGAAGCGCAGCTTCCGCCGCTGCTGCTCGCAGGTGCGACGGAGGAACGCGTTGGCCAGGAGTACGATGTCCTCGCTGCGTTCGCGCAGCGGCGGCATCGTGACCACGACGACGCTGATGCGGTAGTAGACGTCCTCGCGGAACCGGTTCGAGGCGATCTCCACCTTGAGGTCCTTGTTGGTGGCCGCGATGACGCGCGTATCGACGGCGATCTGCGTCCGACCGCCCACGCGCTCGAGCCGCCGCTCCTGGAGGAAGCGCAGCAGCTTCACCTGGAGGCCCAGGCTCATCTCACCGATCTCGTCGAGGAACAGCGTGCCGCCGTGGGCCAGCTCCAGCTTGCCCTTCCGCTGCATGTGGGCACCGGTGTAGGCGCCGCGCTCGCTGCCGAACAGCTCGGACTCGAGCAGCGTCTCCGGGATGGCGCCACAGTTGATGGCCACGAAGGGCCCCCGGACGCGCCCGCTCCGGGTGTGGATCGCCCGCGCGGCCAGCTCCTTGCCGGTTCCGCTCTCGCCCTGGACCAGCACGGTGGCGTCGGTCTTGGCGACCTGCGTGAGGGTGTCGAAGACCTCGCGCATCTTGGGCGTCGCGCCCAGGATGTCCTCGAACCACGAGGCCTGCGTCTCGCCGTCCCCGGCCCAGCGGAGCTCGGCGTCGATCTCGGCGAGGTACGTCGCCCGCTGCAGGACCACCCGCAGCTGGTCGAGGTCCACGGGCTTGAGCAGGTAGTCGAAGGCCCCCAGCCGCAGCGCCTTCAGCGCGTTGGCGCGATCGTTACTGCCGGTGATCACGATCACCTTGGCCAGCGCGTCGGCCGCCAGCAGCTCGCGGAGCAGCTCGAGGCCTTCTTCGGCGGTGTCGGTATGGGGCGGCAGACCCAGGTCGACGGTGATGACGGCCGGCTTGCTGGCCGCCACCTGCTTCATCGCCTGAACTCGATTCTTCGCGAAGCGCACCGAGTACTCCTCGTGGAGCGCAAAGCGATATTGTGTGCAAAGAGCGTCGTCGTCTTCCACGATCAGCAGGACCGGCTTGTCCACCTCAGCGTCCTCCTATCCCGAGCGCCCGGTCGATCGCACCGGGCAAAGCCGGAGGCGTCGCGTTCACGAGCGGCAACTTGACCACACAGGTTGTTCCTTCGTTCCGTCGACTGGCGATCGACATCGTTCCCCCGTGCTTCTGAACGATCTCCCGGGCTTCATAGAGGCCGATGCCCCAGCCACCGGGCTTGGTCGAACGGAACGGAACGAAGAGAGATTCGCGCAAATATTCTTCGGACATTCCTTCCCCGGTGTCGCTCACTTCGGCGACGGCCAGGTCGTTTTCCGCATAGGTGCGGATGGTGATGGTGCCTTCGCCCCGGATCGCATCCATCGAATTGGCGATCAGGTTCTCGAGCACGCGTTGCAGCGCATCGGCGTCGGCCTTCACCACGACCGACTCCAGTGATTTCACGAATTGAATGGTGGACGCCTGGCTGCCGATCAGCACCGCCGCGGCCGCCACCGCCTTCAGATCCACGACCTCGAACTCGACCCCATCGCCGTGCGTGGGCGTCGCCAGCTTCCCGAGCAGGTTCTTCATTCGGGTGACGACCTGCGACACGGTCCGGATCGCGTCGCGCTGGAACTCGGGGTCGTCGAAGTTCTTGAGCGCGTTGCGGCTCAGGAGCGACAGCGACGACACGCTGTTCTTGATGTCGTGGATGATGAACGACGTCAGCCGGTGGAACGCTTCGAACTCGCGCGCCTGTCCGACCTTCTCCGAGAGCTGGGCCACGGCCAGGACCCCGGCGGCTTGCTCGCCCACCGTAGCCAGGAACTCCAGGTCCTCGTAGCCGTACGAATTGCCCGTGCGCTCGGGCCCCAGGAAGAGCAGGCCGGTCAGCGTGTCCCGCCACATCAGCGGGACGAGCAGCGCGAAGTTGCTGGCGTACCGT
>Ga0209239_1000845_pt1 | contig 17915 bp, 8 predicted proteins | sample GraSoi013_2_20cm_FD_185824 | JGI IMG/M metagenome (GOLD analysis project Ga0209239, IMG submission 185824) | Grasslands soil microbial communities from the Angelo Coastal Reserve, California, USA - Sample 10_02_2013_2_20cm (SPAdes) (version 2) | ecosystem: Environmental > Terrestrial > Soil >...
TCTATCGGCCCCAGGTCCTCGACGAAGTATCGGGTCAGATCACGGCGGGGAACTACGTCCCGCAATTGACTCCCGGGTACCTCGCGTGGCTCAACTCGACCGGCTACACGGGAATCGGCATTCGGGTTGCGGTCGATGACACCGGCGTGGACACCGGCGTCGACGACCCGAACGTGACGGGAGACATGCATCCCGAGCTCGACAACCGCGTCGTCGCGAACCTCTTCTACGGATCGCTCTCGAACGCCGCGGACGGCTACGGCCATGGAACGCACGTGGCCGGCATCGTCGCCGGCAATGGGTCCCTCGGGACGGGCGACGCGAACGGTTACCTCTGGGGCCTGGGGGTTGCGCCGCAGGCCGGCATCATCAACCAGCGCATCTTCGACAGTTTCGGCGGGTGGCAGAACCCGAGCTATTACTCTCTCGGCTCTGATGCGCTCAACAACAGCGCCTCCGTGAACAGCAACAGCTGGGGCATCTCGGATGGCGGCGCCTATCTGATCGACGACATGATCTACGACGGCCTCGTGCGTGACGCGAACATCTTCACGCCCGGCAACCAGCCTCTGATCTTCGAATTCTCCGCGGGCAATGCCGGCTGGGGTGGCGGCACTCCGAACTACCAGAGCACCGGCAGCCCGGGCAACGCCAAGAACGTGATCACGACCGGCGCATCGTTGAACTTCCGACCCACGGTCCCGCCTCCGGGCACGTGGCCCGCGGACGACTTCAACGCATCGATCGGGTTCAGCAGCCGCGGTCCGACCGCGGATGGCCGGATCAAACCGGATATCGTGGCTCCCGGAGGTTGGATCGCATCCACGCTCTCGAGCCAGTCATCGAATGACCCGTGCGGCTGGGGCAACATCGACTCGCGGCACACGTGGTGCGGCGGCACGAGCATGTCCGGTCCGATGGTGTCCGGGGCAGCCGCGCTGTTCGTCCAGTACTTCCGGACGACGACCGGCTCCGACCCGAGCCCGGCGATCACGAAGGCAGCCCTCGTGAACGGCGCCATCGACATGCCGCCGGTCGCGAATCCCTCCTTCGGCTCCTTCTCCACGGCACCGATTCCGAACATGGACGAGGGTTGGGGCCGGCTCCACGTTGGGAATGTGATCGCGTCCTCGGGAACCCACTTCTACGATGACCAGACGGTCTCCCTCGCAACGGGAGACACCCATTCCTATCAGATTGCGGTGGGAATCGTGAGTCAGCCGTTCAAGGTGTCCGTCGCTTGGACCGACGTGCCCGGCACGCCCGGTGCGGGCACGGAGCTCGTCAACGATCTCGACCTGACCGTCACCGCGCCGGATGGGACCGTGTTCTTCGGGAACAACTTCGCGAATGGCGAGAGTGCTCCCGGCGGCGTCGCGGACGCGAAGAACAACCTGGAGAACGTCTACATCTCGAGTCCCGCGGTCGGCGTCTACACGGTCACCGTGACCGGCGTCAACGTTCCGTCCGGACCTCAGGACTACGCGGTTGTCATCTCCTACGGCGGCGGGCCGACCCCGGTCGGCAACGTCTTCTGGAACCAGGGGACCTTCATGTCGTCCGCCCTCGCGGGCCTGATCCTGATGGACAGTGACCTGAACGGAACCGCGACGGTCACCGCGAGCAGCGACACCGGTGACAGCGAAACCGTCACGGCCACGGAGATCGGGAACGCCTCCGGGGTGTTCGCCGGTGCGATCCAACTGACGACCGGCGCGAGCACTCCCGGCGATGGGTTGCTGAATGTGGTGAACAACGGCACGATCACCGTCACCTATTCCGATGCGAGCCCGCCCGGGACGGCGTCGGACACGGCGATGATCGACGACACGCCGCCCGTCATCTCCGCGATCAACACGACGAGTATCACACACAATTCGGCGCGGATCGATTGGCTCACGAGCGAGGCGGCCACGAGTTCCGTCCTCTATGGAAACTCGACTCCGCCGAATGCGACTGGCGTCGGTGGGTTCGGATTGGTCCACGGGATCACCCTGACGAACCTCGCACCGAACACGACCTACTTCTTCGAGGTAACCGCGACGGACCAGGCCGGGAACACCGCGATTGACAACAACGGCGGGGCCTACTACACCTTCACGACGCTCCCGATTCCGCAGGTCCTCTTGGTCGCCAACGACTTCGGTCAGAACCTCGCGCCGTACTACACGATTGCCCTTTCCGGCGTTGGCCAGGACTTCGACTTCTGGGATGTGTCGGTCCAAGGATACCCCACCTTGGGCGACCTGGGCGGATTCAAGGTCGTCATCTGGTTCACACCCAGCTGCGGCTTCACGCTCGACGCCCAGAATACGGTCGCGAGCTACCTGGACGCGGGCGGACGGCTCATCGCGATCGGCCAGGACCTCGGCTGGTGCAACCAGTTCGTGTACCCGGGTCCGCTCTTCGGAACCTACCTCCACGCGATCTGGGAGGCCGACAATGCGCCGACCCGGCACGTGGTCGGAGTCCCCGGTGATCCGATCGGCGATGGACTCGACATCCAGATCGCCGGCGGCGACGGCGCGAACAACCAATTCTTCCCGGACGTGGTCGACCCGATCACACCCGCCGAGACCGGTGCCCAATATGACGCCGGCCCGTCGACCCGGTCCGCGATCCTGCACGTCGATACCGGCGTCTACCAAGTCGCCTACCTCGCGTTCAACTTCGAGGCGATCAGCAACGGGCCCGACCGGCAAAACATGATGGACCGGCTCCTGAACTGGATCATCCCGCCGGCGTACGGCACCCGGATTTCGCCGAAGACGCAGTCGTCGGAGGCCGTGCCGAGTCAGACCGTGGCCTATGGGTTGACGGTCGTGAACCGCGGCGTCGCTTCGCCCCAGGACACGTTCAACCTGGCCTGGAGCTCCGCTCCGAACGGCTGGACGACGTCCCTCTGGTACGCGAACGGCTCGGCCGTGACGGACACAAACGGCGACGGCGTCCCGGACACGGGTCCGATCCCGTCGAAGGGATCCGTGACCCTGACCGCGACCGTCGAGGTGCCTTCGACCGCGGTGGACGGTCAATCGGACGTCGCGAGCATCGTCGCGACTTCGATCACCCTGCCGTCGGCTTCGGCCGGCGCTAGCCTGACCACGATGGTCCCGCCGCCCGGCGTCGACGTGGCCCCGGGGCCGTACTTCAAGGTCACACCGGGCCAGATGGTCAATGCGACGATGAGCATCCGGAACTCCGGCGGCCAGCCTGACACCCTGAACGTGGCGGCCACATCCCAGAGCGGTTGGACCGTCGCCCTGCTCGACTCCAATGGAGCTCCGCTCACCGATACGAACGCAGACGGCTTCCCGGATGTCGGCTTGGTCCAGGGCCTTCAGACCGCGACCTTCGTTGTGCAAGTCACCGTGCCCGCGGGCGCGACCCCGGGTACGCTCGACCTCACCGTGGTCGTCGGAAGTTCCTCGATCGATGCGAACTCGACGAGCACGTCCAATGTCGTGCTGGAGTACTACGGACCCGGTCCATCGGACTGGCCGACCTTCCACAACACGAACGCGCGACGCGGCGCCTCGCCGAACGTGTTCGGGACTCCGATGAGCCAGCTGTGGAGCTCGCCCGGCAACTTGGCCGCCTTGTTCTCGGGCCCGGTCTATGCGGAAGGCAAGCTGTTCACGACGAGCCTCGACCAGTTCCTCCGAGCTCGGGACCCGTTCCTAGGCACGACGATCTGGGCGCGGAACCTCGGCGACGGCACTGGTATTGAGTTCTACACCGGTTGGCCCACGGTGGTCAACGGCGTGGTCTACGTGATCTACTACACGCTCGGCGGCGGCTACTTGTACGCCCTCGACGCGAACACGGGCGACACGATCTGGAGTGTGGCCGGATTCGACTTCAACGCACGGATCCCGCTCGCCTACGCGGACGGCATGGTGTTCGGAGAAGCCCGGGATGGACGGGTCTTCGCGCTCAACGCCGCCAACGGTTCGGTCGTCTGGACGTACCAGACGAACGGCCTGTTCCCGTGGGGCGGCGTGACCGTGGCGGCTGGAACCGTCTGGGCTTCGGCCCTCGATCCGAACAGCCTCTCGAACGGCTGGGCCTTCGCCTTCGACGAGATGACCGGAGCGCTCCGGTGGTCCTTCGCCCTCGACGGGTGGGGCGGTTCGGCTCCGCTGTTCGCCCAGGGGAACGTGTACATCGGATCCTGGGACCAGTCGTCCGGGAGCGGCACGTTGTGGGCGCTGAACGCCTTCAGCGGGACCCCCCTCTGGTCGACGCCCGGATTCGGCGGGTTCTGGTTCGACACCCCGGCGTACGACGGCACGAACCTCTACGTGGGGTCCGTGAGCGGCGCCTTCAGCGGAGTCGACGCGACGACCGGAGCGGTCCTTTGGAGGACCTTCACCTCCGGGGTCATCTTCGGCTCGGTGGGACTCGCGAACGGCTACATGTTCGGCACCTCCACGGACGGCGGATTCTACGTCCTGGACTCAGCGACCGGCGCCATCGTGGATTCGCACCTCCTGAGCGGCTTCGGAGCGGCGTCGGCGGTGGCCATCGGCAAAGGCTACGTCTGGATGGACGATGCCTCTGGAACCGTCTACGCGTTCGGCGCGCCCGGTGCCGGCGTGATGGCCTCGATCGAGACGGTTCCTGGATCCACGAGCCTGCCCGTCGGATTGGCAACGCCGTTCCGCGCGCAGGCCTATGACCTGTTTGGCAACCCGAGTCCGGGTGGTCCGTACGTCTGGACCTCGACGAACGGCCTCGGCTCCGTGCTGCCCCTGAATGCGAACGGCGATCAGGTCGTCTACATCGCGGGCGTCTACGCGGGCACGGACACGTTGCACGTTGCATCCGGCGCCTTCGGCGCGGACGCGACGGTCACCATCCTGCCGGGCGCCTTGGACCACGTCGATGTCCTGCCGGGCGTCGCGAACGTCGTCGCGGGCACGACGATCGCCTTCACCGCGGCTGCGAAGGACCGCTTCGGGAACACGATCTCCGGCGCCACCTTCGTCTGGAACGCGACGGGCGTCGGGACGATCGATGCGTCGGGACTCCTGACCGCTTCCACGCAGGTGGGCATCGGCTTCGTCACGGCTACCGACGGGTCGGTGACCGGCACCGCGATCGTGGCGATCGTGCCGGGTGCCCTCGCTTCCGTCGCCTTGCAACCGGCGGCGGTTAGCCTGGAGGCCGGCTCGAACCTTGCCCTCCACGCGGAAGGATTCGACCGGTACGGGAACGCGATTTCCGGGCTGGCGTTCGGTTGGGCGACCACCATCGGGAGCATCGCGCCAGTCGAGACGGGCTCCCCGACCGCGGTCCTCGCGGCCGGCTATCTCGCCGGATCCGGGAACCTAACGGTCTCCTCGGGCGGGATACCTCTCGTCGTCAGGGTCGTTGTGACGCCCGGGCCGCTCGATCGAATTCTGGTCGTCATGCTCGTCGGCGGCAGTCGTTTCGAAGGCCCAGTCGACATCCCGGCTGGCGCGCAGCGAACGTTCGTGGCGGAGACGACGGACCGGTTCGGCAACGCGATTGCAAACGTACCGCTCTTGTGGAGCGTGACGGGCGGCAGCGGCACGATCGCCTCCAACGGCGCGTTCACCGCGTCGACGACGGTCGGCGCCGGCTCCGTGATCGCGATGTACGCGAGCGGGATGACGGGCAGACAAGACGTCACCATCGTCCCAGCCACCGCTGCGACGGTGCAGATCCGCCTCACGTCCACGAGCCTAGCGGTCGATTCCAACTCGGTGATTGTCGCCACGGTCCTGGATGCGTACAGCAACGCGAACCCCGACGGCGTGGTGACATGGACGACGACGGGTACGGGCACCATCTTGTCGCTCACCCCGGACGGCCGTTCCATCCTGTACCACGCACCCATCACGACGACCCCGGCGTCGGTGCAGATCACCGCCACGATCGGCGCGATTTCGCGGTCGACCACCCTGACGATCGTCGCGGGTCCGCCCGTAGGAATCTCCATCGACACGCCGGCGACGACGGTTGCCACTGGAGGGACCCTGGCCTTCGGTGCGGTCGTGACCGATCAATTCGGCAACGCGGTGACGGGGGCGACGATCGCTTGGGGCGCCACGGCTGGCTCGATCAGCCAGCAGGGCGTCTTCAAGGCGCCCTCGGAACCGGGATTGGTCGTCATCACCGCGGGCACCGCGGGCCGGCAGAGCTTCGTGGTGATCGAGGTCACGTCGGGCGGGCTCGAACAGTTCTCCCGGCAGGCGACCTCGGCGACTTCGCTCGCCCTCATCTTGGTAACCATCATCGCGATCGCGGCGGGCGTGTTCCTGTTCGTCCGCTACCGCGAGGCCAACCGGGAGTTGCGAGAGATGCGGAAGGGCGGAGGCGGCGGAGACGGCCCCGAGCCTTGAACGTAAACCGGAGGGCTTCGGCCCTCCCCTTTCATTTTCTCCGATGGCGGGCGGACGCCAGGTTCACATAGCGTAGTCGGTCGGAGGAAGTCGCTGTGGCCCTGATTCGGTACGCGGCGATCAGCGTCGTTCGGAGTCGCCGGCGGACCATCACTGCGATGATCGGAGTCCTCCTGGCGGTCACGTTCGTCTCAGGCACGTTCATCGCAATCGATTCGTCCACGCGCGCGACGCTCGATGCGTTTCTTGCGAACCTCCCGTCGGACATCGATTTCGAAGCTCGGGCCTCGGCCAACGGTACCCAGCTGCGGGAGGCGGTCGAGGTGATCCCGGGAGTCGCCCGAGTGGCCGTCATACGTTTCACAGGTATCGGCAAGATCGAATCGGGTGCGGTTTCCAGTCCGGTCAACGCCCAGGTACTTGGCGTGGAACCGGATCGTCTCCCGTTTGCCATCGAGGAAATCACGGTCCTCGCAGGGAACTTCTCCCTTCCGCGAGGCAAGGCGGCCTTGTCGGAAGACCTTGCGGCGCGACTGAATGTCTCCACCGGCGCGACGGTGAGTTTGCGCCTCGCCTCGTTCGACCCGGCCAATCGGACCGACCCGCGGGTGAATGTGACGGTCGCGGCTGTGTTCGGCGGGGTCCGTTCCGAAGGGGGTCCGGTCTCCACGCCTCTTGCCGTCGTGCATGTGGAGGATGCCGCCTGGTATGAGGAGCAACTCGGCTACGCGTACGCGGGGAATGGACTCGCGGGCGAGGTCCGAATCGATCGGGCGCAGGTGCTCGATCCGTACAACATCGACGGGTCGTTAGGGAGCGTAGCGAGGCTTGATCGCCAAATTAACAGCGCCTTAGGTCTGTTCGGGGGCCACATAACTTCCGACAATGTCCCCACGGCGCTCGCGAACTTCGGGAACGCCCTGGTCATCCAACGGATCTTCTATCTGGGTCTATCCGCGCCCGTCCTACTCCTTGGCATCTACTTGGGGGCGATCGGCATCGACTTGAGCCACGCGGAGCGTCGCCGGGAGCTTGCGGTTCTGAAGACCCGCGGGGCCTCGCGTGACCAGACTTTAGGGCTCCTCCTCCTGGAAGCGGCCCTCGGAGGGGTCATTGCCGCCCTCATCGGCCTCGCGGCGGGCGTCGGCCTGAGCCGCCTCCTGCTCGTCTACGTCAGCCTCTTCAGCACGGCCTACGCTCCACAATATGAACTGGTCGTCCTCTCCCCGGCCACCGTCGCCACCGTTGCCGGCCTCAGCGTGCTTTTCATGGCGGCGACGAGCTACCGGTCCGCGCGGCGGACGGCCGACCTTCCCATCGTGGAAACGCTTCGCTATTACGCTCCGGGAGAGACCCACATCCGATATCGGCCATCCTGGGACGCCCTCCTCGTCACGTTGGCGGTCCTGACCTACGTCATGGTCGTGTACAGTCGGTACCAGACCGACTTCGTCACCTTCCTGATCGGCCCGCTGTTCATCGTCCTCCTCCCCCTGGCGCCGATCTTCCTCATGGTCGGTTCAAGCCGCCTCCTCACAAGGTCCACGAGCCGGGTTTACGAAGCCGCTTCCCGCGTGACTAAGCCCTTTACGAAGAACTTGTACCACGTCATCACTCGGAACCTGCAGCGAAATCCACGACGAGCGGCAAACGTGGCGGTCATCATCGGCCTCGGCCTCGCCTTCGGTATGTTCACGCTCGTCACCTTCTCCTCTCAGCTTGCGTACCAGGAGAGCCAGATCCGGGCCGAGATCGGCGGGGACATCGCCGTTAGCGCGCCTCCTTCCGATCCGGGATTCGCGGCGAGCGTCCGGGCCCTCCCGGATGTCGAGGGGCTCTCGCTCGTTCGGAGGCTGTACGTTGCGCCGAATCTCGGCTATGCGGATGTTTTCGTCTTGGACCCCGGAACCTATCTGTCCACCACGAACCCCGAACCGTGGTACTTCCGCGACTTCGACCGCGGCGCGGTGCAGCGGGTGCTCGCGAGTCCCGATTGCGACCCGGCAAGCAACCGGACCGGCCCAGCAGTTTGTCAGGTCCTCGTGACGGAAGGGTACCTGGTCAGTCAATCCCTGGCGGTCGGCGACGTGTTGACATTCAGAAGGGAAGTGCGGAACGCAACGGGTCAGCTCGAGCACGTCACCGTCACCGTGGGAATTGGCGGGACGGTCCGGGGGCTCCCCGGGACGTCTGCGGTCGGATCCGGCGTGCCGCTTGCGATCTACGGGAGTTACACCACGCTGAAGGAGCTTGTCGACATCGTCATGTCCCAGAACATTGACCCAATGCGATACCTCGTCGACCTCCGCGCAGGCGCGGATTGGCGAGCGGCCAAGGACGGAATTCGCAGCCTGGGCGCGAGCGGGATTCGCGTCGCCGAGGAAGAGGTCGAGCAGCTGCGTTCCGTCCCGCTGTTCCGGGCCTTCTTCGGATTCATGGAGCTGGAGATGGCGTTCATGGTCGTCATCCTCACCGCCGGACTCGGGCTCATTCTGTACGCGGCGACCCTGGAGAGGGAGGTCGAGTTGGCGTCCATCCGAGCTCGTGGTGCCAGCGGATGGCAGACCGCGGGCCTGCTGATCGGCGAGGCGTCGTCGATCATGCTCGTCGGGCTGGTCGTTGGTGCGGGCCTGGGCGTCCTCGCGGCATACCTGTCCACGACCTTGGGTTCGGTTTCCGGAGAGAGCCTGGTGCCGCTGTTCCTCATCGTCCCGGTGACGTCGCTCCTGCTCCTCGCTGCCGCGCCGATCGCGATGCTCGTCACGTCCGTCCTTGTCTCCCTGCGAGTTGCGCACATGGACATCGGACGCGTCCTCAAGCTGCGAGGTGGATAAACGTGCCAGAAATCATGACCAAGGACTTGATCAAAGTCTATCGAACGGGGAAAGCGGAAGTAATTGCATTGCGCGGCCTCGACTTGCGCATCGGCGACGGCGAAATCGTCGCGATTCGGGGGCCTTCGGGGTGCGGCAAGACGACGTTCTTGAATATCCTTGGGGGAATCGACCGCCCGACCGCGGGTCGAATCGAGGTGAACGGCTCCAACCTGGTCGACTTGAGCGACGGAGAGCTCGTCCGGTATCGATTGCGACAGGCGGGCTTCGTTTTCCAGTTCTTCAACCTCGTCCCGACGCTCACCGCCGAGGAGAACATCGAGTTACCGATGCGCCTCGCCTCCAAAGACGCCACGGCACGGAAGGCTCGGACGAAAGAACTCCTCGATCTCGTCGGCCTCGCCCAGCGCGCGCGTCATCGGCCGGACGAGCTGAGCGGCGGCGAGCAACAGAGGATCGCCATCGCAGTCGCCTTGGCGAACGATCCACCCTTGCTCCTTGCGGACGAGCCCACAGGAGAGCTCGACACGAAGACCGGCCAGGAAGTCCTGAATCTGTTCCAGCGGCTGAACAGAGATCTCAAGAAGACCATAGTCGTTGTCACCCACGACGCTCGGGTTGCGGGCATCGCTAGTCGCGTCCTCGACATCCGAGATGGCAAGATCGTTGAAGCTGCGGCCTAGGAGCTCACCGTCTCGTTTCGGCGTCCTACGACTTGGAAGACGTTCGCGATCTTCCAGAACGCGGGGCTTAGTTGAACCAACCGCTTGCCGACTTTCTGCGCAACGGTATAAGGGCGGGCCGGCGGTTTCAACGACCAAGTCAGATTGTTGCGTTCGAGAAGTTCCCTTAATCGATTCCAGGATATCGGATACACAGAGTACTCGGTTCCAAAACCCATCAACCAGACGTAGCGATTCGCCCAAGGCCGCGGCAGCCAAGAGATCAGCGGAATTGGTACGCCGTAGTGACCCTCTAGAGGCCACCACTTGTTGTTGGTGGACAGGAAGTACGCTCCATGCGGTTCGAGGTGGCGCGCGATCACGGAGATCAACGAATTGGGGTCTTCGACATGTTCGAGCAAGTAGTCGCACAACACGATGTCGAACGGTCCAAGGTCCAAGTCGGTGGCCGATCCCACTCGGAAGGTTACGTTATCGAGGCCCTCTCGTTCAGCCCACTCCTGCGCTCGGTTTACGTGAGGTGCGTTGGTATCTATCCCAAAGACGGAACGGACGATCTTGGCCGCGGGGATTGCGTTCGTTCCTAGACCCGAACCGAGGTCCAGAAGACGACACTCTCCCAACGGCTTTTTCAACTCCGGATAAAGCAGGAAGAGCATGTCCTCGACGTACTGAGAGCGGGTAATGCGGCGACGCTCGATCCGTTCGCTCCCCCATGATGTGCTCATCGACCTCCACCCTCCTACGAGCGGTATGGGTCTGGATTGCTTCTTGGGATGAGAAACTGACACCTTTGTTATTAGATGTCTCCCCCGCGCGAGGCTCAATGCCGGACTTTCGATTGGCTCGTCGTGCAGCTAGCAGAATCGGCTTTGTCGCACCCGTCCCGAGTTTGTCTACCGTAGGCGCGAGCCTTTATACGCTTGCTTGGATGCCACAGCGCATGTGCCGGATGATGGGTGTCGTGAGCCGGGGACCGGTGTACTACGACCTGTTCGAGGAGTTCGCAGATCTCGCGACGCAAGGCATGTGTCCGATCGGGGCACCGGACCAGCGCGGCCACAAGGATGGTTGGGGGCTTGCCTGCTTTCAGAACGGGCTGCTCAACGTGCACATGCGAGATGCAGGCTGTGCAGCGGACGCGTCGAAGTACTACGGGACCGCTTGGAAAATTGCAAAGCTAAATATCGAGCGCGCAGCCGGGCAATCACTCGTCGTCATGGGCCACCTGCGGCGGGCGAGCGTCGGCGGGCTCGCGGCCCAGAAGTTCTCCCATCCCTTCGTCGTGAAGCAAGACGGGGTGACGTGGGCGTTCCAGCACAACGGATCGCTCGTGAACGACCTCGGAGACCCAGAGAAAATCGACTCCCAGTTGATATTCGAACTGCTCCTCGAACGCTTGAAGGGTCCCGATCACGACGCGGTTGCCAAGGCGACCGGGGCAGTGCGTGACCTTGCAATCCAGAAATATGGAGGATTCACCGCCCTGAATTTCATGCTCTCCGACGGCCACTCGCTCCACGCCTTTCGCGACTTCCAAACGAACGGCCAATACTACACGCTCTATCTCGACAACTTCGGGGAGATGGTGATTGCGGCTTCCGAGCCCATCCTCGCAATGCAAGCGGAACCGATGCCCCGCGGTGTGCTCCATACCATTACGTCCGACTTGGAACTTCAGAGGACGATCGTATCGTAGAAGGCTAAGGTCTCCGGCCCCGGCTCGGGTAGGGTTGCGGCGGGTCGAGCTTCGACAAACCGCTCGCCTCCAGCTCCATTGCAAGGACATTTCGCGAGGTCGGCCAGAGGCGTAGCACCAGTCCAAGAAATTCCCCGATGCTCCGTCCGGTCAACTTGCTCTCACCATTCTTGCGGTTCCGGAAGAGGTACGGGATCTCGTTTACTGTTGGTCGAGCCTGAACGAGGATCTCGAGGAGCGGTTTGTTTCCGTCTCCCTGGATCCGCACCGACTGCAGGAACGACCGTCGAAACACGAAGAACCCCGAGAGTGGATCCCGGCATCGTACACGGAGTCCGATGCGGGCGATGAGCGTCGCGCCGAAACTAATGAAGTGACGCCGGGCAGGCCATGACTCGATCTCGGCCCCCGGAACGTACCGAGAGGCAACGACACCGTCGGCGCCGTCCAAGGCGGCGATGAGAGACGGTATGAGTCCGGGAGGATGGGAGAGATCCGCGTCCATGACACAGACGAGGTCCCACCGGCATACATCCAGACCACGTGCGATCGCCCCACCCATACTCCTCGGGCCGTCCGGCGTCACAACCTTGACATCCAGGCCCTTGTCCCGACCGAGTTCGCTCGCAAGTTCTGCTGTTCCATCGGGAGATCGGTCATCCACCAGGACAACCTCGGAGGGCCGATTCAATCCAGGCGCGACCGATGCGATTTCGGCGAGGAGCTGCTCGATGTTCTCCCGCTCGTTGTATGTGGGTATGACGATTGACAGCCCTTCGGAGAATTCCGGCCATGCCATGCCCCCGCCCCCGGACCTTCTTATGTCAAACTATAACTATCTTGGTAGTAATTATGTTTTTTGGGAAATCTAGGGGTTTTGATGCAGAAACCGGGCTCCCAGGAAGAGTCTTCCATTCTTCGCTTGGCACCGTTCGAGTTCGGCTCGTTTGAGTCCCACGAGGTCCCGCTTCGATTTGTTGAACATCGCGGCCAACCGCATGTGCTGTACTCTGCGGCGAGGCCGCCAGAGTGGATTTCATGGGCGACAAACGCCCTCGTCCGTTGGAGGATTGGTACAGAGACATTCGTGGGAAATGCAAGCCCGATCGACGACCAGGCGGCTTTGCAGGAGATTCTCCCGGAGTATGCTCAGCAATTTGGAATGGTTTCGCTCTCGAGATGGTTCGGTCAAGAGGTTGGATGTATTGCTCTCACCGAGTCCATGACCGAACTGTCGTATTATGACAGGGTCGAGACCCTTTTTGACCAAGCCGCCCGTGACTACGACAGAATGGTGCAAGACGATCCCCTCAATATGCATCCCCGGCAGGTCTCGTCTGAGGTCTTGTCTAACCTTTTCCCTTCGGGAAGCCATGTACTCGAACTCGGCTGCGGAACGGGTCTCGAAACGATCCCTCTCGCTGAAGCCGGCGTGAATGTTGTTGCCGTCGACATCTCCTCAAGAATGCTGGCTGAACTCGATCGGAAGGTTCATGCAACCTCCTTGGGAAACCGCATCACAACTCGGAAGGGAACGATCGCCCAGCTATCGACGATTGTGAGCGATTTTGGACCAGGATCGTTCGACGGCGCGTTTTCTCACTTTGGGGCGATTAATTGCGAGCCAGCTCTCGCTGGGTTGCCAGCGACTCTGCATCGCCTCATCAAGCCCGCCGGCAGGATTTCGCTAGGGATTGTGAATCGGATGAGCATCGCGGAAATGCTGCTGTTCACGGCCAGCCTGAGACCCAAGCGCGCCTTCGCGCGCTTTCGCTCTGGTCCCGTGAGGCTATCCCAATTCGGTGTGCCCGTCTTCCTATATGGCGCTCAAGAAGTAAGGCGCTTGTTCTGGCCGTTCTTCGCGAAAGAGAAGACAACCGGGGTCTCGGTCTTACTGCCTCCGCCTTACCTGGGCAGGCGACTGCAGGGGCATCCTGGATTGCGCTCGCTGCTTCAGTCGATGGATAGTTCGGTCGCACATCGACCGCCTTTCCGACATCTGGGGGATTACTTCCTCATGCAGTTGGTGCGGCGGTAACATGCCAGTCGGTTCTTCGATTCGTGCCTACCTCGGACTGCGTCCGCGAACGTTCCGGGATGGGATCAGACTCTACACGGCGTACGCGGTTTCTATCTTGCTCCGGACCCTCGCGCGATCTCGCTTTGGATCGGTCGGCTTCTGGGTGCGAGGCAACACGAACCTTGGGATTTCACTCGACGGTGTGCGATTCGACGTCCGCCCGCGGACGAACGACTTGGACTTGCTTTCCTCCAAACACGAACCATTGGCAACCCGCTCGTTCCAAGTGGCGCCAGGCGATGTGGTCGTCGACGTCGGTGCACACATTGGACGATACGCTTTGAAAGCCGCAACGAAGGCGTCAACGGTCATTGCGGTCGAACCCGATCCATCAAATTTCAGGCTCCTCGAAAGGAATGTCCGGCTGAACGGTTTCTCAAACGTGGACCTGGTCCCTCAGGCTCTCAGCTCGGGTCTCGGGACACGGGTGTTATGGCTCGCCACGAAGGGTAACACGGGGACTTCAACCGTCGACCCAGATGCCTTCGGCGCTCGAGGTGGGATTGCTCCGGCAAAGAGCGTCCACGTCGATACCCTGACATTGGACGATCTGGTCGAGTCGGTTGGGTTGACCCGAATTGATTGGCTGAAGGTGGACGTCGAGGGCCATGAGATCTCGGTGCTGGAGGGTGCAAAGGCTGCCCTGAGAATCACGAGGGCGATGATTCTTGAAGTCAACGAGTCAACTAAGGGCGCGTGTCAACAGATTGTTGGGTCGGCTGGTTTCGACCTCTGCCTCGTTGAGGAGGGGAGACCTTCGACTAACTGGGTGTTACGGAAGAGGAAGGACGCCCCGTCCGTCGCGCCCAAGCCCGTGAAGGATGCCGGAACCGCGAAGGAGGCGTGCGTCAGCATCGCGATTTGCGCATACAACGAGGCTCGACGTCTCCCCGGACTTTTCCGATCCATTGCCACCCAGGACCTCCCGCCCCAGTTTGTCCTCGACGAAATCCTCGTCGTGGCGAGCGGTTGCACGGACGGTACGGAGCGAGTCGTGGAGGAGTGGACGAAGGTCGAGCCCAGGGTGGCCCTGATCCGCGAGCCAGAGCGACGCGGCAAGTCTTCCGCGCTGAACCTGATCCTCGCGCGATTCCGCGGCGACATCCTCGTCCTTGTCAACGCCGACGCGTGCCTCTTGCCAGGGGCCCTGTCGGAGCTGTTGGTGGCTTTCGAGAGCCGCCCCGGAGTCGATGTCGCCTGCGGTTTTCCAATGCCTGAGCGTTCGGGCAGTGTCGTGACGCTCGTTGAAGACGTTTGGTGGCGACTCCACAATCGCACGCTTCAGACCCTTGCCGGGTTGGGAGCCGGGAATCATTGTTGCGACGAGCTCATGGCGCTGAGGCGGGGCTTCGCGGATTCGATTCCCACCGGTGTTGTGAACGACGGTGCCTACTTCGGCGTCCTCGCGGCGCGTCGTGGGGTCACCGTACAGTTCGCACCCGGAGCCAAAGTCCTCGTCGCGATTCCGGAGAATCTTCTCGGACTCCTTCGCCAACGCCGTCGAATCCTTCGAGGGCACCGCCAAGTATTCGAGATGCTAGGAGCCTCGCCGTTCACTCTCCAGGGACTCGCGCGAACGCAGCCCACTCTGGCGGCGCAGATCCTCGCCGCTGAACTCATCGGCCACCCGGGTCAAACGTTGGCGTTCCTCATCCTTGCGCTGCCTCTCGAAGGGATTGCCCAGGCGTCCGCGGTCCTCGCACGAGTGAGGCATCGCGACTTTCCGGCTGCATGGCCGATGGTGGACTGATGCAGCTGAACCTACGCTATCTCACGACCACGACCCGTGGCTTGTTCATCCTCGGCCTCGCAATTCGGGAGGCCTTGAGTTTCTGGACGGGGCATCCATACGACATGGAGGTATGGCTTCGGAACGCGTACTTCGTTTCTCAGGGAGCGAATCCTTACACCGCATGGTTTCCGCCCGTACCCGGACTAAGTTTCGCGTTCTTGAACCAGAACCTCGGCGGAGTCGGCTACCTTCCACTGTGGCCGCTGATTGTCGCGGGACTGTATCGGTTCTGGGCCGCGCTTCCTGGCGCGAATCGCTTCGTCCTGTATTTTCTCTTGAAACAGCCGCCGGTACTTGCAGACGTCCTCCTAGGTGTTCTCATGTATCGCGCGATTGTTCGATGGAGCGGCAACGGAGCACTGGCCCTCCGGGGCCTAAAGTTCTGGATGTTCTTCCCCTATGCAATCCTCATTTCCAGCATGTGGGGGATGTTCGACGCGATCATCGCGGTGCTTCTGTTCGCCTTCCTCCTGTCGATTGACACCGTGAAGGGCTACTCTCTTCTAGGGCTAGGAATCCTGCTGAAGTGGCTTCCGCTCATCTATCTTCCATACTATGCTTTGCGGGAACAAGGCGAGCGAAAACTCGGCGGCGTAATCTCGCTTGGGGTCGCGCTCGGACTCGTTGCGCTCATCTTCTACCTGAGCGGGTGGGATTACGTTGGCGTCACCGCGATGACCCGGTCCATGAGCCATGGTGGGGGGAACGGCCTGACGTACGTCATCGTCCTACAGGACCCATCTCTCGTCCCGATTCTGTCCCGAATCCCTGGTTTCTATTTCGCGATGGGGTACTTGTGGCCGCCGGGAATCATCCTGGCCGGTTTGATCGGGTACCGGCGCTTTCGCGGCAAAAGCGCCGAGATGACCGTCCAAGCCCTCCTCCTCATAACCGTCGTCTTCATGTTGACTCGGTGGGGAGTGTACGAGCAGTACCTGACCTACCTGCTCCCCCTCCTCTACATCGACGTCGCCATTTGGCATCCTGAGCGGAAATCGCTGTTTCGGTTCACTTGGGTCGTCGCTTTCCTGTTTCTTCTCGCGAACAATGACTTGCTCCTTCGGTTCTTCGGACCGGTGTCCTCGCAAGCGGTGGACATCGCATTCGCCGCTGATAATCAGTCGATATTCTCCCCGATTCGGACGGCTCTGCTGTACATCATCGCAGTCCTCTTCACGATCCACCTCATCCAACTTGTGTATGCGTTCCTCACCCCCTCCCGGAATCCGACCCCGTGGCTGTTCCGTCTGTGGTCCATCCGCCGTCCCCATGCCGAGACCGAATCGAAAATCGACAACGTCAGCAATCCTTAGGAGGCCGAAGGCACGCGTGTCGTGCAGCTAACCCAAAGGTTCGCTCCCGCAGTCGGCGGAGTCGAGAGCCATGTATACCATCTTGCGATGGAGCTTGCCAAAGCCAATGTGTCAACCGAGGTCTTCACCACAGACTTGCAAAGGGACACGCCCTTCACTCGACTTAACGGAGGCCTGGTTCCCTTCCCGTTCCCGGTTCGCCGGTTTCGCGCCACACGATTTGCCAACGTTCCTCATGGCCTCGGCATCGTCTCTCCGTCGATGGCCTCAGCCATCCTCAGGGCGAGACCGGACGTGATCCACGCGCACGCATACGGATATTTCCCGACGTTCGTGGGAGGTTTCGCGCAACTGATGCGCGGTACTCCGCTTGTCGTCACGCCTCACTCGGATGCGGGCAGTCCGACTCTTTGGAAGCGCCTCTTCGATTGGGCGATTCCGGCTTTTACGATTCGCCGTGCGCATCGGGTCATCGCCGTCACGAAGGTCGAGGCCCACCACCTCCGCGGATTGGGGGTTCATCCCGATCGAATCCGTGTCATCCCAAACGGGGTCGACTTAAGCGAGTTCTCAGGTCTCCGCAGGAAACGGCAACATCGAGACGAAGCAGAGCTCCTCTTTGTTGGTCGAGTTTATCCGCGCCAGAAAGGTCTAGAGTACATCGTGAAGGCACTTGCTCAGCTCCATCCGCGCCGGAGGGTGCGGCTGATCGTCATCGGGGAGGATTGGGGGGGCGTCGAACGCTTGCGATCTCTCGCGAGATCACTAGGGGTCGAAGACCGAATCGTCTTCAGAGGTCTCTTGTCGCGCGACGAGGTAGTTCGCGCCTACGCCTCAGCGGAGGTCTTCGTACTCCCCTCGCTGTTCGAACCGTTCGGAATCGTCCTCCTGGAAGCGATGGCCGCCGGCCTCCCCATTGTCGCCTCGAAAGTTGGGGGCATCGTGGACGTCGTGGAGGACGGAAAGACGGGTTTGCTCGTTCCGCCGCGGAATCCGGAGGCCCTCGCGGACGCGCTGGAGCGCCTTCTCTCGAATCCAACGATGCTCGACGAGATGGGAGACGAAGGCCGAATGAGGGCGCCCGCCTATTCGTGGGACCAACTCTCCCCCCGGATTCTAGAAGTCTATCGAGAAGCCATTGCG
>Ga0209239_1000847_pt1 | contig 17909 bp, 24 predicted proteins | sample GraSoi013_2_20cm_FD_185824 | JGI IMG/M metagenome (GOLD analysis project Ga0209239, IMG submission 185824) | Grasslands soil microbial communities from the Angelo Coastal Reserve, California, USA - Sample 10_02_2013_2_20cm (SPAdes) (version 2) | ecosystem: Environmental > Terrestrial > Soil >...
TGTTCTGGGGCGAACGCTACGGTCAACTTACTGACCCGTTTGGTCACCACTGGTCACTGTCAGAGCAGATCAAAATGAGCAAGGCAGAGAGAGATGAGAAGCAGAAGCAGGCTATGGCAATGTTCTCTCAAGGACAGCATCCCGAAGCTACGGTACCGACTACACCGGCTCAATAGCTACGAATCGAGTCTCTTCCAAAGAAACTGGGCCCTAGGCTCAAATCCCATTTTTCCGTAGAGCTTCATCGCTCCTATTTCCACGGCTGGAACGGATAGTGCCACTAGATCTGTCCCTTTCTGCTTGAACGGTTCGAATGATGACTCTGGTTTCCCTTGCCGCTTGGTCAGAGCGAAACTAATGGGCGTTTTTCTCAGTTTTCTGGTTTTCTCGCTCGCGCGTCGCGGAACTTTGTGACCTCCCCCCCTTTTTCTAAAAGGGTCACCGTTGGATGCAATGATTCTGGGCGTGGATCCTGATTCAGGGTGCATAATCCGATTAGTCAGACCTTTTCAAACCGTGATCTTGGACGGCTCCAGGCATGCGAAAAGTGCGTTCTAAGATCGCAGGTTTGGATTCGTGATTCAAGCTTGTTTCGTAAGGGTGCTGCAAATACAACTCGTAAATGGGGCATAGAGCTGCAGAAGCTTCCGTGTACGGTGATGGCATGCAGGTAGCCAGAGATACCTGCAAGGCGAGCGAAAGTGATCTGTCGAGAACGTTCATATAGCCTCGACTAGGGTCGCAGGTTTAGAAGAACAAAAATGCAAGCACAAACACAGAAAATGAAAGGCGAACTTCTATTCGAATTCAAAGCCAAGAACAACAGCACCACCATCAAGGACATCGGCCCCAACGGGGTACAGTTAGAGATGAATGATCATGGAGAAGTCAGCGGCAAATACCACGCTGGACACATAGACACGGTCAACGTCAGCCTGAAGACAGACGGAACCAATGAGTGGCAGCTCAAATCCATCCACAACACCAAGGAAGGAGACATGGTTGTAGTATGGGGAGGCGGCAACGGCCGCATGAGCAGTCCACAGACCGGCACTTGGGAAGGGGAACTACACTTCATGACACAGGCACCCAAATTGGCTTGGCTCAACAACTCGACCGGCTGGGTCGAAGGCCAGGGCAACATGTCTACCGGCGAAAGCAGCGGCAAGATCTACGCCAAAAAGTAATACGCCGAAAAGTCAAACTTCCAACACCTTTTTTTTACCGTACGATAAACGGCGTAGGCTCTAAGCCTCGTCGACCCAACGATCCTTTATTATTTCTTCCAGACCTCTCCTCCCGTGTAGGGGTCTAGAAAGTTCAGTTCGGTATCCAAGACCTGTTGGTAGATTTTTCCCGCCTCGGTACGACCGTAATACGTTACTCTGCCATCACCCGTTGCCATGACCAGGGATGTTCGCGTCAAAATGCCTGCAGGTCCGAGAAGGCGATCGAAGGCTCTATCGTCTCCGCCGAAGGGTCCATTCAGCAGGGTGCTTTTTGCGCACTTGTCGGCGAAGATCTCTATCATCTTCAGTACGGTGAGTCTCTTCTCCGCTTCTTTCTTGGTGTCGGGAGACAGCGGCAACGGCTATCGGCCGAGCTTTTCACCCAGAGCTTGAAGTCGGGCGTATCTTTGCATAGTCGCAGCAGGTTGTAGATAGAGACAACGGATAGAGCAAAGAGAACGAAGGTCAGAGCTGTCTCGAACAGTCCGGGGACAGGCCCAGGTCCTCCCATTCTTAAGGGGGTCTGCTCGTAGAGAATTATCCTGGCGAGAGACGCTATCGCGAGGAAGAGGGCGAAGACTGCGATGAGGGCTTGTGTAGTAATGACGCTCAGAAGATCTGAGGCCATAAGTTGAGTGTCCTGCTTCAACGCGTCGAGTAGTTCCTTTAGGATGGGATCGTCGATAGAAGACATGGTTCTAAACTCGGTCTCCTTGAGAATAAGACCCGTAATGAAGTGGGAGTTTTTGAAGATTTAAACGATTTACTAGATCCCGTTTCGAGAATTTCGCTCCCGCGACGTCACCTTGAAGGGATAGTACTAGTTTCAGACGGCTTAGTAATCGATATTGCTTGCGCAGCTAGACGCTTATGCTCAATCGACGAAGACTCTCGATAGGTCTAGTAGTAATAATTACGGCGATGGTTGCTATACCTGCGACAATATCGTCATTACCATCCGTTCACGCCGTGCCTCCAAATCCGATCTTATGGGCGGAAAACACTCCGATTCCCTATCCAACCGCCCAGACTGGTGTGATTGCTGGATTGGATGGAAGAATCTATGTTATGGGTGGCTATTCTCGCGTGTCTCCCGCGACACCGAATTCGACTGCTCGCGCCTACGACCCTAGGACAAATAGCTGGTCATCGCTTGCGAATCTCCCGACTCCGACCAGAGGGCCGGGAATCGCAATAGACAACACGGGATTAATTTACGTAGTAAGCGGCTTCTCAGGCTCAGCGGATATTCCGAACAACCAAATCTACAATGTGACCAGCAATGCCTGGAACACGGGAACCCCCATACCGACCGCAGTCTGGATGCCTGGAGCTGCAACCGGTATCGACGGCAGAATCTACGTGGCCGGGGGCGAAGTCGGTGCAAGCGCGTCGACCATTTTGCAAATTTACAATCCTCAGACCAAACTATGGTCTTCAGGCACAGCCATGACCACTGCCCGCAAGCAGTTTCAGATTGTAGCTGCTCCGAATGGGCTGATCTATGCCATCGGTGGAATGAGCGGAAGCCTTGCGACCGTAACTGTCGAAGCATACAACATAACCGGGAACACATGGACAGCAAAAGCCTCCTTGCCAAGCGCCGTCATGGTGTTTGGAGCAACGCTAGGGCCTGATGGACTGATCTATGTCTTCGGCGGTTCGACGACGTACACCAACAACAGCAGCCCATACTTCAACACCGTCTACTCGTACGATCCGAACACTAACACATGGTATACAAACACTCAAACATTACCGACCGCCCGCAGAGAACTTTCCGCCGCAACATCTAGCTACAACCATCGAATGTACGTTCTGGGCGGTGATAACGGTACATATCTGACGACCAACGAGGAAGCCACAGTGCAGATAGGAGACCCAACCACAACGACAGTAACATGCAACCCAGCAAGCGTTCTTGTCAACAACTCGACCAACTGCATAGCGACCGTCACGGACACGAACAGTACGCCAGTCACACCAACTGGAACAGTCACATTCTCAAGCAGTAGTACAGGCACCTTCGGCGGGACGTGTGCGCTCACCGGGACCGGAGCGAGCGCTATCTGCATGACAAACATAACTTACACCCCAACAGTAGTTACACCTGGCACCCACATTATTCGAGGAACCTACAGCGGTGACACAAAACACAGCTATAGCACGAGTACCGGAAGCCAGTCATTCACACTAACAGTTACAGGTCGTTCAACCTCAACGACCGTAACCTGCACACCCTCATCTGTGCTAACCAATAATGGTTCAACCTGCACTACACGAGTAACTGACACCGCAACAGGCACAGCCAGTACACCAACCGGGACCGTCAGGTTTACCTCAGCTGGAACTGCGAGCGGCTCGTTCAGTCCCACAGCCAGCTGCAACCTGAACGTGGGAAGTTGCTCAGTCACATTCACACCGACCGGTGCGGGAATAGACACAGTCACAGGCAACTATGGGGGAGACAATGTACATTCTACGAGTAGTGGAACCAGCGGAAATGTAAACTCGACCCTCAGGACCAGCACGATCGCAATTAGTTGTCCAGCTGCCACGGTGGTCAACGCCCCCACGAGTTGTACTGTGACCGTCACGGACATCTCTCCCGCTCCAGTCCTTACGCCGTCTGGAACAATTACACTGTCAAGCAGTGGCACAGGCACTTTCACCAGCTGCACACTTGCAGGGACTGGTGCAACGGCAACCTGCTCAACAAGCTACAAGCATACATCAATCGGAACAGGCTCACCCATGTTGACCGCGCACTACGGCGGGGACCCCGCCCATTATCCTGCGAGTCCAAACGCAACAGCCACCGTAACCGTGACTGCAAGATCACTGACATCCGCCTTGAATTGCGAATCGCCGGGAACTATCGGAGCCGCGACCAGCTGCACCGTCACAGTCACCGACAATTCACCTGGCACGTTCATTACTCCAACAGGCGAAGTAATACTCACTACAAGCGGTAGTGGAACGTTCACGGGAACGTGCAACTTGAGTGGAACAACTGCTTCCGCATCGTGCTCCTTGACGTACACCCCAAGCGGAACCACTGCAAGTAATGACATGATCAGTTACAGCTATCCAGGCGATACCAACCACACCGCCAGTACTGGCAATTTTCTACTAGTAGTAAGTCCCCCGTCGCCTCCACCCCCGGGTTCAACCAGCGCACCATTCCTAGGCGTAGAGACTGTTTACTGGATCATCCTAGCGCTTGCTCTAGCCGGCGTCGGAGTCTTCACCGGATATTTCGTGATCCTAAAGAAAAAGAAGAAACAACCGTCTTCAATCTCCCCAGCGGTCCCGCCACCGCCTACGGTGCAAGGACCAGCAAGTCCATAGCGCAAGTACAGCTGGGAATGACGCGGAACGACTCTCCACGTAGACCAAGAATTTAAGCAGATTCCTAGGAGAACGACCGTCTTCATCCCAATATGACCGTACGTCGAGGAAAATGTCAGAAGCAACAACGCAACTACCAACAAGAAAGAGCTTCTCCACACGCTCCCTAGTACTGGTCATACTACTCGTCGGGCTCGGCGCCGGCACGGCCGCATACGTTCTAGCCAGCGCCTCGGCCGCCCCTAGCACTTCATCAACCCAAAACGGTCTCAACACTTACAATGGGCAGTGGCTCGGCTTGAGAGGGGCCGGGCCACTCGGCTGGGAGGCACGCAGTAACGGGACGTTCACTTCATTCAGAGCTGCAAGCACCATCACCAATGTAACAGTCACAGCCTTCAACATCGTTGACAGCACCCACATCACAGTGACCCTATCCTACCAAGGAACGGGAACCACTCCGGCAGCAACAATTGTAGTCGCAGCTCCAGGGCTCAGCGGCAGCAACACGATCTCAGCAGGTTGGAGCAGCCCAACAACCGTCAGTGTGCACGTGATCGGCTCAGGGAGCCTCTCGTCAACAACAACCTGTCTCCGAGTGTTAGTTGTTCCCTTCACAGGAGCCTAGGAGATTTGGCTCTGCCTCAATCCAAACCCCCCTTTTTTGGAAACCTCACATTCAACGGTGTCATGATGCGTGAACCGGGTTCGGTTCCTGGTCCGGCTACTCGGCGGACAGGTGGCTAGTGGTGTACCGTCTTGACTCGTCCCAAACCGGGTTCTTCAGACTTGAGACCTAGTATTCCAAAGCTCCAGGAAATCTTGGGTGTAACTCGAAGATATTTGCCGGGACCAAATCTGCCCTGATGATCTAAGACTTCTGCAATGCCGTATACTTTGATCAGCCTTGGCTTCCAAGGATCGATAGACTCCAAGTCGTCAATCGTTAGTGCAACCGATTTGTTGCCGTTCTTTACATTATGGTATTTCAGCGTCCGGTGGAAAATATCCTGGCTATGACTTCCCACCCAGAAGTATTTGCCATCAAATTCGAACCCGACGGGTACGACGTCAGGCTGGCCCTTACGAGATACGGTGGCTATCCTCGCCAAGCGTTGAGATTTCAAATATTGAACTTCAGCGTCAGAGAACATGTTCCGTCCTTCATTCTCTCAGTCCTCGAGCCTTTGGATATATTGACTACCCTCGAACCCGGCTACGTTGATTGGTCTTCGTTCTATGCTAGGGCATCGTTGTATAACGCGTCCAGCGTGGAGAACGTCTCCTCAGGAGTAGAAGGGCTCACAGGGAGAATTTCCTCCGCAATAGATCTTTCAAGTATCTGTCTGATACAATAGCGGAGTTTCGTAGGAGTCATGCCAGCTTCAACGAACCACATGGGATGATCCATGTTCACAAAGACAGTCCGTACACCACTTTTGTCAGTCTCAACATATGCCTGGCCGCGGTCTCCACCATGCGCAACGTCGAAGGCGAGAATCTGATCCTTGAGATGAATAACACTCCGAGTAGCTTCCCGATTATGCTTCTTGCCCTTCCTGTGCTTCCTTTCTCCGAGAACGATCTCCTTCCTAGTCTTGCCAGGGACCATGTTGATCTTCGGAGCCACTCTTGGATTCAGCATTGCCTTGGAGAGGATCTGAACGTTTCTTCGAAGACTTCGACGAAGCCGCTCGGCGATCTCTCGGTTGAGATACTGGATGCTTCTTAGTTCCCTTCTGCTCGCTGTCTGTTTCAGAAACTTGTAGACCTTTTTTTTCACGAACCCTCGCATTGCTTTCTCGAAAACTCGCCACTGGCTACTGTCATGTTCGAAGTCATTTCCTCCGGGGAGGCGTCGAAGGAAGTCAGCGTTGACCCACCCCTGAATGCGGGACAATCCGTGAGTCCGATACTGATCTAAACCGAAGAACTGGTGCTGGAGACAGGTGATGTGTTTCTGCTGGACGCTTATTCCCGCCTCGGATATTCCAGCTTTGACCTTGGAAATCGGCATTATCATGATCTCTCCTGTTATCTTTCCATACTCAGTCGCGATGTTGACCGGGAGCAGTGTCGAGCCTCTCAGCTCCTCAGGTTTTACCTGTTCTCCGTTGACCCGGACTTCGAATGGTCCGTAACCTCTGAGGGCGAGAACGTTGGCCCGGGCGAGGAGGGCTCTTCGGACGTCTACGGGATCCGGTTTCTTGGTGAGCGAGCGTATCCGGATTCTCAAGCCATCATGATCCAGAGGCGCCTGAATGAGTCGGAGCGGTCTCCACGTCAACTGGTCTGTAGCGTCCCAGTGTTTGTCGATGAGGTTCTCGGTGAGAGTAATCGTGCGGTCGAACCGGCCCTTGTGGACTTGAAGCTCCAAATCCTTACCCACCGTAAGCCAAGCGAGACTGCCCATACCGTACGATTCTCGTATGGGACGCTTGTACTTGGGCGAGAAACCCTCGTCAGTCAACTTCCCCTTAGTGAGGAATTCTCGCAACCCAGTGAGGTCCATGCCATTCCCCCATTCCTCATACTCGATGGTGGACCCACTCTCAGGAATCCTGATTTCGACCTTGCTCGCTTCGCCCCACATCCAGGAATTGACCACGAGCTCTACGAAGAATTGCGTTGCGTCGGTGTACTGGCGTCCCAAGGTCTTGATGATGCTCTTGTGGGTGGAGACTCGTAACTCATCATCCACCATAGAATGGACCGTTCTAGCTGGATGAGCGCGTCTCCTAGTAGCCAACGCTGGAATCTCTTGTCGCATGGAATCTCGGCCGGATAATGGAGTGATGTAACCCATCTCAACAAAGCATGGGAATCAGGAAAGATGAGTGTCCTAGTGTCTAGATTTCATTGAAACGCGCTACGGGTAAGGCCTACCGCTCAGACCCACAAATTATCGCATTCTATTTTGACACCAGCGTGAGTGACAAGCTCACTCATTTCTTTGTACAGTCTCTCAGAGGAAGCAACAACTTCTTCCGGAGTAGTCGCGACGAACCCTGACATCTTCTCGACAAGCTCTTTGAATTCCTTAGGCTTATTTTGTAAATCGAAGACGATCTTCCAGAGCCAGCTTGTCGTCGTTACATATCTTCGATTCAAGAGAAGGACTATTCTTGCAGCATCCTCCGCGAGCACGCGCCCTCTCGACAATATCCCGACCGTGTCCTTTGTCAGCATCGCATTCCTCATAACCGCCATAGACTCAGTCATCATCAGGAACGACTTTCGAATCGCTTCAACAGTAGCCGCCTTGTCGTTCCTCTCAACCGCTTCATCGAGCTTTCTGAACCATCCATCTCGCTCGTAAAGCGCAATTCTGTTTCGGTACTGGTCAGCCTCCCAAGGCCAGTTGTCGGTAAGCCGCTCTGCGGCAGCTAGCGTGTCCGAAGATTTGAGATATTCAATCTGTATGATAAGTCCTTGGTGAAGATAGTATTTCATCGAAATCTCAGCTTGATCACGAACTACAACGATCAGTTCCAAGTCGGAAAAGGGACGGTCAAGTTTCTTTGATGTTGAGCCGCAGACATAACTAGCCAAAATATCGCTCCCATATTTTTCGACAATGCGGTCTGAAATTTGGTGCGCGATCCTCAACCGACCTTCGTGAGTAAACTCTTGTAGTTTAGGGACCAACACGGATCAATTCTTCCCGCCAGATGCCTGTTTGGCGTGATTTCATAAGTACGGTTCTTCCTTACGCTGGCCTATTCTATGCAAGGGGGACTATGATGGAGACTGAGACTGTTCATCGCCAAGCATCGGCGCAAGTGACTCACAGCAACAAGCTGAACGAGCTTTCTGGAAGAGACTGGATCAAGTTCACAAAGTCATGGTTCGTCCATAGGCCCGAGCCTAGGGGAGACCGGAAGATTCGACATCCTGCCTCCTTTCCAGAATCCCTAGTCAAGGAATTTGTTTCTTTCTTCACCAAGAAGGGCGAGATAGTAGTCGATCCTTTTGTCGGAACCGGGAGCACTTTGGTGGCAGCAATGGAAACGGGGCGCTCAGGAATAGGATTCGAGATTGTCAAGAAATATGCCGACATATCGAAGGAGCGAGTCAGAGATGCGCTAGCTCAGAGAAGGGCACGTAAGGAAGCGACAAAAAGTAAATCGTCCTGGACCAAGATCATTACGGCCGATTCGGCAAGACTATCGAAGATTTGGGGAGAGAAGGGTTTCCCTCCAGCCGACTATTGCATCACATCGCCTCCATACTGGAACCAGCTGAGAAAAAGTCACATGCGACAGAAGGGTCGCGCCGAAAAAGGACTAGACACTGCCTATAGTGATGATCCTGATGAGATCGGAAACACAGAAGATTATTATGATTTCTTGCGCGCTCTGAAACGCACCTTCGATGAGGTCTACAAGGTGATGAAACCGAAAGGCTACCTAACGATCATCACGAACAATGTCTTCAGTGATGGAAGAATGTACCCGCTCGCATTTGATACAGTATCAACACTCTCCCAGGAACCCTTTGCTTGGACTCCAAAGGATGAGAAGGTGTGGTGTCAGGATGACAAGACGCTCCTCCCGCTGGGAGTTTTCAACGCATGGGTAGGGAATAGGCATCACCAATACTGCTTAATCTTCAGGAAAGAAGGATAAGCCGACGATCGCCCCTAGCATGAATATGCCAAAGAAGGGGTAAATAGCCGCGGAAATTAATACAAACTTGTTATGACCCCCGGCAGCTATGTGGTCGAAGTCATCGTCGAGAACAAGCCGCTAGCCCGAGACCCTGAAGGGGAGACTATACATCAGAATCTCATTTTGAAAGGCGGCTACAACCAGGTAACCAGTGTTCGCGCAGGCAAACTCTTACGCATGAACGTCGAAGCCAACAGTCCGGAAGACGCACGTGCGATTGTACGCAAGCTTTCTGATGACCTGCGAATCTACAACCCAGCAGCCCACACAATCCAAGTCAGAGTAGTAGGATAACCCAGTAATGGGAGAGGTCGCAGTAATCCAATACCCGGGAAGCAACTGCGACCTAGACACCCTAGAAATTCTCCGGGACGTTGTCAAGGCAAGAACAGATCTTGTCTGGCACAAGGATCTGGCACATGACAATTATGAAGCGTACGTCCTTCCCGGCGGATTCAGCTATGGCGACTATCTCCGAGCCGGCGCGATTGCAGCTACCAGTCCCAGCCTCAGAGTCGTCAAGCAGGCGGCTGAGGGTGGCAAGCCGGTTCTAGGAATATGCAATGGATTCCAAATATTGGTAGAGGCTGGACTTCTGCCAGGAGCAGTGTTGCGCAATAGCACGCTTCGCTTCGTCTGCACATGGACTAGATTGAGAGTCGAAACCACGCGTACGCCGTTCACCAATAGAGTCGAGAGAGGACAGTTATTGGTAATTCCAATAGCGCACAATGAGGGACGCTATTATCTCGACAAAGACCAAATTCCTAATCTGGAGAGAAACCAGCAGATCGTCTTCAGGTATGTGAATGAGGAAAGAGAACCCACGGACGATGCCAATCCCAATGGGTCTATCGATAATATCGCAGGCATCTGCAACCAGACTGGCAATGTGATGGGTCTAATGCCGCATCCCGAAAGGGCTTCCTTAGAAGTGCTGTCGGCAGATAACCAAGCAGACGGTCGAGTCATCTTCGACTCTATGATTAGAGCGCTCCATGGGACTGGAGCTTAAAATGAACTTTCTCAGTTCAAGGTTCAACGCTTCTTCCGAAGAAAATAGAGATTCATCAACTGGATCATATACCGGTGTTCCTCCGCCGTCCGTGTTTGGAATTATCGTCGTCGGACTACTAGCTGGATTGGTTGTTGGGTTGCTGTCTGGCCCAAATTTCACCATGCAAGGTTTCTTCCTAGGTTTCGCGGGAGGAGCGTTGATAACGGCAGGTCTCTACTTTTACACATCTCAAAAGAGCCGAGCAGCAAGATGAACGAGCAGGCCCGCTCTTGGCGTAGAATCGCGCTCGGGGTCTTCGCAATAATAATGGGATGTGTATCGTTGGTTGGGTTGTCAAGCACCAGCTACTACTTTGGCCTAGGAATCTTCGGGGGAGCATATGGCGCAGTCATGATAGCACTCGGTGTCGCTCTGATAGCAAAGAAGGAGGCGGTTACCTCATGAGTGGCTCGACAGGTGAGGGTCGGAGGCCGAGTCCGGTTCCGCGCGCGGTCCTGGCTGGTCTGATTGCAGGAATTGCCGCGGGACTCGTCAGCTACTATATCATAAACAGCGTCTTGGGGCTGATAATCGGGTTCATCGCCGGAACAATAGTGGGCTCACGAACCGTTCTCCTGATGAACAGGGCAAGAGAACAGGACGAATGACAACGGTCCAAGTTCAGAAACCGAACCTGACTGATGAAGAGATTCGCTATGCGGTCAAGAAGCTCGGTCGCGAGCCCAGCGAGGTCGAGTGGGCGATGCTTGAGGCGCAGTGGAGTGAGCATTGTAGCTACAAGTCCAGCAAACCACTTCTGAGGCTCTTGCCCAGCAAAGGACCTCGAGTAATGCTTGGACCCGGGTCTGATGCCGGAGTCATCGATGTCGGAAATGGTTGGGTGGTTACTCTTCACATTGAGTCTCACAATCATCCGAGCGCCATCGACCCGTACGGCGGTGCGGCCACCGGCGTCGGAGGTGTCGTCCGGGACATCCTCTCACTAGGGACACGTCCCATTGCGCTGCTCGATCCCCTTCGATTTGGCAACCTAGAAACCAGCCACAGTCGCTGGCTCTTCGACAACGTAGTCCGCGGAATAGGCTCGTACGGAAACTGCATCGGAGTACCGACCGTCGGAGGCGAAGTAGAGTTTGACACGTCCTTTGAACGAAACTGTCTCGTGGACGTTGTATGTCTCGGCCTCGGCCGAAGGGACAAGATAGTTCTCGGCGGACCATTCCGTCCGGGAGACCTAGTGTATGTCGTAGGAGGAAGCACCGGGCGCGATGGGATTCAAGGTGCCAGTTTCGCCAGCAGAACTCTAACAGAAACATCGGACAGCGAAAGATCTGCTGTCCAAGTCCCCGACCCGTTCACCAAGAAACTGACCATCGAAGCGCTACTAGAAGCGGTGGATGAAGGCACTGTTCAGGGAATGAAAGACCTCGGAGGTGGAGGTCTGGCTTGTGGACTCTCGGAGATGGCTTCGAAGGCTGGGATGGGTATGGAGATCAACCTCGACAATGTTCGGACCCGGGAGCCCGGCATGCGCCCGGCTGAGATCATGATCAGTGAGTCCCAGGAACGCATGATAGTTGTTGTTAAGCCGAAGAATGAAGAGAAGCTCGCTCGGATCCTGGACAAATGGGAACTCAGCTACTCACCCATCGGCCATCTCACAAAGGACGGAATACTCCACATCAGGCATCAAAACCAGGTGGTTGCGGAGGCCCCTGCCAAGTTTGTCGCAGAAGCACCTTTGTCTCCACGGTCCAGTAGAAAGCCCTCCTACATTGACGATTTAGCCGACGCTCCTGAGCCTACGATTCCCGAGGACCTCAACGCTACCCTGTTAGCGCTCCTTGGCAGCCCGAACATTTGCAGTCGAGCATGGATCTACCGCCAGTACGATTTCGAAGTAGGACTAAGAACAATCATCAAACCCGGACAAGCAGACAGCGCCATCCTAAGACTTCCCAACAGCCGAACACTGGCAATTACGACCGATGGCAACAGCAAACAAGTCTACCTAGACCCATATTTTGGAACGGTCGGAATTCTCAGCGAGGCTTTCTCCAACCTCGTCGCTGCAGGGGCCGAGCCAATCGCCGTTGTCGACCACCTTCAATACGGCGACCCTAGTAACCCAGAAGTCTTCTGGACCTTCAAAGAAGCAATACGGGCTATCCGAGACTATCTCAAGGCTACACGGGTCCCGTGTGTTGGAGGAAAGGTCAGTTTCTACAATGAAGACACTCAGACAAGAACTGCCATCAAACCTTCGCCCGTAATTGCGGCGTTAGGACTCCGGAATGCCAGAGCCCCTAAGATTGAGTCGGCTCTTGCCAAGGAGGGAGATGACCTACTGATCGTCGGAGCAACTTTCCCAGAACTTGGCGGAAGCGAGTACTATGAGAGCGTTCAGCGACTAGTAGGTGGACGGGTGCCGAAGGTCGATCTGGAAATAGAGAGACAGCTTCTACGAACCGTCACGAAGGTGATTGAAAGCGGAGTGGTCGAAGCCGCTCACGACATATCCAAAGGGGGACTGGCCGTAAGTCTGGCAGAAATGGCCATTCAAGGCCAGAAAGGATTCACGGTAAATCTGGACAAGGTCCCAACCAAGACGACAAATATTGCTCAGTTATTGTTTTCAGAATCGAAGCCTAGATTCATCTTGGAGTCACGGCCGAGAAACACTCCCCGCATAGTGCGCAGACTGAGGGCCGCGAGGATTAAGGCCGCCAAGATAGGTAGAGTTCAAGGCAGCAAAATCGAACTAGAGTCCCACGAAGACCCTTTCATTACAATCCCATTGTCAGTCGCGGCCGAAGCCTGGTCCAAGACTCTATCCAAGACAATGGACTCTGCCACGTGAATATTGAAAACCGACCAAATCGAAAGAAACGAGAGCCAAAATCAGAAGACTTTTAGAAAAAAAGAACGAGTTGCCGAGATCTTCCGAAAGATAGGCGGCTGAACCCCCATTTAGATGATCGTGTCAAGAAAGACCTATACGAGGCCTGAAATTGATACAGGATTGTAATTGAACCTGAGGGGCTTCGATACCGATCCCATTGTCAGGGCGAAGGATCGTGCCCTCGCTCGCCCGGAGCGAATCCAGACTCCACAAATCGACGCCGAAGATGGAAGCCGCTCAGTAAGGGAACATTGCGGAGTCATCGGAATCTATTCGTTAAAGAATGAACCCGTCGCCGAGCGAATCGTCAAAGGACTAGCGGCTCTTCAGCACAGAGGCCAGGAATCCTGGGGGCTGGCAACTCCTAACGAGCCCATCATCAAAGGCATGGGACTGATCGGTGTAGGAGCCGCGGCCAATGCTCGGAAAATCCTGCGTTTGGAGAGTAACCGAGGCATCGGACACATTCGCTATTCCACTCGGGGACGAACGAACCTCGAGAATGCTCAACCGTTGGATATTCATGGAGAGTTTGCCATTGCCCAGAACGGGACCATCGCCAACACGGAGGATCTGGAGCCCCTCGTCAAGGGCGAGTTTCCGATCTTAGACTCAAACTCGGATACCAAGCTGGCGGGATACAGGTTACTCCAGCACTATCGTCGAGAACATGACTGGACACGAGCCTTTACCCGGCTCGCCAAAGAGATCAGCGGGTCCTACAGCTTCGTCATTGTCACACACGAGGGCGAGGTGCTCGCCGCCAGGGACGAGTCAGGCTTTCGACCACTGTGCTTGGGTTGGGACGAAGAAACTAGGACGAACATTGTGGCCTCAGAGAGCTGCGCCCTGACGGCTCTGCACGCCGAGCTTGTCCGGGACGTTCAGCCGGGAGAACTTATCCGTTTCAACCAGGACGGTTTGACAGTCACGAAGTTTGCAGAATCTCCTCACCATCACTGTGCGTTTGAATACACGTACTTCGCGCATCCAAGTAGCAAGATCGAGGACCATTATGTCTACGAAGCCCGACGGCAATTGGGTCGGGTCCTTGCTCGGAAGTATCCGTTCAAGGCAGACGTTGTGATACCAGTCCCCGACTCCGCTCGACCAGCCGCCCTTGGATATTCGGAAGAGAGTGGGATACCTATGGAAGAGGGCTTGATGAAAGACCGGTATCGAAGGAAGGGAAGCCTCAGGAGCTTCATCGAGCCCACCGACGAGAGTCGGGAAGAGATCGTCAGGGAGATCATAACCATCAGACCCGTAGTCGACGGGAAGAACGTCATCGTGGTCGACGACAGCATAGTACGGGGGACCAGCAGCAAGAACATCGTACGGGCATTGCGCGACGCAGGCGCCAAGAAGGTCTACATGGTCGTGACCTTTCCACCCATACGCCACCCATGCTACATGGGCATCGACTTTCCAACACATGGTGAACTACTGGCGACCAAGGTTGATGGCGACGTATTGTCGATTCCAGAATTGAACACGAAGGTTGGGAACGAGATCGGCGTCGATGGTCTCGGCTACAATGATATCGAAGGACTGAGCAAGGGAATCGGGCTCAAACGGAGCGAAATGTGCTTCGCCTGTGTGACAGGTGAGTATCTTGGATTGAAGAAGAACCCGGTGCTTCGGACCCGAGAAGAAATGAAGGCCTGACACTCGATCCGACTTGTAGCCGTATGAAGATCCTCATCGTCGGAAGCAGCGGCCGAGAGCACGCTCTCACTTGGGCGCTCTCGAAGGATCGGGACGTCGAGGAGATTTACGCGGCCCCGGGCAATCCAGGCATTGCCGAAATCGCCACCTGCGTCCCAATTAACTCGACCAATATTGATGAGCTCGCCTCGTTCGCGACCACACATGCAATCGACCTGACTGTCGTCGGACCTGAGGCTCCATTGGGCGCAGGAATAGTCGATACGTTCAGAAAAAAGAAACTCCCGATCTTTGGGCCTGACAAGCTTGCGGCTCGAATTGAAACCTCAAAGAGCTTCGCCAAAGACCTCTGCACCAGATACGCCCTACCAACACCGCACTGGGAGACTTTCATAGACAAGAACAAAGCGAACAGAGCCCTCGACGATCTAGGCCCTCCGTGGGTGATCAAAGCAGACGGACTTGCAGCGGGTAAAGGAACGACTGTCACGAGAGATAGGCGCGAGGCTGAAGCCGCGGTTCAACGGGAACTGGTACGAGAGCCCAAGCGAATCGTGATGGAGGAATTCATCGACGGATGGGAGGCCAGCTTCACCGCAACCGTTTCGGCAGATCGGGTCCAATGGTTAGCGCCCGTCTTTCAGGACTACAAGCCAGCCTTCGACGGCGACTCTGGACCTAACACCGGAGGCATGGGCGTCTACACTCCAGTCCCCTCAGTGACCCAGTCGCTCGTCGAGAAGGTCAGGGAGAAGATTCTGGACCCCGCGGTCGCGGCACTGGCGAAGGAGGGTGCTCCGTTCCAGGGAGTTCTATACCTGAATGTCATCGTCAAGCACGGGACCGAAGACCCGTATGTGTTAGAGTTCAATGCGCGCTTCGGAGATCCTGAAGCTCAGGGAATAATGCCACTAGTCCAAGGCGGACTATTCGCACACCTGAGTGCTGTTGCAGCCAATTCGGACAGCCCACCGTTGCCAGAATCTTCCAAGTCCGCGTCCGTAGTAGTTGTCCTCGCGTCCAAAGGATATCCGGAAAATCCCTCAGCCGGAGAGCTGATCACCCTTCGCCCGTTAGCCAACAACAACATTGTCGTATTCCATGCGGGAACTGCCAGAAACCCAAACGGGCAACTTGTAACTGCGGGCGGACGGGTCCTCAACGTGACAGCAACGGGACCCAGCGTCGAGTCAGCCCGGAAGGACGCCTATTCTGTCATCGGCAAGTCGGTTCACTTTCCAGGAATGCACTACCGATCTGATATCGGAAGCAGCCAGTTGCGTCGCAGACAACTCGAACCAATCAAAACGTGAGACAGAATGCAAGACTGCATCTTCTGTAAGATCGTAAGAAAAGAACTGCCCTCCTATCTGATCTTTGAGGACGAGAATTTCATCGCCTTCCTCGACATTCGACCACTAAATCCCGGACACACGTTAGTCTCCCCGAAGAAGCATCATCGCTGGGTCTGGGACGTCCCGGAAGCTGGAAGGTACTTCGAGACAGTTCGCATGATCGCGAAGACTCTTCAGAAGTCGATGAACACGGAGTGGGTGGTCGCTGATATTGGAGGAATGGGCGTGCCACACGCTCACGTCCATGTGATCCCGAGGTTTCCAGGAGATGGTCATGGAGAATTCGTGAGCGCGCAGAACGTCAAAGACATACCTCCGGAAGAGATGAGGAGAATTGTAGACAAAATCAGAAACGGCTTCCATGGACCGAAAGCCGAGTAAAATGGAATGGAGTGCTGACTCTCGACCTCCCGACTCGACAGTCTCCCACCAGACATCAAGCAACTTGTCGAGGGTTATCGAGAGGGGCTGCTGACGAGTCTTGGTAGCAACCTCACGGGCGCGTACCTGCACGGTTCCATAGCATTTCCGAAATTCGAACCTAGGGCTGGAGACATAGACTTCTACGTTGTAACTCGTCGATCTCTCCATGCGAGAGAGATCAAGGGCTTAGATCGTCTACATCGGGCTTTGGCCGCCAGGTTCGAGTTCGGAAGTAAGCTGGACGGATTCTACACTCCATCCGCCACGGCACGAAAGCAGGAGAGTCCGAGAAAACTTGTCTACGGAGCCCACGGCAGAATCCATCGCGGAGGCTCCGACGATGCGTGGGCCATCCACCGAGAACATTTCGCTCGCTCGGCATACATTCGACTCTACGGGCCTAGGGCTAGCAGAATCTTCTCACGAGCAAGCTGGCCAGAAATCAGAAGCGCACTTTATCGACAACTGATCTACGCGAGGAAGATCATTGACAGTGATCCCTGGTGGTCAGTCCTCAGTCTCTGTAGGCTCGTCTACGATTTCAAGATAGGAGGTATCGTTGTGTCGAAGTTGGGAGCGGCTAGGTGGGCTTTGAAGAGACTCCCATCGCGCTGGAAACGGGTTATCGAGTCAGCCATCAAGACGTACAAGGGAATTGGAGATAGGAAAGACCGCACGATACTCAAGAGAGATGCGCGGAAGTTTCTTGGCTTCGCGTCTATCCGAATGATTGCTTTCGACATCGCACTAGATTCTCGTCGACAAAAGACCGCATATCTTAGAAAGAGCCGGACTGGAGCCGGGAGATAGTCTTGGTTCCTATTGGTGTCCTGGTTTCGGGACGCGGTTCCAATCTAGAATCGATCTTGGACGCCGTTGATGGAAAGTACATCACGAAGGGTCGGGTGAGTGTTGTCGTCAGTAACAAGCCAAGCGTCGGAGCGCTTGAGATAGCCAGGAAACACGACGTGCCAACGGTTGTCCTTGACGATAAGGGCCTGCCAAAGATGGACCCCGAGTACGATCGGAAGACTATCGCCGCTTTGGAAGCTCGCGGTGTTACTCCCGAAGACGGTCTCGTCGCTCTTGCAGGCTACTTTCGAATCCTCAGCCCACAATTCGTCGACCACTATCATAACCGAATCATGAATGTGCACCCAGCGCTGCTTCCTGCTTTCCCCGGCCTCGAAGCGCAGAAACGCGCGTTGGAACATGGAGTGAAGGTCTCAGGAGCCACCGTCCATTTCGTCGCAAAGGAAGTGGATGCAGGGCCAATAATCCTCCAAGCCCACG
>Ga0209239_1000848_pt1 | contig 17903 bp, 17 predicted proteins | sample GraSoi013_2_20cm_FD_185824 | JGI IMG/M metagenome (GOLD analysis project Ga0209239, IMG submission 185824) | Grasslands soil microbial communities from the Angelo Coastal Reserve, California, USA - Sample 10_02_2013_2_20cm (SPAdes) (version 2) | ecosystem: Environmental > Terrestrial > Soil >...
CCAAAACCGCATCGCATTAGCTGCGGGCGGCGGTTTTTCATGTTTTGCCGGTTCCTTTCGGTTCGATCGTTGTTATCCCGGCATCCTTGGGTTGTATCTCCAGCAGAGCGTCCCCAACACTTGCGAGCTGACGTTTATAGCAAAAGAAGGCGAAGAGGGCAGAAGCCAGCAGCATCAATTTCCAGAAGACGAATTGCGATCGCCTCCAATGATCAAACATGGCCACTGTCGCCAGCGCGCTGACGAAAAAGAAACTGACCTCGCTAACACAGAGCAGGACGTGACCCAATAGAACCCGACGAGCGAACCGGATTTGGGGCTGAAGACGGCGAGCGTACCAATAGGCCGATTGCATTACCACAAGGCCAAACACAGCGAAGGCAAAGTCTTTAGGCGTACCCACCACGAGTGCTCCGGCAGTCAACTCCCGGTAATCAGGAAGCGTGTCCCAGAAAAATAACTGAGCTCCTGCAACCTGTGCGACTATCGCCCACCAGAACAGAGCTTTGGTTGCGGAGCCGTTCATTGTCGCCTTAATTAAGAACAGGCGAACCTCGCTATCGCAAGCTGAAAGCGAGCGACAATCCGTATGGATCCACCTTTATGTATCTCGTCACCGTCTCCGGATGCCGTACCGCCGCAGTTGCTCGAGCTTCAAGTCAGAATTTCGACTTTGGCCACATAAAAGCATCATTCAACGCCTGAATAACGTATAGCCCCCGGCCTTCTGTAATCGACATTTTACAATAGATCAGCGAAGGGTGATCCAGGCGTAGAACATAAGCGCGATTCCAAAGCGAGTGAAGGCTTACTGTTCGATGTCCGAACAGCGACTCACGGCTGGATCGCCAGGTACTGCGGGCCACCATTTTCTTCCGGAACGCCAATCTCTGAAGCAAAGACAGTCGGCCCGCCCCTGCGCATGAATTTTAAGATATCGCCGCTGGCAGAGGGAGGAATCTGGGCGACAAAGAGTTTGCCCGCTCTGTCGAAGATTAGGCCTCGAGGATTACGGAGACCCGAGGCAAACATGCTTTTAACATGTGTCGTGGCAAGTACATCCAAATTGCCTCCCTCAGGAACCGTTAGCTTCCTCAATTGGGTAGGTCTCATTTCGGCAAAGTTGGGTCCTGAGCTTGCCTAGGGCGAACGGAGACATGCCGCGGTAGGAATCCGCCACCACCCAGCCGCCAGCCGTCAGCGCCCAAGAGACGACGAACTCAGCCCGTTGCGAGGCGTTGGCGCCTGCTTCCAGTTCATCAACCTGTTTGCTGCCTATTCAAACTGCAGCTAACGAGAAAGAGATGAGCTACGGCAGGGTGAAGACTTTTTATGGCAGCGGGACACCGCGGAACGGTAGGCGCTTTGAGCCACTTCGAGAGCGTATTTTTCATAATTTGTTTTTGTTAATTAGTCCGGTTCTCCGTTGGAAAGAGGCTAGCAATAACCAGATGGCGCTAAACAGGCTGACCAGTTTCGCGTGTCGCGAGAACTAAGGGCTTTGAGCGGCGCAGCGTCAGAGAATTATGTAACACCTCATCTTGAGAAAGCGTTCTCTGAATGCGAAAGTGGCATCGTGCAAATGAATGGCGCGATCTACGGGCGCACGGTCCCGGTCCCAAAGCAGCGCCGGCGTCGGTTAGTCATGTCGTTCGAAATGGTGCGCCTGGATCGCGCGTCGTCCGAGCCGCTTTACCAACAACTGTGCCGTCAGATACGAGAAGAACTTGAGAGCGGGAGCTTTGACTCAAGCGCTTCCCGTGTGCCTTCCTCCCGAGTTCTCGCTGCAACCCTCGGGATTTCGAGACCGACCGTGAACCAGGCGTTCTCAAAACTAGTTGAAGAAGGCTATCTTCAAGTCCGGAAACGGTCTGGCATCTTTGTCGCCGATCATTTACCAGCAACTTTTCTGAAGGCTGCCAGACTGGCGACGGGCGCGCGCACCGAGCATTCCCCGCGCGTCGCGCAACGAGTGACTAGGATGACCGATTCTCGCAGCGGACGACAACTCGATGTCGGCATTGGCGGCCCGCCATCTGTCACGCTCATCGCGGGGTTGCCGGCCGTGGATGAATTCCCGATTGCTGTTTGGGAACGCTTGCGCGAGCAGGTTTTGGCAAAGAAGGGAGCCCACCTATTACGTTATGCCTCGAGCCGTGGCGAGATCGAACTACGGAAGGCGATCGCGGCTTACTTGTGCGACTTCCGCGGCGCCAATTGTCATCCCGATCAAATCGTAGTCGTGGGCGGCATGCAGCAGGCGATGCTGGCGTGCGCGCTCGCGTTAATCAATGAAGGTGACGTGGCATGGATCGAAGATCCCGTCTTTCTTCAGGCACGTAATGTCCTGGCTTTTGTCGGGGCCAAAATAATCCCCCGCCCGATCGATCGTGAGGGGCTGGTAATCGGGAAGTGCTCACGTCAAAATTCTCCCAGACTCATTCTTGTCACTCCATCGCACCAGTTTCCCTTAGGTGTGACGATGAGCCTGAGGCGACGGAAAGCTCTGATCGAGTTCGCGGAGTCGCGCGACGGCTACATTCTGGAGGATGATTACGATTCCGAGTTCCGTTTCGATGGGCCGCCGCTGCCGTGTCTTCAAGGTTTGGACAATGCCGGCCGGGTTATTTATACCGGCACTATGAGCAAAATCCTTTATCCATCGCTGCGCCTCGGTTTTCTGGTCGCACCGCCACAACTTGTCGATACCCTCGTTAAGGTACGCGCGGTTATGGACCAGCACTCCCCAGCGATTGATCAAGCTACCCTGGCGCGTTTCATCACCGAAGGATTCTTCCTCAGCCATGTAAAACGGATGCGCGAACTCTATGCCCAGCGACGCCTATTCTTTATCGAACAATTCCAAAAATGGCTGGGCGACTATTTCGATCTGGAAGTGACGCCAGCCGGTTTGCACTTCGTCGCCTGGCTGCGGCGCGGGGAAGATTTACCGTTATTCATGCGTGCTCGTGAGCAAACCGGCATTTGGTCCCGCCCTCTTTCTTTCTTCTGCATCAAGGCTCAGTTGGATCCGGCATTTGTCTTTGGATTTGCGGCGTGGTCGCAAGCGCAAATTGAACAAGGTTTGGCAAAACTGGCGTCGGCTGTTAAACAACTGAAGCAGCATGGCGCGGGAAACGGTTCATCTTTTCAAATCCACCGTTTCTCACCTGCTACGACTTCATACTGGCCGTCGATAGCTGCTGATGAAATTCACTAGCTAACAAAAATTGGATTGAGCCAAACAGCAGGCTCTTTCGAAGGCCAAGCGACAATCAGAAAGACTTGTGGACGCAGCCACTCGCTTGCGGCTCATTTGCGAAGCGCGCCGTCGTCCAGCTGATAAGCAGCTCCTCGAGCGGTGTACCAGGTTGGAAAATCGTGAGGTGGTCGCGCCCCGCGAATGTCCAATACTCGAGTCGTTGACCAGAAGAGCAGCGGTCTTCGACATACGCGTCAGTGGCAGACGACGGCACGACGGTGTCCGAGAGGCCTTGCGCGATTACGACGGGAGCCTTTATCAAACTGTCCGGTGTGTTCCGCGCAAGCCGAGCTTGAAGTGCATTGTTCGAACTCGTCGCTAACGCTGGACCGTCGAACGTCGCCACCAGTGTTTCGATGCGTTCCGCATCCTCGGGCGGGACGAAATCGCATAAATCTACTATCTGACGCGCAGCATCGAGCGCCTCGGGCCGAAGCGCTTGCTCGAATGTGATGTCAGGGTAAAACCGGCTGTACGATAACGCGAGATACGGTCCAAACCGTTTGTCCGCCGCGACGTTCATCGCGAGAATGTTCTTTATGTTCGCGGCCGGTGCGATTGCCGCGACGCCGAGGATTTCGAGATCCGGCGCGTAGCGCGGCCCGACAATGCCGGTCCAAAGCGCTGTGTGCCCACCCTGCGAGTAACCCCATATCACCATGCGTTTGTCGAGGATAAGCTCGGACATCTGTCGCGCGGCACGCACTGAATCGAGCCCCGCGCGCGCTTCGCCTTCGCCGATCAGGTACGGATGCGGGCCACCCTTCTCTGCGAAGGAGTAATCTGTCGCCACCACGACCCAGCCAGCCATCACGATCCGGTTGCACCAGGGGATGCCCTTGGTCGGCAATGACACAAGCGACGGCATGCATTTCTGCAGCAGGCCTGTCGTGGCGTGCTCCCATGCGATGACAGGACGTGGGCCCGCGGGAGGATCGGTCGGCTCGAACACGGTCGCGACCGCCGTCGCTGGCGTGCTGTCGTCCACAGTGGTTGCATAAAGGATGCGCCAGCCTCGCACGCCGGCTGGCAGCATCACATCCTTGAGCGGTTCGCTCCGCAGTAACTCGCCAGGCTTGCGCGGCACGTCCGAGGGCGGATCGTAGAATGCATCCGGCGCGTGCGCAGTGACGCTCGCGCGAAGCGCCTGGGGTGTTGGCGCAGGGCTCGACTCTGACGACGCTCGCTTGGACCGATTGCAGCCGGCTCCGGCGAGCAGAACAAGCAGCACCGCGAAGCCACTCAAACGAAGTGCGGCAACGTTCATAAGCTCCTTGGGGAAAAGCGCGCTCCGAATACGCGAAGTTCTACAGCCGATCACACTCCACTATGATCCGCGCTTATAATGACGCTGGCAACGTGATCGAAGTGCATCGACACAAGTGCGATTTCCGAAAACCGTACAAACGAGCAATCTCCGGTCTCATTCGGCGACATTTGTCGCGGTAATTTCGGACGCTCTCGTCTCTGCTCATTTCGATGTGCCGGCAAACCCAAAAGCGGGCTCAACGAAACCGCATAACACACAAAAGTGGACAGGTCGAAATTTGCGAGGTGGATATTGTGCTTTTGCCACCTCGGCCTTGCAATGAGGAATTCAATTAAGGAGGCAATAAGCATTATGAAACCAAAACAAATAATTATCAGCATTCTGGCAGTTCTATTCGTGTTCCCATTGTTGGGGACGTTCGCTCAGCAAGCAGCGAGCTCCGGCTCTATCGAAGTGATCACGACTTTTGATTATCCCGGGACCGGAAATCAGACCTTGCCGCAAAAGATTAACGAAAGAGGCGATGTTGTTGGCGAGTTCATTGATTCGACCGGAGTGGCGCGCGGTTTTGTCCGGTTCAGCGATGGTAGCTTTAGCGCGCCGATCGTTGACCCTAACGATACCGTTGGTTTTACCGAAGGACGAGGCATCAATAACCCACGCACCGTAGTCGGTGACTATGCCACCAGCGATGGTAACCTTCACGGGTTTTTCCTGTCGGGCGGCACCTTCACAGAATACGATGTTCCCGGCGCGGTCAGCACCGCTGTGCTTGGGATAAACAATCCCGCCGACTTTGCCGGCACGATTGTTGACGCCAGCGGGCTCCAGCAGGCGTTCGTCAGCGTTGGCGGAACCGTAACGGTGTTTAGCGTCCCAGCAGCTCCCGCGACCCTTGCTTACGACATCAATGATTCAAAGCGGTTGGTGGTGGGATACTATATAGACGGCTCAGGAATCCTTCACGGTTACTACCGGGACGCCAGTGGCGCGCTGCACTTCCCGATCGATCCTCCGGGTTCTGTTGGGACAATCCTGTTTGGAGATAACAATAGGAACTTTGTGGTGGGCAGATATGCGGACGCCTCAGGCGTGACGCATGGACTCTTCTTTGTCCCGCCAAACAATTTTTTCACTTTCGATTTTCCCGGGTCAACCTTTACATCGCTAAACGGAATCAGTTCGCAGGGGAATATCACTGGTCGTTACGTCGATGCTTCCGGCATTGCCCACGGAATCATAGCTCGCGTGAGAGGCACACCGCCGACAAAAGCAGCGGGGCCGGAAATCAAACCGAATTCCCCGTCACTGGTCACTCCACTCGATCAGTCGCCCGCGGCCTGGGGAGGTGCAATGCCGGCGCGCTGAGTTGGTGGACTCCGCGGTCGCCGTTTCGGGTTTCAGAAAACGCACGCCGATTTCTCATCGGCGTGCGTAACGATACGTCAGTCAGCTTTTAATTCGCCTGCACAAGTAAACGCTTTCAGTCCCCGCTCTCCGTGTTCTGAAAAGACGTGATTAGCCACTTCCGGTTAGTTTTGACCATCACCATCGTGGTAATTTCTTTCAGAACTGGAACGGCCTCGCCAGTGGGACGACTCGAACCGGTCACGTCCCACGTAGCATGGACAAGTGCAACGTCGGGCGTTGAAAAACGAACTTCTACACCGGTAAGCTTCCGAACGGCAGTCTTTAATCTTTTCTCAAACAGTTCCGTGTGCCGCTGGACAATCTCCTGCACTCCCTTCCAGTGGACACCGGCGATGTTTACGTAGTCACAGTCTTCAGTGAAGAGACGACCGAAGACGGCCGTGTCATGGCCGTTCCAAGAAACTTCGTATTCCGCGAGAACATTGCGCACAGCACTCTCATCGTCATTGGCGTAGTCGTAGTAACTCAGAGGCGGGTAGACATATCCGTAATTATAGCCGGACGACCCATAGCCATAGTTACCATATCCGTATCCGTAGCCGGAGTTATCGGAGGGATAGGAATATACGTAGGATTCGTATGGGTAGACCCAGTTCCAGCCCCACCAAGGACCCCACCACCATGGAGAGGCGAAGTTGCCGATAAAGATGATTTGGTTGAAATGCTTGAAGCGATGAAACCGATTATCTCGATTAAAGTCTCGGTAGTTGAAACGGTTAAAGCGTCGAAGGCCCAAGGCTGAATTCATCATTGGAGCGCGGTGCATTGGCATCCGTCCCACCGAACCTGGCATGCGGTGCATCGGCATTCGGGCAATCGAACGTGGCGTCAACGCGCCGCGCATTCCCATCTGGGACATCGAATTACCGTGCCCCCTCATCTGCGCCGTCGCAATCGAGGCTGCGAAAACGCATGCCACCACGCAACCAAGGAGAACGAATTTTCTCCAGTTCATAGCATCATAGGTTTCTAAAGATTGAAACCCCGGGGATTCGAAAGTTGCGGCACTGGAAAAGATAAAAGGTAGCGGTCGCGTTACCTTTAGTCTCTGGGAAACCACCGCACCTGACGATGACAATCATTTGCTGCCTGCCCAGTTTACCGGTCGTATTTTGGCATTTGCTCACTCCTTCTCGGCGTTGTATCTGCGTCTGCGCTACGACTCGAGATCGGCCGCCTCAACTCGCTGCCTAGCTGGTGTGATTAAAAAATCTGATGAGTCATCACCCCGCCATCCACGAGCAGGCTCGCGCCTGTGATCCAATGCGCCCCGGATGAAGCCAGAAACAGCTACGCCGCAAGTTCCCGCTTCAACATCACGTATCGCCGCACTGAGCCGTTCCAGTGCATCGTGGAGGCGTGCCGCACGCATGACCGTTCAATCGAACATATCGGCTGTTGAGCATCAAGCAACGAAGCTACTCTTTCTGGCTTCGGTGCAGTCATCCGCGTTCACGATGAAGCGGGCAACGTGGTCGAAACGCACGAGCACGTGGGCGATTTCAAAGAGCCATGATTCAATTTTTTGTCGCGCCGTGCGGCCGCATCCATTGTTGTAGACGAAATCTTAGATTCCTTTTTTGGCCGATCCGGCGGAACCGTTGTCGTCCGCTTCCCGACCCGCCAGCGTCTAGAAAATTGCGGATGAAAAAATAGTCTTGCAAGGGTTTGTGAAGAACTGTTAATAACTTGCAATAAATCCGGGGGTTTGTGGAAATGGGCGGTCGTGTGAGAGACTTGGGTCTTCGTAGTCCCTACGACAAGGTGGGCGGCTTGTTTTATTTCGGCCGAATGCTGGACAAAATCCGTCGCCATGACAACGGCGAATTGCCTCTCGAATATGAAATGAACCTTGGAAAAGGTTTTGACGAAAAATGCACAACCTTTCTCCGAGTTAGATACGAGCTAGTAGTCGAGTACGTGAACCACGGCCTCAACGACGCGGCAATTTTGCAGTCGTGTTTTGGGATGGGAAATCGACCGTCCGAGGGTGAGATTTATATGTGGAATGAATTCATGCGAAAACGAGGCTGGAATGACGAACTTTCCGAGACGCTGGAAAGCGAGAAAAAAAAAGAAGCCATGGTTTCCAGGTCGGAGATCCAGACAATGTTTCAATTCATCGATGCTGATGAAGGGCGCTTGGTAAACGATAACCATACAAACAGCTCCTCGCGCTCAAAGTATGGCAGGACAGGAAATGGCGTTCCGGCAAAAGAATAGAGACCGCTCCCGCGCTCTAAAAGCGTGGTAGTCCTTGCGATTCGCACGGCTTCATATCCGTGGTGGCACGATAAAACTAGCCAATCGTTGCCACACAGTTGCCGAATAACTTGGTGATGACGGCCCGCCGGAGGTCCCGTAAGCGATTGCCTTCGGCCCGGTGTAATCCCGTCACCACCGCCCATTAAACCAGAACTCTCCGTTTTGGTTTCGCCGCATCCCTAGAAATCAGAGGAAAACCTATTTCGAGCTAGGAAATGCTTCTAGGTGGAACCTGTGGCCGTTGCATACTTATGAAATCGAGCCACGTAAGATAAGTGTCGATCTGACCACCGGTGCAATCGGATGCGCGCAGTTCTACAGTCGACCACCTGAAGTCAGCGACTGCGAGGGTCGCCAAGGATTCCGGGGACTTACCCTTGGCCCGGTGTCCACATTTAGCACGGCTCCACTTCAATAACCGCCTCTCCGCACGCGGTGACGTGCTCGCAGCCGCTGCAAAAGAAACTTCAACCCAGAATCCTCGGCTTGTCACGCAAAAAAACATCATTAAATTTCCCGGGCCGCAGCCCGATAATCTAACGGAGATAGATACTCTCGCGTGTCACGGGCACCCAGTATCGACATGGGATCCCGTCAATCCAAATCAACGAGGTGATTGACGCGGCTCTACAAAATCGATCAGTTGGCATCTTGCGCCTTAGGTGCCGATGCCAATCTGGCCGAACGTTTGCTCAGAGAATGTTAAACATTCCAGTTTCGACTCATTCATGCGTATGTTCAGCCGCGCACGCTACAATGGGGTGCCGGCGACTTAAGACTGTCCTGCTGCTATGGTTGGAAGCGCGTGACGTAGGTAGCCCAGTTCGCGAACGCTGTCCGGTTTAAATCGGGGATGAACTCGGTTGCCATCCAGAGCGCGTTGTCGACGTTGTCCACTGCAGCCGCCGAGTAGTCACCCCACCGCGCAATTCCGTTTCCGCCGAACTCTGGGTAGCCAGTAAAGCCATCCTCCGGCAAGTTCCCGGCACGAGCTATGTTGATAGAGCTCACGGTTGTTCCTGTGAGGCTGACAAAGCCCGAACTGGGGAAATTGTTACGGCCAGACACTGAAAATTCGATGGCGCCGTTACCATCGGTGTTAATGGCGATGGCGGGATACATGAGGAAGAGGCCGGAGCGGCCGATCACTCCCTGAGTAAAGAGGCTGGCAGTTAGATTTCCATTCGTGATCTGCGGTGTGAAAGCAAAGTACTCCACGACTTCGATGTTGTTGCCGTTGTCGTCCCTCATTGCTGAGCTAAGCGTCGCCCAGAGATTACCGTTTACGTACTCGGCAGAAGAAATCGTGTCAATCCCGGCATCCAAGCCTTCGACGGGCTCACCAAGAGACGCGCCCAGCGGGTGGAAACCATTCTTTTGCGGGACGCCGAAGTTCGGGAACACATACTCCTGCGTGCTTACTGCTGTTCTACTCAACTGCAGATTCGGGCTCGGCGTATCGAGAGAGCTGGTATTGGTCAACGCCCAGATAGCTATGTGGCGGCCGCTGTTGCCGGAGACGTTCGAACTAGCGAAGTACTCGGTCCCGCCATTACTCAGCACCGGAGTCTGCCCTGGAGGAATGTAGGCAGGCCAGACTCTGAACGCGAACCCGGTGTCGGAAAAGGGAATCCGAAACAGCTCAAGACGTCGGGGCGGTCGGCCTCCGCCGTTGTTGATCAGCGCGGTCTTTGAAACAGCCAAAATGGCCGCGCCGATGTAGCCATCAAAACTGCCGTCTGGGTTTATCTTGAATTCCTGCCAGTTAACGAACAGGCCGTAACGGTCCACAGCAAAATGCGGAAAATCGGGTATTCTCGGGCCATTGCCATCCGGGGCATTCGCGCCGGTCGTGTTGAACGTGTAAGTGGCATAGGCAGCCCGCGGGTCGTCCGTCTGGCTGACGGCAAGGTAAAGTCTGCTCTGACGCAAAGGCGTGCCGTTGCGCGTGTTCAGCTGCGCCCAAGCCATGACGAACCAGCGCTGCGTTTCCGGATCGAACAAGCAACTCACATCACCGGCAAAAACGCCGAATTCTCCCGTGGTGCGATTGATGGCAGGCGGTAACCCAAACAACTCGTCGAGCGAGATCGGTCGGGGGAGCTGCACGATACCGTTTGTATCGTAAACATTAATCGCGGCATTTACTCCTTCCAGCACAAAGCCGTTGCCGACAGCGAGCCCCTGGTCTGGTGGCTCAGTGCTGAATTGATTCCCGCCGCCGGCGTAGAGCCGCTGGTCGAGATGGGTCAAACCAATGAAGCCGCGGAAGGACGATTCCGGTGTCTCAGGCAAGCTGGCCAAAGGTGTAGCAGGCAATTGCGGCGCGGTTTCTCCAGTGTCCTGCATGGGCGGCAGCAGCTTGGGAAAACGATTAAAGTGAGTCTCTCCGCCGGCACTTCCTACGGGGCCAGGCGATTCACTGGCCAGCTGCTTCAGGTTGACGATTGGACCAGCCGCGACGTTGGCCCTAAAGTCCGTGCTGGTGTAGACAACCGGCGGGGCGACGGGCGTGCTCTGGGCCAGAGCGAGGCAGATTGGCAGAATCAACGCAAAAAAGCCGGCAAAGCGGCGCAAGTACGGAAGCGGAGTTGTGGAGAATTGTGTGTTCATGGCTACAGGAATCGCTATCACGCCATGATTTAGTCGTGACAATCACGTTTCTTCTTTTCAGGCGTTGGATAATGTTTTTTGCGTAACCTCAGGCCAGATTTCCCGTAGTACACAAGTAAAGGGCTGCGAATGAGTTCTCAATGACGAGAAGTCACGCAAGCCCGAAACAATAAAAGGAAAAGCGCCACGCCGGAAATGACCCAGCGTTTACTCCACGCGATGTCACGGCAGCGCAAGTACCAGTTGCACCACAGGCGTGCCGGATTGTGTTGTGAGTGTAGTCGTCCGGCAGCTAGTGGCACCTTGTTTTGCGAGCTGCACCGACGGACGCGAAACTTAGAGAACAGAGAAAAGCAGCGCAAAACATTTAAGCGGAAGATTCGATACCTTAAAGCTGAAAGCTACAGATTCACGGGGGGCGACCCTTATGAGCGAAAACGGGACAATATTTTCCGATCCGAGTGTGCTCAATTGGGAGTGTGTTTTCATAGGGCCTGCTTTCAGATGTTTTTTGTCACAAGACGCGACACAAACTCAGCCACGGCTCCGACGGGCGCAAGTGGCAGCAGATTGAATCGAAGGACCTGATATCATTGAATTTTCGCGTGTGACTCGTTCAAGTTCGAGAAACGTCGTCAGCTTTTCATCCGCGTGCACAACGAAACCCCGGCGGGCCCTACGGTGTGCCTCAATAATCAAAACAATTCGCCAGGATGGCTGTCAGCTTGCGAACCGAAGCGTCGGACATCCTGACGTTCTGGAAGCGCTGGCTCTAGTAACTGGATTCGTGGTTGTTATGTGTCTTGGTTAGTCGCGTTGGCGGACAACTGTCGGAATCACTAACAGTTTAGAAGCCAATTGAAACTCAATCCACTACAACTTTCTTAATCGTAACAGGCTCCTACTCAAGTCGATAATCACTACTTACGTCGATTTGGCATAATCTATGCTACTTTTTTCTTTGCCTATATGAAAAGAAACGCAATTCCAAGCGGTAAATTCGCACTCTTCTGCACCGCTGTTACCGGCGCGTTGCTTATGTTCAGCCACAGTGCGCATGCACTTACGGTATTTGACATCGGCGACGCCCGTGACTTCGGCTCCGTGAAATTTTGCGGCTCTGACCGACTAACTTATGTCAACCATTTGGCTAGCATGGCTCTGGGCACCACTGGCAAATACAACGGACAGAGCTATTCACGATTAAACAACGCGTTTGGCTCGTTGCCTCAGGCCGTGTCGGCTGGTCATGTAGACGGTACCGGTAACAGGATAAATCTTGGCTCTGGCGGCTTGTATACCTACTTATTCGCGAACTACAGCGGCCCAAACTCCAGATCTGAAGTTTGGTACGTCGGACATCTGAGCGGCAATATCAGGATTCCGGCAATGGTTGGCGCGTATGCTCTTTCGGGGTGGACGCTCTTTGGACCAAGCGTTCCAGGAGTTCCCGACGGCGGCACCACCGCGATGTTACTCGGTGCAGTGCTTGGGGCGCTTGGTATAGCCCGGCGCGTCCTAAAGATTTAGCTGCTTAGGGTCCCTAGACCTAGCAGCCGTAACAAATTGATTTGCCGGGCAGGTGAAACCTGCCCGTTTTTTTTCCATGTGCAGGAAGCCGTTGAGGCGCAAAGCCAGCAACCGAAACCTCGTTAGATGCTGATGCCGCTCTGGCTTTTTCTGGTATCGTCCTTCGCGGTTGCGGTCATTACTGGACTCGCCAATCCGTCTCACGGAGGGCTATTGACACAAGTCATCCAGTGCCTTCTAGGCATCCTTTCCTTAGCGACCATCATTGCTGGTTTTTGCTTTTATGGTTGGAAAATCGGGCTATTGAACTTTTTTGTTGTTTTAACAGCTGCCAATGTAGGCGTTTGGCTATTTCAATGTCTCTTGAAGAAATCACGGTACATTTAACTACACGATGTAGTTATCGCCTGCCTGACGCGATGATTCGTTTTTGATTTTATGAAGTGCCGCACGAATCGCCGAGTCCAATTCCACAAACGCCATCAGGTTTTCATCGGCGTGCGTAACGAAACGCCTTCGATCGTTTCGCTGCGCGTCAGCAATGAAGATTACCGCATTTCTGTAGCCCCGTGCGCCGCCCGCGGTCACGTCAACGAGCAACGCGAAACGCGCGCTCCGTTTGATTACGCGGCTTCTGGTTCTTCGCGTATTCGGTTCAGGGCGGACCTGGCCAGCCATTCCCGAGCTTTCTGTCGCAATTCGGAGGCGCTACGCAGCGCCAGCTTCTCTTTGATGCGCATCTGGTGCGTCTCAATGGTTTTGACGCTGACATTCAATTCACTAGCTAATTCCGAAACACTGACGCCTCTGCCAATAAACGAGAAAATCTCCAGCTCACGATCACTCAGACTGTTAACATCGAAGCTGCCCGATCCTTTCGCGCCAGCTGCGAAGTTGCTTAAAATTAGCGGTAGCACACTCGCGCCAACGTACGGGTGACCGCTCGAGATTTCATCGAACGCCCTGACCAGTTCGGGGGCATCCTCGATAGTCAGGTATCCGCGTGCACCCGCCCGAAATGCTCGTTGAGCCGAAAACGGATCAGCATGCTCGGAGAGGGCAAGTATTGCGGCAATCGGATTGAGATTCCGGAATTCTTTAATCAACTGTATCCCGTCAGCACCAGTGAGCCTCAACCCAATCACAACAAGATCCGGTTTGTGACGCAGGAATAACTCACGGGCCAAAGGCGCTTCGTCCGTTTCGCCGCACGCTGTAAATTGCCTGCTTTTAGCGATCAGCGAGAGCACGCCGGACCGAATGAAGCCTGTTCGATGAACAACGAGTACTTTTGGTTTTGTCCGGCGTTTCCCTGACACGTCGTCGGGGGCTTCTGTCGGGGATTTCTTTATTCCATGCGCAAAGACGTTTCTCAGCGGTCTGTCTTTACCTTGCTGCCTATGCCGGTGTCTGCGCACTTCAGAATTATTTGCCGCCGTTTGTAGGGTAAAACCCGACAGACGCCAAGCCAAAAATTCAGGGATTAACCCCGACAGACAGACTTTCGGCTGTCCGGCTAACCTCTGCGTCAGGTCAAAACATGAAAAAAACAATATTTACCGCTTTACCGGCCACGCCCCTCTGCTGTGGCGGCTGTTGCGTTGCCATTGCGCGGCCGCGAAGACAGATCCTCATGTTTGCGTTCGGCACTGCATTCTTTCTTTCATCTCCAGTTCAGATGGCACTTTCCCAAGGGAACAATTACGAAGGGCCGGTCGGCGTGTCCGGAATCTTCAACGGGAATATCAGCACCGGCTGCTCGTATGATCCACTGACTCACAGCTCGCACCGCGAGGTCACCGACATCGTTGTGCCAGGATCAATTGGAAAATATCCGCTCAAAATGACGCGTTATTACAATAGTCGCCAGCAATACTATGCAGGAACTGCGATCGGACTGGGCCCTGGCTGGGCGCACGAGTATTCGTGGCTTTTGTATACCGCAGGTGAAAAGGTTGTTTCTCCTCATGGCAATGTCTACGATTTCCACTGTGGTCCGCCCGTTGGTGTGTCGGAGAGTTGGGATGATGGCCTTCAAGGTCCACATCCCAACGGTGGCACATGGCGTCTCGCTGACGGTGGGAAAGTCCATTTTCTTAATGGTAGCCAAGTGGATTACATTGAAGATCCGTACGGACTTAGAACGACCATCGAGTATCAGAATGGCCGGCGTTGGCGCGTGACCGAACCGGGTGGCCGCTGCCTGATATTTACCTACGGTCCTGCTCAAGATGCGGACGGGACTCTGATGTTAACGAAGGCCGAAGCCTACGATTATTACGGTGGGCATCGTATCGACTCGGTTAGCTATAGCTACAGGGAGTATAATCCTGTTGATCCACTCCCACAGGGACGCCAGCCCAAGATGATGTTAAGGACAGTGACTTATAGCGATGGGACTTCCGCCACCTACGACTACACGTATGACAATGTCAGGGAGGATGCTCAGCATGGTACTTTTAAGATGTACCCTCTCCTGCAGAGCTGTGATGATGTGCGTTACGGCGGACCGATGAGGACAATCTTCTATGATTACCAAAACGGTGGACCGCATGGTGCGATTACGCTCGAGAAGTATAGCGCCAGCGGCTCTATGGTCTCTTCAATCGATCCGGGAGTGCCCACTGGTGGAGGCGATCTGCCAGAAACGTTTACCGAGACCCGCGGCGACGGTCCGAGTCGCAGCTTCGCTTATAATCCGTTCCACCATTACACCGAGAACATTTGCGACGACTACGAGAACAACGATCCGCCACAGCAAATGCTTAAGAATTACACCGATTTTCAGGGGAAGACGACTTGGATCCATTACAATACGAACTGGTACATTGATGGAGTTACCGACGCGCGAGGCACGGAAGAAGGCGATCCAAATCACACGACCAATTACACTCGCGGACTGGCTCCGCCACAAGGGATTGGCCAAATCACGCGGATCACGCATCCGGGTGGTGATCACATTGATTATACTTATACCGGCACCAATGGTGGCCCCTGGTACGTGATGAAGATCACCGATGAACGCGGGAATCAGACGATTCATACGCGTGACATCAACCATCGCATTACACAAACCGACTACAAGGATGCGAGTAATGTTCTTCTTGCCCGTGAAACGTTCACCTACTGCGATCAGGCAGACGCCAATCAATGCGGACCGGTGAATCCAATAACTGGCCAGATGCATGGACAGATCAAGAGACATCAACTCAAAAATGGCGCCTACATTCATTACCGCTACGAGTCCCAGGGACGTGGCCTGTTGATCGACAAATGGGAACCGACCTGGACTTCGAGCGCGAGCGAGAATGAACCGAAGACACATTACGAGTACTACGGACCTAATGATCGTGTCGGAGGCAACCTTTGGATCGATCGAGTGATGACCGTGACGGGGCCGCCGCCAAATTGGGCCTACAGCAGTCAAGCCTCCGAAACGTACGAATACGATCGAGCACTGGGCGCCAATGGTATCACTGACCCGACTGGGGCGGTTAAGGCAGGGCGCGGGTTAGTGACCAAGATCACTCACGCAGATAGCAAGTTTCAGAGGTTCGCCTACGATGCTTTCGGCAACAAACGAGGGGAAGATAATGAGCTGCGCAACGCTACTAGTTACACTTACGATGAGTATAATCGCCTTCTAAATGTCACAAGGCCGCTCAATGGAATTACTAACTACACGTACAATCCGACGAACGGCGGTGGCTCGCGATTATCACATACTACGAGTAACCCAGACACGGTTACTGTGCGGACCAGCGCTCGAACCCCCAGTATTACCACACGAAACGTTTACGACGAGAATTTTCGCAAGACCTCTACTACTGCAGCAGATGGCACGTCACAGGCCGCTACCACCTGGTTCCATTACGATCCCGTGGGCAATCAGGATTACGTGACCGATCCGCGCGGTACCGGCCCAGGTGATCCGCAATATACTACCACAACTGATTACGATAATCGCAACCGCAAGTGGCATGTCTGGGACGCGCAGGGTCACCGAACAACGTTTGGCTATGATGAGGCCAATAATATCATCAGAATTGATCGTCCGGATGGTGGTTGGGAGACAAAATTCTACGACGGATTGAACCAAGTGCTCACTAATACGGTGCTAAAAAGCGCTGGCGTAACTATTCTAACGCAGTTCCAATATTATCCGTACAATGTCCAGTCTGCGAGCTTGCTTAAGAAAGTGATCGATGGCGAAAATCACAACTATCAGTTTGAATACGATCCGTCTGGGTTGAAGACGAAGCTGAGCTATCACGACGGCTCGTCCCAGTCGTGGGCCTACGATGACGCCCACAATCTAAAGAGCCGGACCACTGTAGCCGGCGAGATCCAGAATTTCGCGTACGACAATCGCAATCGTAAAACTGGGGAATGGTGGGATGGGTTCCCTGCAGATGGCGAATGGCGCATATTCGACTACGACGATGCCAACCATCTTACCTTGGCCACAAATGGAACCGGCAATCCGTGGACCAACTTTATTGCCGACGTGAGACGCTCTTATGATGACGCCGGACGCCTCACGCAGGACCAACAAAAGGTATACGTAAATGGCGTTCCCGTTACCAAGAACGTCAACTATCCCAGTTATGATGATGACGGAAGGCTGACTCGCATGTACGTAGACAGCGCAAACCCTGCTTACGATTACACCTTTTCCTACGACCCGATGAGACGCTTTGAGAAAATCTTTGGAACTGGCCAGCCCAGTCCGTTCTTCCAATACCATTACGATGCGGCATCTAACGAGACGCAACGTGATAATCTTTTCAATGGCGTGTTACAGATTTACTCTCGAGACAATCTCAATCGGATGCAGAATATGGATTTGAAGAAAGGCGGCAACACGCTCGGCCACGAAGGTTATGGCTACGATTCAGCAAGCCGCCTTCAATCGGTAACCCGGGAGGACAACAAACAGGACCGGTTTACTTATTACAAGAATGGCGAACTGAATGTAGCTACTTACGGCGCAGCGCCTACCGCCACGCCCACGCCACCAGCTAGCCCCACGCCGCCGCCGGGACAAGTGGTCACGCCCACGTTCCGGCCCGATGGCGCATACTACAGCACTTGCGCTGACAGCTACACCTTCAACGTCCTCATCTCGACCACAACGAGCGGAGCCTCGATTCGTTGGACTACTGATGGAACCAATTGGAATGACATGGGCAACGGACAGATCGCCGCATTTACCGTGGCGGCTAATCAGACAAAGACTTTACAGGCCTACGCTTACAAGTCCGGTATGGCTAATTCCAATGTTCACAGCGCCGATTATTCCTTCGACCGCGAGTGCGGCCAGGGGCCAAGTTATCCTCTGGACAATGCGGGCGTTCCCCCTGCGGGGCCGGTGGAGCCGGATTTGACCGGCACCTTCACGTATACTCTGGATAAGGCAGGCAATCGCACCGCTGTAAACGGCACGAGCTACACCCCAAACACCATCAATCAATACACCTCGGTAGCCGGTAGCGCAGTAACCAACGGAAGCGAGCACGAGATCCAGCTGTA
>Ga0209239_1000851_pt1 | contig 17892 bp, 12 predicted proteins | sample GraSoi013_2_20cm_FD_185824 | JGI IMG/M metagenome (GOLD analysis project Ga0209239, IMG submission 185824) | Grasslands soil microbial communities from the Angelo Coastal Reserve, California, USA - Sample 10_02_2013_2_20cm (SPAdes) (version 2) | ecosystem: Environmental > Terrestrial > Soil >...
CCGGCCGCCGGGTCGCCGCGGATGTGTTTCCGTTTCACAGCTGGGCGTTCCAGGAGGGGCTGCTGCATGCCGAGAATCTCGGCGGCGACATCGAGCTCATGCTGAACAAGCGCGCGCTGATCGGCGCGTTCCCCTGGCGCTACCAGGGCCTCGAAGCTTGTCCCTGCCGCATCGTCGCCTTCCTCGATGCCGGCGACAACGTCGAGGCGGTCGGTAACGCGGCGAAGGCGCTCATGGCGAGCTAAGCGCGCCGTTGCGGACACTAATTCGCTCAACTAGCCTGCCGCAAAGCACGTGGCGCGCCCATCGCCGCCGCATTCGGAAAGTCCGCAATGGCGAAAATTTCCGCACCGGACGGGGTGAAGCTTTACGTGGAGACGGTCGGCTCCGGAACCCCGGTCGTGTTCGTGCATGAGTATGCCGGCGACTACCGCAGCTGGGAGGCGCAGGTGCGTTACTTCTGTCGCCAGCACCGCTGCGTCACCTATAGTCAACGCGGCTATCCGCCATCGGACGTGCCCTCCGACCCCGCCCGCGACGACGTGATCGCCGTGATGGACGCGCTCGGCATCGACAAGGCGCACGTGGTCGGCCACTCGATGGGCGGCTACACCGCGCTACATGTGGGCATCCGCTATCCGCAGCGCTGCCTATCCGTGACCGCCGCAGGCTGCGGCTGGGGCTCGGCGCCGGACGCGGAGAAACGCGAGGCCATGAAGGCGTTGGCGGCGGAGACCGGAAAGATGTTCGCCGAAGAGGGCATCGTCGCCGCGGCCGCCAAATACGCCGACGCGCCCATGCGGCAGGCATTCAAGCACAAGGATCCGCGCGGCTGGAGCGAATTCGCGCGCATGCTCGCGGAGCACTCGGCCGAGGGGCACGCGCTCACTATGCTCAACCTACAGCTCAAGCGGCAGACGCTGTGGGAGATGGAGGCCGAGCTCAAGCAATTCTCGGTGCCGCTTCTGGTGATCGTCGGCGACGAGGACGATCTCTGCCTCGACGGCAGCCTCTTCATCAAGCGCGCCGCGCCGACGGCGGCGCTCTTGGTCTTGCCGCGCTCGGGCCATACCATCAACAGCGAGGAGCCGGCGGCGGTGAATGCCGCTCTCGCCGAGTTGTTTGCCGCGGCCGAGGCGGGCCGCTGGCTCGCGCACAAGCCGGCCTGATCCGACGACCGACGCACATCGCACGAGGAGATCGACATGGACCTTAAGCTCGACGGGAAGACCGCGCTGGTGACCGGCGGCAGCGCGGGAATCGGCAAAGGCATTGCCCGCGCACTCGCGCGAGAAGGCGTCGATGTCGCAATCTGCGCGCGCCGCAAGGAGCCGCTCGATGAGACCGCGGCCGAGATCGCGAGGGAAACCAACCGCCGGATCGTGCCGATCCCCGCCGACCTCAGCAAGGACGCCGATGCCAAGAATTTTGTCGCGCAGGCGCACAAGGCGCTCGGCCGTGTCGACATCATGGTCAACAATGCCGGTTCCTCGCCTGGCGGCGTGCTCGAGCACCTGTCTGAAGCGGACTGGGAGCAGTCGCTCCAGCTCAAATTCATGGGCTATGTGCGCTGTCTGCGCTACGTGCTGCCGATCATGGTCAAGCAGGGCGGCGGCCGCGTGGTCAATCTGATCGGCAACGACGGCGTCAAGTCGTCGTATTGGGAGATCGCGCCGGGCGCGGCCAATGCCGCGGGGCAAAACCTCACACTGTCGCTCGCTGGCCAATACGGCAAGCACAACATCAGCTTCTGCGCGGTCAATCCTGGACCGGTGCGGACCGAGCGCTGGGCCGGCTTGGTCGCGGCGATGTCGCGCGACATGAAGCTCTCCTACGAGGAGGCCGACAAGCTTGCTCCGGCCTCGATCCCGCTCGGTCGCATCGCCGAGGTCGAGGAGGTCGCAAATCTCGTGGTCATGCTGGCTTCGCCGCTCATGCACATGGTCAACGGCACCCAGATCGAGATCGACGGCGGTCAGGAGAAGGCGCTGATGGATCGCCTGCGCGACCGCCGGTGAGCACTCAGCCGGATTCTCGCGTCATCGGGAATCCCGTAGCCCGCATTGAGCGGAGCGAAATGCGGGATTTCGCTTCGCTCGATCCGCACTACGAGTTGCCAGGTTTCGGCACGGCTGCGCGATCAAGCGACCTTGACAAGCTTTCCGCCCGGCTCACTACTTGTCCGCACGTGAATGAGCGGAAACCTCGTCACATGGAGCACCGCATGAGCACCAGATCCCGGCTCTTTTGGCTCGTCACCGCGAGCGCCGTCGGCCTCTGCACGCCTGCCCTCGCGCAGAACACGATCAAGATCGGCGAACTCAACAGCTACAAGGCGCAACCCGCGTTCCTTGAGCCCTACAAGAAGGGTTGGGAGCTTGCGGTCGAGGAGATCAATGCCAAGGGCGGCGTCCTCGGCAGGAAGCTCGAAGTCATCTCGCGCGACGATGGCGCCAGCCCCGGCGACGCGGTCCGCGTCGCCAACGAGCTCGTCACCCGCGAGGGGACGAACATCATTGCCGGCACGTTCCTTTCCCATATCGGGCTTGCGGTCACCGAGTTCGCCGGCAAGGAGAAGGTGTTCTTCCTCGCCGCCGAGCCTCTGACCGATAAGATCACCTGGCAGAACGGCAACAAGTACACGTTCCGCCTGCGGCCCTCGACCTATATGCAGGTCGCGATGCTGATGCCCGACGCGATCGCCGCGAAGAAGAAGCGCTGGGCGGTGATCTATCCCAATTTCGAGTACGGCCAGTCGGCCGCGACCTGGTTCAAGGAAATGCTCAGAAAGGCTCAGCCGGACGTCGAGTTCGTGACGGAGCAAGCCCCGCCGCTCGGCAAGGTCGATGCCGGCGCGGTCGTGCAGGCGATCGACGACGCCAAGCCCGACGCCATCTTCAACGTGCTGTTCGGCGGAGATCTCGCCAAGCTCGTGCGCGAAGGAACGACCCGCGGCACGTTCAAGAACCGCACCGTTGTCAGCCTGCTCTCGGGCGAGCCGGAATATCTCGATCCGCTCAAGGACGAGGCCCCGGTCGGATGGATCGTCACCGGCTATCCCTGGGATGCGATCAACACGCCCGCGCACAAAGCGTTCGTCGCGGCTTATCAGAAGCGCTGGAACGACTATCCGCGGCTGGGTTCAGTGGTCGGCTACGATACCATCAACTCGCTTGCCGCTGGCATTACCAAGGCGGGCTCGACCGATACCGACAAGCTCGTCGCGGCCTTCCGCGGCCTCAGGGTCGAAGGCCCGTTCGGGCCGTTCCAATTCCGCGCCAACGACCACCAGGCGACGCTGGGCGCCTATGTCGGCAAGATTGCGCTCAAGGACGGCAAGGGGACGATGTCCGACTTCAAATATGTCGACGGCGCGAGCGTGTTGCCGTCCGACGAGGAGGTGAAGAAGCTGCGTCCGGCGGCCGCAATGAATTGATGGCGCCAGCGGACTAAGTGCATAGGTTGGCTTAGCGCGGCCCGCGGCCGGCGGTTCTGCGGTAACCTTGCTCCGCGCGTAACCCAACATTCCGCGCCCGAGACATGTTGGGTTACGCGCGGAATTGACTGCACGGCCCCTCACGCAGCTCCTCGGCCGCGCTAACCCAACCTACGCGGCCTCGCCATCGCATGACCCTCGAAGCCCTCCTGTTCCAGGCCCTCAACGGCCTCGCCGCGGCGTCGAGCCTGTTTCTCGTGGGCGCCGGCTTGTCGCTCATCTTTGGCGTCACCCGCATCATCAACATCGCCCACGGCTCGTTCTACATGCTGGGGCTGTATCTGGCGGCGACCTTTGCCCTCAAGGTGGGCGGAGGTCTCGGCTTTTGGGGCGGCATTCTCGCCGCCGGGCTCGTGGTGGCCGCGCTGGGCGCGCTCGTCGAGGTACTGCTGCTGCGCCGCATTTACCAGGCGCCGGAGCTGTTCCAGCTGCTTGCCACCTTTGCGTTGGTCCTCATCATCAACGACGCGGCGCAATATATCTGGGGACCGGAAGACCTGCTCGGGCCGCGCGCGCCGGGCTTGCGCGGCTCGGTGGAAATTCTCGGACGCAACTTTCCGACCTACGACCTGTTCCTGATCGCGATCGGCCCGCTCGTCCTGCTGCTGATCCACCTGATGCTGGGCAAGACCCGTTTCGGGCGGCTGATCCGCGCCGCCACGCAGGACCGCGAGATGGTCGGCGCGCTCGGCGTCAACCAAGCGATGCTGTTCACGGTGGTGTTCGTGCTCGGTGCCTTTCTCGCCGGCTTCGGCGGCGCGCTACAGGTGGCGCGCGAGCCGGCCAATCTCGGGCTCGATCTCGTGGTGATCAGCGATGCCTTCGTCGTGGTGGTGGTCGGCGGCATGGGCTCGATCACCGGCGCCTTCCTCGCTGCGATCATCATCGCCGAGGTGAAGGCGCTGTGCATCGGGCTCGGCTTGGTCCACTTCGGCGCGTTTGCCGTGAACTTCTCTAAGCTCACTCTGGTCGCGGAATTCCTGGTGATGGCGATCGTGCTGATCGTACGGCCGTACGGACTGCTCGGACGCCCGCAAGCCGCGGTGCGCAACCCGGCTGAGATCGACGATCCGATCCGGCCCGCGACGTTGGCGCTCAAGGCAACTGCGGCGGCCGTGCTCATCGGGCTACTGCTGCTGCCGCTCGCCAACGTCTCGCCCTATGCGCTGGTGCTCGGTATCGACGTGCTGATCGCAATCCTGTTCGCCACCTCGCTGCATTTCATCATGGGCCCCGGCGGCATGCACTCCTTCGGTCATGCCGCCTATTTCGGCCTTGGCGCCTACGGCGCGGCGCTGATGGTGAAGTTTGTCGCCGCGGCGACGCCGGTCGCGCTCATTGCCGCGCCGCTCGCGGCTTTGCTCGGCGCATTGCTGTTCGGCTGGTTCGCGGTGCGGCTCTCCGGGGTTTACCTCGCGATGCTGACGCTCGCCTTTGCGCAGATCGTGTGGTCGATCCTGTTTCAGTGGGAGGATGTCACCGGAGGCTCCAACGGCATTCTCGGCATCTGGCCGCAGGCGCCATTCGACAGCCGCAGGGCCTTTTATCTCTTGACGCTTGGGCTTGCGGTCGCAGGCGTCCTGCTCTTGCGACGCTTTCTGTTCGCACCGTTCGGCTACGCCATGCGGGCCGGCCGCGATTCGGTGCTACGCGCGGAATCGATCGGCATCAACGTCAAGCGCGTGCACTGGATCGGCTTTGCCATCGCGGGCACCTTTGGCGGCGTGGCCGGCGGCACCTTTGCGTTCGCCAAAGGAACGATCTCCCCCGACGTAGCCTGGGTATCACGCTCGATCGACGCCATGGTCATGGTGCTCCTGGGCGGAATTCAAACCCTGACCGGGCCGATCGTCGGCGCCGCGGTATTCACGGTGCTGCAGGACAACCTCATGCGCCAGACCACCTTCTGGCGCGGGCTGCTTGGCGCAGTGATCCTGCTGCTGGTGCTCGTATTCCCGGGTGGCATCGTCGGGGCGCTGAGCAAGCGGGCTGCGGCGCGGAGAAAGCCCGCATGAGCGTGCTCCGCGTGCGCAATCTGTCGAAGGCGTTCGGCGGCGTGCACGCCGTCGAGAATGTCAGCTTCGAGGTCGGCGAAGGCGAGTTCCTGGCGCTGATCGGGCCAAACGGCGCCGGGAAATCGACCTGCTTCAACATGATCAACGGGCAACTCGCGCCCGATCATGGCGACATCGAATTTGCCGATCGCAGCATCGTCGGTCTCAAGCCGCGCGAGGTCTGGCGCCTCGGCGTCGGCCGCACCTTTCAGGTCGCCGCCACCTTCGGCTCGATGACGGTCGCCGAGAACGTGCAGATGGCACTCGTAAGCCACCACCGGGAGATCTTTTGGCTCGGTGCGGCCTTTGCGGCGCGCCATCACCAGCGGGCCGTTGCGCTGCTCGACCAGGTGGGCATGGCTCCCGCCGCCGGGCGTGCTTGCAAGGAGCTTGCCTATGGCGACGTCAAGCGCGTCGAGCTCGCCATCGCGCTCGCCAACGAGCCGCGCCTGCTTCTCATGGATGAGCCGACCGCCGGCATGGCGCCGCGCGAACGCAACGAGCTGATCGCCTTGGTGAAGCGACTGGTGGTGGAGCGCGGGATTTCGGTGCTGTTCACCGAACATTCGATGGACGTGGTATTCGCCTATGCCGATCGCATCATCGTTCTCGCCCGCGGTGTGGTGATCGCCGACGGCAATGCCGCGGCCATTCGCGACAACGCGCAGGTGCAGCAGGTCTATCTCGGAACCGGCCGCACGTTTAAGCCCTACGCCGAGGCGCGGCCATGAGCGCGGCGATGCTCGAAGTGGACGCGCTCAAGGCGTGGTATGGCGCCGCGCAGATTTTGTTCGAGCTCTCGTTCCACGTCGACCGCGGCGAGGTGGTGGCACTGATGGGCCGCAACGGCGCCGGGAAATCGACGACGCTCAAGGCGCTGATGGCGCTGATCCCGCAACGCAGCGGCACGGTCCACTTCCTCGGCGAAGACATTTCCCATCTCAAGGCATTCGAGATCGCGCGCCGCGGGCTCGGCTTCGTGCCGGAGGACCGGCGCATCTTCTCCGACCTCACCGTTGCCGAGAATCTCGACATTGGCCGCCAGGGCGTCCGCTATCATCCGGACGGGCGCCCCGCCCCGTCATGGACGCCGGAAAAGCTCTTCACGATCTTCCCCAATCTGCGCGAGATGACCCATCGCCGCGGCGCGCATATGAGCGGCGGCGAGCAGCAGATGCTCACGGTTGCCCGCACGCTGATGGGCAACCCGCTGCTGGTGCTGCTCGACGAGCCGTCTGAGGGCGTGGCGCCGGTGATCGTCGAGCAGATGGCCAACACCATCATCGAGCTCAAGAAGGAAGGGCTCTCGGTGCTGCTGTCCGAGCAGAACATCCATTTCGCCGAGCTCGTCTGCGACCGCGCTTACGTTCTGGAGAAAGGACAGCTGCAATGGCACGGCCGCATGGCCGATCTCGCCAACGACGTCGCGGCGCAACGGCGGCTGCTGTCGGTGTGATGTTGGGCGCGATCAACGCGCCGCTTGCGCGAGAAGTCCGCGCAGGCCTTGCGGCGTCACCGGCAAGCGGGTGACGGCGCCCGGGACCCCGATCGCATCATCGATGGCCGCAGCGATCGCGGCGCCCACGGCGTTGATGCCGCCTTCGCCCGCGCCCTTCAAGCCGAGCGCATTGAGTGGCGAAGGCGCATCCTGCGTGATCAATACGTCGAGCGGCGGCACCTCGCGTGCCGTCGGCATGAGATAATCCGCGAAGTTGACGGAGAGCGCCTCGCCCCGCTCGTCGTAGCGGAACTCCTCGAGCAGCGCGCCGCCGATGCCCTGCGCGAACCCGCCCGCGAGCTGACCTTCGACCAGCATCGGATTGACCGCCCGCCCGATGTCATAGGCGAGCAGATAACGCTCGATGGTCACGCCGCCGGTGTCACGATCGATCTTGGCGACTGCGACGTGAACGCCATAGGGATACACCATGTGATCGCTGAAGAACCAGCCGTCCGCCGCAAGGCCGGGGGGGCGCGCGCCGAGCAGCTTCGATGTCGGCTCCAATGCCTGGGCGATCTCGCCCAGCGCCATGGAAGGGCCGTCGCCGCCCTTGCGCACGACCTTGCCGTCAAGCACCGTCAGTGTGTCGGCGTCTTGCTGCATGAGCTCGGCCGCGACCTCGATCGCCTTGGCGCGGACATCAAGCGCCGCGCGGCGGGTTGCCTCACCGGTCATCACCGTGGCGCGGGATGCGAAAGCGCCCATCCCGAAAGCGATGCGGTCGGTGCGCCCGTGCACGACCCGCACGCGCCGATAATCGATGCCGAGCGCGTCGGCGCAGATCTGTGCCACCACGGTCTCGATCCCTTGGCCGAGCGACGCCGCGCCTGTCACCACCTCGACTGTGCCGGATGTGTCCACCGAGACCCGCACGCCGTCGTAAGGCCCGAGCCCGCTCTTCTCGACAAAGAACGCAAGGCCCGTGCCGACGCATTCGCCACCAGCGCGCCGGCGCTTAACCTCGTCCTGCAAGTCGTTCCATTTGGCGGCTGCCAGGGCCTTGTCGAGGAGACCGGCATAGTCGCCGGAATCGAGGATGATCTCGGTGCCGAGCGTCCCCAGCGGACGCCCGTACGGCATCTCGTCTTTGCCAATGAGATTGCGGCGGCGAATCTCGATCCGATCGATTGAAAGCCGCGCCGCGATCGCATCCATCAGCCGCTCGCGCACGAACGTGCTTTCGAAGCGCCCGGGCGCACGATAGGTGCCGCACGGCGTCTTGTTGGTGAGTCGGACGTGCCCACTCGCTCGATAGGCAGGCACGCGATACGGGCCCGGCAACATGGCGGCAGCGAGATCGGGCACCGTGGCCGCGTGGGTGCGCATGTACCCGCCCTGATCGTGGAAGAATTCGTCCTCAATGGCGAGAATGCGACCCTCCGCATCAACCGCAGCGCGTACCTTGTGGCGTTGCTGGCGCGAGTGATTGGCCGCGATCAGATGCTCGCGCCGGTCCTCGATCCATTTCACCGGCCGATCGAATCGCAGCGCGGCGAGGCAGACCAGTACGTCCTCGGGATAAAGCTCGCCGCGAATGCCGAAGCCGCCGCCGACATGACCCTCGATCAGATGCACGCTCGCCGGGCTGCGGCGCAGCATGCGGGCGATATTGTCGCGATTCCAGTGCGGCACCTTGGCGGCGCCGTAGAGCTCCAACAGGTCGCGCGCGGCGTCGTAGCGTGCGATCGCGCCGCGGGTTTCCAGCGGGACGCCGGAGTGCCGCCCGACGGCGAGATCGAGTTCCACCACGACCGCCGCATCGCGAAACACCGCCGCGACATCTCCATAAGACTTTTCCACGATCGCCGCCTCGGTCGAGCGGCCGGGCTCGAACTCGCCCGGCTCCGCGCTCGCGTCGAGGACGACCGGCAAGTCTTCGACTTCGACGGCGGCGAGATCGGCGGCGTCCTCCGCTACGTACGGGTCGGTTGCGAACACGGCGGCGACCGGCTCGCCCACATAGCGCACGCGCTCGCGGGCGAGGATGGGTTGGCGGTAGGGTGCCAAGCCTTCGACGCGGGTCAGACGGAAATCGATCGGAGGAACCTCGGCGACGTCGGCCGAGGTCCACACCGCCGTGACACCAGGGAGGGCGAGCGCCGCGCTGGCGTCGATCGACACGATACGACCATGCGCGTGGGCGGAGCGCACCAGACGCATATGCAGCATGTGGGGAAACGCGACATCGGCGGCAAAGGCGCCGCGGCCCGTCACCAGCGGCGGATCTTCGAGACGCCTCACCGAAGTGCCGACGATGCTCATGTTAGGTCTTGCTTGGTGCGCCGGCTGCGCACAGCGCCGCGCGGATGCGCTGTGGGGTAGCCGGAAATTCGTCGATCGATATGCCGAACGGCGACAAGGCATCGTTGATGGCGTTGACGACCGCCGCCGGCGCGCCGATCGCACCGCCCTCCCCCAGCCCCTTTGCCTTGGTGATGGACGCTTCCGTCAACGTCTCGAGATGATGGATTTCGATTTGCGGAATTTCCCGCGCAGTCGGCGGCAGATAATCCGCCAGGCTTGCGGTGAGAATATTGCCGCTCTCGTCGTAGATGATCTCCTCGAACAACGCGTTCGCGATTCCCTGGGCGACGCCGCCATGGATCTGCCCGTCCGCGATCATGGGATTGATCAAGCGCCCGGCATCTTCGCAGACGAGAAACTTTTCGAGCCTGACGCGCCCGGTCTCGACGTCCACCTCGACCACGGCGACGTGGCAGGCGTTGGAAAAGGTGCCGAGCGGATCGTAGCTCGCACTCTCGGCAATCCCCGGCGCAAGTTCGCCCTTGAAACGATGAGTTTGATGATAGGCGGACCGCGCCAGGACCGCCATCGGTATGGAACGATCCGTTCCGGCGACGCGCGCCGCATCGGCTTCGAGCACGATGTCGTCGGCCGATGCTTCGAGCAAGATGCCCGCCATCGTCGCGAGCTTGGCTCGGATCTTGCGCGCCGCCAGTAAGGTCGCGCCGCCGGCGATCACCAGCGAGCGGCTGGCGAAGGTCCCCCACCCGTAAGGTGTGCGATCGGTGTCGCCGTGCACGATCTTGATGCGCTCCGGCGACGTACCGAGCTCATCGGCGATGATCTGCGAGAGCGTGGTGCGCAGGCCCTGTCCGTGCGGGGAAGCGCCGATCCGCGCCTCGATGAACCCGGACGGATCCATGGTCATCTCGACGGTTTCCCAGCCGGGCGTCACCTCCATGCCGCGCGCGGCGAACGCCTGCGAGCCATAGCCGGTGCGCTCGCAGAACGTGGCGACGCCGAGACCGAGATAGCGGCCTTCGGCGCGCGCTTGCAGCTGGCGGGCACGAAACGCCGGCACGCCGACGGCTTTGACCGCCGCCTCCATGGTTTCGATATAGCTCGCTTCATCGAGCACGAGGCCGGTCACCGATTTATGGGGAAAGGTCTTGACCAGGTTGCGGCGGCGAATCTCGAACGGATCAAGGCTGAAGGCGACCGCCGCCTTGTCCATCAGCCGCTCGACCGCGAACGTGATCACCGGACGCGAGACGCCGCGGTACGGCGCCATCGGGCAGGTGTTGGTCAGGACGCCGCGCGAGACGCAGGAATATTCGCGCACGTCGTAGGGGCCAGGCAGCTCCGCCATCGCCATTAGCGGCTCGACCGCGCAGGTTGTGGGATAGCAGGAATAGGCGCCGACATCGGCGACGATATCCGCCGCGAGGCCGATCAGCTTGGCATCACCGTCGAACGCGCCCTCGAGCGAGATCGACTGATCGCGGCTGTGGAAGCAGGCGACGAGATTCTCGCGCCGGTCCTCGACCCATGCCGCGGACGTCTTGAGCTTGCGCGCGAGCCAGGTCACGACAACGAATTCCGCGGCCAACGACATTTTTTGCCCAAACCCGCCGCCGACGTCCGGCGCGATCACCCGCAGATCCGATTCGGGCATTCCGATCAGATCGGCAATGATCGTTCGCACGCCGTGCGGCATCTGCGTCGCGCAGGTGAGGGTGACGCGCCCGCTCGTGGCGTCCCAGACCGCATGCGCGGCGCGCGGCTCCATCGGCAGCGCGTTCTGCCGATGCGAGCGGATGTCGAGCTTGATGCGCCGATTTGCACGCCCCACCGTGGCGTCGAATTCCGGCGTCTTCAGCCTCCCTTCGACGACGACGTTTCCGGCGGCTTCGGCGTGGACGAGCGGTGCGCCGTGCGCGAGCGCGGCAGCCGCGCCGACCACCGCCGGCATCTCTTCGATGTCGACCTCGACACGATCGGCAATGTCCTCGGCCTCTTCCTGCGTCGGCGAGACCACCGCAGCGATCGGCTCGCCGACGAACCGCACGACATCGCGCGCCAGCACCGGCTGGCTGATCGGCACGTAATTGAACTTGTGCATCATCGGCCGGATCGGCTTCACCGCCATCATGTCAGCGGTGGTGAGAACCATTGCGCCTTCGGGCGCCGCGATGCGCATGATGCGTCCCGAAGCGACCGAGCTTCGCACGAAGCGGATCCAGCGCGCCGCGGGCAGGTCGCCGGTGAACCGGCCATGACCCACGACCAGCGTGGGATCCTCGAGCCGGCGGATGGAGCGGCCGACCCAGCTCCGACTTCTCTTGGCATCGCCGGCCATGCGTCCCGTGCCTCGCTATTGCTCAGCGCAGACGCGCGAAGACACGGCGCGGATTTGCATCGGCGATCGTCTCGATCTCGGCGGCAGATAAGCCCGCCGAGCGCAGCAGCGCGAGCGGCTCCATGTCGGCCGGCGGGAAGGAATAGTCGGTTCCCAGCACGACATTATCAAGTCCGACCGCGTCGATGAGAAAGCACAACGCTTTGGGTGCATGGACGATACTGTCATAGGCCATCTGTGCGGCGTAGGCGGACGGCGCCTTGGCCGCGACGTTGCCTTGCGCCGCGCGGTCCATGCGCCGATGCATGACGTCGAAGCGGCCGGCGAGATAAGGATAGGCGCCGCCGCCGTGCGCCACTACCAGCTTGATGCGGGGAAAACGGTCGAGCACGCCGGACATCAGCAGCGAGCCGATGCCGAGCGTGGTATCGAAGGTGTATTGCGCAATCTGGGCGAGACCGAACTTGGCGGCGCGCGGTGCCGGCCCGACCAGAACCGGATGGATCAGCACGGGCAAGCCGAGCGCTTCGAGCTTGCGCCAGAACGCGTCGAGCGGCAGCTCGCCGAGATTGATGTTCTCGACATTGGACGAGGCGATCACGCCGCAGGCCCCCAGCGCAGCGGCCCGCGCGGTTTCCTCCGCGGCGGCCTCGGCTCGAATGAGCGGAACGGACGCGATCCAGGCGAAGCGATCCGAATTGTCCACGCACCACGCCGCCAGCGTATCGTTGAGCATGCGATGCCAGGCGATACAAGCATCGGGAGCGAGGCCATATCCGAATATGTCGGGCCAGGTCCCGACGATCTGGCGCTCGATGCCCTGCGCGTCGAGCCAGGCGCGCCGCTCCGCAACCGGCTCGATCAGGCGGGGAAAGAACGGCCGCACCTTGAACCCATAATCGAAATGCAGCGCCGGCGGCGCGCAGGCGGATTGAACGAGCCGCACGCCGATCTCCTTGCCGCGGGTAGCGACCGCGTCAATCAATTGCGGCGGGACATAATGGGCATGAACGTCGATCGGCACGCGGTCCTTGGATTTTGCTTGGCGTTGGCAGCGGGATGCCGAAATCAGCGCGCGGGCGCGCGCCGCATCTCGGCAACCGTGCTGCGCACCGCCTTGACGATGTTCTGATAGCCGGTGCAGCGGCAGAGATTGGAGGACAGAAGGTCGAGAATCTCGTCATCCGTGAGATCGGGATTGGTCTCCAGCGCGTTCACCGTCAGCATGAGAAAACCCGGCGTGCAGAACCCGCACTGAAGCGCGTGATGCTCGATGAAGGCGGTCTGCACCGGATGCAGGTTGTCGCCGTCGGCAAGCCCTTCGACGGTGCGGATGCGCTTGCCCTGGGCCTGCACGGCGAACATCAGGCAGGATCTGACCGCCTCGTTGTCGAGAATCACGGTGCATGCGCCGCAGACGCCGTGCTCGCAGCCGATATGCGTGCCGGTGAGCCCGCACTCGTCGCGGATGACATCGACCAGCGTCTTTCTCGGCTCGACCCGAGCCGCGTAATCGTGACCGTTGATATTGAGCTTGATGTCGATCTTCTCGGGTGTCACTGCCATTTCGCTGTCGCCGCTCGCCAACTCCTTGAGTGATACATGCCTTTTGTGGCAAGTAAAGCCGACGGAAGCACGCCGACTGCCGCGGGCGCCGGCGGACGCCAGGTCCGCATCTACAAACGCATAAAGCTCTTCGAACGGAGGAAACGCCATGACGTCCAGTCTGTCACGCCGTGCGCTCATCAAAAGCGCGGCCGGCTCAGCGCTACTTGCCGGCATCGGCATGCCGGCGGTCGTGCGCGGGCAAGCCGATGCGATCCGCATCGGACATTTGACCCCGCTCACCGGCTTTCTCGGGCCGCTCGGCGAATACGCGGTCATGGGAGTCAAGCTCGCCGCCGACGAGATCAACAATTCGGGCGGCGTGATGGGCCGCAAGATCGAGCTCGTCATGGAGGACTCGGTCAATCCGCAGACCGCTTCCGCCAAAGCCGAGCGCCTGATCGAACGCGACAAGGTCGCGATGATCATCGGCGAAATCTCCTCGGCTTCCGGCTTGGCGATCGGTCAAGTCGCAAATCGCTTGAAGGCCGTGTACATCAACACCGGCTGCAATTCCGACGCGCTGCGCGGCTCAAGCTGCAACCCGTACATGTTCCACATCGAGGGCGCAAACTCGATGTATGTGATGGCGGTTGGCCAGTACCTACTGCGCGAGAACCTGGTGCGCGGCAAGAAGTGGTACTCGCTGACGGCAGACTACGCTTTCGGCCACGATCTTCTGCGCGTTGCGAAAAAATTCATGGAGACCAACGGCGGTCAATTCGCGGCCGACGAGCTGGTGCCGACCGATGCCACCGACTTTTCTCCCTATCTGCTGAAAGTCCGCCAGGCGCGGCCCGATCTCGTGGTGTCGAATCTCGCCGGCAACCAGATCACGAGCTTCCTCAAGCAATATTCCGAATACGGGCTGCCGTTCCCCGTCGCCGGCTTCGGCTTCGATACCGTGGTCGCATGGGGCGCCGGCAAGGGCAATTTCTCCGGCATCTGGCCGCTGGTGTGGCACCACCTCGTCGATACGCCGAGCTCGAAGAAATACGTCGAGGCGTTCCAGAAGAAATACGGCAAGCTTCCGGACAATCAGTCGTGGGGCGACTACAACTCGCTCAAGATCGTGGCGCAGTCGATGACTGAGACCAAGTCCACCGATCCGCAGAAGCTTGCGGAGCATCTGCGCAAAGGCGCCAAGTTCGACGTCATGAAGGCGCGCGAGGCGTATTTCCGTCCCTACGACAACCAGATGGTCATGGAGATGTACGCGGTGCGCGCCAAGGATTCCGCCAAGATGAAGGACCAGTGGGACATCTACGACGCGCTCGGCGCCGTCCCCGCTGCGAACGAAGACATGGAGATCATCGCCCCGCCGAAGGACGGCACCTGCAAGATCGGGTAAGTAGAGGCGGCGCGGAACCACCTCAACTCAGTTTAGTTGTCGTCCCCGCGCAAGCGGGGACCCATATTCCAGAGCCGGTGATCATGGGTCCCCGCTTGCGCGAGGACGACATAGCATGACCTGATCCATCGGCTTGCATTCTCCATCCCAAGAGTGGCCGCGTGCAGCTCGTCTTCATCCTCGAGCAGGTTCTCAACGGCCTCCTGGTCGGCGCGTATTACCTGCTGATTGCGCTCGGCCTGTCGCTGATCTTCGCGCTCGGCGGCATCGTCAATCTCGCGCACGGCGGCTTCTACGCGATCGGCGCCTATCTCGCCGTCATCCTGGCGGACCGCATCGGGTTCGCCGGCGCCCTCGTCGCTTCCCCGCTCGCTGTCGGTTTCATCGGGGTTGCGGTCGAGCGCCTGTTGTTTCGCCGCTTCTACCGGTCCGATCCGATCCTGAGCCTACTGTTGACCTTCGGGCTCGCGATGGTGATCGAGCAAGGCCTGCGCATCGTGTTCGGCGCAACGCCACTGCCGTTCTCGATTCCGGCGGAGTTGCGCGGGCAGATCTTGATCGGCGACTTCATCTACTCGCGCTACCGCCTCATCATCCTCGGCATCGCGGCCGCCGCCGTCACGGCGACCTGGTTCGTCGTCTACCACACCGCGTTCGGTCGCGTCGTGCGCGCGGGCGTGCAGAACCCCGACGTGGTCGGCGCGCTCGGCATTTCGCTTGCGCCCTACATGACGGCGATCGCCGCTCTCGGCGTGGGACTGGCGGGCCTGGCCGGCGTGCTGCTCGCCCCGATCGCCGGCGTGCACCCCGCGATGGGCGCCGAGATCCTCACCGCGGCCTTCGTCGTGGTCGTGATCGGCGGCTTGGGCTCCTTCTGGGGCGTCATCGCCGCCGCCATGCTGGTCGGGATCGTGCGCGGCATCACCATCTACTTCAACCCGTCCTGGGGCGAAGCCTCGATGTATCTGCTGATGGCGCTGGTGCTGCTGGTGCGGCCGCGCGGCCTGTTCGGCGAGCGCATCCAAAAGTTCGAGTAGCTGGCATGCGTGATGAACACGCCCCGCTTCTCATTGCGGCGCTTGCGCTTGCGCTGCTGCCGTTCGCGCTCGACTTCGTCGGCCTGCCGCTGCGCTCGGCAGTCGACGTGATCGTGTTCGCCATCGCCTGCATGGGACTCAACGTGCTGGTCGGCCATACTGGCCTCGTCTCGTTCGGACACGGTGCGTGGTTCGGGCTCGGCGCCTATGCCGCCGCATTGAGCCAGCGCTACTGGTTTCCCGGCGGGATCATTCTCCCCTTCCTGTTCGCAATCTTTTTTGTCGCGGCGGCCGCGCTTCTCTCCGGGGCGCTGATTCTGCGCCGGCGCGGCGTCTATTTCTCGCTGCTCACGCTGGCGCTCACCGCGCTGCTGTTCGCCATAGGCTATCGCTGGACCGAGCTCACCGGAGGCGAGAGCGGATTGGGCGGCGTGACTCGCGCGAGCGTGCTCGGCGTCGATCTTGAATCCGACCGCGTCTACTACTGGGCGGTCGCGGCGATCGGGATGGCGGTGTGCTACCTGCTCTGGCGCTTCCACCGCTCGCCGGTCGGCACCGTGCTGGTGGCGATCCGCGAGAACGAGGAACGCGCCCGCTTCCTCGGCTATCCCACCAATCGCTACAAGCTGATCGGCTTCGTGCTGTCGGCGAGCGTGGTGGCGATCGCGGGCACGCTCTCGGTGTTCAATCACCGCTTCGCCTCGGCCGAGCCGCTCGCCGTGGCCTTCTCGGGCGAGCTTGTCGCCATGGTGGTGATCGGCGGCATGCGCAGCTTTCTCGGACCCGCGCTTGGTGCGTTGTTCTTCATCCTTTTTCGCGAGTTTCTATCGATCTGGACACCGCACTGGCTGTTCTATTTCGGCCTGCTGTTCGTCGGCTTCATCGTGTTCTCGCCGACCGGCCTTGTCGGCGTCGCCGGACGAATCATGGCGCCGTTCCGCAAGCGCACGATCGAGGCCGCCGCCATGGCCGGCCGTCACATCACCGAGCATGCGGCACTGCCGCAAATTTATCGCCGCGCCGTCGCAAGCGAAGCGCCGGCGCTGCTGGCGCGCGGGCTGGTCAAGCGATTCGGCGGTATTCACGCAGTCGACGGCATTGATCTCGCAGTCAAGGACCGCACCTTGCACGCATTGATCGGCCCGAACGGCGCCGGCAAGACCACCGCGTTCAATCTCCTGTCGGGCCTCTTTCCGCCGGACGCCGGCGCCATCGAGCTCGAAGACCGCTCGATCGCGGGCTTGAAGGCGGAGGACATCACCGCGGCGGGCGTCGGCCGCTCGTTCCAGATCACCAATCTGTTCGGCGGATTGTCAGCCCAACAGAACCTGCGGCTCGCCGTGCAGGCACGCAGCACCAAGCGCTTCGCGCTGTGGACGTCGGCCGCGGCAATGGCGGACGTCAACGACGAGACCGCCGAGCTTATCGCCTTTCTCGGCCTCGCAGGCATGGAACGCGCGGAGGCCGCCTCGCTATCGTACGGCGGGCAGCGGCTGCTCGATATGGGCCTGGCCGTCGCCACCCGGCCGCGCATTCTCTTGCTCGACGAGCCGCTCGCTGGGCTCGCCGCCGCCGAGCGCGCGCGGATTGCCGCGCTGCTCACGACCATCGCAGCGGAAATTCCGGTGTTGCTGGTCGAGCACGACATCGATCGCGTGTTCCAGATCGCCGATCATGTGACCGTCATGAACGAGGGCAAGGTGCTCGTCGATGGCACCGTCGAGGACGCGCGCAGCAACGCCAAGGTGCGCGAGGTCTATATCGGCTCAGGCGTTGCCGCGCTCGCCGCCAAGCCGCGCGTCTCGGCGGCCGGCACGACGCCGCTGCTGGTCGTCGACCACGTCGATACCTTTTACGGCAAGAGCCACATCCTCAACGCCGTATCGCTCGACGTGCGCGAGCACGAAATCATGGCGCTGCTTGGCCGCAACGGCGCCGGCAAGTCGACGCTGCTCAAGACCGTGATCGGCATTGCTCCGCCCGCAGCCGGTGCGATCCGGCTCTCCGGGAAGGACACGGCGGGCTTGGCCTCGGCCGAGATCGCCCGGCGCGGCATCGGATACGTGCCGCAGGGTAGAGGCCTATTCGCCGGCATGACTGTGGCCGACAACCTCATGCTCGGCCGCCTCAAGCGCATGACCGGCAGCGGCATCCATTGGGACGACCAGCGCATCGCCTCGTATTTCCCGCGGCTCGTCGAGCGCTGGCATTCGCCGGCGGATTACCTTTCGGGCGGCGAGCAGCA
>Ga0209239_1000852_pt1 | contig 17877 bp, 17 predicted proteins | sample GraSoi013_2_20cm_FD_185824 | JGI IMG/M metagenome (GOLD analysis project Ga0209239, IMG submission 185824) | Grasslands soil microbial communities from the Angelo Coastal Reserve, California, USA - Sample 10_02_2013_2_20cm (SPAdes) (version 2) | ecosystem: Environmental > Terrestrial > Soil >...
ACTTCCATGGGAACCTGATAGGTTGCTCCACCAACGCGGCGCGATTTTACTTCCAGCCGCGGACGAACATTTTCGATCGCCTTGTTGACGACTTCCAGCGGATCGACTGAATCAGAACCTTCGCGCGATTTATCGATCGCGGTGTAGACGATCCGTTCCGCGAGCGATTTCTTGCCACGCTTCATTACCGTAGTAATGAGTCGCGCCACCGCGGGACTCCCATATCGGGAATCCACGTGCTCTTCCTTTTTGTAAACTCTCCTCCGTCGCGACATTGTCGATCTTCTTTTTCAAATTCTACTTCTTCTCAGCCGCTGCGGGCGCCGCTTTCGCCGCGCCGCCTCCACCGGCTGCGCCACCTTTCGGGCGCTTCGCTCCGTACTTGGAGCGACCGCGCCGGCGTCCATCGACACCAAGCGAGTCGAGCGTGCCGCGCACAATGTGGTAGCGCACGCCTGGCAAATCCTTCACGCGTCCGCCACGCACGAGCACGATCGAGTGCTCCTGCAAGTTATGCCCCTCGCCCGGAATGTAGGCAATCACTTCCTGGCCATTCGTCAACCGCACTTTTGCCACTTTGCGCAAGGCGGAGTTCGGCTTCTTCGGCGTGCGCGTCATTACCTGCACACACACACCGCGCCGCTGCGGACAACGGGCGAGCGCCGGCGATTTCGATTTCATCGAAACCTTCCGTCGTCCCTTTCGAATTAATTGATTAATCGTGGGCATGTTAAAACAAAGCGCCGCCAAAACCTCGTAGTCCGGGCGACAAAAAACCCGCCTCAGGCCGCGCAACAAACCCTCTCACGCGCCTGATGCGGTAAGCCGCGAATATAGAGGGAAAATCGCAAGCACGCAAAATAATTTTCGCGTGCGCACAGACCCATCGGGCGTTCAAACAAGCCGCCGCGATCAATAGCGTTCTTTTTGATACGAGCCGTGGAAACGTTTTTCCTGGCCACCAACACGGAACCAGATGTCCTGGCGCAATGGATCGTCGCGGACGATGTCGCTGGGCCCGACATCGTATCGCTCCGTCACGTTCCCGTTTTGGTCGTACAAAGTGATGTGATAACCGTGGAGCGGCGCGGGTGTCGGATTGACCGGACCCGGTGCTGGTGGAGTTGTGGAGACACACGCGGAGAAGGCTGTCAGGCAAACCAACCAAACGATCAATCTTCGATAGCGGAACATACGACTCCGTCTTGTTGCATCAGTTGATCGAGTGCGTCGTAGGGCAAAAACGCACAGCCGTTTATTCCCCAGCTCGGTCCCCACGAGTTCGCCATTAGAAATGCGTCCTGATCTGGGCTAAAACCAAAAAGCAAATACGCATGCCCGGTCGATCCGGGATTACCGGTCAATCGCATTACCCCGTTTAGGGGCTCGCTCATGCCGGGATACCACTTCGAACCGACCACGACCGACCCGCGCGTCAGGATGAAACGCAATGTCTCGTCGGCGTCGTTTGCCCAACGATAATCGCTCGTGATGAGATTGCGCTCGCGGAGTGCTTTGAATCCCGCACGGACACTTGTCCCGCTGTTCGTGCCTTCATTGCCGGCAAATTCATCGATCTCCTGAGCGCGACGCCAGAGTGCGATCGCATCGACTGTGTGACTCATGATCGGCGCCGCCATAATAAAGTGCGCGCAGGAATGGCCGACACACGAGTTCGTGCTGCCCTGGTTCAACAAATGCGCTGGCAATTGCCAGACCTTTTCCTTCGAGCGCGGATCGTCTACCGCTCCAACCACCGCGCCAAGTGGAAAATTATCGTCGCGCGGATCGGGCTCCTGAACAAACCCGGTTCCGACTACTGTTCCCTCCACCAAGACATGGCCTTCGGCCAACGGTCGCGCTTTTGCGGTCGAACGCTTCGCTTTTTTCCAGATCGGATGCGAAGCCGGCGAGATTCGCTTCCGCGATTTTCCCTTCCTTATTGCCGCTCTCTTTCTCCTGCGTTTCGGCATTTCTTCAGCGCGTTTTACCCTGCTTACTAAAAATCATTCCCCGGGACAAACAATTTCTGCGACTGCGAGCCGCGTGCGCTCCCGAGCCATTGTGCGAAGCTGACGCCGCAATGTTCGAGCTTTTTACGCAAGATCGACAATCGAAAGCGCGACGTGGGCGAGTAGGAACATTGCACGGCGTAGTCGAGACGCCGGCGTTTATGCCGGTGGGGACGCAAGGGACGGTGAAAGCCGTCACGCCGCGAGAGCTGCATGAACTCAAGGCGCAGATCGTTCTTGGAAATACCTATCACCTGTTTGTTCGGCCGGGATTGGATGTGATCAAACATTTTGGCGGCCTGCACAAATTCATGAATTGGGATGGACCAATTCTAACGGATAGCGGCGGATATCAGATTTTCTCGCTCGCGAAGTTGCGCAAGATCACTGAGGACGGCGTCGAATTTCAAAATCATCTCGATGGAGCGCGAGCGTTCATTTCACCGGAGATCGCGATGGAAATTCAGGTCGCGCTCGGCAGCGACATCGCGATGGCGCTCGATGAGTGCGTTCCCTACCCCTGCCAATACGATTACGCGGCGCAAAGCGCGGAGATGACGACACGATGGGCGGGACGATGCAAGGAAGCCTTGCAGAGCCGAAGAGAAGAAAACGTCCAACGCTCAACACCCAACGCTCAACACCCAAGGGCCGAACCAATTCAATCCGCAATCCGCAATCCGCAATCCGCAATCGAACGCCAGCTTCTCTTCGGCATCGTCCAGGGCGCGACGTTTGACGATCTGCGCAAAGCAAGCGCGCAAGCAATTGTTGAGCTTGATTTCGATGGCTACGCGATTGGCGGAGTAAGCGTAGGCGAACCAGAAGACGAAATGATGCGAGCCGTTGAATCGGCTGAACCATTTTTGCCCCACGACAAACCGCGTTATGCGATGGGACTGGGCACTCCACCGCAATTATTGGAGATGATCGCGCGTGGGATGGATATGTTTGATTGCGTGCTGCCGACACGGCTGGCGCGAAATGGAACGGCGTTCACCGCGACAGGCACGATCAATTTAAAGAATGCAGAGGTTGCCCGGGACAAGAGACCAATCGAGGAAAACTGCACGTGTCCGGCATGCCGGGAATTTTCGCGCGGCTATATCCGTCACCTCATCAAAGCGGAGGAAATTCTCGGGCTTCGCCTGATCACCCTGCACAATTTGCATTTTTATCTGTATTTAATGAATCGAGCGCGCACTGAAATAGAACGCCAATCGTTCGATAAGTTTCGCAGGGCGTTCGTCGCGGAATACAAAACGCGAGACGCAACAACGGCCGCATAAAACAAGCCAAACGAGATCCTTTTATTCTTCGCCAGCTGCGTACAACGCAGCACGAAGATCGCTGACGAAGCGCTTGTATTCGCGCTCGCGTGACGCCTCGTCGGGCTGCCGAAGGAGAGACGATGGATGAACGGTCGCGAGGACCCTCGGCGCAAGTTTAGATGACAACACTTTGCCGCGCTCGCGCGTGACCCGAAATGCTGGGCCGAAAATCGTCTGCGCCGCCGTCGCGCCCATTGCCACCACCAGCTTTGGCTTAACGATTCGCAGCTCCGCTTCCAGCCACGGCCGGCAGGCTGCGATCTCGCGAGAATTTGGTTTTTGATGAATCCGGCGTTTGCCGCGCGGCTCCCATTTGAAATGTTTCACCGCATTCGTGACATAGACCTTTGTGCGATCGATTCCGGCTTCTTCGAGCGCTTGATCCATGATTTTTCCAGCCGGTCCAACGAACGGCTTACCGGCGACATCTTCGTAATCTCCCGGCTGCTCTCCGACCAGCATCATCGTTGCGCCCTTCGGGCCTTCGCCAAAGACCGTTTGCGTGGCGCCCTTGTAAAGATGGCACGCCTCGCAATCTTTCGCCGCCTCGCGCAGGGCCGACCAGCTCGTCGTATCGGGCGGCTGTGCCGGCCGGGCGAACTCTTCAGCATCCGTTCGCATGTTCCGATTATGAATCGCAACTCGCGTGCGATTCGTGTTCATTACTTCCAGTGCCGACTCTCGAAACTGAGCGACTAATTCTGCGCTCCTTCCATCAGGAAGATATCGATCGTATGGCGCACTTGTTCGCCAATCCGGATTTCATGCGCTTCTCACTCGGCGTTTTCACCGAACGCAAACAGACTATCGCTTTCATCGAGAAAGTCATGAGCTGGGACCGTGCCGGCATCCCGTCGCAGTTTGCCGTCGTCCCGCGCGGCAAGGACACGGTCATCGGGTATTGTGGTTTCTTTTACCATCCCGAGCATGGCATCGAAGACATCGAGATCGGCTATCGACTTCATCCGGATTACTGGAACCGCGGCCTGATCACTGAAGCGGCACGCGTCGTCCGCGATTACGGCTTTCGCGATTGCAATCTGTCACGCGTGATCTCACTCATTCACCCAGAAAACATTCCATCACGTCGCGTGGCGGAGAAAAATGAGATGAACGTAGAGAAGGAAATTACGTTTCGAGGTTTTCCGACACTGATGTACGCGATAACTCGCCAGGAGTGGCTGGCGAGGCGTGGCGCTGGATGAACTCACGAGCGAGAGCGCGATAGGCTTGGGCGGCAGCGCCAGTGGAAGCGTATTCCAGGATCGACTTCCCAAAACTCGGCGCTTCGCTCAAGCGCACGCTGCGCGGGATTACGGTTTCGTAAACACGTTCGCCGAAGTGCTTCCGCACATCGGCAACTACCTGCTGACTAAGGTTGGTTCGCGCGTCGAACATTGTCATAACAATCCCACCCAGCTCGAGACGCTGGTTTGCGCCTGAATCGATTACCTGCTCGATCAACCGCACGATTTTTACTAATCCTTCCAGCGCGAAATACTCGCATTGGATTGGAGTCAACAGTTCATCGGCAGCGGCTAGCGCATTGCTCATCAGAATTCCAAGCGACGGGGGACAATCCAAGAGAACGAAATCGAATGTCTCGTCGGAATACAGGGGCTTGAGCGTTTCCGCCAGACGAGTGAGGTGATTCGGCATGCGCGCGATTTCGACTTCGGCGCCAGCCAAATCAAGATCGGCCGGCACGATAAACAGCCCATCGCGGCGCGTGGGAAAGATTTTTTCGGTAATCGAGGCCTCACCTAGCAACGGGTCGTAGAGACTGATTTGCTCGACTCCCTGTAAACCAAACGAGCTGGTCGCATTCGCCTGCGGATCAAGATCGACAAGCAAAATGCGATGGCCCAGCTCCGCGAGCGCAGCGCCAAGATTCACGGCCGTGGTCGTTTTGCCGACGCCGCCTTTCTGGTTAGCGATCGCGACGATTTTCATTTTCGGGGCTGTGCATTGTCCAAGGTCGCCGGGATTTGCCAGATGATGTTGCCGCGCGCACTAAACGAAAGCTAAATTTTTTCGAATTTCGGATTTGGAATTTCAGCCGTAGCATTCACCGTTTCAAATTGTGAATGCTTCGTCAGTAACAATTGAACCAGCATCGGCTCTGACAGCGCCTGGCGGCGAGGACCCGCTACTCCTGCGCAGCCAGGACGCTCGCGGCGTGGTCACGTTAACGCTTAACCGGCCGCACGCCTTCAATGCTTTGTCTGAAGCGATGCTCACAACATTGCAGCGTGAGCTGAACACGATCGCTCCGGATGAATCGGTCCGCCTCGTCATCCTTGCTGCCGAGGGCAAAGCTTTCTGCGCCGGCCACGATTTGAAGGAAATGCGCACAGCACCATCACTGAAGTACTACGAACAGCTCTTTGCGCAATGCTCCGACATGATGCTTGCGATCCAACGATTACCGGTGCCAGTGATTGCGCGCGTCCAGGGAATCGCGACTGCGGCGGGTTGCCAACTGGTGGCGATGTGCGACCTCGCTGTCGCGGCGAGCACAGCAAAATTCGCCGTGAGCGGGGTGAATCTCGGTCTGTTTTGCTCCGCGCCGGGTGTGGCGCTGTCGCGCAACGTTTTGCGTAAAGTCGCATTCGAGATGCTGGTTACAGGAGAATTCATCAGTGCCGAAGAAGCGAAGGCGCGTGGCTTGATCAATCGCATTGCGCAACCCGAGCAACTCGACGCGGAACTTGAGAGACTAGTCGCTGCCATCGTCAGCAAACCACGCATCGCCGTCGCAATGGGAAAGGAATTTTTTTACAGGCAAGCCGAACTGGGCATCGCCGCGGCGTATGAAGCAGCGAGTCAGACCATGGCCTGCAACATGATGGACGAAGCAGCGCTCGAAGGCGTGCAGGCCTTCGTCGAAAAGCGTCCGCCGCGCTGGAACAAAAATGTCGATTCGCGCTAAAAGGCCGTCAATGCGGTGATCGTGATTTCCCTTCGTCCGGCAAACAGCTTAAGACTAAGTTCGCGTCTCCCCTTCCGACGGGGAGAGGATTGTCTTCAATCGTCGCCACTCGCTCAACGGTCGGAAAACCCTCACCCTACCCTCTCCCTTGCGAAGGGAGAGGCGAAATCCGGCTAGACGCTAATTACTAGAATCACGCTGGCAATTTGACTTGCGCAGTCGGTAGGATGTTAACCTCCGTACATGACTTTCACTTTGCAACAACTGGCGACGACGTCCGGTGGCGAGCTGGTGGGCGATCCATCGCTGCAGATTATGGGGGCGGCATCACTGGGCGACGCGACTCCCGGAGAAATCAGCTTCTTCGCAAACCGAAAATACGTTGCGCTGCTGCGCAAAACGCGCGCATCGGCAGTTTTTGTTCCAGCCGATTTCGCTGAGGCGATTACTCCTGCTCAGATTCGCGTCGCAAATCCAACCAAGGCTTTCGAGCAAGTCGTGTTCAAATTCGCACCTAAGGCAATTGCATTTACGCCTGGGATTCACCCAACCGCCGTCGTTGATCCAAGCGCACAGATCGGAAAATGCGTATCAATTCAACCACATGCGGTGATCGAATCCGGGGCGAGAATTGGCGATGACACAATCATCGGCGCGGGAAGTTACATTGGACATGAGACGGTGATCGGACCCGGGTGTCTGATTTATCCCCGAGTAACCATTCGGGAGCGAAGTCGCATTGGTTCACGGGTCATCATTCACAGCGGCGCGGTGATCGGTGCGGATGGTTTCGGTTTTGAAATGGTTGATGGCCGACAGCAAAAGATTCAACAACTCGGGATCGTTCAGATCGATGATGATGTTGAGATCGGCGCGAATACCACCGTTGACCGCGCGCGCTTTGGCCAGACGTGGATCCAGGAAGGCGTAAAAGTCGACAATCTTGTACAAATCGCGCACAACGTCGTGATTGGAAAAAATTCCGTGATCGTGGCGCAGACCGGAATCTCAGGGAGTACGCGCGTGGGCGAACGTGTCATGATGGGAGGCCAGGTTGGCGTTGTGGGCCATCTCGAAATTGGCGACGGCACGGCGATTGGCGCGCAAAGCGGCGTCTCGAAGAGCCTTCCGGGAGGCGTTTGGTTCGGGTCTCCTGCGGTTCCGCTTGGAGAGGCGAAGCAACAAATCGCCTGGATCCACAGACTCGGAAAACTCTTCGCGCGCGTAAAAGAGATCGAGAAAAAATTGGGCCTCTAATCTCGGCAGACCACTGTGTGGGCTGCGGCAATCTAATTTTTTCAGGCGTCAGTCCTGCCTACAGCGGTTTACGATTACTGCCTAGAAGCGCGCGCAGCCCTTCAGGGGAGATCCACTCTGCGCCGCATGCCTGCACGGTCTGCGCTTCCATCATATCGGAGGTGGCTACCATCAGCTCGAACCGCTTTGCGTATTTGCTCGCCAATCGCTCGATGATCGCGTCGGCTGATTGTCCGGTACGCGAATAGAAAATTTGCACACCGCCCGGCTCAGAGCTTGCATCGATTTTTTTGCCTTTTCCATCGAAAACGATCACCACGCGCACGCCGGTCCAATCCTGATAATTGCGCAACTGTTTGAGTAACGCTTCGCGTGCCAGCGAGGAACGGCGCGCGTGAAGTCTGCGCAACTCCGGCCACGCAAAAATGACGCTGTGGCCATCGACGATCAGATAACGAGGTCGCTCCGACATTGCGAGACTCTGCGAATCCTCAGCCGCCGTTACACCAGCAGCGAATCGCACTACTCAGTCGGCGCTGATTCCTTCTTTGCCGACTGCTTACTTGGCGCCGGCCGCGTCGCGCTGGCTCGCAACGCCGCCTTCTTGCGCTGTAAATAAGCTCGTCGCCGCTTGCGCTTGCCTCGTACACGATGCTGCTGTCCCACGCAGTGTTTATCGATTGAAACATCGAGAAACGCAATTCAGGTTCAACGGTTCCTGCCGCCGCCAGTCGAGATTGCAATTGCATTCACGAACCATTGGTTGTTAAAAGGACGCCGATGGCGAATCGGGAGTGGGTGTTTTCCACGGCAACGCAGAGAACCGTGAGCGGACTTACCATTGTTTTCCTAGTTCTCGCGGCGTTTTTTGGATTTTTGAATATCCAAAAAGTGAAAGCGCTCCGCACGAATGCCACGAATGCGCAGGTCGCGCGCGATGCAGCTGAGCGCCGTCATGCGCAGCAGGCACTGAATGCGCAAACGGGTGACACAGCCGGAGCAGAACAGCAGAGCAAAGTCGCTGAAGCAGAAAATCGCGCGGCAAAAGCCGAAGCAGACCTGGCGCAAGTTCAAAAAGAGAAAGCCGATCTGCAAGCGAAGTTGGATGCCAATCAGCAAGAGATTGCTTCTCTGCAAAAAGCCGCAGTAGAAGCGAGTAAGAACGCTAATCCTCCAGTTGCTGGCAGTTCGCCTACCGAGGGGGCGCAGACCGCCGAGTTGCAGTCGCAAGTCGATGATCTCCGCCGTCAGCTCGACAGCGCGGAAAAAGAAAAAGCTCTCCTCGCCGAAAAAATTCACGAGACGCAAGAACGTACATCACAGCCGAAGGAAACGAAAAAACGGCGTGAAACCGGCGGCCTCCAGCGGGAAACTGTCAGTCCCCATCGCGCCGGTGTGCACGGCACCGTGCTGGCGTACAATCAGGCCTACAATTTCGTGGTACTGAATCTGGGTGCTCGCAACGGGGTCGAGACGAACTCCGAAATGCTCGTCCTGCGGGATGGCACGCTGATTGGAAAAATTCGTATTTCTTCAGTTGAACCGGCGACCGCCATCGGCGATATCATCACCAACAGTTTGGCGCGTGGCGTCCAAGTACAACCCGGAGACAATGTGATTTATGCTGGCACAAGTCCATAACCTTCGAGCAATCGTCGTCCCTGTTCTGCTGTGTGCGTTAGTCATAACCATGACTTCATGCGCGACGCAGCACGATACTGCCCTCGTCAAAGACCCCGACGCTCATTACGAATCAACGATGCCATGGAACAAGCAGGAGGCTTGGGAAACAGGCGGGCAGTTCCAAGCGATGACCGACAGACGATAACAGCACAAAGCTGTAGCCGCGATCAAATCCAGAAACCGGCTGGGATAATGGCGTTTTTTGGTATCACGGCGATGCCGTCGCGAATGAAGTAGTTGTCTGCGTCGAAGTTTTGGGGTTTACCTTCGGGCGTGATCACCACGCCATCGGCAATGCGCGCGTTTTTGTCGATGATAGCGCGATCGATCACGCAGTTCCGCCCGACGCCCATGGGCGGTCGCGATGAATCAGTTTGTTCCAGTTCAAAATAGTCCGCGCCCATCACGATGCTGTTCCGGATGGTCGCGCCGCTTTGAATGACGCTGCGTATCCCCACCACGCATCTCTCCAGATGCGCGTCCGAGATGATGCAGCCATCTGAAATGATCGCCTGCCGCAGTGTGGCGCCGTTAATTTTGCTGCCCGGCAAAAAACGCGGATGCGTATAGATTGGAGACTCCGGTTCAAAGAAGCTGTATTCTGGCACGACATCGGTGAGGTCCAGATTCGCTTCATAAAACGCACGGATCGTTCCAATGTCTTCCCAATACCCCTTAAAGATAAAGGCGCTGACATGCCGATCTTTGATCGACGCCGGGATGATGTGTTTTCCGAAATCGAACAGATCGTTCGTTAACGATTCGATCAGTACGTTTCGATTAAAAACGTAAATGCCCATCGACGCCTGAAACAATTCCTCTTCTTCATTGGAACCGATGGCGCGGAGCAATTCGCGGCTCATCTTCATTTCCTGCAATGCCGATTCATCGGCGGGTTTCTCAATGAAGCCGGTGATTCGACGATCGACGTCGCTTTGCATGATCCCAAACTCAGAAACGTAACGCCGCGCTACTGGTTTGGTTGCCAGTGTAATATCAGCGCCCGATCGAATGTGCTGATGCAGCAGCGCCCGGAAATCCATCCGGTAAAGTTGGTCGCCGCTTAGGATGAGATAATAATCATACGGCCGTTCGAGGAAGTAGCGCATGTTTTGCCGTACCGCGTCGGCAGTCCCCTGATACCATTGTGAGCCAGCAGGCGTTTGTTGAGCGGCGAGAATGTCCACAAAGCTGCGCGAAAAATTATCGAACTTGTAGCTGGCCTGAATGTGCCGATGTAGCGACATGCTGTTGAACTGGGTCAACACATAGATCGAGCGCAGCCCGGAGTTGAGGCAATTGCTGATCGGAATATCGACGATGCGATATTTGCCTCCGAGAGGAACGGCCGGTTTGGCGCGATCCTTCGTCAACGGAAACAAACGGGTGCCGGCGCCGCCGCCCATAATGATCGCAAGAGTTCGCTGCAGTGTGCCGGGTGGCAGTGCCCCGTCCACTTTCGGGATTGAATTTTTCGGAACTGAATCGCGCTGCGGCTGCATCGTTATCAATCAATAATCTGGCGGCCACAGTTTGCGGCAACTTTTTTTGCGTCATGCAGCCGCCGTTAGAGAGTAGTCCAAGCAAGAACTAAGCCGAGCTTTTGTAATCGTTGCGGGCGGCACGCCCGCCGCTACAGTTCTGAAACATGTGTGGAATTGTTGGCTACGTTGGGCGGGCTAAGGCGACACCAATCTTATTGGATGGGCTGCGTCGCCTTGAATACCGAGGCTACGATTCAGCGGGCCTCGCTATCGTTGAGAAAGGACGTCTGGAGACGCGCAAATGTGCGGGACGCATTGCGGCGCTTGAAAAATTAGTGCGGAAGCAACCGGTATCAGGCTCGCTGGGCGTCAGCCACACGCGTTGGGCCACGCACGGCAAGGTGAACGACGAAAACGCGCATCCGCATTTCGATGCCAGTGGCAAGCTGGCCTTGGTCCATAACGGGGTAATCGAAAATTATCAGACACTAAAAGATGAGCTCGTTCGCAACGGCGATACGAGCTTTCGTTCCGAGACCGACACCGAAGTGCTCGCGCATCTGATTGGGAAAATCTACGACGACTCGTGCGCCAGCACCGTAGACGCTCCCGGAAAAAAGGCCCGCCTTTTTGACGCTGTTCGTACGGCGCTTCGACAAGTGATCGGCACATACGGCATCGCGCTGGTCCATGCTGATGTGCCGGATTTCATGATCGGCGCGCGCCGTGGAAGTCCCCTCGTGCTCGGCGTTGGCAACGGCGAAAATTTTCTGGCCAGCGATGTGAGCGCAATTGTCGCTTACACCCGCGACGCTGTTTACTTGAACGACTTCGATGTGGTGGCAGCGGGGCCGCAGAAGTTCGAGATCACTTCGCTTGCCGGAGACAGCACCGAGCATCCCGTCAGCAAAGTCGAGTTCACAGCCGAGGACATTAAGAAGGGTGATTATCCCCACTACATGCTCAAGGAAATCTTTGAGCAACCAAACACGGTGCGTGATGCGATGCGCGGCCGTCTCAACGCTGAGGAATGCACAGCAAAACTCGGTGGCTTGAACATGGCACCGCCTGAACTGCGCGATGTAGGACGCATCGTTCTCACCGGCTGCGGCACGGCCCTGCATGCCGGCAGAGTCGGCGAATACTTGATTGAGCGAGTGGCGAACATCCCGACCGAAGTCGATTACGCGAGCGAGTTCCGTCATCGGAATACGCCGATGACTCCGGAGACGTTGGTGTTTGCCATCAGCCAGAGCGGCGAAACAGCGGATACGTTGGGTGCGCTACGTGAAAGCCGGCGCAAAGGCTTTCGCACCCTGGGAATTTGCAACAACGTCGCCAGCACGATCGCGCGCGAAAGCGACGGCGGAGTATACATGCACGCTGGACCGGAGATCGGTGTAGCGGCCACAAAATCGTTCACGTCGCAGCTTGTTATTCTCGCGCTGCTCGGGCTGCTGTTCGGGCGCATGCGCAATCTTTCCACGGCTGAAGGAAGTCGCGTTATCGAAGCTCTGGAAGCATTGCCCGGACAGATCAACGCGGTTCTGGACCTGAACGATCAAATCAAGGCAATTGCCAAAAGATATGCCAGTGCAAATGGCTTTTTGTTCTTCGGGAGGCAGTTCAACTTTCCAATCGCTCTCGAAGGCGCTCTGAAAATGAAGGAGATTACGTATCTATTTGCCGAGGGGCACCCGAGCGCTGAACTCAAGCACGGTGTCATCGCGCTGATTCGTTCTGATTTACCCTCTGTGTTTATCGCGCCGGATGACTCAGTGTTTTCAAAAAACGTGAACAACATCGAGCAAGTCAAAGCTCGCAAGGGCCCCATCATCGCGCTGACAAGCGGAAATTGCGCGAAACATCTCAAAGGGATCGCTAACGAAATTATCGTGCTGCCGGAAGCGCCCGACTACGTGATGCCTATCCTGAATGTCGTCCCACTTCAGCTTCTCGCATATCATCTAGCCGTCGAACTGGGCCGCGACGTCGATAAACCACGGAATCTCGCCAAAAGCGTAACCGTGGAGTGATCTACTCTGGGGAGCGCACACGTCCCGCGTGATGGCAAGCGCGTCTTCGCGATCGCGAACTTTTTTTCGGCTCGGTTCTGTTAACTTCGGCCGGAACACAAAGGAAAGATTGTTTCGGCGCGACGCCGAAACCAGCACGCGAGAAGCGCGCGCTCCGCAGATTTTGCCTATCCGGTGGAAATAACAGCGATTTGCAGTAAACTGGGAGCTCGGTCAACCTCTCTCCCCGGTGCAACACAACGAAGAGTACGTCCTCAGAGTCCTCGAAGAAGGAGGACTCGTCACACGCCACCAAATCGACGGTGCCCGTTCGCGCCTAAACGGTGAGCCTGGCGTAATCGACGTTCTGGTCAACGACGGAACCGTTTCCGACGCGGAAGTCTCACGCACACTCGCCGCGCAAGCGCACATGGATTGGATTGACATCTCTTCCATGGTTATTCCGCCGCAAGTGATCAGTCAGATCCGCGGAGAAGATGCGCGCCGGTTCAAAGTAATCCCGGTCGGTTTCGGCGAAACCGGGCTCGTAGTCGCAGTGAGCAACCCGTTGGACATCGACACAATAGACAGCCTGGGTTTCCTGCTGCAACGCGAACTGGAATTGGTTTGCACCAGTCCAAAGAAAATTCGCGAAGCCTTAATCAAATACTATGGCACAGCCGATGAAGCCGCGGACGTCCTGCAGAAAAACATTGGGGAAGATATCGATCTCGGCCTGGAATTTGGCGATGGCGCGGAAGCGGCCGCAGTCGATGAAGCAGATGCGCCGATTGTCAGGCTCGTTTCCATGTTGCTGATCGAGGCGCACCGTGCCGGCGCGAGCGATATTCACCTGGAGCCGCTGGATAAAAAATTTCGCGTCAGATTTCGGATTGACGGCGTGCTGCAGGAAATGCAAGCGCCACCGAAGCGTCTGCAATCAGCCATTGTCAGCCGGCTCAAGATCATGACCGGCTCGATGAGTATCGCAGAGAAACGCCTGCCACAGGACGGTCGCATCCAGGTAAAAATCAAAAAGAAGCCGATCGATCTTCGCGTCTCGACCATGCCCACCAATCACGGCGAGAGCGTCGTCATGCGCATACTGGATAAATCCAGCTTAAAGCTCGGCTTGCCGGAGCTTGGATTTCTTTCTGACGACCAGGAAACTTTCGAGCGCCTGCTCAAACTGCCCGATGGCATTCTCCTGGTTACCGGGCCTACCGGATCCGGCAAGACGACCACGCTTTACGCCTGTCTCAATTATATCAACAAACCGGACCGCAAGATCATTACCGTGGAGGAACCGATCGAATATCAGATGACCGGGATCAATCAGGTGCAGGTAAATACTGAGATTGGGATGACCTTTCCGGCCGCTCTGCGTTCCATCCTGCGCCAGGCGCCGAACATTGTCATGATTGGCGAAATTCGAGATCTCGAGACTGCGAGTATCGCCACGAATGCCAGCCTGACCGGGCACCTTGTTTTTAGCACATTGCACACCAATGACGCGCCCTCTGCCGTGGCGCGTTTGATCGATCTCGGCGTACAGCCGTTTCTGGTTGCATCCTCGGTGCGCGCGGTCATGGCGCAAAGGCTCATCCGGCGCCTATGTAACAACTGCAAACAACCGGGCGAACTCACCGACACCGAATTGCGCGCCTTGGGAATTGAGCCCCGCCAGGTGTCTGACGCGCAGGTAATGAAGCCAGTCGGATGCGAAGAGTGCCGTCAAATTGGCTACAAAGGACGAATGGGCATATTCGAAAATTTCGTAATTGATGATGAGGTGCGCCACATGATCAACAAACGCACCTCAACCTTTGTCCTGCGGCAGCGAGCCCGCGAACTGGGTATGCGAACGTTGCGCGAAGACGGCGTGCGCAAGGTGCTCGCCGGGCTCACTTCTGCGGAGGAAGTCATCTCCATCACGGTGGGAGACGTGAGCTAGTCGATTTAACAATTTAACGTTTCAATGAATCCATGACCGAAAAACAGCTCGCCGAATTTTTTGTCGAGCAGCGCGTACTCCAGCCTTCACAAGCAGAAGACGTGCTGAGCGAAGTGGAGTTGAACGGAAAAACGGTCGCGCAGGCGATGTTGGATGGTGGCTTCATCGACGAACCCGGCTTTTATCAGACGATTGCCAACGGCCTTGGCACCGACTTCGTCGAACTGAGCGAACGCGAGATTGAGCCGGAAATTTTGCGCTTGATTCCGAGTGGGCTGGCCCGGTTACACGGCGCTCTTCCAGTTGAGCTGAGTGGAAACACGTTGCGAATTGCGCTGACCGATCCGTTTGATCTCCACACCGCAGAGGACCTTCGTTTTGCGCTCGGTAAAGACATTCAAGTCGTCGTTTCGCCGCCCGATCAAATCGAAGAACAAATCAAGCAGTATTACGGCAGCGACACGACGAGCATGGAGGAAGTTCTCAAGCAGCTTGGCGAAGCTGGTGAGCTTCTGCAACTGCGCGAACAGGACGGCGAAGCTGCAGTTGAAGCGGAAGCGAACACGACACCCATCATTCGCTTTGTCGATCTGATTCTTTATCAGGCGATCCAAGACCGGGCGAGCGACATTCACTTCGAGCCGTTCGAGAACGAATTCAAAATCCGCTACCGCGTCGATGGCGCGCTTTACGAAATGTCCCCGCCACCACGTCACCTTGCCCTGCCGGTGATTTCGCGAGTGAAGGTCATGGCAAATATGAATATCGCGGAAAGACGACTACCGCAGGATGGTCGCATCCAGAAGCAGATCGCCGGGCGCAGTGTCGATCTTCGAGTCTCGACGCTGCCAACCCAATTTGGCGAGAGCCTCGTGCTGCGCGTGCTCGATCGCAGCATCGTCAATCTCGACCTCGAAGCGTTAGGGATGCCTGATTACATTTATGATTTTCTGCTCGAAATGATCGAGCGACCGAACGGCATCTTCATCGCGACCGGACCAACCGGCTCCGGAAAAACAACAACGCTTTACTCCTGTTTGCGCAAGATCAACACCATCGATTCGAAACTACTCACTGCCGAAGAGCCGGTCGAGTATGACCTGGAAGGTATCGTGCAAGTCCCAGTGAACGAAGGCATCGGTCTGACGTTTGCGCGGGTCTTGAGGTCGTTCCTCCGCCAGGACCCAGATCGCATCATGATCGGCGAGACACGCGATCTTGAGACCGCCCAAATTGCAATTCAGGCGTCTCTTACCGGCCACCTGGTTTTCACCACGTTGCACACCAACGACGCGCCAGGGGCGATCACGCGTTTGATCGACATGGGCGTGGAACCATTCCTGATTTCCTCAACCCTGGAAGCCGTGCTTGGCCAGCGACTGCTGCGCAGTATCTGTCGCCAATGCCGTGCGACTTATATGCCGAGCGACACATTACTGGCGGAATTGGGGATTTCTCGGCAAGACATTGGGGAGAAACAATTCTTTTACGGGAAAGGCTGCGACGCCTGTAACAACACAGGCTACAAAGGGCGAAAAGGGATTTACGAGCTTCTGAGAATTAGCGACCCGCTTCGTGAATTGATCAATGAGCGCGCACCAACGGTCACCCTGAAGCAAAAAGCCATCGAGCTCGGAATGGTGACGCTGCGCCAGGACGGCTTGCGCAGCATCTTCGCTGGCGACACCACCATTGAAGAAGTGCTGAGATACACGTAGCGCATTCGCATCTTTTGGTAGCGCACGGATCTCGCGTCCTCGCATTTCGCTATCACTATAAGGACGGAACTGTAAACAATATCGGGCCTGAGTACAGGGCAGCATCTGTCGCAAAGCGGGCGGCGGTTGAAGAGGCAGGTTGCTTTTTCCACTAAATCGCATAAATCCTTACCTCGCTAATACCCCCCTCATGCCACGATACAACTACGTAGCTCTCGATACTCGCGGACAGGAAGCGAGCGGCTTGGTTGAGGCCGCGTCCACGAATGCAGCAATCAGTCAATTGCGACAGGCCGGCTATTTCCCGACGAGCGTTATGGAAGAGGCAATAAGCAGTCCCGATGGCCAAGAAGCTCGCCAGCGCGCTGCGAAAATGGCGGGCACGACGAAAACGCGCGCGAAAAGGGGCGTTGTTCTTTTCGAGCGCAAAAAAATTAAGTCGAAGATTTTAATGATCTTTACTCGTCAACTGGCGACGCTGATTGATTCCGGGTTGCCGTTGCTAAGAAGTTTGAACGTTCTGGCGAGACAGGAGCGGGACAAGTTGTTGAAAAAGACGATCAACAAAGTCGCGGACTCCGTGCAAGGCGGTAGCACATTTTCTGACGCGCTGGCCCTGCATCCGCGGGTCTTTAACGACTTATACGTCAACATGGTCAAGGCTGGCGAGGTCGGCGGCGTGCTTGAGCTCGTGCTCAACCGGCTGTCGGAATTTCAGGAGAAGGCCGCCAAGATCAAAAACAAGGTCATATCGGCCATGGTCTATCCGATAATCGTGATGACAATGGCCGTGGGCATCCTGTGTTTTCTCCTCGCCTTCATTGTACCGAAGTTCGAATCGATTTTCCACGAGATGCTCGGCGACAAACCGCTGCCGCCCGTCACTCAGTTTGTTATCGGAGCGAGTGGCTTGGTGAAGAACCATGGCCTTGTTCTGCTCGGGGTCGTAGTGGCTGCGGTGACCATTTACAAATTCCTTGGCCGCATGCGTCGCGGGCGATTCGTCATTGATAGCTTCAAACTGCGCATGCCGCTTTTCGGCAATTTGAATCGCAAAACCGCGATCTCCCGTTTCGCGCGCACACTCGGAACCCTGGTCACAAGCGGTGTTCCGATTCTGCAGGCATTAAATATCACTCGCGAAACTGCAGGTAATGCAGCCATTGCCGCCGCCATTTCGCAGGTGCACGACAGCGTGAAAGAAGGCGAATCAATCGTGCAGCCTCTGGAAGCGAGCCGCGCTTTTCCGCCAATGGTGGTCAGTATGGTCGACGTAGGTGAAGAAACCGGTAAACTGCCCGAAATGCTTTTAAAGATCGCCGATGTGTATGACGATGAAGTTGATAACGCGGTGGCGGCGCTCACATCGATGCTTGAGCCAATCATGATTGTTTTTCTGGCGGTGATTGTCGGCACGATTGTGCTCGCTCTCTTCACGCCGCTCATCAGCATCATCACCGGCTTGCAACAACAAACGTGATCGGCTTCGCC
>Ga0209239_1000853_pt1 | contig 17858 bp, 22 predicted proteins | sample GraSoi013_2_20cm_FD_185824 | JGI IMG/M metagenome (GOLD analysis project Ga0209239, IMG submission 185824) | Grasslands soil microbial communities from the Angelo Coastal Reserve, California, USA - Sample 10_02_2013_2_20cm (SPAdes) (version 2) | ecosystem: Environmental > Terrestrial > Soil >...
TAGTGGCATGAGGTCATTCGGTGGAAGGGTTTGACCTCGGCGCCCGAGTATCAGATATTGAGAAGGACGTGGACGCTGAGCACACCATCGCGGAAATCGAGTGGCTGGAGCACATCTTCGCAGTGCCGGACACAAGACCGATGAGCGCAAGTGACCTCGCGGCTGCGAATCAACGGCATGATGAGAAGAACGCAAACAGTCCGTGGTTTCGGCTCTGGCAGCGGTACGGCGTCTGTTGCCGATCCGAGCCTCCGGTAATCCGACTAGGGGAAATCGAGAGCTAGACCTCCACAAGAATTCGTCAACTCAAACAATCAAAACATTCGGTTCTGGCTGCCTAGAAAATCGACGCGACACTAAGGGGCTTTTGCAGCATCGCCAAAAAACGGTTGCCGAGAACTCACTCCGTGAGTCATCAACCTCAGCTTGGGTGTCCGATTGACGAGCATCCAAAATCATGCACCGAACCCAAAGGCGCTCGCATCGAATCGCGTTAGGAGGAAGTGTTATGCAAGCTGCGGTTGTTACCGCCGTGAACAGTTCGTGGCAGGTCAAAGAAGTTCCGCAACCTCAGCCCGGACCAAATCAAGTGCTCGTGAAGATGCATGCAAGCGGCATCTGCTACACCGACGTACACCAAACGCTCGGACACTTGCCCGGACCATTCCCCCGAATCCTCGGCCACGAGCCGGTCGGCGAGATCGTTGCCGTGGCTCCCGACGTCACCACGCGAAAGGTCGGCGACCGCGTGGGTACCGCCTGGATTCAATCCACTTGCGGGCGCTGCGAATGGTGCCAACGTGGCCGCAGAATGTTTTGTCCCTATCTGAAGGGCACAGGAATTGAGGCACAAGGGGGACACGCCGAGTACATGCTGATGAATGCCGACGCAACCTACCTTATTCCCGACAAGGTTTCCTATGAGCAGGCGGCCCCGATCTTCTGCGCTGGTTACACGGTCTATAGCGGGCTCCGCTGGGCCGATCCCAAGCCGCACGAGCGCGTGGCTGTGCTCGGGATCGGCGGCCTTGGGCACTTAGCAGTGCAATACGCGAAGGCCGCAGGCTTCGAGACCATCGCAGTCTCACATTCCCCTGATAAAGACAAGATGATCCGCGATCTCGGCGCGGACGAAGTTGTCCGCGACGGCAAGAGCCTTGCGGCAGCGGGAGGCGCAGATGTAATCCTCAGTACCTCAAATTCGACCAAGTCGATGGTGGACAGCATACAGGGATTGCGACCGGACGGCCGGCTCGTCACGATGGGCGCCGATGCGGAGCCGCTTTCGGTTTCCCTGATGGATCTCATCTCGAAGCGCATTCGAATAATTGGCAGCCAGCAAAATGGCCCCGAATATCTTTACGAAGCGCTTGATTTCGTAGCGCAAGGAAAAGTTAAAACGATTGTGGAGACGTACCCATTGGCAGAGGCATTAAAGGCCTACGACCGTGTTGCGGAGGGCAAGGCCCGGTTCCGCGCCGTCCTCACAATGTAATCGCCGATCCGAGCAGTCAGAGCCAGTCTCGGACGGATCACGGGCAAACCTCCCCTTAGGTGCTTAGGGAAGAACACTACGTCACGGGGGTTTTCACGGTTGCAACGTTGTTCGCGGGCTTCAGGTCTTGGGTTTGAGCCGTTGCGCGCACAGTATTCGAGATGGTGCTGCCTCGAGAAGCCGTCACCTTTAACTTGATGGTGTAAGTGATCGTGCCTCCTTTCGCCAGCCCGCTCGCCTTGCAGGTGATGGTTCCTGTCGTGGCGCCGACGGTTGGTGCGGTGCACGTTCCCCAAGTCGTGGCCACACTCACGAATGACGTGCCTAGCGGCAATGCATCTGTAACCGTCAGCGTGTACGACTTGTCCGGACCGTTATTCTTCACCATCGCAGTGTAAGTGACGGTTCCACCCGAGGGCACGGAAGATGGCGAGCCTGTGGCTGTAACGCTCAGATCCCCGGCCTTAATGATCTTCGAGATGAAGGCGTCGGCATTACCGTGGCGAGTGGTCATGAAGGCACCCGGGGTCACTGGAAAGTCTTGAGAAAAGGTGGCGCCAGTCACATAAACGTTGCGGTTGGAATCGAGCGCAATTCCGTACGCGCGATCAAAGTCGGTCCCCCCCAGCAGGGTCGAGTAGTAGGCAAATCCCGAACCTGCGGAATTCAGTACCGAAACAAAAACATCGGGACATATTGAGCCTCTGACACAAGTTCCAGGTTTTAGCTGCTGCAAGGAATTCAACATTGGAAAGTTGCTTGACTGGGTGTAACCAGTGACGTGAGCCTGGCTTGAGCTATCCACGGCGACGCCCAGTGCACCGTCCGAGCCACTGCCTCCCAAATAGGTTGCGTAAACGAGTAACCCGCTGGAGGAGAGCTTGAGGACGGACGCATCTGTGTTGCCTGCGAGAGTTTTTTGAAAAGCAGAGCTGGTGGCGGAGAAACCGAATCCGGCAGTCTCACCGACGACGTATGCGTTACCAGATGAATCGACTGCTATAGCGACCGCCCCGGCTCCGGATACCAGCGTCGAATAGTTTAGGCTGGACGCGGTCTGGTTTAGTTTGGTGACAAACCCGCCGAATTGACTGTTGCCATATCGGTTTGTCGCGGGGAAGTCGGTGGACTGCGTATTTCCGGTCACATAGGCATAGCCGTTCGCGTCAACCGCGATGGCAGTAGCCGTGTCGCCACCACTGCCTCCCAGGTAGGTCGAATACACCAGCGATGACAGGCCAGCCAGCGACGTATCGAGCTTGATGACAAATACATCGTCGCCGCATGTCGGATAAGGTGGACAACTGCCTGGCTTCTTGTACGCATTCGAACTAGTAGGGATGTTGGGCGAGCTGGTCCGACCCGTAGCGTAAACTTTGCCTGCAGTGTCGACCGCAACCCCGTTTGCAAAAGTGTACAGTACCGAGTTCGAGCTGCTCGGTTCGCCGATGTAGCTCGAATAGAGCAAACTGCTACCGGTGGAATTGAACTTTGCGACGAAGCCGCATCTTGGACCAGTCCCGTCGGTGTTTCCGCAGGTTGGCTGGAATCCGGCAACAACCGGAATAGCCCCTTGCGTGTAACCGACGATGATGGCGTTTCCATTGGCATCAACTGCTATGCCACTCGATACCGTATGGCCCGGCTGAGAGGCGGAGAGGTCAGATCCTTCAAAGAAGGTCGAGTAGACGAGGCCTGTGCCTGCCGTATTGAGTTCAGTAACGAATGAGGCCTGGTGGCATCCAGAGCCACAGGCATTGCCCGAGTAACTGGGGTCATAACTTCCGGGCGTCGTGGGAAAATCACTTGAGTCAGTGATTCCGGTTATGAACGCATTGCCCTTCTTGTTTACTGCAATCCCGACACCCGTAGCACCAGAGGAATACACGGATCCGCCGAGGTAAGTCGAGTACAGCAACACGGGATCAATCACCAGCGGCAAATTGCGATCATAGACTCCAAGACGAAAACCGAGATCTCTGCTAGCCGCAAGGCTGTAAGAGGCCTGTATGTTGACCCGCTTACCGTTCTTGACTTGATAGGCACGAGGCGAGAACTGCTGGATGTCGCCGACGTTCGTGCGAATGAGAGCGGACCCATCCTTTGTCAGGCGAACATCCTGTGCCCCCTCAAAACGCAGTTTGATTCCGTTTGCGTCGGTGTGGGGCGCGAGCTTGAGGTCATATTCGATTTGCCCCTCGCTGCTGTGGAACACTAGATCGACTCCGCGCCGAAGGTTGGCGTATTGCGCGCGATCGTAGTTGGCAGCTCCGACGATCCATCGTGAACGATCTTGTCCGCGAAAGTAATTGCTCTTGCTCTCCAGCAGTCCGACTCCAACCGGCTCGACATGGCGAGCGCCCACCACGATCATGCGAAATGCTGCGCGCTTTTCCATGGAGCCGACAACGAACATCGCTCCACGATCAGTGAGTGCCAAGCCGTAATTTTTGCCGCGTGCTGCCAGCCGGACGGTTGAGTTCCACTGTCCCTGGTTCTGCTCAAATACCACGGGAAGTTTGCCGAATGAGTGATCCAGCTGTGACTGTGTGCCGATCGTTGGAGAAATATCAGGTGTTTGGCTTTGGGCAGCTGCAATCGTCAAAAACAAGCTGAAAGCGGCGACTAGCCGGAAGAGGTTGCTATGAGCTATTTCCATCGGAGCACTCCTACCCGCCAGGGGATGCGATTGTCGGTGTCGAAAACCATGCCTTGAAACACAAGGCAGGGAGGCGTTCATTCGGCCTCTCAATCGCGAAGACGCTAGGTGGGGCGAAATGCGGCGCTGGATGGGCTTCGCGGTTAAGTTTACGACGCAACTTAGATGTGAGTTTGGGCGCGGAACGTTGTGCCCGGTAAGCACAGAATCGAGCTACTCAGGATCGCGGATGATAATTTCATCTGAACGGTTTGCTTCGATTCCAGCGATTGTGCAAGAACCCCACCTGTGGCCAATGGAAATTTACACCCCCAGACTCTTCCCATGATCTCGCGTTGGATTAAGTGGCTGAGAAAAGGTATGTCCTCGGGCGTGTCGAGAAACTCCATGAGCCGGGAGCATACGTTCAGCAAACCGGCCGGGGCCTGACCGATGGCAACGCCGCGCCGTTGCGAAGAGGTTTCCGCTTCGGCCAATTTCTCACGATTAAGGATCTCGCGCACGATCGACATGTCGAGACGAAGTAACATCGATAGGAGCGGCACCTGCATGGGCGCTTAGGAGGCTCGATGACGCGGCGCGCCTGGCGCGTGGGGAGACAAAATTACCAAAGTCACAGTGTAACGAAGCAGGTGACGGATGCAAAAACGACACATTTTGCGTCCGGTCGGCAGCCCAAGTTATTCAGTACGCAGATTGAGGACCTGGCAGGTTACCTGCCCTATGGAGGTTGTTCCGCTGCCCGATGTCCTGTCCCGAGATCGCAGAGTCAACCGTCATGATGCAGACTAGGTTTGCAACTCAGCCATTCCCCGCGCGAAGCGATAATGCTCGGTATGTGCCCTAACCACCAGCGGTCGGCAACTCGAAAGTTCTTGCGCTTACCGGCTTGGATGGTTTTCTATCGCGTTAATTTCAAGAAGCACGTCGCAATGGTGCGGGATATGACGCGGCAAGGAATCTTCTTCTACTCAGACATTCGTCCACAAGTGGGTGAGGAAGTCGCATTCGTCATGAAGTTTCCCAAGTGGAGCCACCGCAGCCTAATCGCTTGCAAGGGCAGAGTTGTCCGGGTTGAGCAGGCCGTCCCCGGAGCTGCAGTTGGCGTAGCCCTGAGCCTTAGCCGTTTCTTAGCGCTGAATAACATGTAGGACGAACCCCAGTTTGCAATCTAATTGCCCCTCTTCTTTCTTGACGAGATTGCCACCTGCGAGTTTTTGATTGCGGACCTAACGGGCGAACGTCCCAGCGTCTACTATGAGATTGGCTATGCCCATGCCTGCGGGAAGCGACCTATTCTGTTCAGAGAAGAAAGCACCAAACTTCACTTCGACTTAGCTGTACACAACGTGCCTTCCTATAAGAACGTGACCGACCTGAAGAGAAAACTACGTGCGCGATTGGCAGCAATCACAAACCGCAGCGAGACAGCAGCCGAATCGGATAGCTCTGCCGCTGGATGATGTCCCGCTGAAGCATGATTATTCGCGCTCCCACCGAACTTTGGAGACGCCCCGTATCGCGTAGCAGGCATTCCGAACGCCCTTGCGGAAGTTTGTACCCATAAACGCATTCCGATGGTTAACCATGTCCGTGAGCATCACTTCATTTCGCCCGTTGTGACCAACCACTGCGATTGCCCAGTCGAAAAACATTCCTTTTTCTCCTAGTCGAACCTCGCGCAGGTTGGCGCACGCGTTTTCCTCCGCGAAACCTCTTACAATGGTGTCATCATCTGCGCCCATTAGCAAAACCGTCCGGTTGCTTTGTGCAGAGGCGAAACTGCCAAGTAGACATATTAGAAGCAGCGTCTTCTTCATAGGTGTCTTTTCGATGGGGAACTACGTTCCCGCTTTCGCGGCATGCACTTTGGCCGTGCCGAGTTCCCCCATCAAGGTGTCAGCAGGTGCTGGCAGTGCCAGCTTTTGCTTTCGCTGTAGCATTTGTTGGGTTGCTTCACCTCGTAAAACACGGTGCAAATTTTCTTGAATTGCCCATACATCCCATCGAATCCGTTCATAAGCTGCTAGGCGCTTGTCCCAATCATTGCGATGCCACCTAAATTCTTCCTCAACGCCATGTCTAAGCCGCTGCGCGATATGAACTACTTCTTCAATGGGGTTCCTAAACTCGGGACTCTTGATGAACGTCAACAGTTTATTTGCAATTTTCGCGCGACGTTTCTTTTCGATACCAGCGCGGAACATTTCAACCAGATGCGTGCGAAGAAGCCCGGCCAATGGGAGCACTCCAGCAGGAGCAACGATGAGTACGTCATACATCTCATCCAGTCCATTGAATCCTCGTTTCGTACCGCTCGTGACCAAAACGGCGAATTCGGCTCGCCGTGACATTTTGGCCTTTGCCGTCTGTTGGACGTGGCTGCCGCTTATGTTAGGTGTCCACTTGCATTCGTAGATTATCGACCCAGCTACTTTGCGGCCATCCTTGACGATGTGGAATACGTCCCCCGCACGGCCTTCGTGGCGAATCTCATCAGAAGGGAACGCGGCACGTAAGCGCCTTACTAGCTTAAGTTCGAATTCCGGACCACATTCTTGCGGTGTTTTTCCGCGTTTCAGGAGCTTGACGGTATACCGTAGCTCGACAATTTCCTTGTCCTTGTTCCCAACAATCCGCCGTGTTCTCGCCCGTTCTGATTCCCTTGCGTCTCTCGTGATTTGCTTCTTGTGTTTCTCAAATTCATGCTTCTCCTTCGCTAGTTGCCGCTGTCTCTCCTCAAGATGTTTCCGGCCAGCTTCATGTATTTTGAATGCTTTCTCAAACTCTTTTTTCGTGAGAGGTTTGTGGCAGACGGGACACTTGTATTTCAATTGACGAGTCATCTTTTCAGTCCCTTGCTCGCCCATTCGCGCCGCGTGAACGTTCTTGGTTGGCCATAGTTGTTTTTGAAGACCGTTTTCCCTGATGTCCTGAACCAGTGAACTCGGCTCCGTGGAGGATAGGGTTTCGTGCCAGTTCCGGCTGGCAGTGTCTCTTCTAATCCATGCGCCGAGACTACAGGCGATAGAGTGCGACGGCGAAGTTACGAGGGTAACACCTGTGCAGATACAATGAACGGAGGAACGCCCATGCAGTACTTAATGGCTCCGCTCGAAGAGCACTACGACGATGGTTTTGGTGCGGTCGGAGAGGCCTTCAGACTTGCAGCCGAAAGACTTGCGAAAGCAAATGATGCTCAGCGCATTTTCTGGGACGACCTCCCCGTGATTTTTCTGCTTCGCCACGCAGTCGAGCTGTTCCTTAAGTCCGGTATCATCATCATGCATCGCATAATGAAGCTGGCGTACGATTCCGAACCTCATTCGAGCGCGAAGCCACTGCTATTAACATCGTCCGGTCTTTGGAAACCGCTTTTCAAGACCCACGACCTTCCGGAACTGTACTGGTACTGGAAGAGGCTCATCTCCGAGCACAAGGAGTCGCTGACCGTGCTTACAAAATACAAACCCGATATGAGCGTGCCGCCTGAACTCGACAACTGGATTGACGTTATCGGTACAGCGGACCCTAATAGCGATTATTTTCGTTACCCGGTGAGCAAGAATCGTACGGCGGACAAGGAGAAATCCTCATTCAAGGAGGTCGCAGTAGAATCATTGTTCCCCAGTGAAAAAAGCAGCGAAAAAGTAAGAGCATTGGTGACCAAGGACGGTGAAGGCAATTGGGTCCGCGCATTTAAGCATGACGCATCAACAAACAAGAATATCGAAGAGGCGGCGTGGAAGGCATCCAAGATGTTGAGCGACTTCCACGCGATGATGCGGATAGAGCTGACCGCTGGTTGGTAATCGGCGACTCCACATAAGCGAAGGCCCGGCTACCCACGATTTCAGCGTGGACTATAAGGACATCTCGGAACGCATTGCCCTCTTAACGCAGGAAATCCGTGACCTACAACAAATGAACGAGCCCTACCAGAGCGATGGCAACCACAGGATTGCGCATCCCTCGCGCAACGAGAGCTTCGCCTCAAACAAATACAGGAGGAGCTGTCGCGGATGATGCCGAAGCCTATTCAACGAGAGCAGTAAGACGAAACCCGCCGACCATTGGCGCGGTTTCGGCGGGTGAGGATGGCGGTCAGATGCGGCAGTAAAGGAGAATCCAATGACAACGAAGGCAGCGATTGAGGGTTACTTCGCTGGTCTCCGACAAAAGAAAGGCTGGGATTCATTCTTAGCCGACGATGTCGTCTTCACCAGCTTCACCAGTCCCGTGAAGCAGGTAACGGGGAAGCCCGCCTATCTCGAATCCACGAAACGCTTCTACGGCGGGATTGTCACGTTCGAAGTGAGAGAGACGCTAGTCGACGGGGACAAAGCGTGCGCCCTGACTCGATACCAACTTCAGCGGCCCGGTAGTCCTGCATTCGAAAGCAATGTAGCCGAGGTATTTCGAGTGCGGGATGACAAAATCGTCTCGTTTGACATCTACTTCGACAGCGCGCCGTTCCCCAAGTAACAAAGGTGGACTCCCGTGGCATACGATGACAGTTGGCAAACCGCTACACTGGGGCCGAACCTTAACCACTCCCAAGCTCACCACAGAGTTGGCCGATGCGGTTGCGCCTCTCATCGTAGTCATGAACTTCGGCCATGGTCATCGCTAAAATCGGTTCTTTCAGTGCTTCAACCTGAAGGTCCATCAAGCGGATTACTTCGTGGGTAATGCGGGTTGTCTTGGAGGATTCCATTAGCAGTAGCATGGAGCCTAAACGTACTCTGAAGCTGTGCAATAGTGAACAGATTGGTTTTATGGTATTGCATAACCTTCTTGAGATGGACGCCAAGCGGATTACCAAACTCATTCTCGCCGTCTCTTGCCCTACCTGTGGAGCGGCACCCCGAGAGAAGTGCGAACTAAACAGTGGTCAACCTCGGACTACCCCTCATCGTTACAGACGTTTGGACGCAGCCGACAAGCAAAAGGGCGAAGCTGTACGAATTGCTTGCGTCTGGACGATAGAAAGTGAATTGAGGCTTTGCGACCGATTCCAAAAAGATTCAGCGAAGTGATGGACAAACTGTCACCGGGTAGCTGGGTCGCCCTGACTCCCGATAGAAAACTGGTGGCAGGAATGGGCGTTACGAAGGAGGAAGCAGCCGAGAATGCGAAAGCTGGCTACGGACTTCATAATCCGATTCTCGTTAGAGTGCCCGAACATGCCACAAAGAGAAAATAGAGATGGCTATTGCAGCCCGAGCATAATCAGGACCTCGCAGGACGCGAAAATAAGATTGAAATGACCTGCCGTCGTGCTCACGCAGCCCTCGCATGGCCAGTCTCCCCAATAGGTCCGGCTGAGTTGCATTCCATCGTTTTCCGAAGGGTATGCAAGAAGTACATGGCATTATCCAAAGCCCGTTTCTCTTCGATATGGTCTTCGGTCTCCTGAAACAATTCCAGCGCACGTTGGGTAAGCGCATTCTCTGCCTCGGCGACATGCTGGGAAAGCTTCGAGGGGTCCATTTCAAGAATGGCGGTTCTGTAGAGGTGCAGCCAATTTGTGCTTTCTGAGGATTTGGCGAGGGGAGCGTTCATAACGGCTCCTTGCGTGACAAATGTCAGATTTCGCAGGAAACCGTCTCCAGAACGGGTACGGCGGAAGGATGCGTTAAGAGACAATTGCAGAGTACCTCCTCGTGCCGATAGAGGTCAAACAATTAAATAGCGTTCGCTGTCGTACAACGCCGTCGCCGCAATCTGCCAAACGAGGCCTTAGCATACTGCCGTCTACCCTGCCAACGCCTTTCACAGTTCGTGCATCACAAATGGTGCTCGGAATCTAGACATGTTGAATATCGAAGTTTTCCAAGAGCTTTGCCGTAGGGCTGCCGCAGAGAAAGACCCGGCTGAACTAGAGAAGATTAAAGATGCCTTGATGTTCGTGCTTCGAACCGAGCAAGTTGAATTGTATGGTGTTGAAAAGAACCCCGGTTTAAAAGCCAACTAGGACCTACAGTTCTTTCAAACGTTCCCGCACGATAATCAGGAATTCCTCGATAGCGGCATTTAAATCAGCCAGCAGATGCTTGTGTGTTTGGGGGTCTTTGTTAAGTTGGTCAAAGCAGTTCAAGAGGGCTGCTCGGGCGGCGTTCACCTTTTCTTCAGCGGCTTGTAGCTCTTCCTGAGTGACCATGCATTTAGCGCTTCACAACGGAAGAAGACAATCCGTTGGGTTCGAACGGAATTTAGTTTTTGTGATGTAAGTTGCGAAGTAGGCTTTCAAAGTTCGACGTAGTATTGACTCTTGCCTAAACTGACAGTCGTGCTTCTCATCCCGGAGCAGTCGTGGCCCCTTCATTCTGGCACAGGCTTACGCGGAACACGCCGAACAGGCAGCGCAGTACGGCTCCGCTCAGGAGCAACGTGCGAACTCCGACCAGTAAAGAAGCCTGCTGCGGTCCTCGAAGAACGAAACAGGCTCCTTTCGGTCGGCTACCACGGCGAGTATAGCCCCGTGAGCGAACTTCCAACAGAAAAAACGTGCCCTCGTCTGGGATGTGTTTCGACGGCATTTCCTGCATGAGAATCAGCCGTTAGATTCGCCTCATGCGACCAAATGAAAAAGCCTGCTGCGCTCCGAAGAACGAAACAGGCTTTCGCTAACGGGTTCGGGCCAACTCAGTATATTCATATAACCACGGTAAGAATGGTTACCGAAGGTCATGGCAAACGAAAGAGACCGCGTCCCCAAAGAAGGCGACCGCGTGAGAACTCCTAACGGGAAGGATGGATTCGTGGTGGTTGCAGTACGTGAGAATCCAAACGTTGTCGACCTTGATTTGCGAATGGCCCACTAAGAATAAAAAATATCCCTTGGATAATACTCAACTATCTGGACGAAGAGATGCTCTGAGCAATCGCATCGAAGAGTGCTCACAAATGTACTCAGCGCAGCAGACTGGGAAGACCACGTGTGATAGGTTTACGCGGATGGGTACGAAGAAGCGGACTGAGAAGGTCACTAAACTTCCTTCGTCAAGGCCGGAAGCACGCGATGAAGGGCCACGTCTCCTTCCACTCGACAAAGAGCACCAGCCACATTTCGGAGTCATGGACCACTATCTAGACCTAGCCGACAAACTGCTCCGACCGAAACCCAGAATCAGACGAGAAGCGCGATAATAGTCAGTCTGAATTAAGGATTTTAATAACGGCGCTGAGGAAGTCTTCAGGCGTACGTGATTCATGTGTGAAGAGGGCATGCGACTCAATTAGTTCTGCCTTACCATTTTCATACAGTTCGAGAATTGGAACGTTGCACACCTCACGAGCCGTGTCCCAGATGCGCCTCTTTTCCGAAGGCGGCAATGAATAGCCAATCATAATTAAGCTGATTTTATGTTTCTCGCAGGCTTCTCGAAGGGCATTCAGGTCCGTGACGGGTACTACTTCGAATCCCGCATCCTCCAGCACCGTCTTTCGCACGTCAGCCAGTTTGGAGTCTCTCGAAGCCACGAGAACGGAATGTCGTGGCGCTGTCATATTTCGAATTTCTACAAAAATTGAAGGCGGGAGTTCGATAGGGGACATCCCGTAAACGATGCTGGAAAATGCTGGAGAAGAGAAATTAAACCCCTCGAAATTGTTTTGCCATGGGTCAGGATAGGTCGGCATCAGTTCGTGGTTTCTAGACCTCAGAAATGTGTTGCTGGGCTAAAAGACATCGGCAAATATTACGCAGTGCTCAATCCCCGGTTACCCAGCGCTTCATTTCGCGGTGGGTGTTTCTATGGCTGTCTTCCCGTCTGCTGACACGATGAATCTCATACGGGGACGTTCGGTAGCGTCATGCAGTGTCAATCCCACGTCGCCATTGGGCGAAAGTAAGAACTGTCCTCGTGTTTTGCCCCCAAGGGATTTGACTTCAAACCCGGCGTCTCCTGACGGCATGGCGAACATACACGTGGCTTCCCCATGCACCCAATCGAAGCATGTAACCAGCGCACCATCGTCGGCAATCGTGAAGCCGCCAAATTCATTTCCCTTTGCATCATTAAGCTGGATGCCATAGGACCGACTACGCCGTGCGCTTTCCTTGCCGCCACTAGCGGGATTGGGAAGAGGAGCGGCGATTAGGACACGTTCGACTCCGTGCTCATCCACGACCGCCAAGCTACGAACCCGCAAATGTGTTTCGGGTGTCGAACTCTTCGCAGAGGGCAGGACTGCGAAAAAGGACAAACACAGAATAACTATTACCAATGAAATGCGAAGCAGGCTGATTCGACGTTCAAGCGTCCCGATGCGGTCTAGCGATGAGTCCATCGTCTAACCTCCGTTTGTTTACTTGCGTCCTGAGTGTGACGGATAAGGTCGCCAAGGGTGAGCGGAATATGCATCGAGTGACACAGGAGTTGGAAGATTTTTCCCGCTTACTGTTTGGATTTGCTCTGCCGCTTAACTTTCTCGGTAGTGCGACGAATGCGATTCTTGATGTCGGCCTGTTCCTTGCGGGCGAGGATTTCCGATTCAACCACCACCACTTCAGTAAATCTTGGGTTTTGGACAGGCAGCCAAGGTCTTCGGGTTCGGCATGCGAGCCTCCGGGAGGGAAATCCTTGCACGGGAAGAATACGTCGATCAGCTGTCGAGTACAAAGCGAGTTTGTGCCCGGCCAAAGGAATTAACCCAAAGACCGGAGGCTGAGAAGTGGATCTCGGCGGAATTGTCCCTCATCCAGGCACAATCATTCAAACTGACGCCCTTCGGCACTCTCGGATTTAATCACACGAATTCCGTTGTCTCAGCAAAATTCTCATCGACCGCTTCGGCTTTCTGGAAGCGATTGAATGTGCTCGTCCCTTACGATCTGCAGAATCGGTTCCAGAAAGCGTCCGTATTTATTGAGAATCACTTCATCATTAGAGGCACTGCCCGTCTGTCAGCCGCAGCGTCGCCGCGGCGGCGGCATTCTGTGCAGTGCTGAGCGCATAGGCTTACGGGCACGCTCCTGCGCTCTGGTCTCCAGTAGCTCAATGCTGAGGTGGTCTACTCGACGAAAGCACCATAGGATAATAGATCAGCCGAGCCTGGTCAGGTGATGCCCGTCAGGCGAAAGATGATGCTGTGCTGGCGCTGCTGACCTTGGTAGTTTCTAGGTCCAGCTGCTTTGTGGCCTTCATCGGGTTGGCGAACAAACGGGGAGGGATCCCCGCTGAATCGAGATATTTGGCATCTCTCTTAGAGAATCAGTGACGATGTGGCGGTATCCGAGGAGAGCAAATGACAAAACCAAGCAGTTCAGCCGAGAAAATTGCGGGCGATGTGCATTCAGAACCGGGCATGCCCGCACCCAAGCCAATCGAAGAGAAATTACAAAAGGCGCTCGACAAGGCTCTATATGCCAATGGACAACCTGGGGCACAAAGGGTGAGGAATTTCTTGAACGGCACGTGGCTTGGGGCGCCTCTCCACGTCGTGCTGAAGGATGTACCGATAGGTGCATGGACGGTAGCGATGATATTTGATGGCTTAGATCTGATTGGTGAGCGCTCCGAGTTTGCTCTGGCAGCCGACACATCAATAGTAATAGGACTGGTGAGTGCAGCAGGCGCGGCAGCAACGGGAGTGACTGATTGGTCTGATGTCGATCCTCCGGCGCGCCGCCCAGGGCTGATTCATGGGCTACTGAACGTAGGTGCTACCGCATTGTTTGCGACCTCGCTGGTCTTACGAAGGCGCAATTCGCGCACTAAGGGGCGGATTTCCTCTGTTCTTGGTTATGCCCTTATGTCATATGCAGCCCATCTCGGCGGGCAACTGGTGTTCAAGCATAGAGTAGGGGTGGATCGCACAGCTGGTGAGATATTCCCGGAAGAGTTTATGGCCGTCTTGCCTGAATCGCAGTTGCCGGACAATAAGCCAATGCGTGCGATGCACAAGGGCGTGCCCATTCTTCTAGTGCGTCGCGGAGAGCGCTTATTTGCCATGGCTGAGACATGCTCCCACTTCAGTGGGCCGCTTTCCGAAGGCAAACTGCTTGATGACAGTATTGTCTGTCCCTATCACTCCTCCCGGTTTGCTCTGGAGGATGGGAGTGTTCTTGATGGGCCAGCGGTGCATCCGCAGCCATGCCTGGAGGTCCGAACGCTGAATGGGCAGATAGAAGTCCGCAAACCACCTATAAAAGACTGACTCTGATCTCACGATCCAACCCATACCATTGTCGCTTCCGGACTGCCGTCCGGATTGAACGAGAAAATGTAGTACTCACTACGTGAAATTGAAATGGAGTCACGATTTTCTAATTTCCTTGCGGGCAAGGCTGTGTCAGAAGCGCTGAACTGCAATTCCTTTTCCCCACCATAAGCACAAAACTGGGCACAGGTTTGAAAGCCCCTCAGATAAGAGATAGAGTCTTCGCAGAGTGACAATGCCGACAATCTTTGGTGTCGAGGAAGAACTTTGGTCTCGCGCGCTAAAAGATGCACTCAAAAAGTTAGAGACTAGGCAAAAAGAGTGGGACAGTAAACCGCGCCCAATAACGTCCGCGCCCGTGAAACCTTTGAACGTGAGACATACGTTGGCTCGCGTCGACATCCTGGCATGGCTTGAGGGCAAGCCGGTGCAGAGGATTAACCTGCGGATTGGAATTGAATGATGCTGGTTCGCAGTTGAAATCCATGACCGAGAAATTCGAGCCACGCGACGTTTTTGCACCGTGCTTTTGACCCGCGTTTTGTTCTTCACCACACAACAGCAGGTTCCGTCTCAATCTCTGGCTCAGTAGTGATAACCTTCTAGATCGGCAGTTGGCTCAGGCACTTCTAGCGTTCTCACTGTCTTGGTTACTATTTACTCAGCGCCGGATTCGAAGACTTATTTCTCGTTCTGCCCACTGACTGCAAGGCAGTCAGCGGACTCCCAACAGAAGGTCGATGGTCAGCTGAGCCGTGTTTTTTTATGAAGGTTGTACTCGCAAAGATAATTGATGGATTCCCGCAGGTTCTTGAATGCGTCGTCCGGCCGGCGGGGGGCATCGGTCTCGGTGCCTTCGCGTCCGCCCCACAGCACGAAGAGTTTGACGCCAAGCTCTGCGCCAAGGTCCATCGAGCGCATGGTCTTCTGCACGGCATAGGCACGCACCTCGCGATTTCATTCATCTCTGGCAAAACAAAGATGGGGTCTGGAAGATCACTCGTGTCATCAGCTTCGACCACCAAGCTTTAACAAAGTGACCAGGCAGTTCTGCGCACTCGCTCTGGACGTGGAATGCGCGGAGCGGTATCGCAATAGAAAGATAGTACCGATTCTGAAAAAAGAAGCCGGGTTTGTGGATGAGATTGTTCTTGTCTCAGATGCGGACTCGAATCGCGTCTTGGCACTCAGCTTTTGGAAGACGAGAGAGGATGCAGAGCGTTACCAGAGGGAGCAGTTCAAAAATGTTAACGATACCCTGCGGTCCCTGCTCGACGAAGAGTCGCACGCTTGAAATTTGCGGGGTGCGGGGCGTTAGCCGCAAGTTTCCTCTGCCTCTGCTTAGCGAGTCGCCGTTGTTCGAATAGGGACACCATGACTGCGGTAGGAAGAAAACAGACGGCAGCGATTAGGCATATGTAGCATATTGCTTTGAAGATTCCTTCTGCTACTTCGTTGGATGGGATTGCGACCATCGCACGCCCCCCAAAAACTAATTCGATGGATGGCCCCGAGGTAAAGCGGCTTTCCTAAGCACGCGATTTATATAAGAGCATCTTCACGTTGTTGGCCGCTTCCATTGAAAAAAAAGGGAGGGTGTGTGAATCACTCGGGACTCGCTGAGCAAAACGCCGTACTCCAGGACCAGCTTCCAGATCGGTAGTCGTGGATTGTGGACGGGGCATCGTCCAGCCACTCGCGCGTGTCTTCGTTGTGCTCGAGACGGGCTTGTTGCTCTCTGCGGAACGCTTCGACATGGCCCCGCAGTTTGGGCCTCTCGAGAGGCGCCGCAAAAGAATAGCCGAAGCAGCAATTCCCTGTGGTTTCCTGGATCTAGCTGAAGTGCTCGCATGGGCCACAGTTTACAGCCGTGGCCCACGGGAGGTGAATTAACTTACCTTGCGATCCCTGGATCTGTCATAGGTCTGCTCGGGGGAAGCAGCAGTACCGCAAACCGTGCAACGGGAAACAATCTCATTGCGCCGCTTGCGTAAGCGCTCTTCAAATGTGGTCCAGCGCCGGCCCGGCCCGCTCGGCGTGACGTCCATTGAAGTCTCGGTCCTCATCGGCGTCACGTTGGTTCCAGTGTCCTCCTTGCCGGAAACGATGCGGCCAGAGCCGGATTGGATTTGCTGCTTTGTGGTCGGTGTAATGTTTCGATCCGTCCCGGCTCGGTGCATCACGGGGCCCTCTTCCCACTTCGAACGGTAGCGATTCTCGTACTCGCCCCACTTCTCTTCCGATTCAACATCGGATTCGTTGTAGGGGGGAAAGGTCTCGATCTGCTCTTTACTTAGATCAACTCTGAAGTCGTCTTCGTGCTCGGCCGAAGGTTGGAGTCGGTGGGAAGGGACGATAAATTTCTTGCTGGACAACCACCCACCGGTGTCCACCACTACATAGCGAATCTGTCCGGTGGAGTGATCAAAAATTACGTCATCGATCTTACCAAGTTTTTCGTTGTTCAAGCCGTACACCTTCGAGCCGCCACGAATGTCGTCGGCGCTCTCGTTATCCACGAAATGGTAATCACGTAATGTGCCGTAATGCGCCATGGTCTCTCCTTTTTAACTGATGATCTCCGTTTTCTATTTCAAGTCGGAGTTTAAGATGCAGCGAAACGATTTCCGGTTTTGCATAAGGCAGGATTCGATTAGGAATATTACTGGAGTCATGTTTTACCGCTGCAGCGTCATAGGGCGCGGCGGCGACTCGTGGAGGAGGTCCGCTGCTTTAGCAAGGGTCAAATCATTGGATACGCGACGGAAACTGCTGCGAAGCATCTTCTGTTGCACCGCAATTGTCTTGAAGAAAAGAGCTTTGCCCTTCATTTGGATGTTCAGGCCTGTCAGTTCCCAAAAGCCTGGTGATACTTGTTCCTGTTTAACATTGAATTGTCCACCTTTATCGAGATGCCCAAGCAGCCCGCCTCCAAATTTCACAGCCTGGATGAGATGACCGAGTATCGCGGACAGATTCCGCTGGACAGCTTTAACCTCAAACAAGAGTACGGGAACAGCGATTTCGACACGCGCCACAACTTCTCGGCGTTGCTGACTTATAGCCTGAGAGTTCCGCAAGCCTTTTGTTCCGATTGTCGACGACCAGTTCCCCTTCCATGGCATGAAATACTTGAGCCTCACGAGATGGCGGGCGAAAGTGCGGATTGGGGCTGAATTTCAGTTTCACCAAATCCCCTGCGCTATGGTCTTCATAGCTGAAGTTGAAGGCATCAGGCAGCATTTTGAGCAAGCTCTGAGTTCGAGTCGTGTCGGCATTCTCCTCACGCAAGGACTTCCGCAGTGCGCCAGGGTTGTGAACGAGCTTCTGAACATGCAGATTCGCCTGCTGTTTCTGTTTTGCAGTGAGCGGTCTACCATCTATAGAGATAGGAAATTGCAGATTACCATCCTTGGTTTCGATCACCTGGTCGACTTCTGTTTTGCCCGCCTTCTCTGTTTGAAGTTGGAAGGCCCAGTGGCTATGGTCTGCGGCCTCCACCTTGATTTCATTAGTGATAATCTCTCGCACAAGTTC